>Ga0307379_10010813_pt1 | contig 12051 bp, 9 predicted proteins | sample UN2MG_FD_202237 | JGI IMG/M metagenome (GOLD analysis project Ga0307379, IMG submission 202237) | Soil microbial communities from Risofladan, Vaasa, Finland - UN-2 | ecosystem: Environmental > Terrestrial > Soil > Coastal area > Acid sulfate soil | place: Finland: Risofladan, Vaasa | collected... | reverse complement strand
CCAAGCCGGTTGGGGCCAACGCTCCGGAGCTGTTCTTTGCCGGGCCGCGAAGAAACATCATGATTTACTTGGCGATCCTTGGCGCTCTTGGCGTCTTGGAGGTTTTCTTACGGCCTATTTTGGACAAGAGTGAAGCTAATACCTTAAAAAAGCGAAATCGGTCTTATGCTCGTCAACCCGAGTCGTAAATCCTCATCTCCTTCTGATTTTCGGGCAATATCTGATGGGCGTAAGCGGCGGTATTGATTCAAAGCTGATGCATTCCGGGGGGCGCGTGGACCCGCTACGATCCGGAATCATCGCGGCGATTGTAGGCCGGAGGGTGGGAGGGTCGCCTTTTTCCTTCCACCATCTATCGGCGCGCGGTTTCCTCGGCCAGAAAGCATATGGCCTTGTATTTGCGCGGATCGGCCACCACCTGGGCGAAGTTGCCCGGGGCCGCGGCCGGAACATCAATGACCTTGATGAACTCCTCGAACATGTTGGCGGCGGGAACGAGCCGGGACAAGATGTTGGGGGCGTGGTCGAAAAAAGCGCGGTTGAAGCCGGCGTCGGGGTCCGCGGGAAACACCGGCAGATAGATGATGCTGGCCTCGACCAGGTCCTGGAAGAAATGCGTGCCGTAGGAGAGCTCGGGGACGTGCCCGGTTTGCTCGCGGGCGATCTCGACGAGGACGGAGGCATTGTTTATATCCGCGTATCCGGCGTTGATCCCCAACAAAACGTTCGAGCTGCCCCATCGGCCCGGACCCATCATAGCGATCCGGGAGCCGGCAAGAGCCGGATGCCGGTTGATCTGGCCAACCACCCGGCCGAGCGACCTCTTGATTTCCATCGGCGTCCTCTCGGCGTAGACCTCCGGATCAACGTAGATCAGGTACCTGATGTCGGACACGATCCCCCCGGAGATGGTCCGACTGGTCCGGAACAGGACCCGTTCCGGGGGGATATCCTCGGGCACAACTACGTCATCGGCGACCCCCGGCGTCCTCATCGGCCGGCATTGGAGCAGGTTGATCTTGATGTCTCCGTTTGGATCCGGGAAGGCGGTGAACTCCATGTCGATGGGGTAGCAATAGGCCCTCTCCAGTCGGGAAAGCATCTCTTTCATGATCTTGACGAAGTCCGTCCGTTTGATGAGGTTGTTGAAAGTAAACACGAGGTCCCGCCCCGACTCACCATGCCAGCTTACCGGATCAGACGGATAACCGTCCTCCATAATCGAGACGAATAGTTCGAGGTTGGGGTAATCATAGCCGGCGATCACCTGGGCCAAGGGCACGCTGACCAGGGCGTTGGCCTCGAGGTCGAGCAGGTCCGTGGTCCGCTGGGAGTAAGAAGCGATCCTGGAGCCGGCCTCCGGCCGCAGCTCGGGATGGCTGACCGCGATCATCCGCGGGTAGTCGCCTCCGACCCGGTTGACGGCCCTGGTTCCGAGTCCGAAGACCATCCGGATCATGCCCTGGCCGGGATCAATCCGATCGGACCACCGATAGAGGTTGTGGGAGAAAGCCACTCCGGCCAGGGGCGGGAAGAAATAGTGTTTATAAGGCGTGCCCGAGACCCGCTGGACGAGAATGGCCATCTGTTCGTCCGACTCGCCCAGTCCGCGGCGGCGGCGGTAGGAGAGGGCGTCGGGGTTTACGGCGCTGGCGTAGACGAGCTTGACGGCTTTTTGGAAGGCCTCCATCCTCGGCTCGGGCCCGCCCTGGTTGGGGCAGAACTCGCTCCGGTACTTGCCGGCGAAGGAGTTGCCGAAGCTGTCCTCCAACAGGCTCGAGGATCGGACAATGATAGGGGCCTGGCCGAAGTAGTCGAGCATGTTCCTGAACTGCTCGACGATCTCGGGAGGGAACCGGCCCTCGAGGAACCGTTTTTCGACCTCCTCGAACTCCTCGAGGGACAGCGTCGAACTCCGGGTCAGGCGAAGCCGCAGGCGGAACAGGTCGTTGTTGACCAGGAAACTGAAGAAGACGTCGGAGCCGATGTAAAAGGAATCGTGCGGCTCGAGCACCCGCGAGAAATCGATCGGTCCCGTCTCCTTGAGCAGGATGCTCCGGGCCAGCAGCATCCCGACGGCCTTGCCGCCGATTCGCCCGGATCCGATCAATCGGTTCCTGATCTTGAGGATGTCGGCGAGGGAGAGGAACCGATCGGCGAGGAGGCTGAACTCGGGGTGGTATCCGATGATCATGCGGGACAGTTCCTGCTTCAAGGCCACGATCTCGGGGGCGGCGGCCAGGGAGTTGAGCTCGGCCTGATCGTACTGGGTCAAGCGGCGATATACACTGTCCCAGGGGGCGATGGATTCGGCGTTGGCCAGCGGTTGGTGGTTGGCTTTGAGCGACACGGCCGAGGCCTCGCCGCTTTCGAAAACGGGCCGCATGACTCCGTCAGAGTAGAGATGGGGCAAAAACATCTGGGCGGAATAGCGGTCGAAGACCTTGAGGGGATGAACATAGAGCCGGCCCTTGACGTGATATGCGTCAATCAACACCTGGGTGGTGTCGCGGATGCGCGCCACCGCGCGATGCGAGTGCCGGCCGCGGGTCAATGCGAAGTAAGCCACGGTATCCAGCTCGGCCAGGAACGGGCAGGTCACCTGGAAGAAATTGGCGAGCAGCTCGTCGGTGGCCCAGTCCGCCACCAGGGAGGAAAGGTTGTCGAACAGGTAAAAGGTCCCGGGGCCATGCTCCTCGATCATCCGGTTGACCTGGGCGCTGAAGGCGTCGAAGCCGGGGCTGGGGTCAACCTCCATCCAGACCAGGCCATCCCCCGGAGCGAGGATGGCCGGATGGGAAGCGAACCGGACGTAGACCAGACGCCTCCCCTTCGCCATGGCCCGGCCGGCAAAAGGCCGGGCCATCGAGCTGTAGGTGTCCACGCTGTCCACCTGCCAGACGACGTTGTCTCCCGGGCGGAGTCCGCCCAGGATCTGGTCCAGCGAGGCGATGCCGCTTTCTATTATATTATCAAGCATGGACGCGCCTCCGGCGGCCCGGCTTCGGCCGGGGCCCGGTCTTCGAGGATATCACGCCGGCCCCGGCCGCGCACGGTCCGACCCCGGCCGGCCGCCTCGAGTTCAGTCCAGCTCCCGGACTCGGGCCTCGAGCTCGGAATAGTGAAACAGGTCCTGGTATTCGGCAAAGCCGGCGAGGGCGCTGGATTGGACGTGGATGCTGGTTTCCTGAAGGATGGCGATGGGGTTAAGCCCGCCGATAGCGACCACCCCCAACCTCTGATCGCCGACCGGGATTTCCAGGAGAGGCCGTCCCGGCCATCCGACCGCGACGATGCCGTGGAGGCCCGCCTCCTTCATCCGCTCCACCAGCTCGAGCGCCTGGTCGCGGCTGTCAGCCGGGATCTCGCGGAACCCGGCGCCGATGCGGCCGGATCCGGTTTCGGCGAGCGCGGACAGCCGGGTCAGGCCGTTGCCGATGAAGAGTTCGAGCGGGTCGAGACTGGTCCCCTCGTAGGTGATGATCTCCGAGAATCTGATGGGCCGGCGCCGGTTGATTTCCAGCAGCCCGCCGAAACGGGAGTAGGTGGGGATGCCATGGGCGAGGAGCACGCCGTTGATAGTGATCGAGCAGACCGTGGCGATTCCCGCCATCCTCTCGGGGATAACGGTGAGGCCGAACCTCTGTCCCGGCGCGAAGAGGGCCACCAATTCGCCCATCGAGTAGCCGGCCTGGAAGACCCGGACGATCAGGGGAGCGGCGCGTTTGAGCTGGGCCTGGTTGATGAGACTGAGGTTGACGACCACGGCGCCCTTTTTCGCGGACAGGTCGAAATTCATGCGGTAGGTCATCTGGTCAATTTGGGAGGCGAGGAAACCGACCTTTTCAATGACCCGGGCGGTCTCGAGTTCCTTTGCGCCGGCGACGGTGATCCGACGCCCCCGTTTGCCCAGATTCTCGGTGAGCCCCAACTGGTCCAGGGTCGAAAGGTGATAGCGAATGGTCCGTTCGCTGACGGCCATGCCCCGGCCGGCCAGTTCTTCCGTGATTCGGGCGCTCCCCACGGGCGCTCCGACCTCATGGAGAATCCGCAGAATCCGCAAGCGAAGCTTTTCGGCCTTTTCATTCATTGACGGCCGTGGCGATGCGGCGCCGGCGGCGTTGGTTGCGGCAGGGCATTTTCCCCCGCCACCGCCGGTCCGGGGGGATTCACACCCAACCGCGCAGCCTCATGGCTTCCACCACCCTCTTGACCGCGAGCACGTAGGCCGCCTGGCGCATGTTGATCTTGTGTTTGGCCGCGGTGTCGAAGACCTCATGGTAAGCCCGGGTCATCCTCTTATCCAAGAGCTCGTGCACGTATTTTTCGTCCCAGTAGTACATGTAGAAGTTCTGGACCATTTCGAAGTAGGACACGGTCACGCCGCCGGCGTTGCAGAGGAAGTCGGGGATGACGTGGATTCCTTTTTTATGGAGGATATCGTCGGCCTCGGGAGTGGTGGGCCCGTTGGCCAGTTCGAGGATGATCTTGGCCTTGATCTTGCCCGCGTTGGTTTCAGTGACCACGTTTTCAAGGGCGGCGAGCACGAGAACGTCAACGTCCATCTCGATGATCTCATCGCCGCAGACCTTTTCCGTGCCCTTGCACTCGGCCACCGTGGAGGTCTCCTGCTTGTGCTTGGAAACCGTCTCCACACACAAGCCGTCCTTGGAGTAAACTCCTCCCTTGGAGTCGCAGGCCGCCACGACCTTGGTCCCGAACATGGACTCGGCCAGGGTGGCGGCAAAGGCGCCGGCGTTGCCAAAGCCCTGGATGGCCACGGTCGCTTTCTTGAGGTTGATCCCCAATTCCTTGGCGGCCTCCCGCAAGGTGAACATCCCGCCGCGGGCGGTGGCGTCTCCGCGTCCGAGCGAGCCGCCGAGAGGCAGGGGCTTACCGGTGATGACCCCGAACTGGTTCTTGCCTGACAGCTTGGAGTATTCATCCATCATCCAAGCCATGATCTGAGGCGTGGTGTAAACGTCCGGGGCGGGCACGTCCTTTTCGGGCCCGATGAAGGCGCCGATGGCCCGGATGTATCCGCGGCTCAGGCGCTCGAGCTCGGCCGGCGACATCTCCTTGGGATTGCAGATAATGCCGCCCTTGCCGCCGCCGAGGGGAAGGTCGAGCAACGAACACTTCCAGGTCATCCACGCGGCCAGGGCCCGGACCGTGTCGATCGTCTCCTCCGGATGAAACCTGATCCCGCCCTTGGCCGGTCCCCGGGCGTCGTTGTACTGGACCCTGAAACCCTGGAATACCCGGGTGGACCCGTCGTCCATCTTGACCGGGATCGAGACGTGAAGCTCCCGCATCGGATGCAACAGCATCTCCCGCTCTGAAGCTCCCAGCTTGAGGATGTCCGCGCAGGTATTGATCTGCTGCTTAGCGACCGCGAAAGGATTGATTGCCGCCATGAAATTACCTCCACCTGATATTTCGATCCACCCTGTTTCCGGCGGAAACAGCGCCAGCCTCCCGGAAAAGGTGATTATCCGTGATCAGGTCTTGCCCTCGCAGATCCGGCGGGCATGTTCGAGGTAATGCTGCAACAGCCACATCTTCTCCAGGAACTCGGGCCACCCGCACCGGGGCGTGAAACCCTTCTTGGCTTCTTCCTTGACCATGGCTCCATTCACGACCGATCCCTCGAACTCCGAATAAAGCTCGGTCCAGACCCCCTGGGCATTGCCGAGCATGGACGAGGTGACGTGGAGCAGATGGCGAAGCCGCGTCTCCGGAGAAACCTCGGTGGAATTCCTCTCTATATCTCCGCCGGCGATTACGGTCAGCTCATTGCGATTCATTGCTCCACCCCCTTGTCTTCGTCGCCGGCCCGCGCGAGAGATCCTTCCAGAAGCCGGCGGGCATGGTCGAGGTAATGTCCGAGAAGATGGACCTTCTCCAAAAACTCGGGCCACCCGCATGAAGGAACGCCGACCTCCGCGGGCTCGACTCCATCAATGATCTCCTCGGGCGTGCGCGGATCCTGGCAGGCTTCCCAGACCTCGGCGAAAACCTTTTCCGCGTCTTCGAGCAGGCTCGCCGCCACCCCATGGAGGTGCCGCATCCGGGCGTTGAAGCGATCTATCTCCTTCCAGGTGTCACTGGCGCGAGCGGCGCTTCCGTTTGTAGAGTCGGCCACGCTTTTCTCCTTATCTCGATATATATTGAGAAGCAAGGGCCATGCCGGGACGAGAGCCCGTATCAATCCGACCGGCAACCTTATGTAAATACTCAAAATAATCGGAAGGCCGACGGGAGGACGGAAAAGCGCGAGGTGATTCGAATTAAGCAGGACCGGTAACGGCCGCCCCTTCCGGGAATAGCGCAACTGGATGGAATAAATGGATTTAATCGGGCTGTTCAGTTCTTGAACAGGGGTGGTGGAAAAGCAGCAAAGTTATTCCGACCCCGGGGGCGGAAGCTGGTATTTTTTCATCCGGCTTCTAAGGGTATTACGGCTCAAGCCGAGGACCTTGGCCGCCCGGACCTGGTTGTAGTTGCAATCCTCGAGCGCCCGCGCGATCAGGATTTCCTCCACCAACTCGATCACGTTGGCCTGGGGTTTTTCTTGGGAGAAGCGAAGGAGTTCGGGGATAACGTCGTCGAGCCTGGCTCTGATGATCTGCTTGATCCGCTCCCGGCTGGTCGCCCGGGCCATATCGTCCCTCGCCGCCTCGGCGCTGATATGTTCGGGGAGGATGACGTCTCCCGAGCAGAGGACCACGGCGCGGCGAAGGCAGTTTTCCAGCTCCCGAACGTTGCCCGGCCATGAGCAGGACATGAGCTTTTTCAGCGCGGCTTCGGCGATGACGCGGATGGGTTTGGCGTACTCGTGCCCGAACCGGGCCATGAAATATTCGGACAAGGCCGGAATATCTTCCATTCGTTCCCGCAGGGGGGGAAGGTGAATGGAGATGATCTTGAGACGCCAGTACAGGTCCTCCCTGAACTCGCCTTTTTCCACCGCTTTTTCCAGGTCCTGGTTGGTCGCGGCGATGATCCGGACGTCGGTCTTGATGACGCTGCTGCCTCCGACCCTCTCGAATTCCGCTTCCTGGATGACCCGCAGCAACTTGGCCTGGGTGACAAGGGACATGTCGCCGATCTCGTCGAAGAAAATGGTCCCGCCGTCACAACGTTCGAACTTGCCGAGATGAACGCGCTCGGCTCCGGTGAAGGCCCCGCGCTCGTGCCCAAACAGCTCGCTCTCGAATAGCGGGTCGGGGATGGCGGCGCAATTGACCGCGAGAAAGGGCTTGTCCTTGCGCTGGCTGTGGTGATATATGGCCCGCGCCACCAGCTCCTTGCCCGTCCCGCTTTCGCCGGTGATCAGGACATTGACCTTCTTCTCCGCCACCTGCCCGATCAGCTTGAACACCTCTTGCATCTTCTTATGCGAGCCGATGACTTGCGCCATGTCGCCGACGGCCGGCGGCGGCCGGGTCAGACTCCGCGGATAATCAACCGCCTCCTTGATCAAGCGGTTCACCTCCAGGGCGTCATCCACCACCCGCTTCAACTCGTCCTGGTCGAACGGCTTCAACAAATAATCGTAGGCCCCCAGCTTCATCGCCTCGATCGCGGTCTCGGTGGTCCCGAAAGCGGTCATAATGATGACGGGAGTCTGATGCCGCGCCTTCCGGATTTCCTTGAGGGTCTCCAGGCCGGAAAGACCCGGCATCTTATAATCGAGCAGGATCAGGTCGAACGCCTGCTCGGAAATCAGCCTGAGCGCCGCCTCGCCCTCGCTGCAAACCGCGACCTCATGGCCCTGCCGCCGAAACAGCCGGCCCAGAAAATGGAGCAGCCCCTCGTCGTTGTCAACTATCAGGAGGCGATTCATCCTCCCTCTCTCCCTCCCGCGGCAAGGGCAGGAACACCGAAAAAACGCTTCCCTGCCCGGCGCTGCTTTTTACCGACACTTCGCCGCCGTGACGGATCACCGTGCTGTGCACGATCGAAAGCCCCAGCCCGGTCCCCGAGGCCTTGGTGGTGAAAAAGGGATCGAACATCTTCTCCAGGTTCTCGGGAGCGATGCCCGGGCCGGTGTCGGACACGTCGATCCGAAGACACGGCCGCGGCACGCCGTTGATGTTATGCTTCACCAGGCCCGCGCTCACCCCGAGAGTATCACCCTTCGACGTCACGTCCAGAGCGTTGACCATAAGGTTGAGCAGGACTTCACTCAATTGTTTGCGGTCCCCCCTGATCGAGGGAAGCCCCGCCGCCACCCGTTTCCGGATCAAAACCTCCTGGTGGTTGGCCCGCGGGTGAGCCATCAACAGCGCCTCCTCGATCAGCTCGGCCACCTCGATGACGCCGAACACCGGCTCCTGCGGCTTGGCGAAATCGAGGAAACGGTTAATGGTCGCTTCAATCCTTAAAACCTGTTGCATCGCGATCCGGTAATCTTCCGCGCATTCCTCCGAGATTTCAATCTCGTCCTTCATCGCCTGAAGAAAAAGCTTGATCGAGGCCAGCGGCGTCCGGATCTCGTGGGTGACGCCCGCGGCCAGCCGGCCCAGGGCCGCGAGCCGCTGCGACCGCGCCGCGGCTTGCTCCGTCATCTTCAACTTCACGTCCGCCTGCTTGAGCTCCGTCTCGCGAAGGTCCACCTGCCTAACCAGGATTTCCTGGCGCGCCTCAAGCTGGCGGGCCATGTCGCTGAAGGCCGCGTACAGCGCCCCGATTTCGTCGCCGCGGCCGGTCGAAATCCGGGCCTGCTTGAACTCGCCTCGTTTCAGCGCGTCCGCCGCCTCGCTCAAGCGCTTCACCGGTGCGGCAATATAATACGCGAACAGCCAAGCCAGGATCAGGACCCCGATCACCGAACACACCGTCGCCGTGTAAATGTACCGTTTAAGACCGGCCACCCCGGCAAAAGCCTCGTCCCGATCCTGCTCAACCACCAGGTACCAGTCCGTGCCGGGGATATGACGCGAAGCCCCCAATACCTCGATCCCCCGGTAATCGGTATAGATCCTCCGATTCCGGGAACCGTAAAAAATGTTGCGGAAGCTCTCCGATTGCGCGATGTTCTCCCGGAGGATCTTCCGCGCGTCCTGGTGGGCCAAAAACGCCCCCCCACCGTCCACCAGGTAACTCTCCCCGGTCCGGCCCAGCGAAACCTTGAGCACCATCGAAAGGATGGCTTGTGTCCCTACCGTGGCGCACACCGCCCCCAAAACCTCGCCCTCCGCGCCCAACACCGGAGCAGCGATCTTGAAAAACGACTCTTGCCTCCCAGCCTCAAGATATACGGGCGAAATGTAAAACCTCCCCGCCATCGTTTCCCGAAACCAAGGCTCCTTCCCGATCTCCCGGCTCGCTCCCTCGCTGGCGTAAACTATCTCCCCATCCCTCGCCACCACCACAAAAACACGATACACCTCATAATTGTCCCCCACCGCCTTCAGATACGAAACAATCGAATCATGATCCATCGACCGCAAGCTCGGAGACGCCGCCACCACCAGAATGTCCGCCCGCCGCTCCCGCAACCACCGCTCCAACAGGCTCAACTTGTCTTCCGCCACGTTGTTGATCTGATTAAATGCCAGCTCCACGATCTGATCCTCCGCGTGACGGACCGAAAACACGCTTACCAGCCCCAGCGGAACCAACGACGCCAGTAGAAAAAGGAAGGTCACCTTGAGCTGAAGGTTGTTGAAAATGATTTTATTGCCCGCGACCCCAGTCATGTTCCCGGCCCTCGAAGTAAATTATATCAAAACCGCCTCCGGTCGCATAATCCCCGCCGGACCCGGCCCCGACGCTAAGATCCAATCAGCAGGCCCCCCGAGATATATCCAAATGAAAAGTGAAAACTGCAGGAACATATTGAAAATATTTCAAGAGACCGTTGCGAAAAATCGGCCTTTCCGTGTGAACTGGTGATATAATCCCCCGGCCGCCGCCGCGATCACAAGCTGGAGGTGCGTTATTTACAAACCGGAAAACCGGCAGCGGAGCTTTTACGATGCGGTTGGCGAGAAGGCGGTGCCGCAGCGCCATTTCCTCCGGCGGCTCGACGAGTTGATTGGCTGGGAGCGTCTGCAGAAGCGGTTTCGGCCCTTCTATAGTAACAAGGGACGGGACGACCACAACGCCCTGATGATGTTTAAACCGCTCGCTCCAATTCCTCTGCGGCCTTTCCGACCGCGACTTGAAGCAATCGGCGCGGGAGGACATAGGCTTCCGCTGGGTCTGCCGGATTGACCCGGTGGGTGATGGTGTAAATCAGGGGGAGAAGTGCGCCCGCAAGGCCGAAAAAGGCGGGACCACCTGAAAATCCGGCTGAAAACGGGCCGCAAAAATCTCATTTCCGCGATAATTGAAGTGATGGATCGAATAAGAATGCGGGCGAGAGGTTAATTTGCAACGGTCTCTATTTATTACTCTGGTTAAACTCCTCCGGCGAGGGTGAAGGTTCATGCGCGTATTTCGTAATTTCAATAACGAACGGCTCATCGTCATCATTTAGCTCCGGCTTGTTACTCCACCGCTGCGGCCTCCGGTTCTTGAGCCGGAAAATCAGACAAGTCGGGGTGGGCGCGGCCTGCTTGGTTACCTCCCTGGTAACAACCAGGCCGTCCTCGGTCCGCTCTTTGATGACTTCGGTGTAGGAGTAACCGACCGCGGCTTTCAGAAGAGCGGCTTCCGCATGCTGGGCATCGAATTCATCCTTGCCCTTGTGGAGCGCCTCATCAAAATCATCGTGCTCGTGCTTCCACCGGTTTATCGTGGCTTCGTCCACGCCAAACGCGGTCCCGAGCTGATTGTCGGTCAAGCCAGCCTCCCGGCAGAGGTCGTAAGCCCTGTCCGCCATGGAGGGATGGAACTTGGTAGGACGGCCCCCCTTGTTGGCCGGCTTCTTCTCCAGGACCCGGTTGGCTTTCCTTGGGGTGGTTTTCATCTTGATGATTTTACCGGGCTGACTATCCTTGGCCGCTTCCGCCATTGACCTCGCGTTGCTCATGAGCGCTCTCCTTTCCATTCATTTCCTTCAATGGGGCTTCCAGCATGCCCAGGAAGCCACAGGAGCGGCGATCCGGCCGCGGCTATACATCGCACGCCCTTGCCTCGCCTCGTTTCGCGCTTCCCTGGGGGCGCTGGTTGCGCCGTGGCCTTCACCATGGCCATGATCCCGGCCCGGACCGCGTCGGGGAGCGCGTCCAGGATCAAGGCAAGGTCTTTGTCCTGGTCCGCTTCGGGAGCATTTTCTGTTATGTGCCGGTTATGTGTTGTTGTGGGGAAATCGTGGTATTTTATTTGTCTTACGTATGGCTGTTCTTGTCCTCTGCCTGTCCCTTGATTCTTGGAAGCGATTGGCCTGCTGGCCGCTTTTGGGGAGGGTTTTGTCCGGTCGGTGTCCAGCGATGGTTCGGGTTTGATACTATTAAATATGGTGCCGGGGGAGGGAATCGAACCCTCACAGTCACGAGGACCACGGGATTTTGAGTCCCGCGCGTCTGCCAGTTCCGCCACCCCGGCAAAAAATGAATCAGAAAGCCCGCCACGGGTTACAAGCTGGGATCATAATGGCTGCATGAATGTTCCGCAATTTTAGTGAACACTAATGCCTCGCTGAAGTTTAATGACGCATATAGTACCATATCTCCGCAAACATTCAAGGGCCGTCTCTCATCAATTAGAGCGCGGATGAAGGTCTCTTGCATGATATGGGCCGCGATTGCATCCTCAAGAATGTAAGGGGGCGGCATGAAACCGCCCCCGGTTTTTTATGGCTGGAGGAGTTATCGCCCGGGGTAAACTCCGTTAATGGTTATGACTGGGATGTCATGGCGCGGTCATGGCCGGTCAACCGCGTTCAGGGTGAAGGCCGGCAACAGGTCAACGTCATTCATCCATCGGCCTTTTTCTTCGGCGAGCAAAAGACCGCAATGGGGGATTTGAGCGTTCACGATGATGGGGCCGGGGCCGGTGATGGAGAGGACGATGGTGGCGTGGCCGCCGTCAAGTTTGCCGTTGACGCCGGACACGTCGAAGCGGTTGCCCGCGGGGCCTCCGCTGTAACTGCCGTCG
>Ga0307379_10010811_pt1 | contig 12052 bp, 15 predicted proteins | sample UN2MG_FD_202237 | JGI IMG/M metagenome (GOLD analysis project Ga0307379, IMG submission 202237) | Soil microbial communities from Risofladan, Vaasa, Finland - UN-2 | ecosystem: Environmental > Terrestrial > Soil > Coastal area > Acid sulfate soil | place: Finland: Risofladan, Vaasa | collected... | reverse complement strand
TCGAGGTGCTGGTGAGGGTTGAGGTGTTCGATGTGGTTATAGATGAGTATGATAATATGGTTACTGGAAGTTGATGAGAATAACGTAGCTGGAGATAAAGATGGAAATACGCTCACGCGATGACAGTGTTCCCATATTATACATAATAAGAGCTTTTCAAATAATTCTAAGATATGACAGAATTAATGCGAAGACTGCCCTCGCCTACGACAGGGAGATACTGTCAGCGTGTGGCCGTATCTTCAGGTAAGACGCCATAGCCCAGGCCTTCCTCTACCTCTGCAGGCACGGCGCCGCGACGGGGTGGCTCCTCCAGGTACAGCTTGGGCTCCCCGAGGCCACTGCCCACCGTGTCCTCAGGAACCTGCGTGCCCTCGGCATAGTCGAGCCCATCCTCAAAGTTCCTCAGCGCCGCATGAAGCGCAGCGGACCCATGCCCACGATATGGGGTCTCAAAAACCACTGCAGCGACGAAGAGGTGGCTAGGGCGATGACGCTCCACTATCGGACGCTGAGCCCCAAGTACAGGGCAGCCGAGAAGGTGGCCCAGACAATCCTGGACGAGTTCACTGAGGACCGGCCCATGGAGGTCAAGTACGCGGACATCATGCATAGAGTTAAAGCGATGAAGATACCGTACAGCGGCCCCGACATCGCCGACCTAGCAGCCCAGTACCTACACGAGAACGGGTATAAAATCTGGCGATAATTATTGCACTGTTTGCGATCCGCCCTTTCATTTATTTAAATGTCTCTACATCAAGAAAAATACATATAAAAAATCAAAGAAATTACCCAAAATACAAAATACCTAATCCATTACACTTAATTTTACTAGTATTTTTATAAAAGGTTCTTTTTGAATTGAAGATATTTTGCCTGATAGGTTTAAACCACAATCAAGATCAACAGCTGCAAGTTGAGCCAATTGCCATGGGAAATAACCTATTATATGACCATCCAATTTTACAGCTATAGCATTTCTGTCTACAACATTGTCATAGTCTCTTTCAATAGTGACTATCATTCCCTTCTCAGCTCGCAATGCAAATGTTTTATGATCTGGTCTACTAACATCTCTAAGATCAACCTCTTGATCAAGAACTTCAATTATAGAAACGTGTTCTTTTATTATGCTATTAATTCCTGAATTGTTTATAACTTGAGTAACATTTTCGAGAATGGGGCTTGATAACCCAAAATTCTCATATAAATAAAAAGAATCGATATTGCTTATCCAACTAAGATATGTTGAATAAGAAACATCCAATGCTTCCTTATAAAAATTGGTAGCAAGCTTAATTGCCACCTCTCTTGAGGGAATACCAATAGTCATTCCCCAACTTGAAGCTGGATCAGGTACGCCAAATTTTATCATTGCAGGCAGAAAAATCACATTATCAGTTAATTCGCTATAATCAATTTCGAGTAAATGTGTGGCTATTTTAATAATAGAAGCTACACCCCATGGCATTTTATACCCAAATAAATCTTCAATGAACTTTACCACTTCTTCTGCAGATACAATCTGTTTTTCGTAAATACTAATGATTTCTGTTATTGAAAGGCCATTTATCCAATGCTTTAACAATTCGTTATAAGAACCTGAAAACCCATAATGAGGTTCCATTTCGTTTATTTTTAAGGATAAATCGATGAAAAAGTCTACTAAATCATCTAATCTGTAAGAATCATCAGTTAATATTTCGCGTATAGAATCTTTATTCTCTAAAACATGATCTTGAATAACTTTACAGCTTGTAGAAGATAACCCTGTTTTACTAGAAACTGATCGAAATTCTGCATTAGGCAAATCCGTTACAATTCTTTCTGCAGTTTGAGAGAATTTTAATTTTAGACTATCTAGAGGCATTTCTTTTTTATCAGCTTGAATTTTAACTAATGTGCCTTCAAAAATTTCATCTAATTTTTCAGACTCAAATGATTCTATATTTTCTTCTATTAATAAAGCTAATATTTCAGGATTTAATGCTTCCAAAATATATTCTTCACTAATATCCTCCGATAATATCTTCAATATAATTTCATAAAGTACACTTTTTACAGGTTCAACATCATTTTTTTTACTAACATAATTATAAAACTCGGCAATATCTTTCGAATAATTTGTAAGATGTATTATCGTACCTTCTGTTTCTCTTATAGCCCTTCCTGCCCTACCTGCTATATTCCAGTAATCTCTAGCAGATAGTTTATGACTACCATGCTCATCTCTTCGAGATACGCTGTGCATTATCACAGTTCTAATTGGTAAATTTACACCTTGAGCCAAAGTACTTGTACATATAATTATTCCCAATTTTCTAATATTGTAATCACTTTCAATTGCTTTTCGTAATACGGTAGGAACGTCTCCAGTATGAACAGCAACTCCTCTTCTTAATAATTGTGTCAGATAATGTTGTTCACCTAACCATTCTTTTGCAATTTTATATGAAATTTTTTCCTCATTTATATTCAAATTTTTTGGTAATGTTTCTGAAGTTAAATCCGACAACTCAAATCTAGTAATAAAAGCTCTACCAATCGCTTCTACCCAGTTTTTTTGTGATGAAAATATTAAGACAGGGCCCAATTTTGAAAATTTAAGACCTAGTTCAGCAGCTGTTTGAGCTTTATGTTTTTCTGCAGGAAATTTTACTGTATTATATCTTCTTGTTTTTCGATTGAATACACGATAAGGTATTTCTTTAATTACACCAGGAACAAACTCCGAAATTACTTCATCCTCACCGGGTACGTCCACGTATTTTAATCGTCCTTTTTTATTAGACCATTGGAAATATGCAACTCTTTGGTCTGCTGGTCTCCAATCAGACTCTAAAATGTCAGTTTCTTTATTGGCATGAAACCATTCAGCAAAATCTTCTAATGTTTCTTTAGGCACCACAGCTGAGATAAATAAGAATGTAGGATTTTCTAATTTTCTTTTCAATCTGGTAAGCAATAATTCAAATTTGATTCCTCGTTCTCCAGCATTAAGAATTTGACATTCATCGATTACGAATAATTTTACTTTTTTAAGAATCTCACTATCAGTTCGATTTAGTAAATCTAACTTTTCTGGCGTTAATACAATGATATCAGCCTCATTGAAAATTAACTCTTCAAATATATCAGACTCATAACTGCCAGTTATTGATGAAACCGTATAACCAAGGTCTCCAAAAAGGAAAGTAAAATTTTTTTCAACTTCCCAAACCAACGATTTGAATGGAGCAACATAGATGCATTTGGAATGAGGATATGTCATTAAACTATAAGCCATCATGATCTCTGCTATACGCGTTTTTCCAGAACTGGTAGGCATTCTAATGATTTTACTTGACCCTGACAATAGGTCATTATCAATTGCATATATCTGAGATGGCCATAACTCTGAAATCGACGAACTCTCGTAGACATTTTCACCCAAACCTCTTGAAAGAAGTTTAATATATCTTCTCCATCTATCATAATCAATTTTATTCCCTATTTTTTTCCATATAGATTTTTCATACATTATAGGTAGTAAATTAAATACTCCATTTAAAAGAATGGTATCATGTACTAAACTAAGACCTGATGATAATTCTATAGATTTTTTTATTTTATTTATCCCTTCATCATATGATTTTAAGTTTCCATTATGATAATAATCAATAATATCCAATAGGCCAGCACTTACTATTCCACGCAATATATTATAATCAATAACACCTTTATCTTCGTGCAACTGTGGTTCAATTAAACATTGTAAAGCCAGATCCCTTACTTGTAAAAATAACCTCTGTAAAAACAATTCCACTATATTTGAAATATCTGCGTTTGTAATCTCATAATACTTTTTAGAAATTTTTTTTACTATACAAATAGAATTAGCTTGATTTCCTGCTAGTTCATAAGTGATAGCTGCATTTAGTAATGCGGAATTCTTATTAATTCCTTCCTCTAAATTAGCAATACTTTCCCAAAATTTAGCTAAATGTTTAAGATAAGGCCTCATATCATTTATAAAAATGGGATTATCATAAATTACATCCTCTATTTCTGTTATCGATGCAATTGCATTTCTTATCATCCTTTTTGGGATATAACTATATCTGATTCCAATATCTTCTGCATCTATATCCTTCAATAAAGATTTTGATTTTATTTGTTTTAATTCAGTTTTAAAGGTACCTCTATTAAATAAATCATAAATATAAAAATCTTTTATAGAATAATCAATCAATCAACTCATCTCCCATGAGATTTATGACATAATGAATTAACTTTTCTAGATTTTTAATTCTTACTAGATTAAGAATGGCAGGAGGGTAGTCATCATCTATTACATCTTTTAAATTTTTCATTGATGTAAAAGACCAGGCGGTTTTTTCACAAGTATATCCAATCACGAATCTATCCTTATCTTTTTGTATAGATCTTTCACCCAAATATTTCTTTAAAATATTATATAATTCTGGCTCAGATTTTTTTATAATCTCTAATGTAAACATTATAATATCAGGTATAACTTTATCGTAGTCATTTTGTAATTGTTCATAGGCATTTTTCATCACGGAAGTAGTATAAACTGTTGGAGTTTTAGATTCCACATAACATATTTCAATTATCTTTTCATCCACAATTTTTAAAGCTAGAGAATCTGTCGCAGGAAGGCTTTGGTCCGACGATAGTTTATAGCGTAATTTTCGAACGGGAATATCATAGTTAAAATGATTCGATAAAATATAATTTATTAAAGCCTCACCAAAGTCTCCTTTCTTAATTTTATCTTTTTTTGGGGATCTTCTTTTCACATATTCAGCAACTTTTTCCCAGCCAATAATTCTAGCAACGTCACTTAATATTTCAGGATCATTTTTTGCATCCACCATCATGTGTGTTAATGCATTAAGAATATCATCGGAAATAGGTTTAATTTCGAAGAAATCATGAGTGGTATATTCCCGATAATCCTCTATAAATTGCGGATTGTGTTGAACCCAATTTAAAATAACATCCATCGGATCTTCTATCTATTTCTGATTATTGAGGATTTTGATTTTCTTTGTTTTCTCTCAGCTACCGTTATTTTATACATTTTTAGGTAGAAGCATCATCAAACCAGTCAACGTTTCCGGCTGAAACACCTCTTCACTCACCCACCACCCAGCTCCAGAGCCATCTGCAGTCATTCATCACACCCTCAAACGCCCGTTTTCACATGTTTCCACCCAGTCTCCAGCACTAGTTTCATAGCTTACGCGGTCAAACCTCACCCAGCCTACCCAACTGAACCAAATTAAAACAGAGACAGGCAAACACCGTCTTCACCCGAACCCGGTCCACAGTGGTCACCAGCACGTGACCCGCATGGAAAACCCGCTTGATCACAGCGAACGGCCGCTCCCCCGGCGCCCTCTTCCTGCTTATCCTCTTGTTCCGCATCCGATCCCAGATCCCTAGCGGGTGACCCCTCACGCCCCGCCTCATCGTTCCATCCCAGCCACGAGGTTCCACACCGAAGTACCCCTTATCTCGGTACACCACCTCACCCGGCCGAGACAGGTCTATCCTGCTGTCGTGGACGCTGGCAGTCGTCGTCTCCAGATCCCGGAGGAGGCCAAGATCCAAGTCCACCTTCGCATGTAGCTTAAACCCAAAGAAAGATTTGCTACCTTTCTTGGTCCAGCTGCCGTCCCTGCTCCTCCGTGTCCTTGCCTCCGTTCCTCTTGGCTTGTCGGCCCTCGCATGACCCGGGTCGGCGGTGATGAACGTGGCGTCCTGTACCACTCCCTTCCGAACACTGAGCCCCTTCGCGTCGAGTTGTCTCTGCAGCTCAGCCCACACCTCCTGATCCTTACCCGTCTCCGCTAACCGTTCTCTGAACCTCCACACCGTTGAGTAATCGGGCGCCTTTTCTGGGTAGCCGAGGAAGTGCTGGAAGTCGATGCGGTTCAGGGTCTGCCTCTCCAATTCGGGGTCGCTGAGGCCGTACCATTCCTAGAGCACCAGCAGCTTCACCATCACCACTGGATCCACGTTGGGTCTGCCTCCTCTGGGGGTGTTGTTGGTGTAGAGGCTTTGTATGATGGGGCGGAAGGCTTCCCAGTCTATGAGTGGTTCAATTTCTGCGAGTTTGTCGCCTTGTTTTTGCACTTTTTTGTAGATCTCTCGGAGTAGGTAGGCTTTGAAGGAGCTCATATGTGTTTGAAGATGTTGCGATCTATAAATCTACCCGAGGGGGAGTAGAAACACGAAAAACAAGAGGTAAATCAAAATTCTCTATTATATATTTTTCATTAAAACAAATTATAAAATTGTCATAGTAAGGGATTTTTATTAGGATGTTCTCGAAAAAACATACGCAGAGTCATTTGCCTATTTTTTATTCCTTGATGACAATCCTTTGGCATATACCCTTCTCTTAGATGATTGAGTAAAAAAAAAGGAAAATTCGGGAGATATCTACATTGTAGGTTGTTTTGAATCCATCCAATATGAAAATTATCATCTACTAAATTTTGCAAAGGGTTTTTGAGAATTTTCCTCCATTTTGAAGTGTCTTTTTAAGACTGTGTCGATGTAGTTGCTTCTCTTACGGTTTTCCTCCTTGGCTGTCTGGTCTACTCTCTCAAGCACCTCGATGCTGAGGGAAATCGACACCTTCTCCTTCATAATCTGCCTCTTTAATAATATTCATATTACTAGATACTAATATTTGTTACCCTTCTATCCTACTATTCCTCACCCACTTTTTTATCCCTCATTTCCCAAAGACATATCAAACATAGAGGGAGTCGGCCCTGTCAGAGAAAAACACCCCCATTGCCAAACTGTCATCCAAGCAAAAAATGGAGGACGCTCGGCGTGACCCCTGGAAAGGCCTCAGGGAGAGGCCTGGAGTCGTCGTAAAGAGTACCACTCGGAGGAGGCCTTGACCGTGTCTGGGCTTCTGCGAGGGCTCAGACGAGTAGTCTGGGGTGCTCCGGCGCCTAAGGCCAAACGGTATGGCGATACCAGCACCCCCACCTCCAGCACCTACTACCGGGGCATGAACGAGGACTACCGGTGGTTCAGGCAGGACGAGCTCGTCCGGAAGTGTATCATCTCCAACGCCTACTTCGCCACAACAGCCGGCTACGAGACCATCATAGAGGTAGAATACCCAGAGAAGTACAGGTACGTCGAGGAGAAGATAGACGAACTCAACAAGACGGTCAACATGGACCTGGCGCTCTTCGTGGCCCAGGTGAAGCGGAGCGTCTACGGGAAGACAGGCTTCGAGATCGTCCTCGACGAGGACGACTACCCGAGGCAGCTGCTGTCGCTGCAGAGCACCCAGCTCAAGCCCGACATCGACGAAGACTGGACGCTCACAGGCTACACCTACAAGGGCAAGAAAGGATTCTACGAGCCCACCGAGGTCCTGTACTTCACGAACCTGCAGCTAGAGGCCGACATATTGGGCCTCAGCGACATAGAGCCCGTCCGCTCCATCTGCCAGGCTCCTCACGAGCTCTTCCCACGTCCTCTCTGACGCCAAACGACACTCCGCCCGCGTATGGACAGTGCTGAGAGGCCTAAACCTCAATGATTCATAACCCGTTGAACCTTAAAGATTCAGAAAAGTGGATATATAGCTGAAAAACAGATATTAATTGAATTAAAACATTAAAAAAATTATAGGTACGGAATAAATTACACCCTATTTTTGACGATTGACGAAAATAAAGCAGAAATAATATACTACATTTAAATAATTGAATTTTTTAATCTGAACAAACTAGAAGAAGTTCTATGGTAACTAAGTTTCGAATTTCGGTTTAACGGTTTGTGTTCCATAAAACTTATGGTGAAATCCATACCTGAATCTAACAGTTAAGGTGATTCAGCGTGGAGGGAGTGACACTCACCGAGGTGACCCTGGATGTCGAAAGCCTTGCAGTAGACATCAAGGGCCTGAGAATAGATGACCCGGAGCTCTACAACATCCTGGCCGCATTAGACGAGGAAAAGAGAATAGACTACATCAGACGCGCCTTGAAGGTGGGAGCCGTGGTGCTCCAAGTCATGGACACCACCACCCGCGTCGACTACGTACGAAGCGAGTTTGAGACCATGCAGCGGGAGATGGACACCGAGCTGGAGAAGATATTCTCAGACAAAGGAACCCTTGTTAACTCGATGGACAGATTCCTGGGTAAGAACGGTGAGCTCAGGCGTGTCCTGGACGCCCACTTCGGAGAGCAAGGGAGCGTCATCTACAAGATACTCAACCCGGACGACGAGACCACGCCCCTCGGCAAGTTCAGAAAGCAGCTTCAGCAGGAGCTGGACGCGGACAGGGAGGGCACCGGGTTCCAGAAGCTCAAGAAGTCCATGGACGCGGGCTTCGAGAAGGTCATGGTGGCCCTGGGCGCTGTGGAGGCCGCGGAGGCTGAGCGTGAGAAAGGCACCGCGAAGGGAGGCGACTTCGAGGACTATGTGTATGCGATGCTTGACGTTGTAGCGCGGGATTTCGAGGACACCGTCGAGTTCGTGGGCGACGATAGCGGCCCCCTCGGAAAAGTGGGTGACGTTCTAATACACATCAACCCAAGGGACACGGGAAACATGGAGCGCCGTATAGTAGTGGAGGCCAAGAACACTAAAGTCACAATGACGGGTAAGAACAGCTACCTCAAGGAGCTAGACAAGGCGAAGGAGAACCGGGTAGCCCACTACGCCATCGGGGCCGTCCACGAGTCCAAGGCACCGTCAAGCTGCGGATGCTTCCGAAGATTCGACGGCGAGAAGATCGTGTGCAGCGTGCCTGGAGACGGCGACCCGCTGGCGCTGGAGATGGCCTACAAGATCGCGCGCTCCGAGCTGGTGGCCTCCTTGCTTCGGGAAGAGGTTAAACTCGACCTCTCACAGTTGAAGGCAAAGATAGGGGAAATAGAAAGGCAACTGGATGCCGTGAAGACGATTAAGACCAATATGAAAGGCGCTGTCACTAGCATCGGTAAAGCTGACGACGGCCTCAGGGAGATGGAGGCCTCCATAAGGGAGATAGCAGGCGAAATACTGCTAATGATTAAGACCGGTAGCGGGTCTTAACCATCTTCTATAAAATCGGTTTCAGACAGTAGAGCGTAGTCATAGCTCCTGTAAGGGCTCGTGCACCTGACCCTCTCCAGGGCATCCTTAGAGTAGCCTCGCATGTACCTGACGAAGAGGCTGCCCGTCCTCGCCTTACCTCCCGTCCTCTCGTTGACTAGGACCAGGTCATGCCTCTCCCTTATCCCAGTCTCCTGTACGCGGGTGAGGGCCGGCCCATCCGTCCACCTTATCGATATGAATCCGCTGTAGGCGCCGGTCTTAGCTTCAACCTCGAACCTGGCGCATGGGAACAGCTCAGCAAGCTCAGAGCGAATGCTTTCCGCTACAGCATCCAGATCAAACAGTCTCTGCATTCCTCGCCTAGCCCTGACTCCCACCCGAGATCAGGGTCCTTCCGGGAGGTCCTTGAGGGCTCTCCTAGTCTCCTCGGGGAAGTCTCTCAGAAGGTTCCTGATGACCACCCTGGCGATGTGCTCCTTGAACCCGGCCTCATCGTACTTGAACATGTAGATGCGCCTGTAGCCCCCCTTGCCCGTCGTCTCCGTGAAGGTGAGTGTCCCTTCGTCCGCCATGGAGTCCAGGAAGTTTATGACGGAGGCCCTGCTAATTGTTCTACCACCAAGCTCCTGGTTCACCTGCACCCAGACATCGCGGCTGCCTGCGCCCTGACCGCCCAGCCGCCACAGGTATCTCAGGGCGGCCTCCTGGTAGTCTCTGAGGATCATTCCCAGCCCAGTCTTGGACGTGTCAAACGATATCGGCGTTCCCGGCCACCTACCCATTACGCATTCTTCGCCCTCATATCGGTGTGTGTATCGTCTGCTGAAACTAACATATATATCATTCTGTCATTCAGAAATGTTGGAACCCTGATGCATAATCTTATTCTCGGATTCTCGAAACCCAGAACCAATGAACCACAGAGCCCTGGACACCATCGACGAAACCAAGGGAGCCCTAAAGTACATACTCGTACTCTCAGACCCCGAGACAGAGCACCTGGAGAGACTACAGCTCATCGACAAGATGAAGGAGAATAACATAAGCAGAGACAAGTTCTACAAGATAACCACAGCCCTCAGCCACCTAGACATAGTGACAGAGGAAACGACCCAGCGAAACGGAAGAATAAAAAAGGTACACACAGCCCTCACACCCAAAGGCAGGAAGATAGCAGAACACCTCAACCAGATAAAGACAATACTAGAAGAATGAAAAAAGAAGCCTGAAGCCCGACAGCTCAAGCCGTATCCCATACGCCTCTATCCATCAAACCTATCCTCATACTTCCCGTAATCGCCCTAAAAACAATAGACCTGAACACCAAGAAAATTAAACAAGATAATCAACCTTATCCCCAGCACCTCCTCCAACCTCTGTTTTACGGCTTTTTTGGGGAAAGAAGGTGTTTAATTCGTTCTTGTTTTTTCCGTTTGTCTGAGCTTTCGTCGGTGTGGTTATTTTCACTTGTGTTTAGATTTAGTTGTGTTTGAAAGTGTCTGGGAGGAGGGTGATGGGGGCGTTGTTTGGAGGCACGCCCCGGAGTGTCCGTGAGATCGCGACGGAGACGGGCTGTCCGCCGGCGCGGCGAGGGTGGACATGGCGACGGGCCTCACGGGCCAGGAGAAGGTGCCGGCCATGGTGGAGGCCGAGGTGGCGAGCCAGAGCTACACGGCGGTGGAGTTCGACCTCTGGAAGAACGTTGTCCACATCGTGGTGAGCGACGAGGCTGCCAAGAAGGCGGCCCACGACGTGCTGGCGCTTCACGTCTCGGACGCGGCCCGTGACCTGGCCCGGATGGAGAACAAGCAGATCACGGAGGCCGCGGAGGCGTGCACCGAGAAGGTGAGCGGCACCCCGTACAGCGACTGGGGCGCCATGACGACTCCGCCTGACAGCGACACCAACCCCTTCGAGGCGATAAGGGCCAGCATAGAGTACATCGAGGGCGTGGGCTACGAGCCCGACTTCATGGCCATGCACCCGTCGCTGTGGGGCAGGTTCGTCACCAACACCTACGTGAGGGACCTTGTGCACGCCGGGATCGCGAAGGTGGGAGCCGCCGGGGGCGAGTTCACGCTTCCCGGGTACCCATCCATCAGGGTGTTCACCGACTACGCGTTGACGTCCACGCCCACGGGCTCGAAGGGGCCTTTGATCGGGGACAGCGGGGCGCCTGCGGTGATCCTGGGGCTGGGGCCCGTGGAGGCGGCGCAGTACCGCGACGAGAAGGCGGGGTACGACGCCTACGTGATAAGGCAGTACCTGGAGCCCAGGCTGGTGATAGACGACGCCATCGACAAGATATGCACGTAGGGCCCGTAAGGGGGGCGGCTACCTACAGGGAACGAGATCCACGCGCCGTTTGAAGGCGCGGCATACCCCTAAGTGAGGTGAAGAAATGTACTGCACGGCTTCAGATGTGAGGAACATCATACACACGGGTCTAAGTGATTCTGAGATAGAGGTCATCATCGAGCTCAGCGACGCCGAGATCGATAAGCGTCTGGGAGCACGCGACCCGTCGGACAAGGTGATCAGGAAGCTGAGCATGCTGCTGACGGCTCAGACGGTCAGGCTGAGGCAGCCGGGCAGTGTGGCCATGGGCGAGTACAGCGAGAGCGGTGAGGGACTGGACGAGGTTCTCCTTAGGGAGATCGATGGGATCTGGAGACTCTACCATGGTGTAGCCGTCTCTTCGACAAGCTATGGGGTCATCGACGAGGATGACCGCTCGGTGTCCTCGACGTGAAGAGGTTCAAGGCGCGCCTGGCTACAGCTAAGTCTATTCTAGAGTGCCTCAGCGTGGAGCCATGTAGATGGACACCTTTAATGAGGAAGACTCTTAGGACTTCAACGCCTTGGGTAGTGCAGTCCACACTTTATTGGTTGCTTAGAGAAGGGTACATTGAGCGACCAGACCGAGGACTTTACAGGATAACAGAGAAGGGAAAAATTT
>Ga0307379_10010808_pt1 | contig 12054 bp, 18 predicted proteins | sample UN2MG_FD_202237 | JGI IMG/M metagenome (GOLD analysis project Ga0307379, IMG submission 202237) | Soil microbial communities from Risofladan, Vaasa, Finland - UN-2 | ecosystem: Environmental > Terrestrial > Soil > Coastal area > Acid sulfate soil | place: Finland: Risofladan, Vaasa | collected... | reverse complement strand
CGGGACAACAACCAATTACCACTCGGGCTCGGAAGTCCATTGCCGCATTCAAGCTCAGGGAGGGCATGGCTATCGGCGCAAAGGTCACACTGCGAGGTCGGAGGATGTACGACTTCCTCGACCGGCTGCTCAACGTCACCCTACCCCGCCAGCGAGACTTCCGGGGCGTTTCGCGCGATGCGTTCGACGGTCGAGGCAACTACACCCTGGGCCTGGAGGAACAACTGGCCTGGCCAGAGATTGAGTACGATTCCATCGACAAGGTGCGGGGCATGGAGATCAGCATTGTCACCACTGCCAAGACCGATGAGGAAGCAAGGCGACTGCTCACGCTGCTGGGCATGCCCTTCAAGAGAGTATAGCGCCATTGGCAAGGAACTCATCTCTCAGTAGTTCATTCATGGAGGTCAAGTGGCCAAGAAGTCGATGATCGCCAAGGAAAGTAGAAGGAAGTACAGGACTCAGGTGCGGAACCGCTGCTCGAGGTGCGGGCGCCCCAGGGCCTACATGCGGCGCTTCGGGCTGTGTCGCATATGCTTCCGTGAGTTGGCGTTGGAAGGCAAAGTCCCCGGTGTCACCAAGTCTAGTTGGTAGCTGAGAAAGGGCACTGACAACATGCACACTGATCCCATTGCTGACTTGCTCACCCGCATCAGGAACGCAGTAGGCCCCAAACACGCGCAGGTGATGGCACCTTCCTCCAAGATGAAGGTGTCCATAGCCAGGGTGTTACGGGAAGAAGGGTACATCCAAGGCTACGATGTCACCAAGGACCGCCCTCAGCCTACGCTGAGGATTTGGCTGAAATACACGGACGATGACGAATCGGTGATCACCTCCCTGCAGCGGGTCAGCAAGCCCGGATGCCGGATCTACGCCGGTAAGAGAGAGCTGCCCAGGGTCAAGAGCGGCCTCGGGATAGCCATCTTGTCGACTTCCAGGGGCATCATGACTGACGGGAAGGCAAGGCTCTTGGGGATTGGTGGTGAGGTTCTGTGTTATGTATGGTAGTGAAGACTGTCGATCACTGTCTCGTGAGCTGACAGGGACAATCCACCCACTCAGGTGGGGAGGCAGAGGAGGAGGTACGCTCTGATGTCTCGCATAGGCAAGATGCCCATACCGGTGCCGCCGGACGTTCAGGTGACCATCCGTGGCTCCGACGTAACGGTTGAGGGGCCGAAGGGCGAACTCACGCGCACCTTCCATAGGGACATTTCGGTGCGCCTCGAAGACAACCAGTTGATAGTGACCCGGCCTACTGATCACAGGCTGCACCGCTCGCTGCATGGCCTGACGAGGGCCCTGCTGGCCAACATGGTGCACGGAGTCCGCGAAGGCTTCCGTAAGGAGCTGGAGATTCACGGCGTTGGCTATCGCGCTCAGTTGGAAGACGACAAGCTCGTTCTCTCCGTCGGGTACTCGCACACTGTTGAGATCATACCTCCGCCAGGGATCACGCTCTTCGTAGAAAAGGGCTACCGAAACATCACGGTGGAGGGTATCGACAAGGAACTGGTAGGCAGAGTAGCAGCGGAGATCAGAGGCGTGCGAAAGCCAGAGCCCTACAAGGGCAAAGGTATCCGCTACGCCGGCGAGTACGTACGCCGCAAGGCAGGCAAGGCAGGCAAGATTGGCTAGCACGTCCCTGGGATGAGCAGCTGTCTTGGTGGGAGTAGAATGGAATGAGCACGAGAAAAGGCCGTGAACCAGCGCGCCGTCGCAGACATATGCGGGTACGGAAAAACTTGCGGATCACCAAGGATCGTCCCCGCCTATCCGTGTTTCGCAGTCTGAAGCACATCTATGCTCAGGTAATCGACGATATCGAAGGTCAGACCCTGGCAGCTGCATCCACTCTCGATCCAGAGGTGCGAGAACAGGTCGCCGGCCTGAAGAAGTCCGAACAGGCCAAGGTAGTAGGAGAGATTCTCGCCCGACGGTCCAAAGCTCGCGGCATCGAGAAGGTTGTGTTTGACCGAGGGGGCTACAAGTATCATGGTCGCGTGCGATCTCTGGCTGAGGGCGCGCGCGCCGAGGGCCTGGAGTTCTAGTAGCAGTGACACGAATCCCTGCCCTACGTTGCGTCACGATCCCACGTATCGTAGGTCCTGAGTGGACTTAGGGAAAGAGGGTATTGATGGAAGGTGAATTCCTTGAGGAGCGAGTTGTCCACATTGCCCGCGTGGCCAAGGTAGTCAAAGGAGGCCGCCGCTTCGGATTTCGAGCTCTGGTTGTGGTAGGCGATGGCCGAGGCAGCGTCGGCTCTGGGGTCGGCAAGGCGCGCGACGTGCCAGAAGCGATCCGCAAGGGGATCGAGAAAGCCAAGAAGAGCATGATTCGGGTGCCCATCAGAGGTACCACGATCCCTCATGACGTGGTCGCACAATTCGGAGCGGCCAAGGTGCTACTCAAACCCGCATCGCCGGGCACCGGCGTCATCGCTGGTGGAGGGGTGCGGGCAGTGGTGGAGGCTGCTGGCATCAAGGATATCCTCAGCAAGTCGCTGGGCAGTGCGAATATCCTGAACGTGGTCCACGCCACTATGGAGGGCTTGAAGCAATTGAAGAACCCGGAAGAAGAGGCGCGCCGACGCGGGAAGCCCGCGGAAGAGCTAGTGCCCTTCTGGGAGCAGTCAAATGGCCAAAAGTAGCAGGCAACTACGGATAACCTGGGTGAGAAGCAGCATAGGCTATTCCCTAGACCAGAAAGCTACCGTCAGAGCGCTGGGCCTTCGCCGTCTGGGCCAGTCGGTAGTACGACCGGACAATCCCTCGGTACGAGGTATGGTGCAGAAGGTAGGTCACCTACTTGAGGTTGAGGAAGCCTAGCGCGTTCCATATGGACAGGGGAAGGCCCTGCCGCTGAACCAGACACCAGTGTGGCAGGTGTTCCTTCTGGAGGAGCCATGAAGTTACACGATTTGAAACCAGCGAAGAGGTCCAAAAAGGACAAGAAGAGGGTAGGAAGAGGGGACAGTTCCGGGCACGGAAAGACGGCCGGGCGAGGCACCAAGGGACAGAAGTCCCGCTCGGGCGGAAGCATCCCCGCCTACTTCGAGGGCGGTCAACTGCCGCTGGTGAGGCGGTTGCCTCGGGCGCGAGGTTTCGTCAACATCTTCAGGACCGAGTTCACCACCGTGAATCTGGATCGGCTCAACGAACGGTTCGCGAAGGGGGCTGAGGTCACGCCCATCACACTAACCGAGGTAGGCCTCATCAAGTCATCGAATGACTTGGTCAAAGTGCTAGGAAGAGGGGAGTTGGACAAGCCGCTGACCATCAAGGCCCACGGCTTCTCCACCACTGCCAGGGCCAAGATCGAGGCCGCGGGCGGCAGCATCGAGGAACTGACTCAGCCGACCGACAGACCCAAGAGGGGTCGACGGCCCAGACCTCGGTAGGGGGATAGTAGTGGAAACCATACGGAATGTACTGAACGCATTCAAGCTGCCGGACCTGCGGCGGAAGATACTATTCACTCTGGCCATGCTAGTCGCCTATCGGTTTGCAGCTCACGTGCCGGTGCCGGGCGTGAATGCAGATGCCTTGCGACAGCTCTTCCAGAGCAACCAACTGCTGGGACTACTGGACATGTTCTCAGGCGGCGCCATGTCCAGCTTCTCCGTTGTGGCCTTGGGGGTGTACCCGTACATCACAGCCTCCATCATCATGCAGTTGCTGCTGCCGCTCATCCCGCCTCTGGAGCGTCTGGCCAAAGAAGGTGAGGCGGGCCAGGCAAAGATCAACCAGCTGACGCACATTATTACTGTCCCGTTGGCTGCACTCCAAGCCATCGCCCAGATCACCATGTTCAGCCGTGGCACCCTGCCCGTGATGGAAGGCTTCAATCTCTTCTCCGCCGAGACCTTCGTATCGAGTGTGGCTACGCTCGCCACCCTCACGGCCGGCACTATGTTCGCCGTGTGGCTGGGAGAGCTCATCACCGAGCAAGGAGTGGGAAACGGCATCTCCATCATCATCTTCGGAGGCATCGTCGCCCAGATCCCTCAGAGGATTGCCCAGGATCTGCGCACCAACGTCCCAGGTCTCATTGCCTTCGCCGTCATCGGTGTAGTAACCGTGGCTGCCATAGTCTTCATCTACGAGGGGCAGCGGCGCATTCCGGTCCAGTACGGCAAGCGCGTCAGGGGAACCAAGATCTACGGGGGGCAGAGTACACACATACCCTTGAAGGTCAACTCTGCGGGGATGATTCCTCTCATCTTTGCGTCCTCGTTCTTGATCCTTCCGGGCGTGATTGCCAACTACTTCCAGTTCTCAGATAGCCAGGTCATAGCGAGTCTGGCGCAGGGCGTCGTGAACCTCTTCGATAGCGGACAGATCTTCTACTGGATCATGTACTTCGTGATGGTCGTAGGGTTCACGTATTTCTACACAGACGTTATCTTTCAGCAACAGAACATGCCGGAGAACCTCCAGCGGCACGGCGGATTCATCCCCGGCATACGTCCGGGGGCGCGCACAGCAGAGTACCTCAATCGAGTGCTGCGACGCATAACTCTGGTGGGCGCCTTGTTCCTGGGATCCGTGGCCGTGCTGCCGTTCTTCGCGAACACGCTCACGCCCATGCAAACCATGATTGTGACCAGCACAGGCCTGCTGATCGTGGTTGGTGTGGTCATAGACACGATGAAACAGCTCGAGGCGCAGCTGCTGATGCGCCACTACGAGGGATTCTTGAGATAGCATTCACGGAGCTCCTATGAATCTGGTCATGCTTGGCCCACCCGGTGCCGGGAAGGGGACCCAGGCGGCACTGCTAGCCGAGAAACTGGGCGTACCGCACGTGGCCACCGGCGACCTCTTTCGGGAGGCACTCAAGAACGAGACCGAACTGGGGCTGACCGCCAAGTCCTACATGGAACGTGGCGAGTTGGTGCCCGATGAGGTTACCATCGCCATGGTGCGAGCGCGCCTGCAGAAGCCGGACAGCCAAAACGGGATCATCCTGGACGGGTTCCCCCGGACCATCGAGCAGGCTGAGGCGCTCAAGGATCTTCTCGCCGAACAGGGTGAAGCTATCGACGCGGCACTCTTCATCGATGCCGCTGAGGACGAGTTGGTGAGAAGGCTCTCGAGCCGCTGGACTTGTCGCAATTGCCAGGCGGTCTACAACGTCATCTCAAACCCTCCTCATCAGGAGGGAAAGTGCGATATGTGCGGTGGTGAACTCTATCAGCGCCCCGACGATATGCCGGAGACCGTGAGAAACCGGATTCGGGTCTATTGGCAACAGACGAGCCATCTGGTAGACTACTACCAGGATCAAGGATTGCTCATTACCATCAAGAGCGAAGGTGGCATAGAGCGGGTACAGCAGAAGATCCAGGAAGCCCTGCAAGTCGCGTAATGGTCATCAGGAAGTCGAATCGCGAACTGGCACTGATGCGAGAAGCAGGGAGGATTGTGGCCCTGACCCACGCTGTCCTGCGGGAGAGTGTAGGGCCCGGGGTCACCACAGCCGAACTGGACGCGCTGGCCTACGAAACCGCCACCAAGCACGGTGCCAAACCGTCGTTCCTGGGCTACCGGGGTTTTCCGGCATCGTTGTGTGTGTCCATCAACGAAGAGGTCGTCCACGGCATACCCGGACCACGGGTATTGGAGGAGGGCGACATCGTCAGTCTGGATTTCGGGGCCATCTATCGAGGCTTCCAGGGCGATGCGGCGATCACCGTCGGGGTCGGCAAGATAGGCAAGAGAGCACAAGAGCTGATCGAGGCCACGCGCGGCGCTCTGAAAGCAGCCATCGCTCAATGCATACGCGGGAACTACCTGGGCGACATCTCGTGGTCCATTCAGGATTATGCCGAGTCCAGAGGCTTCTCTGTGGTCCGGCAGTATGTGGGACACGGTATCGGGCGGAACATGCATGAGGAGCCACAGATACGCAATTACGGCACTCCAGGCAGGGGGATTCTCCTCAAGCCGGGCATGACTTTCGCCCTGGAGCCTATGGTGAACGTGGAAACTTATCTGACTCACGTACTGGATAACGAATGGACAGTGGTGACTGACGATGGTCAGCTGTCGGCTCACTTCGAGCATACCGTCGCCATCACCGACGGAGAGCCCGAAGTACTGACCAGATTGTAGAGAGTGGAGTTGATCATGAAAGTGAAACCATCGGTCAAGCGTCGCTGTGCGAACTGCAAGATCGTGCGGCGGAGAGGTATCGTGCGAGTCCTTTGCAGGAATCCGCGACACAAGCAGAGACAGGGATAGTCTGGCCGGGCAGGTTGAACTCACCCGCCCGCAGCAGATAGGAGGACTAGAATGGCTAGGATCGCCGGCGTCGACTTGCCCAAGAACAAGCGAACGGAGATCGCGCTCACTTACATCTATGGCATAGGCAAGTCCACCAGCCAGAGAATTCTCGGTCAGGCCGGGATTGATCCCAACCTCAGGGTCAAGGACCTGACGGAGGAGGATGCCACCCGTATCCGAGTCATTATTGACAAGGATCACAAGGTGGAGGGTGACCTCCGTCGAGAAGTGACTCAGAATATCAAACGCCTCCAGGAGATTGGTTCGTACAGAGGCCTGCGTCATCGCCGGAATCTCCCATCGCGCGGGCAGCGTACCAAGACCAACGCGCGCACCAACAGGGGCGCGAGAAGGACGGTTCCTGGCAAGCGCAGGACCAGGGCCAAGAAATAGTAGCCTGTTGCAGGCTTCTGCGAGCACGAGCATCCAATGGCGTGCAGCAGGAGGCTGGATGCCGATTCCCAAGAGGAGGAATAGGTGGCACGAAAGCAAGTCAAGAAACGTGGACCGCGTCGCGTGCGTAGGGACATCCCTCACGCACAGGCACATATACAATCGACTTTCAACAATACGATAATCACCATCACCGACATCAACGGCGACGTGATCACCTGGAGTAGTGCCGGCACCGTGGGCTTCAAGGGGTCCCGCAAGAGCACCCCTTACGCTGCCCAGCTCGCCGGCCAACAGGCAGCGCGGCAAGCGATGGACATGGGCGTGAGGGAACTGGACGTTCTCATCAAGGGCCCTGGACCCGGCCGGGAGGCGGCGGTGAGGGCGCTACAGGCGGCGGGGCTTGGAGTCAGGTCCATCAGTGACGTGACGCGAGTACCACACAACGGGTGTCGTCCTCCAAAGAAGCGTCGCGTGTAGCCGATCGAGTAAGTCGGTCCGTCTCAAGGCGGACTCACCAGAGGAGAAGACATGGCAAGATACACAGGTTCGGCCTGCAAGCTCTGTCGTAGAGAGGGAGCGAAGCTGTTCTTAAAGGGAGATCGCTGCTTCACAGCGAAGTGCGCTTTCGACAAACGCTCCTACCCTCCCGGCATGCACGGTCGCCGAGCCCGGTTTCGGCGCAAGACTACGGACTTCGGCACTCAGTTGCGCGAGAAGCAGAAGGCCCGGCGCATCTACGGTGTGCTGGAAAGGCAGTTTCGTCGCTACTTCCGCGAAGCGGAGCGGCGCAAGGGCGTCACAGGAACTAACCTCTTGCAGATTCTGGAAAGCAGGTTGGACAACATTGTATACCGGATTGGCTTTGCCAGCTCGCGCGCCCAGGCGCGCCAGTTGGTCAGGCACGGACACTTCGACGTCAACGGCAAGAAGACGGATATCCCGTCGTTCCTGGTCACACCCGGCGATCAGATAGTGGTGCGGGCCCGGAGCAAGAGCAACAGCTACTTCGAGGCCGTGGCGCAGGAGATGGAGCACCGTTTCGCCCCGGAGTGGCTCAGCGTGGACGTCAGCACGCTGTCAGGACGAGTGCTGGCTCTCCCGACTCAGGAAGAGCTTGACTTGCCACTCAGCGCGCAGCTAATAACCGAGTACTACAGCAGGTAGAGCAGTCTCTCACGCCGGAAGCTGTGTTCAGGAGGGAAACCCTTGCTACCCAATCTAGTTTTGCCCAAGATCGAAATTGAAGCGATTTCAGAGCGGTATGGGCGCTTTGTCATCGGGCCGATGGAGAGTGGCTACGGTGTAACCGTCGGCAACTCCCTACGCAGAGTCCTTCTCTCATCCTTGCCCGGTGCAGCAATCACCTCCGTCAGCCTGGATGGCGTCTACCATGAGTTCTCACCGATCGCCGGAGCCAAAGAAGACACCATGACCCTGCTTCTCAACTTGAAGCAGGTGCGAATGAAGATGCATGGGGATGAACCCGTACGCCTGCGACTCGAGATCGAGGGAGAGGGGATTGTCACCGCGGCAGACATCGAATGCCCCAGCGAGGTGGAGATCATCAACCCTGAGCTTCACCTGCTGACTCTGGATGCTAGCGACTCCAGGATAGAGCTAGAGATGGCGGTCGAGCGGGGACGTGGGTACAGCCCCAGTGAGGATAGGGGCGAGCTGGCCATCGGGCAACTGCCCGTGGACGCCATCTTCTCACCTATTCGGCGGATCGCCTACACAGTTGATCGAGTTCGCATAGGTGAAATAACGGACTTCGACCAACTCAAGCTGGACATTTGGACCGACGGCACCATCCAGCCCGAAGAAGCACTGAGTACATCTGCTCAGATCCTGGCCAAGCATTTCTCGCTCGTGTCCAACGTCGGGGGAGTGCTGATCGAGGAAGTAGAAGAGGCGGCGGAAGAAGGCATCCCAACCCGTGTGTACGAGATGCCTATCGAAGAGCTCGACCTCACCGTGCGAGCGTTCAACTGCCTGAAGCGCGCCGGGATAACAAAGGTAGGGATGATTCTGGAGAAGCTGGAAAAGGGCGACGATGAGATCCTGGCGATCAGAAACTTCGGGCGCAAATCCCTGGATGAACTGAAAGAGGCCCTGAAAGAGAAGGATCTCCTCCCCGAGCAACAGGAGGACGAGAGCGATGAGACATAAGGTAGCAGGTCGCAGACTCAAGCGGTCGACTGGTCATCGGCAGGCGCTATTCAAGAACCTCATTACAGAATTGTTCCGTCATCGAAGGATAACGACCACAGAGGCCAAGGCCAGTGCAGTGCGCAGTGAGGCAGAGAAGCTGATAACTGTCGCCAAGCGCTCCTTGGACAAGGAGAACGACGTCCACGAGCGGCGCCAGGTCCTACGTACGATTTCGGACAAGGAGGTTATGCGGGAGTTATTCGAGAGCATAGCCCCCGAATACAAGAATCGTCCGGGAGGATACACGCGCATGATCAAGCTGGGGCCCCGACAGGGCGACGCGGCCCCTATGGTCATCTTGGAACTCGTGGAGTGAGTGGTGGTATGCAAGGCGCTGCTCCCGGAGTCCGCTGCATCAAGGCCGTCGTGGAGTACGACGGAACCAGATACGCGGGTTTTCAGAGCCAGGCCAAGCTGCTGACCATCCAAGGGGAGCTACAGAGGGCCTTGGGCGAGGTGACACAAGAGGAAGTCAAGGTTGTGGGAGCCGGTCGTACAGACGCTGGCGTCCACGCCAGTGGGCAGGTGATTCACTTCCTCACCGGGTGGAAGCGATCACTGGAGGAGCTTCACAGAGCCTTCAATGCCCTGCTCGCGTCTGACATCGCCATCAAGGAAATGACCGTGGCTCCGCCCGACTTCCATGCTCGCTTCAGCGCGCTGACGCGAGAGTACCGCTATACGATTCTTAATCAGAGAATACGCTCACCATTGGAGGCGCGCTACGCGTACCACCACGAACAGCATCTGGATACAGAAGCCATGCGCGAAGCGTTGGAATGCCTCGTCGGGACGCACGACTTCGCCTCCTTCGGTCAGCCAACTCAGGGCGATAGCACCGTGCGGGATGTTATGCGCGCCACATGTAACAAGGATGGCAATCACATCTACATTGATCTAACGGCCAATGCTTATCTGCGACACATGGCGAGGACGATCGTGGGTACCCTCCTGCCGGTAGGTAGAGGGCTACTCCCTCCCGGAGACGTGAGCGTGATTCTCGAGGCCAAGCACAGAAGTCAGGCCGGTCCGCCGGCTCCAGCTCATGGCCTTTGCCTGGCGAGAGTGAACTACTGAGGTATCTGGAAATGAAGACGCATTCTACGAAACCCTCCGAGATCGAGCGTCAGTGGTACGTAGTGGACGCCGAAGGCCGGACGCTGGGTCGGTTGGCCTCGGAGATAGCCAAGATCCTGAAGGGAAAGCATAAGCCCATCTATGCTCCAAACCTGGACACCGGCGACTTCATCGTCGTCGTCAATGCCGAGAAGATCCACGTCACGGGGCACAAGATGGACCAAAAGCTCTATCATCGCCATTCTGGCTACCCAGGTGGCCTCACGAGCATCACCCTACGCGAGCAATTGAAGAGACACCCCACGCGGGTCATTCGTTCGGCAGTGCGAGGCATGTTGCCACACAACAGGCTGGGTCGAAGCATGCTGAGGAAGCTGAAGGTGTACGCAGGCGATGCGCACCCTCACGCGGCCCAGGCACCTAAGTCCCTGGAGTTGTGAAGCGACCAGGTCCGTAGCTGCGACAAAGGAGGTTACGAGTAGTGGCGGAAGAGAAGGAAGTGGCGGAAGAGACGCAACCCGCCGAGGAAGAGCCACAAGCTGCTGATGCAAGCACGGTTCGTGAGATTGAGGAGGAAAAGGCCCCTGCGCGGGCGCCGGCCGCCAAATCCGTAGAGGCTGCTGATATCCCGCCTGCTGAGAAGGCAGAAACGCCTCCAGCCAGGGAGGTTCGCACGGCTACGGCAACCCCTGTTGCTGACGAGCTGGCTCCCCCTCTGGATGCTGAGCCAGAGGAGCCCTTCCCGCCGCTGGCCGAGCTCCGCGGGCAAACCGATATATACTACTATGGCACCGGGCGGCGAAAGACAGCTAGTGCCCAGGTACGCCTCTACCCCTCCAAAGAACCTGCGATCGTTGTAAACGACTTGCGCGTTGACGAATACTTCCCCCGGCCTGCCGATATCAGGCTCCTCAAGACACCGCTACAGGTCACGGCGACGGAGGACATGTTCAGGATAACGGTCAAGGTGCGAGGAGGTGGGATCTCAGGGCAAGCCGGCGCCATTCGCCACGGCATTGCCAGAGCATTGACCAAGGCAAACCCAGAACTGCGCCGTACGCTGCGCAGGGAAGGTTCCCTGACTCGAGATCCTCGTATGAAGGAGCGGAAGAAGCCAGGCCTCAAGCGGGCCAGGAAAGCACCGCAGTACACCAAGCGATAGAGTACCGAAAAGCGCCGACCCTTGGCTCGGCGCTTTTTCATTTCCACATCCGTCGGCACTGGAAGCCCACGACTGTGCCACCTCACATCCCTTGGCGCAGCCACGCCTCCCCCCCGCCCGTCAGAATAGATAGAGGATAGCCAGTACTGCACAACCCCACAGCAGGTTGTTGGCGACCAGCGGCCGGTCCTTGATCAGAATCTCCTCTGGACTCCCCGACAGATCCCGGCGCTGCATGAGCAGCAGGTAGCGCAATACCCCGTAGAGGACGAAGGGAATAGTCAACATCATGCTGCTGTTCTCGGGTACGTGAGCTCCCCAGAAAGTGTAGAGCGAATAGGAGATGACCGTGGTCGAAGTGACCACGGCGATCATCTCGGCCAGAAGTCCGGAGCTGTATTCGGCCAGCACTTTGCGGTGGTTGGGCGCCGCGTCGCCGAGGATGATCAACTCGTGCCGGCGCTTACACAGAGCCAGGAACAGCGCCAAGAAACTGCCACATACGTAGAGCCAGGGTGAGAAGGTGGTGGCTCGCGCAACTACCGAGCCACATGTGACCCTCAGGATGAAGGCCGCACCTATGGCCAGGACGTCGACGATGACGAAATTGGTCAGCAGCAGCGAATAGGCGATCTCAACCCCCAGGAAAGCCGACGCGACAAACCCCAATCGCGGATCCATCAGAAAAGTGATCGACAGGCTGGCCGCCGCCAATACAACAGCTGCCCCCACCGCCCACGATCTCTTGAGCCTCCCGGCAGCCAATGGGCGGTCCTGCTTCGCCGGATGACACCTGTCCCGTTCCGTGTCCACCAGGTCGTTGATCAGGTACGACACACTGGACAGCAGGCAGAGACAGACGAAAGCCAGTGCGGACCGCCCGATGAGATCGGGCATCCCCAGCTTCAATCCAAACGC
>Ga0307379_10010807_pt1 | contig 12055 bp, 5 predicted proteins | sample UN2MG_FD_202237 | JGI IMG/M metagenome (GOLD analysis project Ga0307379, IMG submission 202237) | Soil microbial communities from Risofladan, Vaasa, Finland - UN-2 | ecosystem: Environmental > Terrestrial > Soil > Coastal area > Acid sulfate soil | place: Finland: Risofladan, Vaasa | collected... | reverse complement strand
ACCATGCGAATAACAGCTTATCAACAATCGCCGCCGTAGTAACTAACAGCCTCGCTGCGTCTGGCCTCGTAGGGGCCACTCCGCTCGGTCTATTACTTACTACGGGAATGGTATCAGTCACCACAATAGACAGGCTCTGGGTAAGTCGGTAAAGTGCTGCTATATAAACACACCAAATTAGTAGGAGGTATTGCGATGAGATGTATATTAGCCGTTGTATTTGTCTTTGTAGCCCTTTTCGCCGCGACGAACGTCTATGCCGAAGAGATGTCAATTACAAAATGCACAGTAACTTTTGGTACGACCGAGGATTCTGATACAATTGCCGTTTTAGGCAAAATGGACGCCACTACGAATGACTTTTCGGCCAGTCTTATCGTAGTAGTTAGCATCGATTCCGATAATTGGGACGACACCTACATTCAGGGCTTTCCAATCAACGGGACGACCTTCAAAAGGGGCCGGTACAAATGTTCTATTACCGAAGGCTCATTAACAACGTCGTTTATCTTCAATACAAAGAATTCGAGGTTTTCATTTACAGCCGAGAACGTTGACCTGTCGGGTCTTGTCTATCCTCTGACGATAGGGATTGAAATCGGCGACTACTACGCCGAGACCGAAGTCAACGAAGCAGCACACGGCCCGAAAAAGCAGATTCCAACGGCCCCTACAGGTGTCACTGCATCCGCCGGTGATGGGCAGGTGTCCATTAGCTGGAGTGCAGTAAGTGGTGCGACATCTTATAACATCTACTGGTCAACGACATCCGGCGTTACAAAGACCAACGGCATAAAGATCACCGGCGCCACAAACCCGTATAGTCATACGGGACTCACAAACGACACGACATACTACTATATTGTCACTGCTGTAAATTCCTCGAGAGAGAGCGTGGAGTCGGAAGAGGTATCGACAACGCCAACAGCGGCGGGGACGGGGACGCATACTGCAAGCGGGACATACACTTGGAATTCCTCGACGGGTGTAATAACCTGGAATGTGACGAGTTCAAACTTTGTATGTGATGGGCCGGAGGTTGGCATTAACACGGAAACAGAAGTGACAATCACATCCACAACCATGACATGGCCTGGTGACGACAATATGACATGGACTCGCTCAGACGGGACAGCGGACAACATCGTCGGAACTTGGACGGCCTCCGACAGCACGACAGGGAATTCATGGACGCTTACATTCAATGCCAATGGCACGGCTTCTGTGGTCGGGAATATAGTCCAGTGCGGCGAAGGGGGCGGGGGGCAAAATCGCTCTGCAAGTTTGCAGCACTGGTCAAGCGGTTATTACGTCTCACTGGAGTATAATGACTCAAGCCAGTCAGCAACTTCTGTAAGTGTAACTGGCCCCGGTATAACCGGCTCCCTGTCACTTGTCTACGATGTAGGACGTGGTTCATGGAATTCATGGGTTTCGTCCCAAAATCCTTTCTTAGGCACAACAGACCCTGGCGGGCTGCCTTATACTTACACTTTCACTATTAACGATGGAACCGGCACATGGACAGCCGATTCACAGGTATCATGCTTCCAGAAGTATTTTGCCACAAACCTTTCACCAACGGGGACGGTATCAGAGAGTATTACATTCAGTTGGACAGGGATCGGCGATCCCGCTGCAGAGTATCAGGTACAACTGAGCGGTCCCAGCGACGACAGAATATGGGATAGCTCGGACGTGTCCGACACATCGGTTGCTTATACCGGCCCGGCACTTACACCAGGGACAGCCTATTATTACTATGTGGTTGTTACCCAAAGCAGTACTTGCGACGAAGAGGAGTCCTTTGCTCAAGGTAGTTTTATTACGGTTTCCGAATAATGGATAGGTGCATTCAGCGTTTCGCAGGACCGAGAAAAATCGTCCGGCGGGAATCGCCTGCTGAGTAGGTAGGGTGCGATGAATCGCACCAATTACGCTAATTTCCCTTCCGTGACGAAGAAAGAGCAGTGCGAGTACTACAGGCAGAGTCAAGCTGCTCAGTGACATAACACCCCCGCCCTGATATCTGGGATATCTGGGGACACCATACATATGGGATATCTGGGGACACCATACATATTTATTGTTGAGAAAAACCAGGTACAACCAACTATTTATTTACGATTGTCTAAGAATACTAGGAAGAATACTAGGGACAGTCACCTATTGTTTTCTGAAGAATACTAGGGACAGTCACCTATTGTTTTCTTGACACCACACTTTATTGGCCGTTTTTAATCCTGCCCGGCCAAAGATTAGCCGGCCGGATTTCTAACGCCGGCGTTTGCCAGTCTGTCCATAAAATTCGCATCGGCTACAAATAGCTGAATCGGCCCAGGTTACCTGACTTCCAGATCGAAACTCTCCGAATGGCTGTTAAACTCCGGTGCGTACATGCACTGTATAGCGGCCATGCCTGTTTGGTATTCTCCCTTGTGCTGGATACGGGTACTGTATTCGAAGACATACACGCCCTTAGGCAGATAGTCCATGAAAAAGTGCGTCGCGGTGTCACGCGTGCTCTCATAGTAGCCCAAGCCGTCCTGGTACCGGTAGCGGCTGAGAACATTTACCGGTTCGGTGCCGCTGGGCCGCTGGTCTTTGAGGTGGACGTATTCCATATCGCGGTCCACCCGCAATTCGATGCGTACGACCAGCTCATCCCCCACGTCAAGCGGACCATCGACGGAATTCAGGACCTGGCCCTGGTCTGTTGTGTTCTTGACGAACAAGGTCTTTTTGAGCTGCAGCGGTGTGCCTTCATAAGGTGTGACTTTGCTCATATCCTCAAGATACTGCCAGTGAACGCTGCCCCAACTGACGCCTTCATCTACCTTCCTGACCGTGATCCGGCCCATGGCGGGCTCAATCTCCCCGCGGACGAAACGCTCTTCATAGAATCCGGTGCCGGCTTCGATAAGTTCGGGCTGGATCCATTCGCCTGCAAGCGCCACCTCGACCAGGGCGTCGGAGGCAAGGAAATCGGCGCCTCTGAGGAGCAAACCATAAATCGCATCGGCCGTGGCCTTGGTGGTTTTCCAATCCTGGGTCTGTTTCTGTTTGAGCAGCCAGACTCTGCAATCCTCGACTGCCTGCGCATCGCCTGAGACCTCGTCGAAAGCCTCGATCATCATGGCCTGGGTTTCAATCGGAGCGTGATACCACCACCAACTGCGTTCGGTGTCCCGCCAGTACATGCCGAGTTCATCGTCGGTGACGCTGTATTCCCGAATCGACTGCATAATCTGGTCGGGGACCTGAAGATCGCCGAAGCGTTTGAGTGCGATCGCCAGGTGGGCCTGAGACTGGCGCCATAGTGTGGTCCAGTACTGCCGGGCCTGGTCGAGCCAGAAGTCGAGGGCCTCCTGGTATTGGCTGTCTACGGGCTTATCGGTCAGGAAGAAACTGCGCCCGTAAAGGTAGAGCGCGATCGTGGAGCTAAGATGGTTCTCGTCTTTATCGCCGTGTTCGAGAATCCAGCGATATTGTTCGTCCATCCATTTGTCCAGAGCGCCCAGTGCCTTGATCGCGCAACTGACATCCATCTGACTGACGCCCAGGTGACGCAGTCGCCCGAATCCCGTGGTGATGTAAAGCGTAATGTATCTACTGCCGGAACAGCCCGGGAACCAGGGCCACAAGCCGCCGTCCAGTTGCATCTGTTGGAGTTTGAACAGGCTGCGCGAGGTTTCGTCGTTGAGCCGGTTCTGATCGAACAGGATTCCCACGTTTTTACGCGCCTGAGACTCGGCCACGGCCTGCCTGATCCAGGGGGTCTCCTCCAGTGTTACGGCCTTGAGGTCTTCGTTCTTTTCCAGGGGACTATCCAGAGCCGGCGTGGCTTTCCACTGGTCAAAGATACCCCGAATTTTGGGATCTGCATTGGCTATATAAGAGGCCAGGGTATTGGCATAGAGCCGGTTGAATATCTGCTCGCTGCACTCGTACGGATATTCCATCAGGTAAGGCAAAGCCATTACCGCATACCACGCGGGCTGGGAGACCATCTGCACGGTTAGGCTTTGGTGACGCAGAGTCTGCGACTGGCCCGAGTTCAGAAGTTTGGTGAATTCGAATTCCTTCGTCTGCGGGCCGCGTACCGGCAGGGGCAGAGATTCGGTCACCAGGATTCGCCGGCTCAACACGGGCAGGTATCCCTCCTCGCCGTCACTGAGCCGGCTCGTAGCGCCGACGGCCTTGTAAGTGAGAAAATCACATTCGTCCGGTATGGTCAGCCGCCACGAATACGTGCGTGATTCCATGCTGGGCACATCGAAGTTCTGCTCCGGGGACAGGTTGCCTAATGCCTCGTCACGGGACTCAAGGGTGCGGGCATCGGACAACAGAAGGCCCACCTTGCCCGTCTGTCGGGCGGCGGACTGGTTGGTGACCTTGACTGTGAACTCGATAATGTCACCTTCTCGCACGAACCGCGGCGGGTTGGGCTCGACCATCAGGTCTTTGGCCGTGACGGTCGTGTCCGTTAAAAAGCCGCTGCGCATTTGATTGTCGTGGGCAAAGCCCATGAACCGCCACTCAGTCAGGGCTTCCGGTATGGTAAACTCGATCCTGACCACGCCTTCGGTATCGGACACGAGGTGCGGGTAGAAAAACGCTGTTTCGTCGAGGTTCTTGCGTGCAGAAACCTGATCCAGGTCCGGCCCTGATTCTGAACCGGAATTATCTTTGGGAGTCTCAGCGGCATCTTGATTCGGCGCAGGCTCACCTCCTGAACGCCCACTTGGCACCGGAACGAGGCCGCCACCGCCGGCACCACCCCAGCCATAATACGGATACACAATCTCATAAGGGAAATGGCGGTAGATTAACGCATCAGAGATGTAATCTACAATCCAGCCATAATGAACGTTTCTGAATGAAAGCGCATTGTTCTCGAATCGGCTGTACAATCTTGACGACTCACTGCGAAAACCAGGAAAACTCTGTGTCCAGTAGTGCTGCAGATATTGATCCAGGGACGCATCATACATACCCGCCACCATCTCGGCGACCGCTTTGCTCGCATCCGACCCTGTGATTATTGCCGTCCAGACTTCCTCCTGTCCAGGCTCCAGCAGAGATCTGAAACGTTCCCACTGGATGGTCAGTTGCTTATTGGTCCAGGGCACGTTAACAATACGCTCATTCAGATACGCCCGGTTTTCTCGAACATACGTGACGCGTAATGTGAATCCGCCGCGCATGTCTTCGGTTACCTCCTGTTCGATGACTTCCTGGGTCCGGTTGGGATCTGTCCACCATGCACGCAGGAGCTGACCCCGGCACTCAATTTCCACATAAGCCCGGCCGGTGTCATATCCGGTGCCCCACAGGGCCACAAAAGATTCGCCCGGCTCAAGGGACCATGTGGGTGCGGCGAAGTGATTAGGCACATTCACGCTGAAATGTTCTGCCTGGGGATCTACAACGTGGATGGTTTGCTGAGCCGTGACCGGCTTGCCGAAACGGTCCTGAGTCTGTAGAAGTGCGCGATATATGCCAGACTCTAAAGCCACAGAAAGCATAGCTTGCCCTTGGGCATCGGTCTGGAAGGAGTATTCGCTGACAAGGTCCGCCAGTTCCCATGTTTCCGGATTGGATTGATCCGGCTGCTGCCCTGTCGATCCCATCCTGGAGCGTATAACTCTATCCGGCTGTTTCAACGTATAAATCTGAACAGTGCCTCCGGCAGGCTCTGCCTGACCGTCGATTGATTGGGTTGTAATGGTCAATTCTACTTGTTTATCCGGTGTCTGCCATGTCTCGGCCTGGATAGTGGCGGAAAGTGCGGTATATCCGGCAAGCACGATGTGCTCGTCCGAGCGGGTTTCACCCGTAGTATCTGTAACATCCGCATAAACCCGATACGCGAATATCGGCTCATCTTCTGCCGGAATAGACAGATCCGGTTTGGCTGTAAAGGGGATTGAAAATGAACCGTCGGTTTCTGTGACCGTCGAGCCGTGGGCGATGGCTTGTACCTCTGTCGGAGAGTACATCCAGCGGGCCCACCAGCACCAGATTGGAAACCGTACCTGACGGACCACGCGCCATTCGACCTGGGCACCGCCGATTGCTGCGCCTGTGTACGCCGTGGCTTTACCCGGCACTACGACCTCCGTGTCGAGCCTGGTCGCCTCGACGGGCGCATCGAGCTGAACCTTGAATTTGGGTCGCTTGTATTCCTCGACGTTGAGCGATGCGCTGCCGTAAGGACCTTGTTGTACAGTCAGGGACATTCGGCCCATCAGGCGATCACGGGGGGCTGTGAAGCTGCCGCTAAAAGAGCCGTAGTCGTTGCATTTATGTAGTTGGCTCGCTATCTCCTGGCCATTACTATCTCGAAACACCACGGTCAGTGACTTACCTGCCAGCGTCCGGTAGTTGTCGCCGGTTGGATCCGTATGGATACAAATCCCTTTATAGTGGACGATCTGGCCCGGGCGATAGAGCGACCGATCTGTGAAGAATATGGTCTGTTCGCTGGGTGCCGGATCGTTCTGAGCCGAATAAACATAATAAGTATTCTCAGTGGCCAGTTTTTGGCCGCCGTATTCGGCAACGATTACGAACGAGTTTTCATCGATGCGTGAGAAACCGAATATCCCGTTCTCGTCGGTGTATGTCTGGTCGGTCAGCAAGTACCGGCTGTTCTTACGGTTGTACGTCCAGCGGGTGACCTTCGCGTTGGCAAGCGGTTGACCGCTGTTGGCGTCGAGAACAAATCCCTCAACCGTACGTTCCTTATGAAGGCTTCTCACGACGAGCGCCAGGTCACTGACCCAGATGCGCGCCACACTGACATTATTATCAATCTCTCCAAAGGAAGGATCGTAGCTGGCAATAATGAAATAGAAACCTTTTTCAAGGCCTTCCGGGGCCGGCAGTAACTCGGTGCGGGACTGATAATCAGTAGTAGCGGGCAAGTCCTCGCTCCACTCGAGGGCCGGTTGAATTTTGAGTATGGTCTCCAACTCATCGTCGTTGATATAATTCCAGTTATAATGAATTGCGTCATCCGCCGGAAAGGGCACGGCCTTGAAGTAGACTCGCGTCACATTGCGATAGGTGACCTCGATATCGGGCAGAGGATCATTCCAAACCCGCTCGGTTTGGATCGAGGCTGACCTGGCCTCGATTTGCTGGATCAGGTTATAACACCACGCGCCGCCTATACTGTCCGGATACGTGTCCCATCCCCGGCTTGCCAGCGCATGTGCCTGGACATAGTCTCCCTGGCCGTATACGGCTCCGGCCCATTCGTATAGTGCCCGGGCGGCGATCTGGTTGTCTGCCCACAAATTCTCGAACCGCTCCAGGGCTGCGATGTACAAGGCGGTCTTATCGGGTCCCAACGCGTGGTTGTTGCCAAACATCAGCCTGTGCAAATCCGCATCAATGAAAGCGCTTTTGTCGGAGTCGTCTTGATGGAAGGCCAGCAAATCCTGATACAGGCCGATAGCCTTGAGCCTGGCGGAGTCTGTGTTCGAGGTCTCGGGCTGCCATGCGAGAAACTCGGCTACGGTTCCGAAGACAGGACTGTCGGCCATGATTTCGAAAGCATCCTGAGGTATGGTGCCGGCCTGTTCGCCCGCACTATAGAACGACAACGCTTCAAAGGCCAGGAAGTCGTAGAGTGTCGGCCGGTAGCTGTCCGGCACGGTTCCCTTTTCCAGCAGATCGTCATACTCATCGATGGGTATTGCTTTTAGCTCCTGCTCTGCTGCCAGGGCAAGCGTGAAATGCCGGTCGATCTCTGCCAGGATTCGGGGCAGGTCCCAGGTTGTGATGTCCGCTCCAGGCGGTTCGGCAGTCTGGGTCCGGCTGATGAAGCGCCAACTGTTCTGCTGGAAATACTGCCAGTACCAATAGGCCAGAATCGTTTCGGCTACCGGCTTCATTGGTTCGGGCGCCTTGGCAATCTCTGCCTCCAGAAGGACGATCTGCTCCTCGGCCTTACCACCTTGAATCTGGCCCTCCAGCGAGATTTTCAGACAGATGGCCCTGGTTGCCTCCGCATAAGCCTGATCCTCGAGGGCTCCCGGGATGATCTCGTCCAGAATCGTCATGGCGGTCCTGGGCAAGCCCTTTTGAATCGCCTCGTCCACCTGGTCCCACAGGCTGTCCCGCGGTTCCGCAGCAGACAGATGCCCGGCGACTGCCAACAAAAGCAGCACAAAGAGCAGCCGTCCGGCAAGATTTGCTTTTCCTCTCATTTTGGTGTCCTCTCAAAAAGAGCTATGAAATAAAAATATAATGACGCTCCAGCTTACGAGCCAATACGGAGAGCACATAAAGAAATCCATGCAAAAAGAAAACCTCTTATTTTGTTAAGGGCAGGGCCAGTATGAAATAAACGTATGAATTATAATGGCACGCAAAATATGATAGGTTTTGGCCTGCCTTTGTCTATTTATACTATTATACCTATAATATTGTTCGTTCGCAAGGAAAACATATTAGATTTTCAGGGGCGGATTTTGAAAGATAGGCTTTTAATCTCAACACCAAGACCAGATCGTCCATTCTGCGCCCGCAAAACACCTCTGATGGCTACTCTGTGAGATACTTTGGAGTGGTTGCGTAGAAAAGAATAGAGCATGTAAGTCCCAAAACTATTTCGTTTTGGACCCGCACAAGGATATTTCGGAAAGTATATCAATCATTTGAAGAACCACTGCTAATAACTCTTGACTTTTAGGGGCTGATATGGTATTATATTTTTAACAACTCAGGGGGGTAAATAGTAGTGGAGGTCGTTGTCAGTTTCCTGTGTTCAACAACGGTTCCTTGCTAATTTGATGGTGTAGTACCTTCGCAACGCATGTTTTCAAGGCACTACATGGGGGGTAAAGAATATGAAAAAGCTTTTGCTAACCTATGCCATAGTCGCAATATGTATTGGGCTATGTTCCACTGTAATGGCGAGTCCTACCTTAACGCAGACAGAGTCGCCTCAACCTGAATCAGCCGATGCTTCCACGGTCAAAGACGATTCAAACTTCTTTCTTGAAGATTGGCTCTATTGGCTCTTAGATGATGTCTTTGGCTGGGACCGGCGTGATGGTGGCCGGCGCTATGCCGCTGGCAATGGCGGTTCGGGCTCTGGCTCTGGCGATGGCGACTCGGGCTCTGGCTCCGGCGATGGCGATTGGGGCTCTGGCTCCGGCGATGGCGACTCGAGCTCTGGCTCCGGCAATGGCGATTGGGGCTCTGGCTCCGGCGATGGCGACTGGGGCTCTGGCTCCGGCGATGGCGATTGGGGCTCTGGCTCCGGCGATGGCGATTGGGGCTCTGGCTCCGGCAATGGCGATTGGGGCTCTGGCTCCGGCAATGGCGATTGGGGCTATGACCCTGGCAATGGCGGTTGGGGCTATGGCGATACGGATACTTATCCGGCTCAATCCATTCCCGCTCCCGGCGCCCTTGTACTCGGCAGTATCGGTTTGGGTATTATCAGTTGGCTGCGTAGACGCAAAACGCTATAGGGAGTGTTATCGTAATACCAGTTTGATCGAGCTGCGAGTTTAGTAGTGGCAGGTCTCGGATGCGGGAAAGACTGACTTATCCGGTTATCGAGAGTAGTCAAGACTATAAGCCGGCGTTTCAGGACTTGTTTGAGGTGCCGGAGCAGTACATGACGGCGAGGATTTGAGAGTTATCCGAAGCCGAGCCAGTCGATGACCAGGGTCGTGACATTATCGTGCCCCCCGGCTTTATTGGCGGCGGCCACGAGTGACTTGCATGCAGCCTCAGGATCGGTCTCGGCCTTCAGGATGGCGGCGATTTTCGCATCGTCCAGCATATCGGTCAGGCCGTCGGTGCAGAGCAGGAGACGGTCACTCTTTTTCAAAGTGAAGGAACGGACATGGGAGCGGGCCTTTTCTTCCATGCCGATGTAACGGGTTATCTGTCCCCGGGCATCGTGATTGGCCGCCTCTTCAGGCTCGATACGCCCCTTTTCGATGAGTTCGGATACGACCGAGTGGTCCCGGGTGAGCTGGGCCATTCTACCTTTGCGCAGCCGATAGGCCCTGCTGTCGCCGAGGTTGGCAACGAAGCAGCGGCCCTTTCTCAGCAGGGCAATGACGAGCGTGGCGCCCATATCCCTGAAACCGGTTTCGCTGGTGCCTTCCAGTTGCAATTGTTTGCTCTGTTCGGCAATCATTCTTTCGAGCAGGGATCTTACAGCCCGCGGGGTGCCGACCTTCAGCCTGTCGAGGGCGTTTTCGATCATTACGGGCAGATCCTCGACGACGATTCCCGATGCGATGGCGCCGCCCCGGTGGCCCCCCATACCGTCGGATACGAGGAACAATGCCGGCTCGGGATCGGCGAAGAAGCTGTCCTGGTTTTCCTGGCGCTCCATTCCGACATGCGTCTCGGCTCCCCAGCGGAAATGAGCGGGCGGGCTGACGACGAGTATTTCTACAGGTTTCTCGTTCATTTATGATTCCTCGTGTTCAATGAATCAGACAAGGCTCTGCTTACACCAGGGGCAATAATTCCAGAACGTCGAATCGACAGACCAGCCGCAGCGGGAGCATACTTCAGGGAAGGGCCGAACCTGCCAGGGCCGGCGAACCTTCCGGCGGCACCAGGGACAATAACGCATGAAGCGCATGAGTTTTCCATCGCAGTGTTTGCAGCGGCTGTGGTATCGAGTGCCCGCCGTGCGTGTTGCGGCAGGCGAGGCGAAGCCCGGACCGAAACACCACGAACAGAAACGCCACTCGGGCAGAACGCCCCGATGACAGCGGGTGCAAACGTGGCTGAACGGAGTACTCGCATCGAAATGGTTGTGATCGCTGCCGCACCACGGACATATCACCATGCTCTCGGCGATTGGCTCACCGCAATCGATACAGCGGAAAATGACGGGAACTACTGCCGCGTAGCGTTTGATGAACGCCGCCCGGCGCATTTTCTGCCAATCGAGCTTTTTCCGACCGGTCGATTTCAGGAAAGAGGCGAGCTTGAGTTTCCTTGGCACGGCCTGGAGCAGGGCCGATCGCATCTTCTCAGCGTTCGCGAAACGCTTGTCGGGATCCACTGCCAGGACCTGCTTGAGAAATCCGACGAATGCCAAATTGGTTTTTTCCCGGAGTCGATTGCAGCCCTTGGGCGGCCAGCGGAAAGGCCATTTGGGCAGGAAGCCGGTGATGTATTCATACAATATGAGCCCGAGGGCGAAACAATCGCTGCGGTAGGTCGGCCGACCGTACGCCTGCTCGGGAGCCACGTAGCCCGGGGTGCCGAAGTCGTCGACGGTTGTCATTCGACCTTGAAGCTTCAGGCCGATCCCGAAATCGCCGAGTGCGGCCCGGCCGTTCGGAAACAGGAAAATGTTGCCGGGCGTAACGTCGCAATGAACCATCCGCTTGCGGTGGGCGTAGGCCAGGCCGTCAAGGACCTGGGCGGCGATCGAGATGATTCTGCGGACGCTCATCGGCCTCGAGCAGTCATCCAGTGTTCCGACGGACAACTCGGTCGCCAGGACGGCCTGGCCGCCTATAATATCAGCGTTCTTAACCGGCATAATGTGTGGATGGCGCAATTGTGCGACCAGGCGGATTTCACGAAGCAGGGTCTGGTTGTCCCGTTTGCCGTTTACGTCGGCCAGCGGTATCTTCAGGGCCACCCAGATGCTCTCGACAGTATCCCTGGCCTTCCAGACCTCGCAGCTTCCGCCTTCGCCGAGGTGCTTTGCCAGCCGGTATTTGCCGAGTCTCTGGCCGGCTTTGAGATCAAGACTCGACGGGCGAGTCGTCTTGGTGCTGTTTGTATTAGTCGACTGAACCATATTTTTCCCAAGGTAATCTAAACGTTTACCATCCTCGCGCATATAATAACAGAAATTCTCAAAATCAATTTCAAGAAAATTGACGTAAAGTCAATAAATATTTTTGCCGGACATACAAGTCAGAAGGCACGAGAGTTGCAAAACAAATCGTCGGCTGTAATTTTTAAGAAAGGAAGAACAAATATGGCTTGACGAAACGAGGGAAAATCAATAGATTACACGGCTTACTCAAGCGATTATTTTCAAGGA
>Ga0307379_10010805_pt1 | contig 12056 bp, 11 predicted proteins | sample UN2MG_FD_202237 | JGI IMG/M metagenome (GOLD analysis project Ga0307379, IMG submission 202237) | Soil microbial communities from Risofladan, Vaasa, Finland - UN-2 | ecosystem: Environmental > Terrestrial > Soil > Coastal area > Acid sulfate soil | place: Finland: Risofladan, Vaasa | collected... | reverse complement strand
CAAAGTGTGGATTCCCGCATTTTGTTCTCCTGGCTAAGGCGCTTAGTGTTGTCCCAGTAAAAAAAATTCGTAAGCACCGTAGCTTACGATAACGACCACGAGAAAGAACATCAGATATACGGCCGGACGTTGTTTCAAGGCGGCCAGGGTGAAAGGATAAACAGGCCTGGCCGGTTTGGCCAACAGAAAGCCGAATTCGGTCAACAGGAGACGGATTCCATTCAGGCCATGAAAAACGGCGCCTGCAAAGACAAGAAACTCGCCCACAGGAAGAATTCCCCGGGTAACCAGGGCCATGACAAATTCCCAATTCCGCTGATCCAGTTTTTGCCCGGTTACTAAAAGGTGCAAGAAAAAATAAAGCAGAATTCCCAGGCCGGTTACCCTTTGCAGGATGTAAAGGTACCTTTCCAGCCCGTATCTCCCGCCGTAGACCCAGCCCGGCAAGCCTAAATTATTGGGGTGAGTCCTAGCCTTAGTGGATGGAAACTTCATCTTGAGCCTCCTAATATTTTCTTTCTACCGGTTTCCAGATCGAGATATCGACCGGCGAGTAATCGATTCGAGGACCATCTGGACTGTAATAGGCAAGCGTGTGTTTGAGCCATTTCTCGTCATCCCGTTTTTTGAAATCATACCTGGCGTGCCCTCCTCTTGACTCCTCCCTGAGAAGAGCGCCTGTGAAAGCTATTTCCATCACATCGAGCATGAATCCAAGCTCCAGCGCATATATCAGATCCAGGTTATAGACCCTGCTTTTATCCCGGACAGTAATCCTTTGATAACGGTCCTTAAGCTCAACTACCTTTTTCAGCCCTTTTTTCATCTGTTCACCGGTCCGGAATACGCCTAGGTTATCGTAGGTATTCTTGCGCAGCTCGCTTCTTATCTCGTAGATCGATTCCTTGCCGTCTCTTTTCAGCAGGTCATCGAAAACATAAGCCCGGGCCCTGGCTGCCGCTTCTTTGGGCATTTTCAGTTCCCCGGTAGATCCGGACACATATTTTGCCACGGCCTCACCGGTGATTTTTCCCCAGACCAGGCACTCGGCGGTGGAGTTGGAGCCCAGGCGGTTGGCACCGTGAAGGCTCACACAAGCAGCTTCCCCGGCAGCCCAGACACCCTGGATTTTAGTCGCCCCGTTTATGTCCGTATCTATACCGCCCATTGCGTAATGGAAAACCGGGCGGACAGGAATCGGGGTATTCACCGGGTCGACATCGACAAATTTTATCGCCAGTTCCCGGATCATGCCGAGCTTCTCATTGATCTTGTCCGCTCCCAGATGCCGCAGGTCGAGATGCACATAGTCCAGGCCGTTAATCCCCTGGAAGCCTTTGCCTTCAGAGATCTCGGTCATGATGGAGCGGGAGACTATGTCCCGCGGAGCAGTCTCCATCTTATCCGGGGCGTAACGTTCCATGAAACGCTCTCCCTTGCTGTTCAGAAGATACCCGCCTTCGCCGCGGGCAGCCTCTGTGATCAAGATACCGGTCGGGATAAGCCCGGTGGGGTGAAACTGGATAAATTCTAAATCCTTGATCGGAATGCCCGCCCGATAGGCCATGGCATAACCGTCCCCGGTCACTGAATGGGAATAGGTCGTGAATGCCGAACAGCGTCCTGCGCCGCCGGTGGCAATGATCAGCGCTTTGCCAAGGAGCACATGGAACTGTCCGGTGGCCAGGTCTATAGCGCTCAGGCCCCGGAACTGACCGTCTTCGATAAGGATCGAGGTGACGAACCATTCATCGTAGCGGGTGGTATTGTCATACCGGGTAAGGGTGTCATACAGGGTCTGCATCTCGAAAAAACCGGTCTTGTCGGCGGCATAAGTGGCCCGGTCAAAACTGTGGCCGCCGAAAGGTCGTTGATCGATAAGCCCGTCCGGTCTCCTGCTCCAGGGAATGCCCCAGTGTTCCAACTGGATGATTTCCTTGGGGCTCTCCTCCACAAAGCGAAGCACTACGTTCTGGTCCGCAAGGAAGTCGCTGCCCTTTACGGTATCCCAGGCGTGAAGCTCGAGGCTGTCGCCCTCTTCCGGGCGCAATACAGCCGCTGTGCCCCCCTCGGCAGCCACCGAATGAGAGCGCATCAACTGCACCTTACTGACCAGCGCGATATCAATCCGGCCTTTACTGGCTATGGAAGCAGCCAGGGCGGCGCGGAGTCCTGCAAGCCCGGTTCCGAGCACTAAAATATCGTGTGAGATAATCTCTGACATGCGTTAACTCCGGAGGCAAACTTAAAGGATTGTAGCATGAGTCAAGATTTCGCGTGCAGCATGCAAATCTTTAAATGGCAAATCCCGGCGAGTGAAAGAAATTACAATAATTATAACATTAACCAGGTCAAGAAATAGACCGATACCTCGAACACGTATTGAATTGCCGGGTGAGAATACAGATAAAAACGTTTTGTATAAAAGAAAGGAAAATCTTAAACCGGCTCCATGAATTGGCTTTTTCCAGTAATAAGTTGAAGTTGTTTTGACTGACATTATCACAAAGGAAAGTCTGATATCTGCCCGGTTTAGCACCGCAGGTGGAAAAGAAGAGTCTGACTGGAAACCAGAATATTTATTACAGATGTTAAATTAATGGTGATTAAGAATAACCAAACAAGGGCCTAAGAAGAGAGTGGATTTTTAATTAATTGACATAAAAGGAAACCGATAATTATTATAATACGTGTCAGCCTAATAAAGGCAGTCGGGTTCTCCACGGAATGATCGTTTGAAAAGCCAGTCTTGATAAATTATATAGTATAATTTATGTCAGACAGATGTCAAGAATATTTCCAAAGCTATGAGTCCGAGCGAAAAATTATTGACAAAATTTTTTTTACACACTATTTTTATTAGATAAATAAATTAAAAGCGATTGCAATCAGTTGGCAGAAGCTGTTTATTGCGGCAGGGTTTTAACACAGGGCAAAAGATTCTAAGGTCTTACAGTGGATAAAGGAACATTAACGCTCAAGAAAGCTGTCCAGATTATTTTTTGACACAATAGTTTGGTAATGCCAAATCAAGCGGATTACTGTATCCGCTTTTTTTTGTAAATAGGTCCTTGCCTGCTGTTTGAAGAGCAAAAATTTGCTTTGGTTTTTAGCCCTTAACTTTAAATCTATCTGGTAGGAGGCTTGTGGTTACTAAAAACGTTCGCATAAACGAGCAAATCCGTATTTCACCGGTCCGTCTTATCGACAGCGATGGAAGGCAGGTCGGTGTAGTGTCGGTCGAGGAAGCCCGGCAGCTTTCCAGAGAGCGGGAGCTGGATCTGGTGGAAGTCGCTCCTACTGCGCGTCCCCCTGTTTGCCGCATAATGGATTATGGCAAGTACAAATACAGAGAGAATAAAAAGGCAAAAGAAGCTAAAAAAAAGCAGCATGTGATCCAGATGAAAGAGCTTAAACTGCGCAGTAAAATAAACGAACACGACCTGCAGTTTAAGTTAAGGCATGTCCGCAAGTTCCTTGAAAAACACAGCAAAGTTAAGCTAACAATGGTTTTCAGGGGAAGAGAAGTGGTGCATAAAGAGCTGGGCGAACAGGTACTCCAGCGGATTTATGATGAAGTTTCGGACATTGCCGGCCAGGAAGGACAGATTAAAATGGAAGGGCGGAACATGATCCTGATTCTAAGCCCCAAGATCATGGCCTGAGTCTTGTCGATTTTTTTGGGGCGGTTTTATCAAAGTTTTATCCGAAGGAGTCAGAGTGCCTAAGATCAAGACACTGAGAGCTGCGGCAAAGCGTTTTAAAAAGACGGCGCGTGGAAAAATAAGACGCAAGAAAGCTTATGCCAGCCATATAATGGGTAAGAAAAGTCCCAAGCGCAAACGGCATTTGCGCACCCCCGGCCTGATTGATTCAAGCGATCTGTCCCGGATTAAACGGATGATGCCTTACTGATAGCAGCGGCGGGTAGGAAAAGCCGGGCCTTCGCGCACTCAGGTCGCAAATTTTGATTCTGAAAAACCGATTAACAATTTGAACCAGAGGAAAGATAATGCCTCGAGTAAAAACCAATGTCGCCTCCCACAGGCGCAGGAAAAAAATTCTTAAAATGGCCTCGGGTTATCGGGGCGGGCGCAGCAAGCTGTTATGTTCCGCTCGTGAGACAGTTGACCGCGCGCTCCGGTACTCATACATTCACCGCAAGCAGAAAAAGCGCAATTTCCGGGCCCTCTGGATTCAAAGAATCAATGCCGGAGTGCGCAGCTTCGGTCTTTCCTACAGTCGCTTTATGAACGGCTTGAACAAGGCGGGAATCAAAATTAACCGCAAAGTTCTTGCGGACATGGCGGTCAATGATCCTCAGGGTTTTGAGAACCTGGTCAAGATTGTGCGGGAAAGCTGAAAGGCCGTTTTAAGCAGCCCCCTGTCTGGGGGATTGATTTTCCGCCGATCTGTTTTTGCTGATCTTTCTTTCTGCGGAAAGAACATTCAGCGAATTCCACGCCATTGGATTTCTAGTTTTAACACTCGGACAGACAAAGATCCTGCCGCCCTCACCCAGGCAAACCTGACAGTGTCATGGTGCGGCTGGTATCTGAAAGAATGAACGTTTCCCCAATTATTAAATTGAGGTGTATGGATGTCCGAGCTTCTGGACAAGCTCGAGCTGGCTTCAAAAGAAGCCCCGATACACATTGCCGCCGCCAGTGACCTGGAGCAATTGGAGGCTTTGCGCCTGCAGTTTCTGGGGCGTAAGGGTATAATCACCCAGGTGCTTCACGGTCTGGGACAGGTTTCCCAGGAAAATCGTCCTTTAATCGGCAAGCGGGCCAATGAGGTAAAGAGACTGGTTAATGAGTGTCTCGAGGTGCGACGGAGCGAACTGGAGAGTGTCCGTCTCACCCAGGAGCTGTTCAAACAAAAGCTGGATGTCACTTTGCCCGGGTTTAAACCCTGGTCCGGCTCGATCCATCCCCTCACTCAGACCCTCGACCGGATGAACGAGATATTTTTCTCCATGGGTTTCACTTTGGCCGAGGGCCCCGAGATAGAAGACGACTTTCACAATTTCGATGCCTTGAATACCCCTCCGCACCACCCGGCGCGCAATGAGCAGGACACATTTTACCTGGAGAACGGTCTCCTGCTGCGCGCCCATACCTCCCCGGTACAGGTTCGCCACATGCAGGCTCATCAGCCCCCGGTGCGTATCGTAGCGCCTGGCCGCGTTTTCCGGCGCGACACCCCGGATGCAAGCCACAGCCCGGTTTTCCATCAAATCGAGGGCCTCTATGTGGATCAGCATGTATGTTTCGGAGACCTCAAATACACACTCGAACAGTTCGCCTGCCAGTTTTTCGGCCCGGAGACTAAACTACGCTTTCGCCCCTCTTTTTTCCCGTTCACTGAACCTAGTGCCGAGGTCGACTGCAGTTGTGCTTTCTGCAAGGGAGCAGGCTGCAATGTCTGCAAGGGGAGCGGGTGGATGGAGCTTCTGGGTTGCGGCATGGTGCACCCGGGTGTCTTTGAAGCTGTCGGGTATGATCCCGAGCGCTGGACCGGCTTCGCTTTCGGCATGGGGATCGACAGATTCTGCATGCGGCTTTATGGTATAAATGATATCAGGCTTTTCCTTGAATCGGATGTCGCTTTCTTATCCCAGTTTTAAGCAAAACCGAAATTAAACCGGCTAGCAGAAAATGAAAATCAGTTACAAGTGGTTGAAAACCCTGATAGATTTCGACATGGACCCCCACGAGCTGACCGAGCGCCTGACCATGACCGGCCACGTAGTGGATGAGCTGGTTTATCTGGGTCAGGGTTTTGACCGGATAGTAGTCGGCCGGGCGGAGGCGATCCGCAGCCATCCAGGAGCGGACAAATTAAAGCTGGTGGAGGTCAGCGCTGGAGGCGGCTCAAAGTTCGAGGTGGTTTGCGGCGCTCCGAATGTGAAGGTGGGCGGCTGCTATCCGCTGGCTCTCGAGGGGGCAAAGCTTCCCGGAGGGTTTCAGATAAAAAGGTCAAAAATCAGGGGTGTGGAAAGCTGTGGCATGCTTTGCTCGGAGAAGGAACTCGGGATCAGCGAGGATGCGGCAGGGCTCATGGAGCTTGATTCAAGCCACTCTCCGGGTACGCCGCTGGCAGAGGCGCTCGGCCGTGATGACTGGCTTTTAGAACTCGAGGTGACCGCCAACCGTGGCGACATGTGGAGCCATCTGGGGGCCGCCCGCGAGCTTCAGCCCTTTGTGGGCCGTAAACTTGTCCTTCCTCCTTCCCGGGTGACTGAGCGTGAACCTCACATCGGAAAGTTGACCTCGGTTATTATCGATGATCCCGAGGGCTGTCCGCGATATATGGCGCGGGTGATTGTCGATGTGAAAGTCGGTCCTTCGCCGCGCTGGCTGGTAGAGCGCCTGGAGAGTGTGGGCCAGAGGAGCATCAACAATGTCGTGGATGTCACCAACTACATTCTTTACGAGCTGGGACAGCCGCTTCACTCTTTCGACCTGGACAAGCTCGAGGAGAAGCGCATTATTGTGCGAAAAGCGCGGGACAGGGAGAAGATCGTCACTCTCGATGGGGTATTGCGCGAGCTCGACTTAAAGATGACAGTGATTGCCGATGCCCTCAAGCCTGTGGCAGTTGCCGGGGTGATGGGTGATATTTTGACCGAGGTGGATGAAAACACGAAAAGGATACTGCTTGAATGCGCGTATTTCGATCCACCGACAAATCGCCGCACTAATCGCACCCTGGCCCTGTCCACCGAGGCCTCGAAGCGTTTCGAGCGGGGTACGGATTATGGCCTGATGCCCTACGCATTGGATCGCGCCACCAGACTGATAGCCGAGGTTTCCTCAGGCTCTGCGGTTGCAGGAACAATCGATGTCTACCCGGTCCCCATCCCGGTCAAAGAGATAAATTTGCGTGGGGGGAGAATACGCAGGGTACTGGGAGTCGGTTTCTCGGAAGACGAGGTCAGAAAGTGGCTCGAGGGCGTGGATTTCGCTGTCGAAAAAAAGGATCAGGATCTTTACCGGGTCAAGGTTCCCAGTTGCCGTCACCTGGATGTGAGACGCGAGGAGGACCTGATAGAAGAACTGGCTCGCCTGTGGGGCTACGAGAATATTCCTGTCCCCAGCCGGATGGATGTGACCCTGGAGGTCTCGGGGCGCCAACCGCATTACAGGGAAATGGACCTGCGCCGGGCCCTCTGCGGGATAGGTTTCCAGGAAGTCATGACCTCAGCGTTTGTCAGTTCGGATTACGCAGAAAAGATTTACGGGCCTGGCTATTATGCCCCCCTGCGCCTGTTGTCTCCAATCTCAATCGAGGAGGATGTTCTGCGGCCCACTCTTGTGCCGAGTCTTCTGGCCTGCCTCGAGCGTAACCTCAATCAGCGCCACACCGACCTGAGGCTTTTCGAGATCGGCAGCGTGTTCAGCAGGCGCCCGGGCCAGCAGGGAACAGGAGAGGAGAAACACTTGGGCATTGTGGTTACCGGAGGCCGGTACCCGGTTCACTGGAGCGGACCGGCGAAAACATTTGATTTCTTTGATCTCAAAGGCGTACTCGAATCCCTGTTTTCCCATCTCAAAATGCCGGCTCCCAAGGTGACGAATGATGTTCATCCGGTGCTGCATCCGGGGACTGCTGCCTCGATTGAGCACAGGGGCGAAAAAATAGGCTGTATCGGCCGGATCGATCCAGCCCTGGCCCATAAGCTTGAGCTGCCGGATGAGATTTATCTGCTGGAAATTAATCTGGAACCATTAGTCTCTGAGGCAGTCGAGCCAGTTTATGAAGAGCTCTCGCCTTTTCCCGGCTCGCGCCGGGACCTGTCTATCCTTGTTGATGAAAGCGTTCCCTGCGCGGACCTTATCTCCCAGATAAGGAAGGCTTCAAATATCGTAACCGATGTGACGGTGTTCGACCTTTATCAGGGAGATCATGTACCGCCCGGAAAAAAGAGCCTTGCCATGTCGGTCCTTTTTGGGAGCCCGGAGCGTACCCTGAGGGATGAGGAAGTGGATAAGGTTTTTGGCAAGATTTTTAAGACACTGGTGAAAAAGTTCGGGGTCAAGCCGAGATGAGACCTCGAGAAGTACTTCTTTTTCAGGAGATCCGGTCTGTGAGCTTTAGCCTGAAGAATAAAATTTATTTTTTTTAGTTTGCGGCGCAACATGCAACTCAGGCGGTTTTGCATTGTCCGCCTTTAATGTTTATTTGGAAAGAGTCTGTTAAATGTCCCAAGCAATGGAAAAACTGGAACAGAAACTAAGACAGCTTTTTGAAATAATCGACCATCTTGAAGCCGAGAACAGGTCTTATCGGGCGCTTGTCAACGGAGGGGGAGATCATCTGACTCAAGCTCAGATCATCAGCGAGTTGAAGAGCTTGAGGCTTGAGAAAGAGAAGATAGAAAAAAAAATGGAGCTTGTCGAGCGGGGCCTGACAAGAGTGTTGGAAGAACTTGACAGGCTTGATATTTAAAACTTCAAGGATCCGGCTTATTTCCTGTAGCTTGAGAGCGAATTGATATTCGTTTTTTTGACATTTTTATATGCTGTTGACTTAAGGTTCGGTTTAAATTACATTTCTAAATAAGACCAGTTTTTTTTCACATATATAGCGGGAAGGTTTTTTTCATAAAATAGGATCAACTGTTTGATAATCACGTCAGGTTACGAATAGATCGCTATGGTCGAAGAGAGAATCAATTCCACACGGGTTACCATTTTTGGAGAAACTTACAACATTCGAAGTCAGGCGGAGCCCGAGTATACCCAGATGGTAGCTGAACATGTAAACCAGACTATGCAGTCAATCAAGAAGAAAGTTGGTTTGCAGGAGGCCTTGAAAATAGCGATTTTAGCGGCTATGTCGATAACCGATGAACTTTTTCAATCCCGAGATGCCGCCGAACAAATAAGAGAGGAATTGGATAGCAAGTGTGATTCTTTACTAAACCTTATCGAGTCCTATATGGACAGACATAAGGCGGAAAAATTGCTCTCAGGATAAGTATATCTTTATACAAACAGGCCGCAGGGATCACAGTTTTCCCCGTCTGTGCGTGATTCACAAATTGATCCTACATTGAACCTATGGGAGCCGACTTTGTCGGCCGACCACATGCCCCAATCAATATCCGGGGACTTGGGAATTCGACAAGAGGCACCCACCCTAAGATGACCGGGTTCAACTTTGTTAATCATGTGCGACGGGGTTTTTTTATTTTCAGGAATTGGCGTTACAGGAAGGACTGATACCTAAGCCCGGGAATCCGGATTAAATCCACTGTTTGACACCGGAATCGGTCAAGATAACATTAACCTTAATACCTTATTATTCCGTTGGCTGATTTACTCGAGAAGTTTTGGTTTCACCTGAATCAGCTGACTTTTTCAATCACTTCTTAACAAGAAAAATTATCTCGGAGAATAAATGTCTGTTCCATTAAACGATTTGTTTACTTTAATTATTTTTCTGGTAATTGCAGGACTGATTTTTTTCCTGGGTTTCTGGGCCAGCAGGAAAATCGCCCAGGGAAAGCTGCGTGATACCGAAACACTGGTCAAAAAGCTGCTGGAGGATGCGGAGAAGGAAGCGGCCAATGTAAGGAAGGCAGCGGTTATCGAGAGCAAGGAAAAATATTACCAGGCAAGGATTGATTTTGAGAAGGAGACTGTCGGAAAACGTAAAGAACTCGAGGAATTTCAACGTCTCCTGCATGAACGGGAGGTAAATCTCGATAAAAAGCTCGAGATTGTCGAAAAAAAGGCAAAAGAGGTCTCCCGGATGAGCGAAGAGCTGCTCGTGCGGGAAAGGGTTGTCAGGAGCAAGGATGAGAAGCTTACCCAATTGATCACCGAACAAAACGTGAGGCTTGAGCGTATTGCGGGTTTGAGCGCGGAGGAGGCCAAGCGCGAGTTGATCGAGAACCTCAAGGAAGAGGCCCGGGTGGAGGCTTCCCAGTATGTGAAGGATATCAGAGAGAAGGCCAAGAGAGAAGCGGATAAGGAAGCCAAAAAGATTATAACCCTCGCCATCCAGCGCTGCGCTGCAGATCACGTGGTTGAGTCCACTGTCTCTGTGGTCAACCTGCCTAATGATGAAATGAAGGGACGGATCATTGGCCGGGAGGGCCGCAACATAAGGTCTTTCGAGATGGCTACTGGTATCGATGTGATTATCGATGATACCCCCGAGGCGGTAATCCTCTCCGGATTCAGCCCGATTCGCCGCGAAATAGCCCGTCTGGCCATGGAGAAGCTTATTGTCGACGGGCGGATCCATCCGGGACGCATCGAGGATGTGGTGGAAAAAAGCCGCAAGGAAGTCGAGGAAAAGATCCAGCAGGCAGGGGAGGAAGCCTGCTATGAAACAGGTGTGCACGGTCTGCACCCGGAGATGATTTGCCTGTTGGGAAGACTTAAGTTCCGAACCAGTTACGGACAGAACAATCTCCAGCATGCCAAAGAAGTTGCTATTCTCTGCGGTCTGATGGGGGCCGAACTAGGTCTGGATGTGGAGCTGGCGAAAAGAGCGGGACTGCTCCATGATATAGGCAAGGCGGTCGATCATGAAGCCGAGGGCACGCATACGGAGATCGGCATAGAATTATGCAAGAAATATAATGAGTCTGAGGAGATTATTGACGCTGTGGCTTCCCACCATAATGATGTAGAGCCCGCGACTCTGATCTCCGTGCTTGTGCAGGCTGCCGATGCTCTCTCTGGAGCCCGTCCAGGCGCCCGCAGGGAGACTCTTGAAACCTATATCAAACGCCTGGAAAAGCTCGAGCAGATTGCCGACGGGTTCAAGGGCGTGCACAAAGCCTACGCCATCCAGGCCGGCCGGGAAATCAGGGTCATGGTGGCGCCGGAAGAAGTGGATGACAGCTACAGTGAAGTTCTCTGCGGAGAAATCGCCCGCAAGATCGAGAAAGAGCTCGAATACCCAGGGCAGATCAAGGTAATGGTGATTCGGGAAACCCGGTCTGTGGATTACGCTAAATGACAATAAGGTAAGGAGTGATTTTGCTGCGTATTATTTTTATCGCTGATATTATCGGTGGACCGGGACGCAAGGTCACCAGGAGTCTTTTGCCTGGTCTATTGAAAGAGAAAAAGGCTGATTTCTGCATTACCAATGGCGAGAATGCCGCCGGCGGGTTCGGGCTCACCTGGGATGTAGCCGGGGAGCTATTCGAGCTTGGCGTGGATGTAATCACCAGCGGCAACCATATCTGGGACCGTAAAGAGATTCTACCCTATCTGGACAGCCAGCAGAATATTCTCCGGCCGGTCAATTATCCTCCGGAAAATCCCGGACGCGGTGCTGGGGTTTTCAAAGCCAGAAACGGCCTGTCGGTTGGAGTGATCAACCTTCAGGGACGGGTCTTTATGCGCGAGATCGACTGCCCGTTCCGCACAGTGATCCCTGTAATCGATCAAATAAAAACGGAAGCCGGCATTGTTTTTGTGGACTTTCACGCCGAAGCCACGGCTGAGAAAGTCGCCCTGGGATGGTACCTCGATGGGCGGGTGGCCGCAGTTATCGGGACGCATACCCATGTGCAGACCGCAGATGAACGTATTTTGCCGGGCGGGCTCGGCTATATCACGGATGCCGGCATGAGCGGCTCGATTGACGGGGTTATCGGAATCAAGAAAGAGCTGGCTATCAAACGTTTTCTCACCCAAACCCCCAACCGTTTCCAGCCCGCAGACAGCAATCTGGTGCTCATGGGGGTGCTCCTGACTATCAACCCAACAAACTGCCGCACCGAGAAAATCGAACGCTTCGCGATTCCACATGTCGCATGAAATCAAATAGAAGGGCATATAATTGCGCCGGTGAAGCAATCCTGTGGGCCAGAGAAAAAATTTGTCTTTTTCCCCGGATTATTCATCTGGCTCCCGGGAATATTTGCATTTATTGAACAAAAAATTGTAAATCATTATCAAGCTGCCATCGCCTGTGTTTTCGCAGTCCAGGGGCGGGCGGGCCGGCATCCTTTTTGCTCCAAATCAATGCCGCAGTGATATCCGCTTTGGTTGACATTGCAAAAAGGCTGCCGGCCCGCCCGA
>Ga0307379_10010803_pt1 | contig 12056 bp, 7 predicted proteins | sample UN2MG_FD_202237 | JGI IMG/M metagenome (GOLD analysis project Ga0307379, IMG submission 202237) | Soil microbial communities from Risofladan, Vaasa, Finland - UN-2 | ecosystem: Environmental > Terrestrial > Soil > Coastal area > Acid sulfate soil | place: Finland: Risofladan, Vaasa | collected... | reverse complement strand
TGCAATCCGAACTGGGGCGCGGTTTTTGGGATTTGCTTGCTCTCGCGAGTTGGCTTCCCTTTGTCCGCGCCATTGTAGGACGTGTGCAGCCCTGGGCATAAAGGCCATGAGGACTTGACGTCATCCCCACCTTCCTCCGGTTTAACACCGGCAGTCTCACTAGAGTCCCCGGCATGACCCGCTGGCAACTAGTGACAAGGGTTTCGCTCGTTAAGGGACTTAACCCGACATCTCACGACACGAGCTGACGACAGCCATGCAGCACCTGTGCACGTTCCACCCAAAGGGCGTGGCCCTGCTTTCGCAGGGTTGATCCGTGCATGTCAAGCCCAGGATAAGGTTCTTCGCGTAGCCTCGAATTAAGCCACATCCTCCACCGCTTGTGTGAGCCCCCGTCAATTCCTTTGAGTTTCAGCCTTGCGACCATACTCCCCAGGCGGAGCACTTAACACTTTCGCTACGGCCGGAAAACTATGGGAGGTCCTCCGACCCAGTGCTCATCGTTTACAGCTAGGACTACCGGGGTATCTAATCCCGTTCGCTCCCCTAGCTTTCGTGCCTCAGCGTCAGAAGAGACCCAGTGAGCCGCTTTCGCCACGGGTGTTCCTTGCGATATCAACGCATTTCACCGCTCCACCGCAAGTTCCGCTCACCTCTGTCTCCCTCGAGCCCGGCAGTATTGGGCGCAGTTCCTCGGTTGAGCCGAGGGATTTCACACCCAACTTACCGAGCCGCCTACGCACCCTTTAAGCCCAGTAATTCCGAATAACGTTTGGACGGTTCGTCTTACCGCGGCTGCTGGCACGAACTTAGCCCGTCCTTCCTCTGAGGATAGGTCAAGCCAGGAGGTGACCCCCTGACATTTCATCCCCTCTGACAGCGGTTTACAACCCGAAGGCCTTCATCCCGCACGCGGCGTCGCTCGGTCAGGCTTTCGCCCATTGCCGAAGATTCTCGACTGCAGCCACCCGTAGGTGTCTGGGCAGTGTCTCAGTCCCAGTGAGCCGGGCCACGCTCTCACGCCCGGTACCCATCGTCGCCTTGGTAGGCCGTTACCCTACCAACAAGCTAATAGGACGCGGACCCGTCCCCAGGCGGAGTCTCACCTTTGGTCCGGAGACGTTATCCGGTATTACCTGCAGTTTCCCACAGCTATCCCGAACCCAGGGGTAGGTTGTCCACGCGTTACTCTCCCTTTCGCCGCTGTCCACCTCCCGAAGGAGGCTTCTCGCACGACTTGCATGCCTAATCCACGCCGCCAACGTTCATTCTGAGCCAGGATCAAACCCTTCAATTAGTGTAGGCTTGCCACGCCATCGGTTCGCCGGGGGCCGAAGCCCTCGCTTCCCCAATGCCGTGGATTGTTAGCCACAAGTGAGAAAGGCTCATCCAGGGCACCTCCCCCCGGTCGAGGGGGGCATGGTGCCCGACTACCAGTCTTGCACTGGCTGAAAAAAAGGGGCAAGTGACACACTCGCTACCAAATTGTCAAAGATCAGTTGAGGGTGAACGGTTACCGCCGGAAACGGCCAGCGGACCGAGCACTCAGCATTGTATTCCTATTTCGACTCCTGTCAACGGGCCATCCAGAAATTTTTTGGAAGCCACCTAAACCCAACAGGGCCAATGCGTTTGCCTCCCTCGCCCAGCCTGCCTCCCGAAGTTACGCAGGAAACAAACCCCTCGCAGTGGGGGCAACCTCCACCGCCGGATGATTCCCGGCCAAGGCCCCCGCCAGCCCATCGCTGACGCCCGGAACCGGCCCCAGGGCCACCAAGCCGTGGCCGACCGGCCCTCTCAGACCGCCTCCTCAGTCACCGGCCCGAAATGCTCCTCCCACTTTTTGGCCAGCTTCTTCCCCAATGGTAGAAGCCGGGCCTGCTCGTCGGCAGAAAGCGGCTCAAACCGCTTGACAATCTCCACGTTCTCGCGGAGCTGCTCGACCGTGTGGACCCCCAGATTGGCGCTCGCCACGCCCGGCAGGCTCAGGGCGTACCGGATCGCCATTTCCACGTTCTCCTCGCCCACGTTCGGCTTCGCCTTCGGGTTGCCCCAACTACCGGTATCCGGGTCGGGGGCCCCGAAGACCTTCATCGCGATCACGCCCACCTCGTGCTTCCGGGCCACCGGGAGCACCGTCTCTTCGAAGTTGTACGTGTGCCGGTCGCCGAAGTTCATGGCCACGAGCATCACGTCCACCTCGCCGGTCTGGAGAAACGGCGGGAACCGTCCGGGCAGGTTGTGCCCGGAAATGCCCAGGAAACGGCACCGGCCCGCCTTCTTTTGCTTCACAAGCCACGTGAACACGCCGTCGGGCTCGCGTGCCCGCTGCACGTCGCGCTCGCCCAGGTGGTGGAAGTAGAGGACATCGGCGTAGTCGGTCTTGAGCTTCTTAAACGAGTTGGCCAGCTTCTTTTCGGCCTCTTCGACCGTGTCGGCCCAGACCTTGGTCGCCAGGAGGATGTCCTTTCGCCGCGGGCCGAGCGCCAGACCCACGCCTTCCTCCGCGTTGCCGTACTTTTCCGACGTATCGACGATGTTGATGCCCAGGTCGAGGCCCGCGTTGACGATTTCCGCGACCTGCCGGGGCGAGATCGACTTGGCGATCCCGCACGGGGCCGTCCCCAGGCACATCGTGGTGACCGACAGGCCCGTCTTCCCCAGCGTGCGGCGGGGCAGCTCGCCGGGGCTGCTCCCCGCCTCGGCCCCCAGGGCGGTCCCCGTCGCCCCGAATGCCGCGGTCCCGGCCACACCGCCGATTCGGCGGACAAAACCTCGACGTGAGATGGCCCCGTGCTGGCTTGCGGACATGATGTTTCTCTCCTCTTGCTGCGATCGCATTTGTCGGCGCTCCGCGGCCCCTGGCTCCCCAGTCACGGCTCTCGCGCCCGCGCGTGCGAAACCGCGACACACAGCGCCATGATAGGCACAAGCGGGAGGCCGGGCAATTCGGCAGTCAATGGTTTCCGGATAGGCCGGGGACACGCCGGCTCTTGGTCGTCGCGCACCAGGCCGCTATCCGGATTGTTTAAGGCATTTGCTTGCTCCTCGCACTGGACGACAGTATACTGCCGCCAGACCCGCGTCCTGCACGCCGCTGGCCCCCCAGCCGGCGTGTCACCCTCGGGCGCGGTCAGACTACACACGAGACATCGCCGGAGGTGGACCATGAGAAAAAACACGCGTAGGGCATTCCTGAAACGGAGCGGACTCAGCTTGGCAGGCGCCACCTTGGCCGTAGCCCGTTCGCCGTCCGTCGCGATGGGCGCCAACGAGCGGATCAACCTGGGCGTGATCGGGCTGAGCCGGGGCGCGTCGCTCTGTGCGGCGTTTGCCGAGCAGGACGACGCCCGGCTGGCTTGCGTTTGCGACACCGACAGTCAGCGCCTGGAGAAAGTCCGGAAGAAATACAGCGTCGACAACGCCGTGGGCGACTTCCGCCGGATCCTCGACGACAAGTCGATCGACGCCGTGGTGATCGCCACGCCCGACCACTGGCACGCCCCCGCGGCGATCCTCGCCTGCGAGGCGGGCAAGCACATCTACGTCGAGAAGCCCTGCTCCCACAACATCCGCGAAGGCCGCCTGATGATCGAGGCCGCCCGGCGGCACAAGCGCGTGATGCAGGTCGGCACGCAGAATCGCTCCAACGAGGGCGTGCGCGAGGCGATCGAGATGCTCCGCGAAGGGGCCATCGGCGACGTGCTGGCCGTCAAGGTGATCAACAGCCAGAAGAGGGCGAACATCGGCCACCAGCAGCCGACCGACCCGCCCGCGCATCTCGACTACGACCAGTGGGTCGGCCCCGCGCCGATGGTCCCCTACCAGTCCAACCGGCTGCACTACACCTGGCACTGGTGGCACGCCTTCGGCACCGGCGACATCGGAAACGACGGCGTTCACGATCTCGACATCGGGCTCTGGGGCCTCGGCGTCGAGGGCCATCCTTCGCGCATCAGCGGCTACGGCGCCAAAATGTTCTTCGACGACGACCAGCAGTTCCCCGACACTTACCTCATCACCTACGAATATCCGGGCGATGGCACCGTCGGCGCGAGACGCCTCCTGATCTTCGAGCAGCGCGACTGGTCGCCCTATCGGGAGCACGGGTTCGAGAACGGCGACATCTACTACGGCACCAAGGGGATGATGCTCGTCGGCAAGCACGACGGCTACCGGCTGTTCGGCGAGCGGAACCAACCGATCGCCGAGAAGGAGTTCCGCATGCCGCCCACCGAGCACCAGCGCAACTTCCTCGACGCGATTCACGGCACGGCCGAGCCGAACGCCGACGTCGCCGTCGGGCACCTCTCCGCCACGCTGGCCCACCTCGGCAACATCTGCGCCCGGGTCGGCCGCAGCCTCACCTTCGATCCCAAGACCGAGCAGTTCGTCGGCGACGAGGAGGCCAACAAGCTCACCCGCCGTGAGTACCGCGAGGGTCACTGGGCCGTGCCGAAGGGGGCTTGACCGGGGTGGTGGTGGGCACTCTAATGGGCTATAGGCATTGCGCCTTTCACTCAACGGCGGAGCGGTTGGAGTTCGGCGGAGAAATCTGGACCGTCGCGGGAATCGCGTTCGCCGTGGGCTATTGAATACGCGCGCCCCAATCCTGTTCGCCTCGATTGTTGCACGGGGTGTGGGCGTTGCCAAGCGAGTCGCCTCGCGAGAGTGTGCAGCGAACGGGGAGGGATAGCCGGACAGGATGCCGAGCGAGCAGAGGGCTGCATCGGCGCAGCAGCGAACGCCGCTGCGATCAGGGAGACGGGGATCGCGCGTTAGGCGGAGGCGTTTTGTCGTTGCAGTTTGGCCAAGTGGGCCAGTAGCTCGTCCTCCTCCGCCAGACCGGTGAAGTAGTGGCAGATCATCTCGTACGTCCGCAGCGTCGGCTTGCGGCCCGTCCACAGGCTGATGAGCATGCAGGCGATGATCGCGCAGTAGGTCTGAATCTCGATGCCCACCGGATCGTGACTCAGCAGGTGCCGACAGCCCAGCACGTGCTTGAAGAACCGGAAGAAGACCTCGATCGTCCAGCGGTAGCGGTAAATCAAGGCGATGATCCAGGCCGGCAGGTCGAGCAAGTTGGTGGCGATCAACAGCAGTCCGCTGCTCGCCGGGCCGCCGCGCTTCTCGTGCGGCGTGGTCTTGACCACGACCAGCCGCAGCGGGTGATCGGGACGGTCTTTGACGCCTTGGTATTCGCCGAGGCACACGACGGCATCGAGGATGATACCGGCCTCGACATCTTCCGCCACCAACGGCCGCTGCTCTTCGATCTCGTAGCGGCTGTTGTCGCGCAAGCGGCACACGTAACTGCTCCCGGCGGCGACGATGTCGTTGAACAGTTTGAACTTCGCGTAGCCGCGGTCCTCCACGTAGCAACGCCCGGCCTCCAGCGCCTTGCCCAGCACGGCCCGCTCGTCCGCCTCGCCGCGGCCGATCCCCTCGGTCACGTCGATGCGGATCGGCACGGCACGCTCCAAGTCGAACTGGGTGTGCAAGCGGACCTTCGCCTGGTGCTTCGCCGCGCGCGGGTCGCCGAGCGCGGCCTGGACGAGCACGGGCAGCCCCTGCAACAGCGTGCCATCCACCAGCGTCAGCGTGTGTCGCACGTCTTGGAGCCGCGAATCCCGCGCGATGGGCTGGAGTTGCTCGCCCAATTCGGCGATGATTTCCTTCAGCCGCTCGGGCTGGAAGACCTCGGTGGCCTCGCTGAGCGAACCGAGCGAGGCCCGCAGGCAGCCGAGCTTGCGCTGCACGTTGCGCAATTGGCTGGCCTGCTGGATGGCCCGCAGCGAGCGGACCACGGGATTGAACAAGAACAACAGCACCAGCATGCAATACTGGTCGAAGTGCAGTAGGCGGTTGCCGGCCTTGTCGCGCCCACAGCCCACGTCGTGCAGACGCACCAGGAGCGGAGCGAGCTTGTCGAAGTACTTCAAGCCCGTCACGTCCTCTTCGCGCACGTCTTCGCGCTTCTTGCCGGCCATGCCGGAAATTATGCGCGCTGACGAAAGCAGCGCTACACCCCTTGCGCGGGGTGTGCAGGGATGCGCACATCTTGTGCCGAACAGGATTGGGTGCGTCCCCTTTACGTAACGCCTTTACGTAACGCTGGGATCGTCACGCTTGAGGACGTTCTGGAGTCTCTGATCGGAGAGGAGATCGTCGACGAGGTCGATGTCGCCGTGGACATGCAAGAAGTCGCCCGGCGGCGCCACCGAGCGCTGTTCGAAGGAAAACAAGACCAGAAGGAGGAGGAAGGAGACCATGGCAAGTACCGCGCAAGATACGGTCACTTGCGAGGTTTGCGGGCAGGTCAGACAACGGGGTGAAGTGCTTCCCGCGGACTTGGTTCGCCCCGCCGTTGCAGAGACCATTCGGAAGGCGTATCCGGATTGGGGGCCCGGCAAGTTCGTCTGCCTCCAAGACCTGAATCGGCTCCGTGCAGAATACGTCGAGGACGTGCTCCGAGAGGAAATCGGGGAGCTGACTGCTTTGGAAGAAGAGGTCGTCCGCAGCCTCCACGAACAGGACGTGCTCTCCCGGAACATCAACACCGAGTTCGATCGGGAGTTGACCTTCGGAGAGCGCATGGCCGATCGTGTGGCTGAATTCGGCGGGAGTTGGACGTTCATGATTTCCTTCGGGTGCGTCCTGGTTCTGTGGATCGGGATCAACTCCCTCGTGCTGCTTCAACGGCCTTTCGATCCTTATCCCTTCATCCTGCTGAATCTGGTCCTCTCGTGCCTGGCCGCGGTCCAGGCCCCGATCATCATGATGAGCCAGAACCGGCAGGAGGCCAAAGACCGCCTTCGCGCCGAGAATGACTACCGGATCAATCTCAAGGCCGAACTCGAAGTCCGGCACGTCAACGCGAAGATGGATCTCCTGCTGACGCACCAGTGGCGGCGTCTCATGGAGATTCAGCAGATCCAGATGGACCTGATGGAAGAGCTCGTCCAGCGGAGGTCGAAGGAAGAGGAAGGTTAGCGCTTCAGGTGATACGGGACATCGATGATCACCCGCTCTTCGCGAGACCGGCTCCGGCGATAGAGAAGCACGGCTTTCAGCATCATCGCCGTCTGGTTGTGCAACAAGTTGTGCCACCAACGCGCCGGCACCACCTCGGGCAGGACCACGACCGCGGGCCCTCGCTCCGGATCGCGCCGGTCGACTTCGTCGAGGTACTCCACCAGCGGCTGAATCACGGAACGGAACGGCGACTGGAGGACTTCGAGCGGAACGTCCGGGACGAGCTTCTCCCACCGCTTCGCGATGCCTGCCGTGACCTCATCATCAACGTCGACGATCACGGCCGTCACGTCTCGGGAGAGCGATCGGGCGAATTCCACGGCGGCCAAGGAACAACGATTGAGCCGCGAAAACGGCACGATCACCTTGTGTCGCGCCTCCGAGTCGGGAGACCACGCTGTAAGTCTCCCCTCATGGGGAACGGCCAGTTGTTGGGCGATGCCGATATAGTGCCGCTTGATCGCACGGAAAAGGAATACGAAGGCGGGAATCAGAAGGAGAATGATCCAGGCTCCGCCCGTCAGCTTGCTTTCGGCCAGGACGACCAGGACCAGGCCCGTGGCGAGGGCTCCCACGCCGTTGATACCGGCTCGCCACGACCAACCGGCGCTCCGGAGCTTTTGCCAGTGGAAGACCATGCCTGTTTGAGAAAGCGTGAATGACAAGAACACGCCGACCGCGTAAAGGGGGATCATTCGGTGGGGCTGGCCGCCGAAGACAAGGATCACCGTGCCCGCCAGAACGGCCAGCATGAGGATCCCGTTGGAGAAGACCAGGCGGTCACCCAGATTGGCCATTTGACGCGGCACGTACCCGTCCCTCGCCAGAATCGACGAGAGCCGCGGAAAGTCGGCGAACGACGTGTTGGCCGCAAGGATCAGGATGAGCGTGGTTACTGCCTGGAGCCCGAGGTAAAGCCATCCGTCTCCAAACACGCGACGACCGATCTGCGATACGAGGCTTTCGTGCTCGACGGGCACGAGGCCCAGCCAGTGCGCGAGCAAGGTGACGCCGAGAAACATCGTCATCAATAGCGCCACCATCGCGATCAGCGTCTTGCCCGCGTTGGCCGCCTCCGGCTTGTGAAAGGCCGGAATCCCGTTGCTGATGGCTTCCACACCGGTCAAGGCCGTGCAGCCGGAGGAGAACGCTCGGAGGATCAGAAGCAACGTCAGGGGATGAGCACTGGCCTGGGAGATCACTGGCTCCGCTGCATCGAGAGTCCTCGTGGCCAATCGCACGAAGCCGGTCACCAGCAGGGACAGGAAAACGGCGATGAACGCGTACGTGGGGATTGCGAAGAGCGTGCCGGACTCCCGAACCCCGCGCAGGTTGCCCCATGCGATCATGGCGACCAACACCAGGCACAACTCCACTCGGAAGGCCGATAGCGAGGGGAAGGCGGAGGTCACCGCCACCACCCCGGCGCTGATGCTGACCGCCACCGTCAGCACGTAGTCGATCAGCAGGGCGGCAGCCGCGGTCAGCCCTGGCCAAACGCCCAGGTTCTCGTGAGCCACGATGTACGCGCCGCCGCCGGAGGGATATCCGTGGATCGTCTGGTAGTAGGAGGTGCCGACGACGGCAAGCAGTCCGGCGATGACTATGGCGATGGGGACCGAGGCCGACAAAGCGGCCGTGCCGGCCAGCACCAACACCAGCAGAATCTCTTCGGTAGCATACGCGACCGAGGAGAGGGCATCCGACGAGAGCACCGCGAGCGCCTTGGCCTTGGTGAGGCGCTCGTGCATTTGAGCCCTTGTCGGCAACGGGCTGCCGAACAGAAGCCTTTTCAGCGGAGTGTGCATGTTGCCTGGAGGAGTGGACCTCTAGTGCCCCTCACCGCGGGCAGAGTCCCGCAGAATCGTGGCCGACGGAGACAATGAGGCTATTTTAGCCGGGACGCTCCGGTTGCCCACCGGGTCTGGCCGTTCCCTGCGGCGGAGGCGTCTCCCAAGCGAGCGCGCCAGGCCGTGCCGGCGCAGAACGGTGACGCGGGGACGAACTGGATTCCGAGGCATGCCCCCGTCCCGTTCTGGCGGGCATAGCGAAACGGGAACGGCCTTGAGGCCGTGACTTGCACCCGATGCCCCTCACTGTAGGGAGTGGGGATCCCGGCTTGTCGCCCGATTCGCAATAATGAAGGGTGACCCGTCTGGATTCCGTTCGGTGGGACAACGTCTGATCGCCATACGCTGTCAGAGTCGCGATTTCTATCATCCCGGAGAAGGAACGGCGACGCAATGCAACGGTATCTCCGCTTCATCATCCCGCTCGTTGTGGTGGCGGTGTTTGTGGCCGCGCTTTGGCTCTTGCACCACGAGCTCAGGGAGTACCACCTGCGGGACGTCATCGCGAGTCTCGAACAGATCCCTGCCAGCCATCTCGCCCTGGCCGTCCTCCTGACCGTCCTGAATTACACGGTGCTGATCGGGTACGACCTGATCGCCACCCGGCATATCGGCCGCCGCCTTCCGCTTCACCAAGTCGCCTTCGCTTCTTTCCTTGGGTACGTCAGCGCCTACAACTTCGGGTCCCTCCTTGGCGCCACGACGGTACGTTACCGGCTCTATTCGTCATGGGGCCTTTCCACGGTGGAGATTGTCAAACTGATTGCCATGCTGACCGTGAGCTTCTGGGTCGGTTTGGCGGCGTTTGCGGGGGTCGTCTTCATCGTCGAGCCCCTGGCGATTCCCGCCCGGCTGCATCTGCCGTTTGCCACGGCCCGGCCGCTCGGCTACGCCCTCCTTGTTGTTGTGGCCCTCTACCTCCTCCTTGGAGCCGTGCGGAAACGGCCGATCCGACTCCGTGGCTGGGAGTTGACCCTGCTGCCGACGCGCATATCGCTGGCTCAGATTGCGGTCGCGACGGCCGACCTGGCGGTGGCGGCGGGAATCTTGTACACGCTGTTGCCCCACACGATCGAGGTCAGTTACGTCCAGTTCCTGGGAATCTTCCTTCTGGCGCTTGTGGCTGCCGTCTTTTCGAACGTCCCCGGCGGCTTGGGCGTGTTTGAGGTAGTCATTCTGGTCTTCTTGAATCCCAAAGACCCACACTGGGTCCTCGGAGCCCTTTTGGCGTATCGCGGGATCTACTACCTGATTCCACTCGCCGTGGCGGGAGTCCTGCTCGGCGGACACGAGCTGATCCTGCGAAGACGACAATTGCGGCAAGTGGCCGCCGCGGTTGGCAGGGTAGCACCGGCCGTGGCCCCTTCGTTCTTCTCTCTGCTCACGTTTGTCGCGGGTGCGGTTCTGCTCGTTTCGAGAGCGACGCCCACAGCACACGAGCGGCTCGGCTGGATGCGCCACTTACTGCCGCTTCCGGTGATGGAGCATCGCACTTCCTCGGCAGTGTGATCGGCGCCGGTTTGCTCCTTCTTTCGCGGGGTCTCCAGCGGCGTCTGGACACCGCCTATTGGCTGACGATGGCGATGCTCGCGGCCGGAGCGCTCTTCTCCCTCCTCAAAGGTGTCGACTACGAAGAGGCGGCCATTCTGTTCACGATGCTGCTCGTGTTGGCGCCCGCCCGTCGGCGATTCCACCGCAAAGGCTCCTTGCTGGAGCAGGTGTTGAGTCCCGGTTGGGTGGTCGCCGCCGTCGTGGTCGTCGCTTGTTCGGTCTGGATCGGCATGTTTGCGTACAAGCACGTTGACTACTCGCATGACCTTTGGTGGCAGTTTTCGTTTCGCGGCGACGCGCCCCGATTCCTGCGAGCCACCGCGGGGGCAGTGACTTTGCTGCTGGTAGTGTCCGCGGCGCAGTTGCTCCGCCCGGCGCGGCCAAAACCAGCGACGCCAGCCGCAGAGGACGTGGAAGCTGCCGCCCAAATCGTTGCCCGATCGCCCGCGACCTACGCGAATCTCGCCTTGTTGGGCGACAAGCACCTGCTCTTTGGCGACGACCGGTCCGCATTCATCATGTACGGCGTGGCAGGCCGCAGTTGGATTGCGGTGGGAGATCCGATCGGCCCCGCCGAGGCCAGATCGGACCTCCTATGGAGGTTCCGCGAGCTGTGCGACCGCTACGAGGGGCGAACGGTGTTCTACCAAGTGGGCGAGGAAACACTGCCTCTCTACCTTGATTTGGGTCTGTCCTTCATGAAGCTGGGCGAAGAGGCCCGGGTGCCTCTGGCGGACTTCTCCCTGGAAGGAGCTGCCCGAAAGCAGCTACGCCAGACGTCGAACCGTTTCAAACGGGAAGGATGCTCGTTCGAAGTCATACCCGTCAGTGAGGTTTCCGGGCGGATGGCCGATCTCAAGCGCGTATCCGACGCCTGGCTGACGCAGAAGAGCGCCGTCGAAAAAGGGTTCTCGCTCGGATCCTTCCAGCCGGACTACGTCGCACGCTGTCCTGTGGCGATCGTTCATCGCGAGGGAAAGACCCTTGGATTCTCCAACCTGTGGCTCGGCGCCGGAAAGGAAGAGCTTTCGATTGACCTGATGCGGTACGTCGAGGAAGCACCGTCCGGAGCGATGGAGTATCTGTTCACGGAACTAATGCTCTGGGGTCGAAAGGAGGGCTATCAGTGGTTCAACCTGGGCATGGCCCCGTTGGCGGGTTTGGAGAGCCGAAGCCTGGCACCACTGTGGAGCCGATTCGGGGATCTGGTCTTTCGCCACGGCGAGCACTTCTACGGTCTCCAGGGACTTCGGCAGTATAAGGAGAAGTTCCGTCCGCACTGGCGGCCGAGATACCTGGCGTCGCCGGGTGGCTTGGCCTTGCCGCAAATCCTCACCGACGTGGCAACGCTAATCTCCGGCGGCACCAGGAGACTGCTTCTGAAGTAGCCGGCGGCTATGGTGTGTCGGTGTCCATGCGGTTGTTCGCATCCCGACGTCAAGCAGTCTCCCCGCCCACATCCCGTTCCTGTGCCACATCCGGTGAAGTGGGTTCGCTGACCAGGTGGCCCCGGGGGATTGCTCCCCCGGGGCTCCCACAGATCCGTACGTGCTCGCATTAGAGCATACGGTTCCTCGAAATCATGATTCTTACGTGCTTCCCCGGTGGTAGATCTTCGGC
>Ga0307379_10010802_pt1 | contig 12057 bp, 2 predicted proteins | sample UN2MG_FD_202237 | JGI IMG/M metagenome (GOLD analysis project Ga0307379, IMG submission 202237) | Soil microbial communities from Risofladan, Vaasa, Finland - UN-2 | ecosystem: Environmental > Terrestrial > Soil > Coastal area > Acid sulfate soil | place: Finland: Risofladan, Vaasa | collected... | reverse complement strand
CAAGAAGATAACTCAGAGTTTAATCAACAAATGGTAGAAGAAACTCCTGTAAATTTTGCAGATGCTTATAGTAATCCAGATAATTTTCAAAATCTTTTACCATATGATTTTACTCAAGAAGATGTGTATTTTGAAAATGATCCTATAGTTGATATGCCTTTTGATGATAATGTTAAAAAGTCTAAAAGAAACCTAAAAAAGAAAGCAGATAAAAATTCAAAAAATAATAAAAATCGTAAGAGCTCTCAAAAGAATAATGATTTAGAAGCTACTAAAAAAGCTTTATCTAATTCCGGTATTAATTATGATGATTATGCTGCTAAGGCAGCTCGTAATAAGAAATTAAGACAAGATACTTTTACAGATCAGAACTATCAAACTTATGAAGGTTATAAACTAGGTGTAAAAAATTACTTTCCAGAATCAGATGTTGATGAATTAGATAATCAAGCTTTTCATATGAGTAAAGATTTAGAACGTTCTAGAGAAAAAGAATTTAAACTTTTAAACAAAACAAACAAAACAGAACAAGAAAAGAAAGAATTAGCAGCACTAAATAAAAAAAATAATGATGAAGTCGAAAAAATCATGAAACTAGAGAAACAAATAAAAGAAAAAGTATATTATTATGTTTCTGGTAAGTATAAACAAAAACGTTTGGGTGGGGCCTTGGATAAATTTGAACCTGGTGGTGTTAAATGCCCTATGGGTTCAATTAAAGATCCTGTTACTGGTTTTTGTAAAGATGTATCTACAGGTCAAATGGTACAACCTATAACTAGTTTAAATGCTCCTTCTGTAGATCAAATGACTAAGAATCCGTTTACTAATACAGCTTCTGATCCATATAAAAATCCACTCACTGGTGAATCAGCAGCTATTACAAATACTAATGATGGTTATGAATATACTGGTGATGATTTAGTTGATATGACTTTACCAGGAAATAAAGTTTCTATGGATTACAAAAATAAAAATATGTATGATATAAGGCCAGAAATTGGAGCATTACGGTTTAATACTGGTTTATCAGCAGCAACAGGATTTAAAGATGGGTATGATACTAAACTAGCACAAAACCAAGTATACAATAAATTTAGTGGAGATGCCTCTGCTGCTAAAAGACGTATAACTGACAAAGGTGGTTTTGATACTAATTCTGGTTCGTATAAACCAGATCAAATGGGCTTTGAAGGAGTTATATCAAGATTTGGAGGATCTATATATGAAGATGGAGGTAGTGTATATGATGGTATAGATGAGGGTGATGAAGTAATGATGACACCAGAAGAGCTTCAAGAATTTTTAGATAATGGTGGTGAAGTAGAATATTTAAACCTATAACAAAGATGATAAAAGTAAGAATTAAAAAAGTTCCTGGTTTAAAACAAGCTAGAACTGGATATCAAGTTCAAGGTTCATTAGTTAATGATGTATCATCATATGGAAAAGGTGGTTATAGTGGTGAAGCTGAAACTCAGGTTACTAGAGTTTTACAACCTGTAGCTATAAAAAATGCTAATTTAGAAGCTGAAAAGAATGAAACAGTTGTACAAAATGATGGTAGTGGTATGCCTGCTTTTTATAGAGTAGGTGGTAAAAGACATTATGAAGGAGGTACTCCTTTAAATCTACCTGATGATAGCTTTATCTTTAGTGATACTCAAGCTATGAAAATAAAAGATCCCGCTATTATTAAAAAATTTGGATTCCCTCCTAAAAAAGGTGGTTATACACCAGCAACAATATCTAAAAAATATGATTTAAATCCTTATAGAAAAATTTTACAAGATCCTAATTCAGACAAGTTGGAAAGAAAGACAGCTGAAATGATGTTGAAAAATTATACAATGAAGTTAGGTGAATTAGCTTTAATACAAGAATCAATGAAAGGTTTTCCTCAAGGTATACCTTTAATTTCTAAACCATATATGGAGGCTAATAAAATTTCTGAAGAAGATATTCTACCACAAAAAGCTCAGGAAAAACAATCTAATAATCAGGCACAAAATTATGAACAAAAAGGTAATATGCCACAAGAAATGCCAAGTGGAGAACCTATTGCTCAATCTGTACCACAAGATCAAATGATGCAAATGGGTCAACCACCTATGGCTATGTACGGTATGGAAATGTATAATCCAATGATGATGAATGGAGGATATCCTCATAGAAGATTAAGAAGAGCAAAGGACGGTATGCAACAACCATCAGAAGAAGAGATGATGATGATGCAACAACAGCAAGCTCAACAACAAGGTGGTCAAGAAATGATGCAACAAATTAGTCAAGCATTACAACAAGGTGCTCAACCAGAGCAAATAATTGGACAATTGATTCAACAACAAGTTCCCCCACAAGAAATTATGCAAATTTTTGCACAACTTGGTATGCCTCAAGAAGAAATAGGGGGTCTTATTCAATCTGTCATGCAAGAGATGCAAGGTGGTCAACAACAAATGGATCCAAGACAGATGCAACAAGGTATATCTGAGGAGGAAATGATGATGATGCAACAGCAAGATCCTAGACAAATGCAAGAAGCACCTATGGCAATGTATGGTATGAATATGGGTGGTTATGACATGCCTTTCTATAATGATCCTAATGAAATGCAATATGGCGGTTACTTACCTACTGCAAAAACAGGTGCTATAACACCATATGAGAAAGCCAAAACTAAACAAGGTAATATTACACCAACAGGTAAACAAAATAAGTTTAGTGATAGAGGTCAAAAACTTGGTGAATATCTAGGTCAATGGGAATCAAGAATTCCTGGTATTAAAGAAATGTCAGAAGGTCAAGCACAAAAAGCTATTTATGATTGGTCTTTAGAAAATAATCCAGATGCTATTAGAAGTATGTGGAAAGAGTTTGGATTAACTAATAAAGGATTAGAAAATTCTAAAATTAAAGCATTAAGTGAAAAAGGTACTGGACAATTTACAGATGAAATGCTTAAAGATCCTGAACTATTAAAACAATTAGAAGATGCTTATGTAGATAATTATTTTGGAGTTCGGCAATTAGATCCAACTGAAAAGAAAAAAGAAGAAGAAAAAGAAAAAAAAGATGGGTCTTCTAATAATGTACAAAAATGTATGTGCCCAGATGAAAATGGTGTTGACGTAGAAACTCCTATGACTGATGGTAAGTGCTTATGTGATGATTATGAGGAAGTTAAAAGAGATGCTGGAGCTTTTGCTGGACCAAGAAAAAGATCAGGTGTCTATTTACAAGATACAATTAATACTGTAGGTGCTTATAGAAATTTAATGAATTTAAATAAGTATTTACCAACTACTCAAAGAATGCAACCTGAAGAATTCGGAGTAGGTTATGTAGATCCTACAAGAAGTATTGCTGCTCAAAGTGAACAAACTGGACAATTAGCTAGAGGTATAACTTCTACTGCAGGCGGTCCAGGTAGTAGAGCTAACTTAGTAGCATCACAGGGTCGACTATCTGCAGGTGCTGCAAATACATCAAGTCAATATGATAATCAAAATGTAGGTATAGGTAATCAATATAAACAAGGTTTGGGTGCACTAAGAAATCAATACAATATGTTTAATAATCAAAGAATGAAGCTATTAGGTGACGAAAATACAACAGCTAATCAAGAATATGATAACAGTGAAACCGCTCGAAGAGGTGATGTTGGACAAGCTTATAATACAACAACAACTAATGCTGCTGCAGCAGATGCCTTAAATCAAGTAAATGAAAATTACCAAATTGATCCAGAGTCAGGTGGTTATGTAGATTACACACCAACTGAACAAACTTTAGATCCTGGTACCAAACAAAAAGAGGCTTTAGAATTTGCATATGATTTACAAGGTGCTGGACTCAGTCCAAAGATGCAAGAGCTGTTGTTTAAACAAACATATGGTAGATATGGTGGACAATTTGCAAATGGTGGTATGTATGTAATGGGTGATTCAGTTTTTCCTTTTATGTTTTACTAAACTTATAAAGTTTATTAAACTTATAAAATTTTGATAGTTTTACAATAGATAATAAAAATTAATTATGGCAACGTATTTACAAGGCGTCACAGATTATATACCTCAGTTTCAACCTTTTCAACCTGACTTAAATTTTTATGCAAATATTTTGCAGACAAAACAAACTCAGTATGATAATAACTGGAAGGCATTAAATAATATGTATGGTAAATTATACAATGCTGATTTAACCAGAGACGGTAATATTAATAAAAGAGACACATATTTAAAAGAAGCTGAATTTAACTTAAAAAGAATTTCTCAATTAGATTTGTCATTAGATCAAAATGTAAATCAAGCTACACAAATATTTAAACCATTATATGAAGATAAAGGCCTAGTAAAAGATATGGCCTGGACTAAAAATTATATGATGGAAAGATCAAAAGGAGAATCTTTTAAAAATGCTTATGATGAAAAACTACAAGATAGATATTGGGATGTAGGTTTAAGAGATCTTGAATATAAAAGAGAAGAATTTAAAAAAGCTGATGATGGTGCTGCTATGAACTTTGGCAATGCTACTTACACACCATATGTAAATTCTATGGAAGTAGCTCAAAACATAGCTAAAGAAGCTGGATTATCAATTGAATCAGTAAAGTTTAGTCCTGATGGTAGATGGATAATTAAAAATAAAAATGGTGAACAATTAACTGAACCATTAAGCAAATTATTTGAAGCAAGATTAGGTAATGATCCTGCAATACAAGCTGTCTATAATACACAAGCATATGTTGATAGAAAAGATTATGCTAAGTCTAATGCTGCTTTATTTAATAATGATGAGAATGCTGCAGAGATGCGGTATCTTGAAGATAAATTTACAATTCTTAAAAGACAAAATGAATTAAGATACAAAGGATTACAAGTTCAGAACACAGTATATGATAGTAGAATAGAAGATTTAAAAAAACAAATTGCTAATAAAAAAGCAAATCCTGGAGCAGAATTAGAATTAGCTCAGTATGAAATGAACCGTGATATCAATGCTAAAGTTTTAACTTCAGTTGAACAACAAGCTAAAACTTTAAATAGTGGTATGTCTCAGACTCCTTCTACTGAAGGAGGATTTAAAAATCCATATGGTGATTTAAATTCATTAAGATTTAAAGTAGATTCAGGTGTAGCTAGCATGTTAATGTCTAAAGACTTAAATGAAGCTGCACAAATATTTGCTTACAAAGATGCTAAAACTGATATAGAGTCTAATCCATATAAGGTTATGGAAGAGAAGCATATGTATAATATTAAAGAAATTGGTGCTAAAGAAGCTTCTGCAAAAAGAGTTGCTAAATATAAAGAAGATCAAGCCAAAAAAACTTCCTTGGATAAGTTTTTAGTTGAAGAACAAGGTAGTCATACTTGGGAACTTATTAGAGATGCTAATGGTGATATTGTTGATAGAGTTGCACGAGAAAAAGAAACAGAAAATTCAGGTGTTGTAATGTCTGATAGAAGTGGTAATGTAGCAAATGAAATAAATATGCTTAATATGTCTGATCAAATTAATAAAGATCAGTTTATTCCAGTTCAAGGATATTTAAAATCAGCAACACCTTTAATAGCCACTTTAGTTGGTAATAAAAAGATGAGTAATGAACAAGCTGCTTATATAATAGAAGAGCCATTAAAAGCTCTTGACAGATTTGAAAAAGGAAAAAGTTATACTGCTCAAATGTCTGTGAATCTACCTGGAATAGATGCAACAAATTCTTATGTTCTTTCAAAAGATATTAGAACTAAGTACAAAGTAAAAAGTGGTCAATCATTATATGAAGCTGTTAGAAATGGTGATGTTCCTGCAAAAGAAGCACTTGCATTATTAAGCAGTTTAGATGCAAAAACTTATTCAAATATTTCTACGGAAGGTTCTGATGTGTTGAAAGGTTTGTCAACTCGTACTGGTATTTCTCAATATAAAATGGCTAGTATGTCTAGTAGACTTGATGCCTTTGTTTCTGAAAATCCAAATTTATCAGAAATTCAAGTAAATGGTCAGCCTACGCAATTATATGCAGGTGTTAGAAAAAATAGTGCAGCAATACAAGGTTTTGAAAAGTACAATGAAAGTGTTATCGAATGGAAAAAAGACGCTATAAATGGTGTAAAAGCTGAAATGTTGAGACTTAATCCTGATTTAAGGGGAGAGGTTTCTGTATCGGATCTTGTAAAAATTAACTTAGATCCTACTAATTATTCTCCAAATACATCTATTGTAGATTATTTATTTGATGAGTATGGTAACATAAGATCACAAGAAGAATTTTATAAAGCTATACCAGAACAACTGCTAAGTGACGCCAAAAAAGGTGCCGGCCATGGTCGTTTACCTCTTACTCCTTATTTTCCTACTATTATGGCGTATAAGCAAAGTGCAGTTAAAGCTTCACCAACTGTAAGTACTGAAACTCTATTATATAGAAAATATAATGATTTAGTAGAAAAAGCTAATAAAGCATTTACTAATTCTGATGTAATAAGAAAAGCTCCTCCAGGATTTGAGAATAGTGTTGGTACTGCAGTGTATACTAGTCAAATGAAGTTTTATGACGTGAATACAAAAAGTATGGGCACTTCTGCAGCAAAAGCATATGAAATGCTTAGTACTTTAGGTAGATTAGATTTAGGTAATACAAAAGATATTAGAATATCCACTGTTGGTTCTACTCGTTCAAATTGGGATCATGGACATTCTGCAGAGGGTAAAGATGCGTCATTAGCATTACAAATTATAAGAGATCTACAAAACTCTAAAGGAAATTATAGAAAAGATAATCCTATTAATAATTTTGGTATAGCATATAAAGGAATGACTATTAGTAATCCTGATTACTCTGGAGTAGTATTAACACTTCCAGAAGATTATGTTAAAACTATGGGTGTTGGTGCTGAGAAGCAAGCTGAAATTCTACAAAATGGTGTGCATTTTATGATACCTAAAGAACAAATATCAGGAACAACTATATATCAAGAATCTACAAAAGATCCTATCTCTGCTGTAATTGATTATTCAGGTGAACCATTTATATATACAGATCCTTTAAATTCTAAAAATACAATAACAATTTCAAAAAATGATTTTGGAACATCACCTTATTCAATAGAAATGACAAATGCTGTATTTGATCCAGATACAAGAACTGAAATAGAAAATAGTTTAGTGGATTATCAAACTGCATATGGTAATGATTTAACAAGCTTTGTATATGATAATATAATTGGTACAGGTGGTTATTTTGATCAAATACGAGCACTTAATAATCAACTTTATAATAATCCAGAATAATGGCAGAAGAAAATCTTTTTAATCCTTTAGATGATTTAGGTCCAGAATTTGGTGGTATTAATAGACCTGGTTCAGATGCAAGTAGTTATTTACCATTTGAAGGTAATAAAATAAAAACACCTGAAATTAATTTTCCAAAACCCCCTACACCTTTTAGTATACCAGGTGTTAGAGATTTAACAAGACCAAATTTTAATATTAAACAAAATATTGTTAATAATCCTGGTGTTATTAAATCTGCGCCTAAACCGGGAAAGGTCAATGTCAAAGATTTAATGACTGCACAACAGGATTATTTAAAATCTTTAATACAAAGTAAATCTTCTAATGAAGAATATGTTAGAATATATGCATATGATGCGAGTCCTGATGGTGGTGCATTTTATGATAGGTATGCAGCATATGGACAAGAAACATTTGATAAAATAGGTTTTCACCCTTTAAGAAACAATGAGGCAATTTTTAATGCAAGAACCACCAAAGCCGATGATTGGAGTAGAATGATATCACATTCATTTTTGCCTATGTTTGGAAAAGGTTTTACAGATGGTCCTAAAAGTTTGTGGAAAATGATTCAGGGTGATTTTACTGGAACAGACTTAGAAGGAGCAGAAGAATATGAAAGACTAGCTGCTATAGGTTCATCTAGTAAAGGAGGAGCTTTTGGTTTTGTAAACAATACAGTAATGAATTTTGGTTATACTGCTGGTATTATTAGTGAAGCTATAGTAGAAGAATTAGCAGGTATTGCATTAGCACCTTTGACATTTGGTTCATCTGTAGCTGTAACTACAGCAAATAATGCAAGAAAAATTCCTTCTTTGTTTAAGGGTATAAAAGGGTTTAATGCAGCATATGATGCAAGTAAAGCTGTTGGAAATACACTTAAAGCTTTAAACAATTCAAATTCAGCAAGAAAGTTTTGGAGTGCAGCTAACCGAGCAGGTACTAGTAAAGTAGGTAGATTTTTAAATCCATTAGAAAATACTGTAGATGCAATTACAGGTATAAAAGCTACTGATAATTTAACTGGTTTTGCTAAGACATTTAGAACTGCTGGAGGTTTTTACAGAGATGTGAGAAATTTAAACATGGCTTTGTCTGAAGCTAGACTTGAAGCTGGAATGGTAGAGAACAAAGTATATAAAGATGGATATGCTGCTCATTATGAAAAATTTGGTACATCTCCTACTAATGACATACAAGAGCAATTACTATCTGCAGCTAAACAAGCTTCATATGATACATTAACATGGAACACGGCATTAATTTATGCTTCAAATAAAATTACATTTAATAATATTACTGGCCCTAGAGGTGGTATAAGAAACTTTGCAAGAGCTAATATAGAAGATGTAATGAAAGCTGGCAATGGTAAATTTGGTACTGTTGGCAAAATTATATATGATAATAGTAAAAAACAATTTGCTAGACAAAGTAATGATTTTGTATCATGGGCAAAAGGTTGGGCCAAAGATCCAATATATAAAAGTGTTGGTAAAACTATTGGTTATTTTAAAGCTAATTTTACAGAAGGTTTACAAGAAAATGCTCAAGAAATAATTTCTGGAGCTAATTCTAAATATTATACAGATGCTTTTAAAAGTTCAGTTTTAAAGTCAAACTTATATTCAAGAGGTGTAAGTAATTATGCAAATAAAACTAAGTTTGATTATTATAAAGATGAGTTAGGTGAGCAATTTACAGAACAAGGATTAGAAACATTTGCTTCCGGTTTTTTAATGGGCACACTTGCTGCTCCTTTAAATGGAGCAGTTCCTATGTTATCTATTGGATATAATAGATTGTTTAACAATACAGAATACCAAGAATATAAAGCAAGAAAAGAAGATATGCTTAATGGTATTGTAAAAAACTTAAATAGTCTTGGTCCAAAAGAGTTTTATGATTCTAGAATATTTAATACTGCTGTACAAGATATGGCAGCAGATGTTAAAAAGTATGGTAGTAAAAAACAAGCATATGATGCTACAGATGAAGCATTTATAAGTCAAGTAAGTACTGCTATGGAAACAGGTAGCTTATATCTTTTTAAGGAAAGAATGAGTGATATGAAAAGCATGACTGCTGAAGAAATAGAAACAGAAGTACCTGGTATAGAGAAAGGAGATGGTCAAAAATATCTAAATAGGTTAGATGACATTATAAATAGAATTGACGTTGTAGAAAAAAGATATAACTATTATAAAGAAAGATTCCCTAATCCTATTTCTCTTGATTTGTTAAATGAGAAAGATCCTGAATTTAATGCTAAAGTACAACTATATACTGGTTGGAATTTAGCAGTAAAAAATGCTGTATTCTTTAATGAATCTTTTGAATCTGCACAAAAAAGAAAAGTAGGAATAAAAAATAAAATTACAGCTAATAAACCATTCCAATCTATTTCAGATACTGAAGTCAATAGCTTATTAGACAATTTAGTATTAGGTAAAGAAATAAGTAATCTTAGAAATGAGATTAACTCTTTAGAAGAGTTACAAAAATCTGGTACATTAAATCCCGAATTAAGAAAAGACTTAGAAAATAAAAAGAAGAAATTAGATTCTTATACAGAATTATTTACTGAAACTGAAAAGTTTAATTCTTTCTTTAATAGATATGAAAACATTGAATTGATTAAACAATCAATGAAGAAAGAGCTTGCAAAAAGAAATATTAAAGTAGAAGATTTAACTGATGAACAAGTAATAGAAGCTATAGATAAAAACTTAGGAACTTTTGATGACGTAAATAAAGCTGAAAAAATTCAAGCATATAAAAGATCTGTAGATAAATACTTAAAATCTATTGCTGATATTAGTAATGATAATGTATTTGATGAAAAATTAGATGAAATATTTAATGATTTAATAGATTATCAAAAACTAGACTCAGAATCTAAGAAATTAGTTAGATACAATAACTTATTACATAATCCCGAAGAATTTTTAAAACTTGTAGAAAGAAATACTGAATGGCTAAAATCTCTTTATGATAATAGAGAAAATATTTTTAAAGATATTGTTACTGAACAAATGAGTGTTGTAGAAGCAAATGCTTTATTAAATGCTTTAGCAGACAAGGGTCTCTATATGAGTGTTGATGATTTTTCTGATTTTATTAAAAACGGAACTAAACCAAAAGAATTTTTTAATGAGCCAGCTAATGAAGTATATAGAGAAGGTACTGCTGAATATGAAGACATTTTTGCTAATTATTTAGCTAAGTTTAATAGTCTTAGATCAAAAAAATCAGTATCTCAAGAAGAAGATGAATTGTTTGGTCAGGATTTAGATCTTGATATGATTTTTGAAGATGAAGAAACAGTAAAGAAAACTAAAGAAGAACTTTATGATTCATATACTCCAGAACAAAAAGCCTCTATTAAAAAAATAGAAGAGTTAATTAAACTTCAGGAAAATGTAAAAGCTGGAGAAATACTTACAGAAGATGATCCTGTTACTGGATTAAAAGCTGGAGAAAAAGCTTACTTAATAAATGAACTATTTCATAGAAGAGTTACTAATGCTATAAAAGATGTAGAAGCTAGTGACTATCAATATGTTAGTAAAGATGTTTTAGAAAATATATTTGAAATTGCTTTTGGTGGTGGTGTTCTTAATAAAAATACTGGAGCAGAAGATTTTATATTTAAAGGTAAAACTTATGTTAAAGATCTTGTTGGTGAACCAGGAAATTATAAAATAACAGTATCAGAAAAATTACCTGATGATACTATACAACCTTTATCACAAACTGAATCTTCAATACTAAGCTTTGTTTATCTAGCTAAGACAGCTGAACTTCCTGGATTTAGAGATACGTTATATGAAGAACTAGCAGATGAGTTAACTAATATATTACAATCAAAAACTACAACTCCTGTTTCTACTGCTACAGATACTAAAGCTGATGTAGAAAAAGAAAAATCTACAATTACAGATTCAGAATTTACTGAATTAAAAAGATTAGCTAAATTCTTTTTAGAAAATCCTAAAGAACCTACAGTAAGTGGTAGTGTTGTTGTAAGATATCCTGCTCTATTTAAAGCTATAACTGATATAGAAAGAAGAAAACAAGAAGCTTTAAATGAAGACTCTACAAAAGTTGTAGGACCAATTAGATCAAATTATTTACGTCAACAACAAATAGGTGAAGGTATTGAAGGAGGCACTGAAGCTGGAGACTGGGTGGCTTTTGCAAAAGAAGTATTTGATAAAACAAAAAGTTCTTCTAATATTGAAACCATTTTTGGTAAAACTAAACAGGAAGTAATAGACAAAGTTAATGCTAAATATGAAGCAGAACTAGCTGCTTTAGGTACAGATACTAAAGCTAATATAGAAAGAATAAAACAAGAAGAATTAAAAAATAACATTACTTTATTAAATACTGCTGAACAAAGAAGACCAAATGGCTCAATAGGTACACAAGGATTTACTGAAACATCTTTTATTAACTTAGCAAGATTTATTTCTGATAAATTAAATCTTAATTTACCTGCTTATGATAAATCTTCTAAAGTATCTGAAATAAGTCAGATAATAAATTATTTAAAAAATAATGAAAATGCAAAACAAGCTGTTTTAGAATATGTAAAATCAGACCCAATTGTAGCAGATATTTTACCTGATGATACTTATCATTTTAAAGATGGAAATCATAGAGCAAACTTATTAAATTTAATAGGTATAGAACAGTTACCAATTATTTCAAGTGAAAAAAATAATCAAATTAATGCTGATTATGAAG
>Ga0307379_10010800_pt1 | contig 12058 bp, 8 predicted proteins | sample UN2MG_FD_202237 | JGI IMG/M metagenome (GOLD analysis project Ga0307379, IMG submission 202237) | Soil microbial communities from Risofladan, Vaasa, Finland - UN-2 | ecosystem: Environmental > Terrestrial > Soil > Coastal area > Acid sulfate soil | place: Finland: Risofladan, Vaasa | collected... | reverse complement strand
CAGGATCAGAGATCCTGAGATATAAAGCTTCCGGCCATCAGGCCGGGGTGTCTTGATTGATTGGGTGCTGTTTGCCCGAAATCTGTTCAGGAGTTTCAACCGCTGTCCGCGGGCAGACCTGATCCTGTCGATAATCCAGAGAGACACTCCATTCCTCAATACACAGGAGCTGCCGGATTATGTTTAAATTAATAAAGTTATCAGTTGGACTGGCACTTTCCTGGCTCTCGGTGTTTTGTCTGGCCGTATTCGCCCAGAGCGCTGGCGATTCCACGCGGCACTCTATCCCCACTGAACATCCGCGCCTGTTGGGCTCGCTGGAGCGGCTGAAAGAACTGGCCCGTGAGCGGCCTGATGCCTACGCGCGCACTGTGAGCGTGGCACACAACCAGGAAGCGGGAGACCATGAGAGGATGATCTCCATGTCCCTGGTCTGTGCAATCGATGGGGACAGCGCAATCGGCAGGGAGGCCGTTGAATTGGCTATGAACTATGTCAACGGCCCGATCATAATCGGCCATGAGACTTTCGGCCACGACCTGGCGCGCTGCGCGGTTGTGTACGACCTGTGCTATTCCTCATGGACTCAGGAGGAGCGCACGAAGTTTCATGTATACATGAACGCCACTGTGGATGGAAATGTCAACTCCGAGACCTCGCCGTTCCACAACGGCTGGTACGGCTACAAGCATTGGGGGATCGGCCTGGCCTGCTATGCTACATATTACGAGAACGACCGCGCGCCTGGGATTCTCAAAGCCCTGGAGCAGGAGTTCCGCAACCGCGCCGCTCCGTGCCTCGAGCTGGCCGGGGACGGCGGCGGCTGGGCGGAGGGATACTATATCAACTACTGGTCCTACGAATGGATGTTTTTCTGCGAGGTCGCCCGCTACTGTGAGGGGCTGGATTACTATGAGATGGCGCCTAAATTTTTCAGGAACCGCGCCGTGGCCAGCATGTTCGAGGCTTACCCCGGCATCCGCGAATATAATTCCCGCCGGCCGATTCCCATGGGTGACGGAGGAGGAAGGGTATACGGCGGCGACCGGGACAAGGCCCTCTCGGCCCGGCGCATTTTGGTCAGCCGCTACCGCGATGACCCGGCGCACCAGGCAGTCTTCGCTTTTAACGAGACCACTCCGCGCTCGGCTACCGGCACTTACGCCTACAAAGACCTTCTGTGGCACGATACCTCCGTACCCAAAGGCGACCTGAAAGCTTTCAAGCTCTCGCATTACAGCCCGGGTGCGGGTTATGTCTATGCGCGCAGCTCGTGGGATGAGGACGCCACCTATTTCTTTTTCAAATGCGGCGACCGGTTCACCGCGCACCAGCATCTGGACAACGGGCATTTCCTGATCTGCAAGTACGAGGAGCTGGCCGGAGACGGGGGCCATTACGACTCGTTCGGCTCGTTCCATGATGTCAACTACCACCTGCGCACAATCGCCCATAACACGATACTGGTCTATGATCAGAACGAGACCTGGCCGGGCATCCGGGCAGGCACGGTCACTGGCAACGACGGCGGGCAGCACCACAACTGGCCCCATCATAACGGAGTTGTCGAAGACGCAGCGGCCTGGCAAACAGGGCGTAATCTGTACGATATCGCCGATATACTCGCTTTCGAAGACCAGGGCCGCTACCTTTATGTGGCAGGCGACTGCTCGAGAGCCTATTCAACAGGCAAGCTCGAATATTTCACCAGGCAGATCGTCTTCATCCGGCCCGGCACATTCGTGATTTTCGACCGGGTGAAATCTAGGAGAACCACCTACAAAAAAACCTGGCTCCTGCAGGCCATGAAACCTCCCACAGGGGAGGCGCCGAACCTCCGGATCACCAATGGGAGAGGAAGGCTGTTCGTGCAGACCGTGCTCCCAACCAGGTCCGTGGTAAAACTTAACTCAGGCTCGGACCTTTACAGTTACGGCGGCAGGAGCTATCCGCCGGAGAGCGATACCGGCCCGGCGCCCGAGTGCCGAATCGAGATCTCGCCCTTCCTGCCTGCAACTGTGGATTACTTCCTCCATGTTTTGACTGCCACCGACTCATCCACCACGAGCGTCCCGCAGGCAGCGGCGCAGGTCACGGAAACAGAGGTCAAGGTCACGCTGGGCAGGACAGAGATCACTTTTAAGACAGGCGAGGTCGGTTATACTTTCGAGAGTACTGAGTGCTTCCTGCCTGGGGATGTCACTGATGACGGTGCTGTAAATATCTTGGACGCGGTGACGATCCTCCGGTTCGCCTTGGGACTGGGAGCTCCGACCGGGCAGCAGTCAGTCTGCGCGGACATGAACGAGGACGGGGCAATAGACGTTCTCGACGTGCTCGAATGCCTGAAAAAGATGTAGCTTAAAACTGCGAACCCTTGATTCCTTAAAAAAATCCTTAAAAATTTATCTTTGAGAGACCTTTAAAAAAATCCCAGGTAAAAGGATAATATTCTATCCGTAGGGGCGGTTCGCGAACCGCCCCTATCAATAACCTATTGAATTTTATAGAGTTATATAAAGCAGGCCATAGTTCTAAAGCAAAATGATCACATTTTTCAAAGGTATCTTTGATTCGAATCGGATTTACCTGCAGTCCGGGAAGTTGAATCAGATTCCTTCTGTAAAAAGGGAAAACCGCCTTTTCTCACCCCACAGGAGCAAACTCGCTATGTCTAAAACCACGCGTTTCTTAAATGGCTTGATCTTGTTCGGGCTGTCCGTTTTTTTCTTGACCGGCTGCGCTCAAGAGGAGGCCGGAACAAAAAAGCAGGCTGTCCCTAAGGAACACCCGCGCCTTCTGGGCTCGCTCGAGCGGCTGCAGCAGTTGGCCAGGGAGCGCCCGGAGGCTTATGCGCGCGTGGTGGATGTGGCCCGGAACCGGGAGGCTGGCGACCACGAGAAGATGATCTCCATGTCCCTGGTCTGCGCAATCGAAGGGGACAAAGAGATCGGCGAAAAAGCTGTTGAGATGGCCATGAGATATGTCAACGGACCGATCCGGCAGGGCCATGTCACTTTCGGCTCAGATCTGGCCCGCTGCGCCATTGTCTACGACCTGTGCTATCCCTGCTGGAACCCTGAAGAGCGGGTCCGGTTCCACGACTACATGAACAAGACAGTGGATGCCAATCTAAATTCGGAAACCCACGTATTCCACAACGCCTGGTATGGATACAAGCATTGGGGGTACGGCCTGGCCTGCTATGCCACATATTACGAGAACGAGCGGGCCCCTGAGATTCTCGAGACCACGAAACAGGATTATATCACGCGTGCGGCTCCGGCCCTTGAGCTGTCAGGGGACGGCGGGGGATTTGCCGAGGGATACTATATCAATTACTGGTCCTATGAATGGCTTTTTTTCTGCGAGGTCGCCCGGTTGTGCGAAGGCTTCGATTGCTACGGGCTCGCGCCGAAATTTTTCACTGACCGCGCCGTGGCCAGCATGTTCGAGGCCTACCCGGGCTTGCGCGAGTATAACTCCCGCCGGCCGATCCCGATCGGCGACAGCGGCGGCCGGGTGTTCGGCGGAGACCGGGACAAGGCGCTCTCCGCCAGGCGCATCCTGGTGAGCCATTACCGTGACGACCCGGCGCACCAGGCGGTACATACATTCAACGAGACCACGCCCCAGTCGGCCGTGAGCACATACGCATACAAGGACTTTCTGTGGCGCGACACCTCAGTTATAAAAGGCGATCTGAAAGCTTTCAAGCTTTCCCATTACAGTCCCGGCCCGGGTTATGTCTATGCGCGCAGCTCGTGGGATGAGGACGCCACTTACTTCTTTTTCAAATGCGGCGACCGGTTCACCGCGCACCAGCACCTGGATTTGGGGAATTTCCTGATCTACAAGTACGAGGAGCTTGCCGGCGACGGCGGCCATTATTCCTCATTCGGCGGCGACCACGATGTCAACTATCACCTGCGCACAATAGCCCATAACACCATCCTGGTCTATGACCCGGATGAGACCTGGACCAATATCCGCGCCTGGAAGGGCCTGCTAGGCAATGACGGCGGACAGATGCACGACTGGCCGCACCATAACGGCGCAGCTGTAGATGTGGCTGACTGGGAGAAAAACCGCCGGCTTTTCGACATCGCGGACATGCTCGCTTATGAAGACCTGGGAAGCCACTTGTACGCAGCCGGTGATTGTTCAAGGGCCTATTCCCCTAAAAAGCTCGAATATTATACCCGTCAGATTGTCTTTATCCGGCCCGGCACATTTGTGATTTTCGACCGGGTGAAATCCAGGAATCCCGCCTTTAAAAAAACCTGGCTCTTGCAGGCCATGAAGACTCCTACAGGCAAGGCGCCGAGCCTCCAGATCACAAACGGCAGGGGGCGGCTGTTTATCCAGACCGTGCTGCCGCTTGATCCTCAGGTGAAGCTTTTCTCAGGGCCGGACCTGTATACCTATGGCGGCAAGAGCTATCCCCCGGAGCGCGATACGGGTCCAGCGCCAGAGTGCCGCGTTGAGGTTTCGCCGCCGTCCCCCTCGGCTGTGGATTACTTCCTGCATGTGTTGACAGCAGCCGACTCCGCCACAGCCAGCGTACCGCAGGCATCCGCAGAGGTTACGGACACTGCGGTCAGAGCCACGCTCGGCGAGATAAAACTCAGCTTTACCACAGCAGAAGTCGGAGGGAGTATCGAGATTTCCGGCAGCCATATTCCGTTCCCCAAAGGAACCGCGGCAAACGCAGGGCATGATCAATAATGCGCCGGCCGCCGGTTTACAGAGGCTTTCGGCGTTGCGCTCTAAAACTGTGAGTTTAGTCCAGCTATCGATCAAACCAAACTCCCTTAATTTTTCACAGAGGTAAAAATGTTCGAATTATTGAAAAAACCGGCTGGGCTGGCGCTGATCGGACTGTTCTTTATTACAGGTCCTGCGCAGACCGCGGATTTTTCCACAAGGCATGCAGTGTCCAGGGAACACCCGCGCCTGCTCGGTACCCGCGAGGAGCTGAAGGACCTGGAGCGCCAGCGCCCGATGGCCTATGCCCGCGTTGTGGAGATGGTCACCCAGCGCGAAGGGGGCGACCACGAGAGGATGGTCTCCATGTCCCTGATGTATGCGATCGAAGGGGACGAAGAAAGGGGCAAGCAAGCAGTCGAGCTAGCCATGAGATATATAAACGCCCCGATTCTGGTGGGCCATGTCCGTTTCGGCGATATCCTGGCCAACTGCGCTATTATTTATGACCTGTGCTACCCTTGCTGGACAGAAGTGGAACGGGAGAAGTTCCACCGCTACCTGAACGAGACCGTGGATGCCAATGTCCGCTCCGAGACCTCGCCGTTCCATAACGGCTGGTATAGCTACAAGCACTGGGGGATCGGCATGGCCTGCTACGCCACTTATTATGAGAATAAGCGGTCTCCGGAAATTTTAGCGGCCATGGAAAAAGAGTTCTGCGAGCGTGTGGTCCCGGCCTTTAAGCTAACCGGTGACGGCGGCGGCTGGGCCGAGGGCTACTATGTGAATTACTGGACTTATGAATGGATGTTTTTCTGCGAGGTGGCCCGCCGCTGCGAGGGGGTTGACTATTTCGCAATGTCCCCGGAGTTCCTGGGAAAACGTGCTATTGCAAGCATGTTCGAGGCTTACCCGGCAATCGGGGAGCACAATTCACGCCGGCCGGTTCCCATGGGCGACGGCTGCGGCAGGATCCCCGGAAACGACCGCGACAAAACCCTCTCGGCCCGGCGCATCCTGGTGAGCCGCTTCCGCGATGACCCGGCCCACAGGTGTGTCCATACTTTCAACGAGACCATGCCGGTCTCGTGCATGGTGGTCAATGCTTACAAAGATTTCCTCTGGCGCGATCCGACAGTAGTGAAAGGCGACCTGAAATCTTTCAAGCTCTCGCATATCAGCACCGGCCCGGGCTTTGTCTATGCGCGCAGTTCGTGGGATGACGATGCCACCTACTTTTTCTTCAGATGCGGAGACCGGTTCACTGCCCACCAGCACCTGGATGTGGGACATTTTGTCATTTTCAAGTATGAGGAGCTGGCAGGCGACGGCGGCCAGTATTTTGCATGGAACTCGGACCACGAGGTCAACTACATGCTGCGCACAATCGCCCATAATACAATCCTGGTCTACGATCCGGATGAGACCTGGCCCGCTATCCGCCTGGGAAATGTCACAGGCAACGACGGCGGGCAGCACCACGACTGGCCGCATCACAACGGCTCTGTCGAGGATGCGGCGGCCTGGGAGAAAGATCGCCGGCTTTACGATATCGCGGACATGCTCGCTTTCGAGGACCGGAGCGCCTACCTCTACCTTGCCGGTGACTGCTCGAGGGCTTACAGGGCCAAAAAGCTCGACTATTTCACCCGACAGATTGTCTATATCCGGCCCGGCACGTTCGTGATTTTCGACCGGGTGAAATCAAAAGACCCGAATTTCAAGAAGACCTGGCTCCTTCAGGCTGCAAAGCCGCCCACCGGAGCAGCGCCGAACCTCGTGATCGCCAATGGCAGGGGGCGGCTGTTTGTCCAGACAGTGCTGCCTAAGGAGGCCAGGGTAAAGCTCAACCAGGGGCCGGACCTTTATAGCTACGGAGGCAGGAGCTATCCGCCCGGGCGCGAGTTCGGCCCCTCGCCTGAGTGCCGTGTCGAGGTCTCACCGCCCGTGCCAGCGGCTGTGGATTACTTCCTGCACGTTTTGACTGCTGCAGATTCAGCCACAGCAAGCGTGCCGCAGGCTGAATCCCGGGTCACGGACACCGAGGTTGCGATTACGATAGGAAAAGCAAAAATCAGCTTTACCAAAGCCCGGGTCGGGGGAGAGATCGAGATTTCCGGCAGCCGCAGCCCGTTCGCCAGGGAGATCCTGGCTGATTGAGGTTCCTGTATATTTTGAACATTGCTTTTATTGCGGTTGGCTTTCTTTTACTTTTTCACTCAAGAGGCGGTTTCTTCGCTCCTGGTCCAGAATTCCATAATAGACATCTTTTCTACGGCATTAGCGATTCGACTCGTCATTGGTATATGCCTTGTCTGCAAACAAATAACGTTTGTCACCACAGGTCAGCTTTTCAGTTTTCGGGCTGTCATGCACACAGGCAGAGGTGAAATAAAAGGTTTCTATAAGAAGAAAGGCTGGATCAATTTATGAGCATTAAAGTGATAAATTTCGGATCTGTTTTGATAAACAAGAGCCTTTTAAAAAAAGTATGGGATCTCATTGGAATACCTTTCCGACTGATCTTGTTCGACCAGCAATGGCTTCCTTCTTTTGGATGGACCACTACGGAAGAAGAGCGGATTCGCGCTGTTTTCCCTCATCTTGTAGGTTACCTGCTCGATATTGGCGCAGGGTATAATAATCTTGTGCATCTGTATGGGAACGGAATAGGTGTCGATGTATATGATTGGGGTGGAAACGCAATGGTGGTGAAAAGCTCAGCAGACCTCCCCTTTAATGATGCCACATTCGATACTATTACATTCCTGGCCAATCTGAATCATATTCCCTATCGTCTGGAAGCCCTCAAAGAAGCTCGTCGCCTGATCAAACCTGACGGTAAACTCATTATTACGATGATAAATCCCATATTTGGATATGTCGGCCATAAAATCTGGTGGTACTCTGAAGATAAAAAACGGGGTGGAATGGAAGAAGGAGAAGTAGGTGGGCTCTGGACCAGAGACATAGTCAGGATGTGTTCTGATGCCGGGTTTCGTCTGCGAGCCCACCGAAAGTTTCTGTATGGTATGAATAACTTGTACATTTTTGAGGTCAATATGTTTTAACACTTGAAGACGGTACAACAAAGAATTGGAGTTCAGAGAGCGCTGTTATACTCAAGAACTGGAAATATGCTGTTGTTAGCGCTTCAAAATTGCCGACATTTTAAAAAAAGTTTTAAATATTCAATACGGCAGGTCTGGATCTCGCCCAAAAATTGCTGGTTGGATAAGTTAGAATCCTAAGTCTAGCTAAGGTATTATATCAATACACCATGCTGTTTTTTGGCATTTTGTTTTCGAATCGAATATTAAATAGCTAATTCGGCAAACGGGGCGGGCCGGCGGCCTTTTTGCAATTGCATGTCACGGGTGATAATTTCGGCGCTAATCATGAGCAAAAAGGCTGCTGGCCCGCTTAGCTTTTACCGTTGTGCTTGCGGGCAGCGGCCCTGTGATTGCAATAAATTTTGCTCTTTCATGACTAATCAGGGATGATTATTTTAAAACGAAACACATTTCAAACCTGCCAGGGCATAACTGTAAAGCTGGAATGCACCGGGAAAAACAAATTGAACTTTATAGGTGGAGATTATGACTGAGACCGGGATGCATATAAAAAATAATATAAAAGTTATAATATACGGATTTGTATTCATGCTTCTAATAGTGGAAAAAGAGGACCTGAGGTGCGAGTCCTCCGAGATCGTAAAACTGCCTGAGCCAAGGTACACAAGCGGGGTCTCGATCGAACAGGCTTTGCTTGAAAGAAGGTCGGTACGGGTTTATAAAGACGGGCCGGTGAGCCTGGAGGATATCTCACAGCTTCTCTGGGCTTGCCAGGGAATTACCGACACGAGGGGCTACAGGACCACACCCTCTGCAGGGGCACTCTACCCCCTGGAGATTTATCTTTATGCCGCTAATATCACCGCGCTAAAGCCCGGAATATATAAATATAACCCTCAGGGTCATGCACTGATGAAAATCACTCAAGGGGATAACAGGGCTGCAATAAGCGAGGCAGCAGACAACCAGGATTGTATTAAAAACGCAGCGGCAGTGATTATAATTTGCGCGGTTTATAAGCGGACAACTAAAAAATTCGGTGAGAAGGGCGTAAGGTATGCGCACATGGAGGCCGGCTGTGCGGCTCAAAACATCTATCTGCAGTCAGTATCGCTGGGTCTTGGGACAGTGGTCGTGGGAGGTTACAACCCTGGCAAGCTGAAAAAGGCTGTGCAGCTTAAGGGAAATGAGCAGCCTTTATATCTGATGCCTGTAGGGAGGAGGTGAATAGCATCCAAGGTTGATACTCGAATGTGCCTATCTCAGGGCCGCTAACGGATTCGAAGCGAGTGACCTCCTGCTTGTAAGGCAGAATCTGATAGACTTTTTTAGTATTCTGACTCCTTATTATCCAGTCAAAAGGCAAGTGGGTGCTGCCTGTTCTCTCTTTTGCCCAAATGCCGCCAATTCACACCAAGGCCATGAATTAATACGAATACTGTCACATACTGGCACAGTTAGAAAGCCTCTCGATAATATTGATTTATTAAAAGACTTTTAAAACTTGACTTTTCTTGCAACAGATAGCACGGTTTCAAAGATGGAGCAGTTTTTTCCCTCATCTCCACAACGGATTGTGATATAGTGCTACTTTAAATAACTTTTAGTTTACCATAGGAGTCACGGGAGTGGAGAAGTAAAACGGAATAGGGACTTATCAAGTCAGCGCTTGCTTTCTTTTGTTTTAGGAAAGCATGCTTTGTTGGCGGCATCTTATCGATGGAAACTAGCCTGGCTCTTTTTTGGCACAACTGGCCAATAGCTTAGTAGACCGCCGCCGGCAATTGATTAATACCTTGCTCCGTTTTTCACGCACCGTGGCTTTTTTATATCTAAATTATCATTTCATATCTTGCTTTTTCAGAAATAATATGAGAAACCTATTCCTTAATTTTCACAACGTGACGTTTGAATACGGCTCTTCTCCAGAGCCTTTATTTAAGGATATTTCCCTGCACTTTTCCTCTGGATGGTCCGGTGTGGTCGGGGCGAACGGGACAGGAAAAACGACATTATTAAAGCTGGCTACGGGCCTGTTGAAACCAGATGAAGGATACATTGGTCTGTTTAAAAATAATTTCTATTGCCCGCAACGTACTGATAATATTCCAGACGGACTGAGTGAGCTCTGCTCCCTTGATACAAAATCATCCAGTCTAATAAAAAAGAAACTGGGCATAGAGGATTGCTGGTGTGAACGATGGGAAACTTTATCGCACGGTGAGCGTAAGCGAGCACAAATCGGCGTGTCGCTATGGATCAAGCCGGATGTACTTGCCATTGATGAACCAACGAATCATGTCGATTCGCAAGCCAGGCAAATCATTGTAAACGCCCTCCATGCTTTCGATGGAATTGGATTGCTCGTAAGCCATGATCGAGAACTTCTTGATTCACTTTGCGTGCAGTGTCTTTTTACAGATCCTCCAAAGGTCACTATTCGTCCCGGTGGATTTGCAGAAGGCAGACAAATTGCTCAAATGGAACGAAAATCATTGCAAAAACAATACTTGCATAAAAAACGATCTTACTCTAAGCTGCAAAAAGAAGTCGGAAGGCGCAGAGAACTGGCTAAGCAGTCTCAGCGGAGAAGGTCAAAAAAAAATTTGGCGAAAGGAGATCATGATGCTCGTGAAAAGAAGGATAGAGCCCGGGTAACTGGAAAGGACGCTTCGGCCGGAAAAATGCAAAAATAACTGGAAGGTCGCCTGGGTCGTGCGCGTAAAGGATTGGAAGATCTAAGGATTGAAAAACAATTCGAACTGGGAATCTGGTTGCCTGGAGTTGTTTCGAAACGTGATTATCTGCTCAGACTCCAAGCAGATTCACTGCTTCTTGGAGGGAATAAAAGGTTGCTTTTTCCGGAATTACAGATCAAATGCGATGAACGTATTGCAGTTACAGGACCAAACGGTTCAGGGAAAAGTACCCTGATTAAACATATTGTTGGTTCACTGAATATGCCGAAAGAGCGCCTGACTTATATTCCACAGGAGATTGATGCCCGAGGCTCACAGGAACTGATGACTCGTATCAAAGATATTCCCCGCGACAAACTGGGAATTCTTATGACGATTGTTAGCCGTTTGGGTTCCCGGCCTCAAAGACTTTTAGATAGTGCGGAACCAAGCCCGGGAGAAACGCGTAAGCTCTTGCTGGCCTTGGGGATGGTATATGCGCCGCACATTATTGTCATGGATGAACCCACTAACCATATGGATCTGCCGTCTATCGAGTGCTTGGAGGATGCACTTTTGGACTGTCCCTGCAGCTTGATACTCGTAAGCCATGACAAGCATTTCCTCGGAAAGTTGACTAAGAAGTACTGGAGTATTCAAAAAGATTCTTCATCAGAAGATACTTTTATCCTGAACATCCGTTACCATGAAGACTGTTGAAGCAAATACCACCTGCCAATTGTCCTTTTCCAGAAAAACGGCAACCAGTCAAAAAAAGATTTCAATTTTCCTGACTTCAGGTACTTCCGTAGAAATTCCTTACTTGTCCTCGCTATACTCTATCGGTATTTACCTTATTTCAGAAAAACCAGGCTGAATATAAAAGGTGCTGAGTGATATCTCCGGTTCTCTTTTTTATGGTAAACGCTAACGGATTCGAAATGGGTGACCTGCTGATTGTAAGGTAAATGCACTTCCTTTTTCTCGAATTGACTTTATTCTACATTTCAAGTACGTTTATAACCCCACCCCAGCTCGAATGCTCGCAGGTTGAGCTCGACTACATTCTCACCCTTCCTTTTGAGTTTCTGGGCCAGGTGTTTTTTAAAAGTTTCTTTAGCGGCCCACTTTTGCCCGGACAGATAAGCGCCCAGCATGATGATATTTGCCGAGCGCACATCGCCCAGCTCAGCGGCCATATCGGTTGCGGGCAGGTTCACCACCCGTCTGTCTTCAGGAGCCCGGGCCAGGGAGCTATTCACGAAAGCCCTGCCGCCACGGCCCTTGAGCCTGGGTAAAAACCGCTCCAGACTGGGCTGGTTCATCAGGATCATATTATCGGCCCGCTCCACCACCGGGGAAGCGATTTCCTCTGTAGAGAGGATCACCTGGCAGTTGGCCGTGCCTCCCCGGACCTCGATGCCGTAGCTGGGGAAATAGGTCACGTGGGGAAAGTGTTTCAGGCCCAGGCCGGCCACTGTCTTGCCTATGGTGAGTACCCCTTGGCCGCCGAACCCGGCAAATATCACACGCTCAAGCATGCCCGGGCCTCCTTTTTCACCGGGGACCTGAACACCCCGGTCGGAAAATACTGAG
>Ga0307379_10010799_pt1 | contig 12058 bp, 21 predicted proteins | sample UN2MG_FD_202237 | JGI IMG/M metagenome (GOLD analysis project Ga0307379, IMG submission 202237) | Soil microbial communities from Risofladan, Vaasa, Finland - UN-2 | ecosystem: Environmental > Terrestrial > Soil > Coastal area > Acid sulfate soil | place: Finland: Risofladan, Vaasa | collected... | reverse complement strand
TCGCAAACCCTAACCGTTTGTCGGACGTTGTGTGAAAAATGGTGTTCTTTGAAATTGTATGTTCGAAACAAGGAGCAGACCGTAGCGGGAAGCGGAAACGGTGGCTTTGAAATATGATCGGTTTCAGCTATCAACTGAAAAGATTGTATGCCATATCGTTAAACGGAGTGGCGGGAGGGCCGATAACCCAGATGTGTTCACACCGAAGAACCGAACAATACATTATTGAAGAACACCATTCAACATACAACACGCAAAGTAGACCATTAAAACGGCCTACGTTTACGAAACGTTGTAAGAAGTAGGAGATTGCTTTTATGATTATATTGTTTTTGGGCGGTTCGAATCCGCAAGTGTGGTTCCAGGAAACTATCAGCATTTTGCGAAATCATATGTTATCAATAAATGTATGTTTCTGTGCAGGTTCAATTCCTTGTCGCTGGTCGCAAAAACACATTATAGAGGCAATCTCCTACATTTTATAACATAGAAAGGGTTTAATAAGGATTGTTATGTTTAAAATAGTAAAGAAAAATTGTGGGTATTGTATGTCTGGAAAAACAGATAAGGATCCACTCCAATGTGCTCGGTATAAAGATGGTACTTTTGATACGCGATATATGTTTACTTGTAATGAGGATAATTGTGAATTTTTAAAGTTACTTAGGAATTCCAAGGAATATAAAAAAATTAATTATTAAGTATAAATTTTATGAAAATAAAAGAAACAATACGTAAAGAAATCTTATTAAGATTAGATCAGATTGAAAAGGAAGAACAGGTAAAAATATTCTATGCATGTGAATCCGGAAGTCGTGCTTGGGGATTTCCTTCAATTAATAGTGACTATGATATAAGATTTATTTATTCAAGACCTATTAGTTGGTATTTATCAATAGATGAAAAAAGAGATGTAATTGAGAAACCAATTAATGACGAAATTGATTTAAATGGATGGGATATAAAGAAAGCTTTAAAGCTTTTAAGAAAATCAAATCCTCCACTAATAGAATGGTTACAGTCTCCTATTATTTATAAAAATAATAAAGAAAAAACTGCTCTTTTGGATAGTATAGTTAAAGAATACTATTCACCTAAAGCTTCAATGTACCATTATTTAGGTATGTCTCAACGAAATTTTAAAGAACACTTACAAGGTGAGATAGTTTGGGTTAAAAAATACCTTTATGTTCTTCGCCCTATTCTTAGTTGTAGATGGATTGAACAAGGAAAAGGAATTGTACCAATAAAATTTATGACTCTTGTTAAGAATACTAATTTAAAGATATCATTAATAACTGCAATTAAAGAATTAGTAGAAAGAAAAAAGCAAGGGGAAGAGTTAAGAAGAGAACATAGTATACCTGAAATTAGTAATTTTCTTGAGAGTGAAATTAATAGATTTAACGAAGTAGCTAAAGGTATAGATATAAAAAGAGGAAAGACAGAGAAATTAGATACAGTCTTTAGAAAAATTATAGAGTAAAGGATAATATATGGATAAAATTTATGAACAATATGAATGTGATCATAGTAATACAGACATAGATAAGAGAATCTGTTTAAAGTGCGGAGCTATATATAAAAAAGAAATAATGGAATGGGTAAAAGATAGTAAGGAGAATATATGCGAACTACAGTAGATATTACAACTATAGATATGTGTAATAGATGTATAGATAAATTTATTAAAGGTAATATGATCTTTGCTCATAGTGCACAAGGATATAACACATATTATTTTAAAGATGAGGCTTCAGAGTAATGGATCTATTCTACACTCCACTTAAACCAAGGGCTCAATTAATTAAGTTACGAAAAGAGATAGGGTATACTCTTTATAAAGATATACCTAAGAGCTTTAGGATATTGGTTGGGGACATAGAGAATATAGGAAATTGTGCCCTTATTATATTTGAACATATAACTAAAGAGAAGTTTATGAGGGCAGGTGGAGAAAAATACATTATAACTTTATGTAGAAATAAAGCAATAAACAATACATTCTTTACTTATTCATGCTTTAAAGAATGTAAGTCGGCTTCTAGGAATGATATATTATATAATAGACAACATATTCATATGATTATTGATATATTAAAACCTGTAGTGATAGTAGTAGTTGGAGAGAATACATTACTATCTTTTGAGAATAGAAAACAATTATTATTTAATAAACATGGAGAAATAGTATCAACTTTTAATGGAATTCCTGTAATATTAACATATGAAGGTAATTATTATATTAAAAAAGGCAGACAAGACGAAGTATTATATAAAAGAAGTATACAAGATATAGACTGGCAGAATATAAGTAATATATATAATAAATTAATAACGAAAGGATAATTATGCCAATATATGACTATGCATGTAAAGAGTGTGGTAATTTCATAGAAGATGAATTTGGGATTCCTGGTAAATCTATTGAATGTCCAATATGCAAAGAACAGATGGAACAACTACCTCCTGAGATACAGTTCAGAATAGATAATGCTATGGTGACACAGCATAAAAGAAAGTATGGAAATAATCATCACGCAGTTCCAAAGAGCAGGGATAACGGTGTAAAGTTATATGGAAAACCAAAATCTAAAAAGTAATCTAATATCACTTTATGGTCGAAAGTATAATAAGTGGGGAAGTTCCTCTCTTTCTACAAATATACGTCGTACTGTACAATTAGATTCTGATTTTTTAAGAATTGAAACTCCTATAACTGAGGATAGTACAGTATTATTAAAGCAAAGTTCTCCAGTAGGATACCTATATATAAAATATAGGATGAAGGATAAGCTAAGCTCCACATTTAATATAAGAAGAAAAGTAAGTAAAACTAAAAATTTTATATATACTTACGGTAGCAGATTCGATCCATTATTATTAAAAGAGCATGAATACACATGGGAACATTGTCCTATAGAAGAGATAGGATTTAGTCATGTTTATAGAATTACACAGAATATAGAATCACGGACAATACCAGTAACAATATTAGGAAATATGATCTATATAGATGATAAAGTATTAGCTCCTGCATTCTATAAAGTAACTCAGGAAGGGATAAAAATTATAGAACTACTTAATGCTAGATTTGGAACTATTACACCTATATTACATACTGATTTAATATCTTATATTCCTGGAATATGGTATGAATTTAAAGACTAACTATATACCAAATTTTGTAAGAAACTGTAAATCATCAGTAATTCGAGTATATGAAATCCAAAATAATGGCGGAAGTCTTATGCAACAAGTACCGCCTAAAGATTTATACTATGCAACAGATGAATTTGAAGATGGTATAGAATATCCTAAACTTGATAGACTATTTCCAGCATGCTATGGAATACAGACTCCAGCTAGTTGTATGAATTATATAGCAATTGATGTAGATAATTTAAAAACAGATAGATTCATGGGAAAAGATATTCAAAATCGTATACTTAAAAGAATAGGGTATAATTTTAAAAATATAAAATTAAAATATTCAATAGTTATAACTAGTGTAGATACATTTTATAAAATTTTTAATTATCATTTATATATAGATATTATTAATTATATGGATAATACATTTTTGTATGCAAAATTAAGGGAAGATAAATTTAAAACATTAGGTATATGTGAAGGATATATAGCTGGAATTAATGCAAGTGGTATAGTAGTAACAAGAGTATCAAAAAAATTTATTGTACCTTCTTCAATAAATATTAATACAACAATTGTATTATTAGAAGAAGGAACAATACATAATAATGATATACAAATTCAAAGATCATTTCGAAAGAGTATATATAATCTTATAGATAAAGGTCAGTATGGTAAAAATAGCAAGTCTAATAGAATAGTTACACTTAGGAGAGGGTAATGATAACTGCATTAAACGTATTTATAGAAGAATACGGATATCCTAGAAGGTTCTTTGTAGAAAGAATAGCTGAAAAACATCCATCTATAGATGCATTAAAAGATTTGGCATCCCAATATAATAATGTTGTAGCTGAATGCACATACATGCTTATAGATAATGAAACATCTATAGTAGATAATAATACAAGAACTATATATGGTATAACAAAGTTTAAAGAGCATGGAGAACATCAGTTAATAGATACCTATGTACTTACATACTTTATAAATTCAGTTATAAAAAACGCAGTACTATCATCAAGTTCAACAGAGATAGCTAAAAATGTTACAGCATTTGTATGTTATTATTATGCAATATCACAAATGAGACAAACAAAGTATAATAAAGATATATCTCCTACTATGCAGGATATAACAGAGCAGGTAATATCCTATATAGGATCAATTATAAGTATTATCATAGATAAAGAAGACACTACTTATTCAAAGTATGGAACAGAGTTAATTCAAGATAGAATTCGAATGTTAAGAAGAATGATAGTTCAAGAAAGAGTTAATTTAGTTGGCAGAAACTTTAATCTTAGGAGATAACTATGAAAGTAAAAGAGTTAATAATGAATCTATTAGATTGTGATCTAAATAGTGAGGTCATCTTATCAAATGATAGTGAAGATAATACATATAATGCTGTATATGATGTATATAATGGATCTATATATGAAAAAGATGGTAGTGAAATAATTATATATGATCTTAGTTGGAATCATGATGACGCAGACTTAGATGAAGATGTTTGGGAAACAAAGAAAAAAGAACTAAATTCTTGTGTAGTCATTTATCCAAGTTAAGAATACTATGAAAATACCATTATCAATGCGAGTAACTAAACAAGATATGCTTAGAGTATACGCCAATGGTGAATATAAGGATGTCACTCTACCATTCAAACCTTATCTACTATGTGAAGCTCAGCACTTTAGAGGTATGGATACTAAAGTAGAAGAGTGGCTAAAGATACCTGAGTATCAAGAGATAGAATATATAAGAACGGCGTTTAATAATAATCAAGACCTTCAGAACTTCAGGAAGATATATAAAGAGTTAACTCAGTATATATTATATAATAACTACATAGAGCAGCTATTAATTGATCAACCAGAATTCGCATTAGGATTTCCTAATACTAATAAGTTAAAGGCAATGTTCTGGGACATTGAAACTCAAACTTTAGGAGATAAACGATGGAGTAATCCTATAATAAATCCAATTTTATGTATGGGATGGAGTACATGGTACTGTAATGTAGATGGATCTGTAGAGAGAATTAATAAAAAGATCCTCTATGACTATAGAGACAATAAAATTCAAGATAAGTTAATGATTGAAGAATTTGTAGAAGATATAAAGTTTGAAGATCCTGATATATTAGGTACTTATAATGGTAATCAATTTGATATACCATACTTCTATCAAAGAGCAAAATTAGTAGGTATACCGCCAATAATAGGTAGGAGTAATAAAGAGTTATGGATAAGTCCTCGAGGAGATATAAGTATTAATGGAAGAATAAATTATGATATACTACTTAAAGTATTCAGAGATCAGTCATTATTTGGATTAAAATCTAAAGGTTTAAAAGAAGTAGCTAGACATTATAAAGTTCCACTAGATAAAGATAAAGATATTGAACTTCAATTAGATAATACTTGGAAATTATGGAAAGAAGATAGGGATCTACTATTAAGGTATATGGATTCAGATGTAGTAAGAACTGAACATGTAGGTCCTGTATATATTAGAAATGATATAGTACTAGCTCAGATGCTACAAGTACCACTAGATAATATAATGAATATGTATCCTAGTTTCATACCAAAGATATCAATGGGTAGAGAATATATAAAGAATAAACTTATTAATGCTAGAACTAACTTTGGGAAATATAATAGCTTAACTGGAACAATACATAAATTCAGGAAATTTGATCAAAAAGAATTAAAGTTTAGAGCAGCAATTAATGGTATATATAAAAAAGGTAAGTTTGAGTGTATATATAAATTAGACTTTGCTAGCCAATATCCCAGTGCTATAAAGACTTGGAATTTAGGACCAGATACTACTTCATTTGTTGGGGTACGCCCACTGGGTAAGTATAAATTCACAGAAGATGAAGACTTTAGATGGTATGAGGTTCCAGATGAAAATTTTGGAGCTAATATAGTAGTTAAGGTATCAAAAAAGGAAGGATTCTTAAAGAAAGCAATCACTGAATTAGGAGAGAAACGAAATGTCATTAAGAAACAGATCATAGGAGCCGATAAGGATAAGAAAGCAATACTAAAGTCTCAAGACATGGCTATAAAAGTAATAGCTAATTCATTCTATGGTATACAATCATTAAATTCAAGTACCTATGGAGATATGATAGTTGGATTAATGATAACTGCTTTATGTCGATGGAGTATAATTAGTGTCATGCAGCAGGTAGAAGACTGTTTAGTAGAGGTGGATACAGACGCTATAATAACCTCAAAGAAAATTGATCAGGATGAAATTAATACTTGGTTAGCTAAAGAGATAGAGAAGACATATGGTATAACTGAAAATTATATGATTCTAGAAAGTGAAGATACAGGTGCCGCTTACTTCTGTGCTAAGAAAAATTATGTTGTGTGGGATGATGGACCTATCATTCATGGTAGTGCACTTAAGTCATCTAGGATATGCCCATTAGTAGACAGAGCCAGAGATTTAGCAATACAACATCACTTTAATAATAAACCAATAGAAGAAGTATTAAGAGAAGCGTATGATTTATCTACCTGTGTCTTAGAAGATTATGTGTACGGAGTAAGATTATCTAAAGAAGTGCATGAATATTCAGATCCAACAGGACAAATACCTTATTTAGCTATTCAAGTAGAGAAAAAGACAGGATTACAATGTACAAAAAATACAAGGATAGAGTATGTTGTATCATCTAAATTGGTTCCTGATGAAGAGTTACAATTAATACGGAGCAAGAAGAAGACAGGAGATAACTACCTAATCGTAGAGTATATAGATAGTCTAAACGATATAGATAAAGCTTACTATACCCATCAGATAGATAAGATGTTAGCATTATTTGGAATAGCTAAAGTAGTGCAGACAAGTTTATTTGAAGAGGTAGACTCAGGATTAGATAAAGTACCACATAATATATAAGGAGATATATTGAATAATATATTTGACACCATAGGAATAAAAGCAGGAAATTTAAAGCTTGGTAAGGATACAGCTGTAATTAATATGGGTACTGCAATGGATTGTCCTTCTAAGCTATTAGGTATATGTGATGTAACAAATAGAAAATTAGTTTGTTATGCATACAAAGCAGAAAGAATGTATCCATCTGTAATACAGTATAGAGAGCGTCAAAGATGGTACTGGAGGTCCACATCAGTAGCCTCAATAGTATCTGATATATATGAATTTATAAGTAGAAAGGGTAATATAAAGTACCTTAGGTTTAATGAAGCGGGAGATTTTTATGAACAGAGAGATATAGATAAATTATCAGATATAGCTATTAGCTTAAATGAACGAGGAATAATAACATATGGGTATTCAGCTCGATCTGATTTAAACTATAATAATATTAAATTTATATTAAGAGGTAGTTCATTTCGAGCACCAAATGGTATAACTGTTGTTAGACGTAATATTTCAAAGGTACCAGACGATTATTTTATATGTACCACTGGGTGTCATATATGTACTGAATGCAAATCCCCAAATAAAGTAAGTAACGTAGCGTTTATATATCATTAGATAAATAGAAAGAAATCAATGAAAACACTTAAGGATATAAGAAAATTTGTAGATACTAATAGTAACTATTATACAATAGTAGAATATAATAATAAAACTATTGTAGAGGTATTAAAAACAGTAGATATAGATGCTGATGCTTTACTTTCTAGGTATGACGCCATGTCTATAGCATCATACCTTACAGACATAGATTCAATAGTACTTATTGTACTTCATAAAAGTAGGTTTAAAGCAAGGTCTACAGTAGCTAAGAAAGCTTTGCTCTTACATGAAATAGGCCATGTATATATAAATAATAAATTTCAATCTATGACATTTTCTACGAGTGAAGCAGAATTAATGTCCCAGACTTGGGCAATAGAACAAGCTAATAGAATTAACGAAGATGAAGTTAAGGAATATCTAATAGAAGAGATAGAAATTACTTGGGGCGAGTACTTATGGAATAGCCAAAAGGGTGCCCACCGAAGGTATATAAACGCTCATAAACTATGGATAGGTGCTAAATGATCCCATTAAAAGATATAGTAGACCCGTTGATATCTATATTTCCAAAGATACAGTTATACGATAAGGATATAGATAGTACTACTAAGGAAACGGTTAGCATAGCTAAAGCTAAGAAAGGTGAGCAACACCACATAATAGACAGCCAAAGAACTAAGAAGCGGTTCACTACAGGGTATCTATGTGAAAAAGCATTAGAGAGGTTCCTTCAGGTAGGATTTGTAGACTTATCTATTGGTCCTTCGAAGCTTACTGATGTACCAGACTTATGGCCTGCAGGTTTAAAAGTAGGAATAAAGGGCTCAGATTATACACATTATAATTCAGCGGTAATACCTAATACTGATACTTTCTGTGAACCTCAAGTGATAGTATTAAAATTAAAGAATAATATATATGCAATAGCGGGATACGCTGATGAGAATGTGATTAGAAAATATAGATCTAATTATTATATAGGAAAGACTATGCAGAATAGTAATAAAACTGGATTCTATGGATATAGATATCTTCGTCAATTTAATTCATGGAAAGAATTAATTATGATAGCATGTAAGTATCATATACATACAGGAATAAAGTATGAAAATAAGAAATTCATTGGTAAGTAACAGTAGTAGTGCAAGTTATACTGTTACAGTTAAAAACTGTAACTTAGAAGTAGATGATATATACAGTATGATATGGCAAGAATTTGGACATAGTATAAATATCCAAGAGCTTAGACAGAGGTATATAATTGATATAGAAACTGCTCGAGAAGGAAAAAAATATAGAGAATCAGAGGATACTATAACTAATCCATTTGAAGATTGGAAGGAATCAGAACGAAGATTAAAGGTTATAGATAAAAATTATCCTCCTGATAATCATAAGAAAACAGCAAAGTTAGGAAAATTAGTATCTAATGATATAAGTATAGGAAAGAATGGTAATACTTTGGTAATACAAGATTGGACAGCAATGCATAATAATTACCACGATAGTGTATCTTATAAATTAATAGAGATAGTATTTAATTTAATGATGAGTCATGGATATAGTATAACAGGAGTTAGAACTGATGATAATTAGAAATAATTTAGTAAGTAATAGTAGTAGTACTTCTTTTATAGTTAACGGAAGTTCTTATAAATCTACTATTGCTTTAGCAGAAGCCATGATGAAATGTAGAGAAGAATGGCCTGTTGATAATAATATATGTATAAAAGATATGTATGATAAGTTAAGTATTAATGGTCTAAAGAATCCTAATGTTATGTTCCCTACCTGTAATTATGAAACATACATTGCTTGGTTGCCAGAATCATGTACATATGCTGTATCTACATGTAATAATCATAACTGGGATAGTATAACAACAGATTATAGAATTACTGATGTATTATCAGAGCTTAAAGATACAGGTATAACAAACATTGATGAGATGGAATACAATTTATCTAAGTTCTTCTGGTTTTGGAGTACTCAGTATGACGTAATGGTGCAAGGATTAAGTGAAGATGAACACAATGATAATGGAGAATATAGTTATTGTTCTGAGCATTGGCATGGTAACTATAAGTTACAAGGAATTAATGGTCTATTCTGTCCCGGGTGCTATATAAAAAATAATCCACAGGGTACATTATCAATGATTAAGTTAAGATTAAAACAAGGACTTCGTACCAATATATTTAATATAAGAAAGTAGTTGACATTCATAGTTAAATTAGGTATATTTATAGTATAAAGAATTATTGCAAGCGGGAGGTCGGATCTCGAGGTGTCTCATAAGCATCTCTAACGCAGTTCAACTCTGCGGCTTTGCTACCATAAAGGAATTAGATCAATGAAAACTAGCTCAGCTAAAGCTAAAGGAAGATTTTTGCAAAAATTAGTAGTAAGTAAGATATTAAATTTATTTCCTAATCTTACAAACAGACAAGTAAAATCTACACCTATGGGTTGCAAAGGTGATGATGTACAACTGTCTGAAGAAGCAGCTAAGTTATTTCCATTCTCTATAGAATGTAAGTGCCAAGAGTCACTTTCAATTTGGGCTGCACTTAAGCAAGCTGAAGGAGACAACAGAGACCTAACTCCTCTGTTAGTATTCAAGAGAAATAGATCTGAAGTGTATTGTGCACTAAAATTTGAAGATTTCATGAGGATAATAAGTGAACATAAAGAATGCGATTAATATAATGATAGAGTTTGAGATACTGCAAACAGTAAGTATTGAAGACTTAAAGAAAGAATGGGATATGCTTATTCCAGCTGGTAAAAGGATATATTTATGGAGTAAGACTATACAACCAGAGGCAATGTGCCATTGGTGTAAAACTAACAATATATTTGACTATATCTGGGATTATATACCTAAAGATTCAGTCAATTATTCTAAAGCTGATTTTGTCATAGACATAGACGAAAAATTCGTAGATCGCTTCAAGGCTAAGGGGATACCTGGTAACATAGTAAAGATAAAATAATTGAATAACCAGACTACGTATAAACGATTAAGGAAAAGAATACTTTCTTATACAGAGAACTATCCAATTCCTACTTCAGCTGAGAATACAGAAAATTTTAAGATTCTTAGACAGCTGGAAAAAGCAAAGAAATATAAAGAAGCTGATAAGCTCCGTAAAGATATAATTATATCTAATGGTGCATTTGGAATGAAGTATGCTATTAAGTATAGCAGGTTAGTAAATGATAGACATATAATTGAGGATCTATTTCAACAGTCACAGATAGGACTTATTGAGGTAACAGATAAATATGATCCATATATAGGAATTAATTTTACTACATATGCGTGGCATTATGTTAGAAAATGTATAGTAGATTATATAAAAAAAAATAAAATAGTAATAGCACCCAGAGATATAGCAAAAAATCTTAAGGTAGTAACACAAGCATTAGATAAAATATATACAGACACTAAAGGATGTTTAGTAAGAGCAAAAGAAGTACAAAAAGAATTACAAAGTAGAGGAATTAATATAAGTGAAAGTATAATAGAGGACACTATGTTACTTATAGACCTCAATTCAACTGGATCATCTAACACATTTATGGTAGGATCAGTAACTGAATTGGCAAGTGAAGATAATAATAAAGAAACAAATATGTTACTAAAGTCTTTGATATTAAAAGACATAAGTGATATTGACCCAAAGGTCTTAGATATTATAAAGATGAGATTTGGCATAGAGTATAAAAGACCATTCTCTTTATCAGAGATAAAGATGATAAAAGGTTTAAGTACTAAAGATATAGAGAGAGCAAAAGAGTATACAAAAGCATTCCTTAACAATAAGTAGAGGTACACATGAGCGGATTAAGATTGTGGAAGCTAATAGGCTTAATTATTAGACTAATAGCTAGTATGTTTGCATTTGCATCATTTTTTATAGTAAGGAAGTTACATGAAAACAAAAGAAGGAGAACCATGCACAGTTACAGATTGTCCAAGGTGGCAAGTAGGTAAGTGTGAGCTATCTAAATTAGATAGCAACAGTAAGTGGCATACAAATCCAAATAAGTGTACTCACTATAAGTGGAGAACTCTTAGAAAAGGAGAAAAATAATATCATAATACTTTAAAATTCAAGGATTAATTTAAATGAATTTGATAAAAGATGCTAATAATAAAATTATTCTTCATTTATGTGCTGGAATTGGCAGTGATACCCAACCATATAAAGATGCAGGATACGATGTAAGACTAGTAACTAAAGACATCGGTGTAGAGCACTATACTCCACCTAGTAATGTATATGGAATAATAGCAAATCCACCTTGCACTATGAGATTAGTAAGGCATTGTTTAAATATTATATGGCAATGTAGATATGAACCTCTTTATAAA
>Ga0307379_10010798_pt1 | contig 12059 bp, 11 predicted proteins | sample UN2MG_FD_202237 | JGI IMG/M metagenome (GOLD analysis project Ga0307379, IMG submission 202237) | Soil microbial communities from Risofladan, Vaasa, Finland - UN-2 | ecosystem: Environmental > Terrestrial > Soil > Coastal area > Acid sulfate soil | place: Finland: Risofladan, Vaasa | collected... | reverse complement strand
GCACGACGATTTCGGGCGGTATGCCAAAGCGTACCGGCATGATGGAAGTGCCGAAGCCGCCGGAGACCACAAGATGGCGGCCATTCTCGACGACGTGGCCATAGGCGAAGCGGTTGCCGTATTGCGATGGCACGATGGGCGACCAGCCGAACAGCCGCACCTGACCGCCGTGGGTGTGGCTGGACAAGGTCAACGAAACCCTCTCCGGGATTTTCGTGAACAGGTCAGGCTCGTGCGCCATTTGGATGACCGGCGCATCATCTGTGACCTGGGCGAGGGTTCCTGCAAGGTCTGCCAGACTGTCAAACCTGCCGGGCCGCCCGGTTTTCAATGCCACAATGGATGATGTGCCGGATATCCAGAACGGGTTGCCGCCGTGCTCCAGCCGTATGGCCCTGTTTTCCAGAACCGGAATGCCTGCGGCCTCGAAGGCTTTCTCGCCAATGATCGGACCTGATCTGTTGCGTTACGCCGTGAGGTCGTCCCACCAGTCGTGATTGCCCATGATGGCGTATCTGCCCAGCGGCGCAGACAGGCCAGCGCAGACTTCAGCGGTGTCGGCGACCTTTATCTTTCTGGTCACGAAATGATGGCCGGCGGCATAGTCGCCAAGCAGCAGGATCAGGTCAGGCCTTAACTCGTTCGTGGTATCGACGGTGCGCTGCAGGCGCGACAGGGGCATGTGTGGTTCACCCAGATGCGGGTCGGCAATGCAGGCAACACGCAGTTTCAGGTTTGGTGTCCAGCGTGGTGGCGTAAACGCATAGCCTTGCACGCGCAGCCGGTATCCCGGCTCAATGGCAAAGGCATAACCTGACAGGCTTGCACCTGCCGCCATCAGTTCACCCAGCCATTTGAAAAATCCACGCAGTGTGATGCAGGCTGTTCTACTGCAAACCTATTTACCCTTCCATACCGGATCGCGCTTTTCGGCAAATGCCCTGGCACCCTCAAGCTGGTCTTCGGATGAGTATAACCTTGAGATGGTTGGCAGGCCGCGCCGGTTGAGCAGGGCAAGCGCCTCCTTGTCATTCAGGTGGTGCACACGCTCCAGGACTTCCTTGATGGCGGCATACACCAGTGGTGGGCCGCCTGCGAGTTTCTCCGCCACTTCGCGCGCCCGTGTCATCAGGCTGTCCGCCGGCACGACCTCGTTGACAATGCCCCAGTGCTTGGCTTCTGCAGTGTCAAATGACCGTCCTGTCAACAGCATTTCCATGGCAACGTGGTAGGGAATGCGGCGCGGCAGCTTGATTGTGGCAGCATCTGCGATGACACCGGAGCGGATTTCAGGCAGGGCGAATGTGGCGTGATCAGCAGCGATGATGATGTCGCACGAGATCATGATTTCAAACCCGCCGCCATAGGCCAGACCATTCACCGCGCACACGACCGGCTTGCCCAGGCCCGGCAGTTCCTGCAGGCCGCCAAAGCCGCCAAGACCATAATCCGCATCGGCGCTTTCACCTTCGGCAGCGGCCTTGAGATCCCAGCCGGGGCAAAAGAAGCGCTCGCCGGTTGATGTCAGTATTGCGCAGCGCAGATCGTCATCGTCCCTGAACGCCGAGAATACATCACCCATGATGCGGCTGGTGGCAGCGTCAATTGCGTTTGCCTTGGGCCGATCAATGGTGAGCTCCAGAACGCGACCGTTCACTTTTGTCCGGATTGGGCCATCTGTCATATTGAGTAGGTTCATTGTGATTTCCTCATTCTGATCAACGCATCGGCCGCAACGGCGCCTTTGCCAGGTTCCAGCACCATCAACGGGTTTACGTCAAGTTCTTCAATTGTTGTGTCATGAGCGATTGCAAAGCGTGCGATCGCCTCCATGGCATCAAGCGTGGCGGCCATGTCGCCTGATTTGCCCCGGTAACCTTCGATCAGGCCATGGACCTTCAGGCCTTTCAACGCGCCTCTGATTTCATTGGGCGTTGCAGGCAGCAGCAATGTGGCGCTGTCGGCCAGAAGTTCAGTGAGTATGCCGCCAGCGCCAATCACCAGGGCAAGGCCAAATTGCGGATCACGCTTTACCCCGATGATGAGTTCTGCCACTGCACCCGATACCATTTCCTCTATCAGGACTGTCGAGCAAATCGCAGACATCGCATCTGCAGCAGCTTGTGCTTTTGCGGCATCTGGCAGGTTCAGTGCTACGCCGCCAGCTTCGGTTTTGTGGGCGAGATCAGCAGATGACGCCTTGACGACAACCGGAAAGCCAATTGCCTGCGCCGTTTCACCAGCTTTTGAAATTGGACAAATGGCTGATTTCGGCACCCGGAGACCGTGCTGCGCCAGCATGGCCTTCGCGTCACCTTCGGTGATGGATCGAAAATCTCCTTCGGTGGCAGCACCCGGGGCAAGTGGTTCGGGCACGTGTGTCTGGGCCCAGTTCAGTCCAATGGCTGCTGCAGCCGCAAAGGCGGTGAAGGCGTCATCGAGGCCCAGCATTGGCGCAATTCCCGCGGCTGTGAGACGGGCGGCCACGTCTGCGGGCATGGATTCGTGGAGCGACGATACTGTCACCGTGCGTGCTCGCGTAACTTTTTGGGCCTCGATCAGACCATCCACTGTCACAATCCAGGTGGCCGGGTTCATCGGTGGCTTGTCGGGCACGTCTATTATCAGCATGGCAACGTCGAACCCGCCTGCCAGCGTGGCGGAGAACGTGGCGGCAAGCTTTTCGTGCTGGTTCCAGATGAAGGTGTGGTAGTCGAGCGGGTTGTCTACCACCACAAATTCAGAAAGCGTTGCGGCGATATGGTTCCTTGTGGTGGCATCGAAAGGCGGGAAGGAAACGGGATAGGTGAGTGCCATGTCGGACACCAGCGCCGCCTCGCCGCCGGAACAGGACATCGAGACGAGCCGGGTATCGGCAATGGCGCCGCCGAAGTGCAGGAATTTTAGCGTTTCGCACAGGGCCGACACCGAGTGCACGCGGGCAATGCCATAGCAGGCAAACATGGCGTCATACAGATCGTCTGCCCCGGACAATGAATTGGTGTGGCTCATGGCGACCTTGGCACCTTGCTCCGACCTGCCCGTTTTCAGGGCAACGATTGGCTTGCGAGCCGCCCGTGCGGCAAGGGCTGCGCGGGAGAAGTGGGCAACATCCTTCAAGCCCTCAATGTGCAGCCCGATGGCTGTCACGCGCGGATCAACGGCCAGATGCTCGATCATGGCGGACATGCCCACACCGGCCTGATTGCCGAGGGTAAAAAGGCCGGCGACCGGCACATGCCGCTTCATCATGGCGAAGTTGCAGGCAATATTGCCGGACTGCGTGATGAACACGACACCTGAACCAACAGGCGTCATGCCGTGTTCGTCGGGCCAGGGCGAGCACTTGTCCAGAGCATTGGCATAGCCATAGCAGTTGGGGCCCATGACCGGCATGCTGCCGGCTGCCTTCAGCATGTCGGCCTCGAGTGCCTTGCCTGCATCATCCAGTTCGGCAAAACCCGATGAATACAACACCACACCGCCGCAGCCCATGGCCGACAGCTGCGCGATCATCTCCACCGCCAGTTCGCGCTTCACCGCAATGAAGGCGCAGTCAGGCACTTCTGGCAGTTCGGATACGGAGCGCAGGCAGGCCACGCCGTTCAAATGGTCACGCTTGGGGTGGATGGCATGGATACTGCCTTCGAAGCCAAGTTGCTGCGTGACACGCAGCGCTGTTTCAGCTTCCCAGCCACCGATAAAGGCAACAGACTTTGGTGCAAGCAGGCGGGCAAGCGGTGAAGCAGTCATGACAGCTCCGAATAGATGCTGAGGCCGCGCTTCTTGATCTGGCCGGCGATGATGAGTTTCTGTATTTCGGAAGTGCCTTCCCAAATGCGTTCAACGCGGATGTCGCGGTAAAGCCGTTCCACCGCGTAGTCACGGATCACACCGCGCCCGCCATGAAGCTGTAGCGCTGTGTCGACGACACGGCCCATCTCTTCGGAGCAGTAAAGCTTGGCAGCCGATGCCTTGGCGTGGATGAGTTTTCTGTCCAGGCCGGCGTCGATTTCAGCAGCTATCCGGTACAGCAGGGACTTGGCGGCCAGAATGCGGGTTGCCATGTCGGCCAGCATAAACTCGACGCCCTGGAAATCTGCCAGCCTTGTGCCGAACTGCTTGCGGTTCATGACGAAGCTGGTGGCTTCTTCTGCTGCTCGAACGCCCATGCCGCAACAGCGCGACGCGATGGCCAGGCGGGCTTCAACGAACCAATCTTTGGTGATGTCGAGACCGCCACCAACATTGCCCAGCAGGCGGTCATCGCCCACGCGAACGCTCTTCAGGGTCACTTCCGGGTGCTCGTCGACGCCACCCATCATGAAGCGGGGGGAATGGCCGATGGTCAGGCCCGGTGAATCGCTGTCGACGATGAAGACGGCGGGCTTGTCGGGGTCGCCATCCACATGGGCGTGTATCATCACGAGCTGGCAATAGTTGATGCCGGAGACAAACCACTTTTCGCCGTTCAGTACCCAGTCGTTGCCGTCTTTCAAAGCGGTGGTGGTGACGGCTGATGTGTCAGATCCGGCATTTGCCTCGGTTATGGAGTAGGCGATATGAAGCTCGCCACGGCAGGCAGGTTTCAGGAAGCGTTCTATTTGATCTGACGCCGCATCGCGAAGGGGCAGGGGCGGCTGGTTGACGTAGGCCCATAATTCTCCTGTTGCCTTGCCGCACTCCTCGTTGACGATACATTGCTGCACCATGGTCATGCCCTGACCACCGACCTGCGCCGTGTGATTGACGCCATTGAGCCGGGTGTCGCGCACAGCCTGCTCTATGGCCTTCACCACTTCCGGTCGAAGTGTGCCGGTTTCATCCATTTCCATTTCGTGGGGAAACAGCCGGGACTGGGTGAACGCGCGGGCCCGGTCGCGGACTTCCCTGTCGGTGGGGGTGAGCGCCATATCCACTGAACTAACCCCCCAGAGGGCGCAGAAGTTCGCGCGAAATGATGTGACGCTGGATCTCTGATGTGCCTTCCCAGATACGTTCGATGCGCGCATCACGCCAAATGCGTTCGAGCGGCAATTCGTCCATGACGCCCATGCCGCCGTGGATCTGGATGGCTTCGTCCGCCACCATTGCCAGCACTTCCGAAGCTTTCAGCTTGGCTATGGCCATGTCGGCTTCGGTCACTGTGCCATTATCGTATTTCCACGCCGCTTCCATGGTCAGCAGGTTTGCGGCCTTCATTTCCATGGCCATGTCGGCCAGTTTGAAAGATACCCCCTGAAACTTCGATATCTGCTGACCAAACTGCTGGCGGTCCACCGACCATTGCAGCGCATGATCAAAGGCACGCTCTGCCCGGCCAAGACAGGTTGCCGCCACCTGCAGGCGCGTTGCGCCCAGCCAGTCGTTGGCGACCTGAAAGCCCTTGTGAACACCTCCCAGCCGCTGACCGTCAGGTATGCGGCAGTTGTCGAACTCGAGAATGGAGTTGGTGTAACCACGGTGCGAGACGTTGCGATAGCCGTCGCGAATGGTGTAACCGGGCGTTCCCGTGTCAACAATGAACGAAGTGATCAGCTTCTTCTTGCCGCGGGGGGTGTCCTCTTCGCCAGACGCGCAGTAAACAATAACAAAATCAGAGACATCAGCGTGGGAGATAAAGTGTTTTGTGCCGTTCAGCACCCAGTCATCGCCGTCTTTTGTCGCTGTGGCTTTCATGCCACGCAGGTCTGATCCTGCGCCGGGTTCGGTCATGGCCATGCAGTCGATCTTTTCGCCGCGCACGCAGGGCAGGGTATAGCGCTCACGCTGTTCCTCGTTGCAGGCCATCAGAATGTTGGACGGTCGGGCCACGCAGTTCCAGTGCAGCGCATAGTTGGTGCGGCCAAGTTCCTTTTCGTAAAGTACCCAGGTCTGCGTATCGAGGCCTGCTCCTCCGACTTCTTCCGGCATGTTTGCGGCGTAAAGCCCAGCTTCAATCGCCTTGGCTTTCAGTTCCTCATAAAGATCGCGTCGAAGCTCGCCGGAGCGCTCTACTTCTGCCTCATGCGGGTAAAGCTCGTTCTCGACAAAGGCGCGGGTGGTTTCCACGATCATGCGCTGTTCTTCGGTGAGGTTGAAGTCCATGGGGCTTACTCCGAGTGATAGGTTTCGGTGTGGCCATCGACCGCAATGGCCTGACCGGATATGAACCTGGCCGCGTCTGATGCCAGATACTGGCAAAGATCAGCGATTTCCTCTGCCTTGGCGAAGCGCCGCAGGGAAGTGCCGAAGGTGTAGTCACGGCGCACCTCGTCTCCGCTGCGGCCGGATTTTGCTGCCTCGGCAGTGATGACCCGTTCTATGCGCTCGCCTTCAACCGAGCCGGGGCAGATGGCATTGCTGCGAATATTGTAGGGGCCGACCTCAGCAGCGACTGATTTGGTGAAGCCGATAATTGCCCATTTTGCTGCTGCGTAAGGGGTGCGGAAGGGGGTGCCGAAAAGGCCTGCGGTAGACGACATGTTGATGATGCAGCCTGATTTCTGCTGCTTCATCACGGGCACTACCCGGCGACATGTCAGCATTTGTGCATCGAGATTGACGGCAAGACATCGCCGCCAGTCTTCCAGCTTCATTTCCTCAACGCTGCCTGTTGCTCCGGCAATGCCTGCATTGTTGACCAGGACATCGCACCCGCCCATTTCCTTAAGCGCGTCTTCCAGCCAGCCATCAAGGGCGGCCTCGTTGGTGACGTCTATGCCGTCGCCAATAATGGCCGGATGATCAACAGACAGCTTTTCAAGGGCTGCCAGATCCATATCGCATACGTGAACATCTGCGCCGGCATCGTCGAAGCGGGTTGCAATTGCCCTGCCAATGCCTGCGCCGCCAGCGGTTATGATGACGCGTAGTGCGCTCATCACACGTTGCCGTTCAGTACTTCGCCGACGCCGATATTGTGCTTTTTCAGCACGTGCATGATGTCGACCAGCACGTCATTGCGCCTGATTTCCCATTCGCCCATGGTCTTGCCTTCAGCTTGAGATTCGCAACCGCCTATCAATTTGTCTGTCAGCTCGTCCGACCATTTCGGAAACTTCAGTGCTGTCCACGGCAGTTCCAGCGATGGGTCAAACTGGGCCATGAATGATCGCATGCCGCCATCGCCGCCTGCCGTGTGATAGTGCAGGAACGAGCCCATGATTGCCCAGCGAAGACCAGCGGAGTAAATAATGGCGCGGTCGATGTCCTCGGTGCTGCCGATGCCAAGGTCCAGCACATTGAGGGCTTCGCGCCACAATGCTTCCTGCAGACGGTCGCAGATATAGCCGTCGATCTCTTTTTTCAGCCTCAGCGGGAACATGCCGAGCGAGCGATAATAAGCATCTGCACGGACCATGACTTCGGCAGAGGTTTTCTCGCCTGCCACGGTTTCCACCAGCGGCAGCAGGTATACCGGATAAAAGGGATGGCCGATGATGACACGTTCGGGATGTTTGCATTTTGACTGCAACCGCGTTGGCAGGAAGCCGGATGACGATGAGGCAATGATTACATCAGGGCGCGCCATGGCGTCCATCTGCTCGTAGAGCGATATCTTCAGGTCTTCGCGCTCGGGGGCAGCTTCCTGAATCCAGTCAGCTGTTTCGCACATTTGCTTAAGGTCAGTTGTGAAAGTGAGCATCCCCATTTTTCCGGGCTTGCCGTCGGCCAGTTTCTCCATGGACGGCCATGCGCGCTCGATCTTGTCACACATCGGCTGTTCCGACTTTTCGAACGGGTCATATGCGATAACATCGAGCCCTGCCCACATGGCACGTGCTGCCCAGCCTGCGCCGATGACGCCTGAACCGGCGATGCCGACTGTCCTGATTTCGCTCATGATCTCAAAGTCCCAGAATGCTGCGGGCTTCGGCAGGTGTTGCCACCTGAGAGCCGAGAAGGCGGATTATTTCCGTGGCGCGTTCTGTCAGGGATCCGTTGGAGGCATAGACGCCCTTGTCAAGATACAGGTTGTCCTCAAGCCCGACGCGGACATGGCCACCCAGAATGATGGCCTGTGCCACCATTGGCATCTGCCAGCGGCCTATGCCAAAACCTGCCCATACGCATTCATCCGGCAGTTGTGACTTCATGTAGGTCATAGTTTCGGTGCTGACCGGCGCACCCCACGGAATGCCGAGGCAAAGCTGGAACATCGGGATGCCAGTGATCAGTCCTTCGGTTACAAGCTGCTTGGCAAACCACAAATTGCCTGAGTCGAAGATTTCCATTTCCGGCTTGACGCCATAGGACTGGATCAGCTTTGCCTGCTGGCGCAATTGCACAGGGGTTTGGACCACGATTGAATTGGTGTCACCGAAGTTCAGCGAGCCGCAATCCAGCGTGCAGATTTCAGGGCGAAGTTCTGCAACGTGCAGCAGGCGTTCAGCGGGGCCAACCAGATCAGTGTTGGTCTCATCGAAATTGCGCGGGGTTTCGCCGTCACCAATCATCAGGTCGCCACCCATGCCTGCGGTCAGGTTGATGATGACGTCAGTGTTCTTTGCGCGGATGCGCTCCATTACTTCCCGGTAATAACCGACATTGCGGGTGCCCTTGCCGGTGTTTGGTTCGCGCACATGGCAATGCACCACCGCAGCACCGGCTGATGCGGCTTCCAGCGCGGAATTTGCGATCTGTTCAGGCGTGACCGGAATGGCCGGATGCTTGCCGACCGTGTCGCCAGCGCCCGTCACGGCGCATGTGATGATGACCTTGGGGTTCATGAAGCTTCTCCCGGATAATGATTGTTGTTGACGTGAAGTCTATCGGGCGGGCAAAGTTCTATTTGAGGAAAAACGACATAAATTTGATGTTTTTGAATATGACCAGCAGCTTTGACATAACCTTCCTGCTTGCTCCGGGTTTTTCGATGATTGCGCTTTATTCTGCACTGGAGCCGCTGAGGGTGGCCAACCGTTTTGGCGGCCAGTTGTTTGGCTGGCGGTTTGCCTCGCTTGATGGTGAGCCTGTAGTGGCGTCCAATGCGATCCCTGTTTCAGTAACATCGAAGCTTGATGATATCGGCAGGCCGAACCTTGTCGTTGTTTGCGCAAGTTATGGCCACGAGGCTTGCATGACACCGAAGCTCAGGTCTGGCCTGCGCAAGCTTGATGCAGCTGGTGTGTGGCTGGGTGGTCTGGATACAGGTGCGATCCTGCTGGCTGATGCAGGCTTGCTGGATGGCAGACGCGCCACCTGTCACTGGGAAACACTTGGCGCCATGCGCGAGGATTATCCGCGGGTGAATGTTACCGATGCGTTGTATGAAATTGACGGACCTCGGCTGACATCATCCGGCGGCACAACACCGCTGGACATGATGCTTGTCTGGATTGCATCGCTCTATGGTGCTCACCTGTCGACAAAGGTTGCCGACACACTGGTGCATGCGCGTGCAGGTGAAAACCCCGGCGGTACGCGCATTCCGGCACGCACCAGATATGGTGTTGATGACCCGGTGTTGCTGGCTGCCATCTCTGCCATGGAGAGCCATCTTGAAGATGTTTTGCGTATTGGTGATATTGCCGAAGCCGGCGGCACTTCAAGCCGCCAGCTTGAACGAAGTTTCAGGCGCGCGCTTGGATTTACTCCAATACAGTTTTACCTGAGGTTGCGGCTGGAGCGGGCCGAACACCTGCTGACCTACTCAAGCATGAGCGTACGAAATGTAGGGGTGGCCTGCGGATTTGCATCGCTTGCCCAGTTTTCCAGAACCTACAAGTCGCGCTATGGCCTTGCGCCTACCCAGCACCGCCGCCAGGCACCCGCGGGCTAGACGTTGCTGCCGTCGATGGGTTGAAGGCTTACGCCGCCGATACGCCATTCGCCGTCGGATTGTTGTTCAAAAATGTAGGTCGCGGTCCATGTCCTGCCTTGCCTGTCGATGATGTTGACGATCTGCACTGGCTTGCCGGGGGTGTCCAGCGAAGTCTTGCCGAAGCTGTATCGTTGCGGTCGGTAAACCGGGTCATAGCTGCGCTTGACCATGTCCATGAAACGGGCTGGCGACTTGAAGAATGCCTGCAGGCCGCTGGAAGCAAATCCGAACGCGGCCTGTCCGTCATCAGACCGGAATGCCTCTATTTGACGATTGATGATGGATTGTAGCGTGTCTGCATCCTGCGCCTTGCTGGTGGTCAAGCCGAGAACAAGACCGGTCAATACCACTAAGCTGCCCAAAAATCTTGCAAACATGATTGGTGCCTCCATTGCTTATTCCACATTATGGCAAGGTATACGCAATAATGCCTGTCCGGGATGAAAGGTGGCGCTTGACGATGACTTGCTGGTTGGAGCAAGCTGCCGCTCGGTGAAAATCGCCGGATCAAACGCGGCGGACGATTTTTAAAGGGAGTTTTTGTATGCCTGCTATTTCGATGACGGTTAATGGTGAGAAGGTTTGCGGCGAGGTTGAAAGTCGCACGCTTCTTGTCGAGTTCTTGCGAACCAACCTGCACAAGACCGGCACACACGTCGGTTGTGATACAAGCCAGTGCGGTGCCTGTGTGGTGCATGTGGATGGCAAGGCCATCAAATCCTGCACAGCGCTTGCCATTGCCTGTGAGGGTGCAAAGGTCGAGACGGTCGAAGGCCTGGCCAAGAATGGCAAGCTGCATCCGATGCAGGAAGCCTTCCGCGAAAACCATGGCCTGCAGTGTGGTTTCTGCACTCCCGGCATGATAATGGCTGGCATCGATATCGTTAATCGCAAAGGCAAGAAGCTCAAGGAAGAGATCATTCGCGAAGAGCTGGAAGGCAACATCTGCCGATGCACCGGTTACCACAACATCGTGAAGGCCATTCAGGCAGGCGCGGCCAAGATGTGATCGAGACCGGCCTCCCTATGGTGGTGACGGCCGGGACAAAAGAACAAGCTCAGAGGAAACGCAAATGACCGAAACAGGAATTGGCGCTCGTGTTCAGCGCAAGGAAGATCATCGCTTCATCACCGGCAAGGGCAGGTATACCGATGACATCAACATGCCGGGTCAGACCTATGCCTACTTTATCCGGTCTCCGCACGCCCATGCCGAAATCAAGAAGATCGACGCAAAGAAGGCTTTGAAGGAGCCGGGTGTCATTTCAGTGCTGACGGGTGAAGACATCGCAGCAGATAGCCTCGGCGGGCTTATCTGCGGCTGGATGATCCATTCCAAGGACGGCTCGCCCATGAAGGCTGGCCCGCACCCGCTGCTGGCTCAGGGCCGGGCGCGCCATGTTGGTGATCCGGTTGCAGTGGTCATTGCATCCACACTTGCGCAGGCAAAGGCAGCGTCGGAAAAGGTGGTGGTTACCTACAAGACACTTCCTGCTGTGGTTCACACTGGCGATGCGCAGAAGCGCGGCGCACCGCAGGTGCATGACGTTGCCAAGAAAAACACCGTGTTCGAGTGGGAAATTGGCGACAAGGCCGCAACAGAGGCCGCGTTTTCGAAGGCAGCCCATGTCACAAAGCTTGACCTTGTCAACAACCGCCTGATTCCGAACGCCATTGAACCGCGTGCGGCCCTTGGCTTCTACGATGAGGGTGATGATCACTACACGCTGTATACGACAAGCCAGAACCCGCATGTTGCGCGGCTGGTTATTTCGGCGTTCCTCGGTCTTGCACCGGAGCACAAGCTGCGGGTCATTGCGCCCGACGTGGGCGGCGGCTTTGGTTCGAAGATCTACATCTACGCCGAAGAAGTGGTGTGCATCTGGGCATCGAAGAAAATCGGTGGCCGCCCGGTCAAGTGGACGGCTGACCGGAGTGAGAGCTTCCTGACTGATGCCCATGCCCGTGACCATATCACCACGGCTGAAATGGCCCTGGACAAGAACGGGAAAATCCTCGGCCTTCGCGCCAAGACTGTCGCCAACATGGGGGCATATCTTTCACTGTTTGCCTCATCTGTGCCGACGTACCTGTATGCAACGCTGCTGTCTGGCCAGTATGATATCCCCAATATCTATGCCGAGGTGGATGCGGTTTACACGAACACTGTTTCTGTAGACGCATATCGCGGGGCAGGCAGGCCGGAAGCGACTTATGTGGTTGAACGGCTGATCGAGACCGCTGCGCGTGAAAT
>Ga0307379_10010796_pt1 | contig 12060 bp, 7 predicted proteins | sample UN2MG_FD_202237 | JGI IMG/M metagenome (GOLD analysis project Ga0307379, IMG submission 202237) | Soil microbial communities from Risofladan, Vaasa, Finland - UN-2 | ecosystem: Environmental > Terrestrial > Soil > Coastal area > Acid sulfate soil | place: Finland: Risofladan, Vaasa | collected... | reverse complement strand
CTAATCCTGAGAACATTAAAAAGGGTTTGGATATTTTAAGAAAGAAGGGATTAAAAGAAACTTTAGAAGTTGCTGAAAGCCAAAAAGATCTGAAACATTCCCTGGGGTATTCTTTGTCCGGCGTAATAGTAGAAATAGGCAATGATATCAAAGAATTTAAAATAGGGGATAGAGTAGCTTGTGCTGGTGCAGGTAAGGCAAATCATGCTGAATTTGTCGCAATACCGAAGAATCTAACGGTAAAAATTCCTGATAATCTGGATTTTCCAAGTGCAAGTTCGGTTACTCTTGGCGCAATTGCTATGCAGGGCTTAAGGCGGGCTGATGTAAAATTAGGAGAAAATATTGCGGTAATTGGTCTGGGGTTGTTAGGCCAGATATTAATTCAGCTTCTTAAGGCAAATGGGGCTAGAACTATTGGATTTGATATAGATGATAAAAAGGTAAATTTATCTAAAGAGTTACAAATAGACCAGAGTTACAATTCTTTAAAAAATGATGTCTTAGAAAAAATTTCTAATTTTACTCAAGGAAAAGGAGTAGATGCTACGATTATTACCGCCTCTGCTCCTAATAATAATGATATAATTCAACAAGCAATGGAGATAACCAGAAGGAAAGGAAAAGTAGTTGTTATAGGTGATATTGGTTTAGGTCCCAAAAGAGCTCCCTTTTACGAGAAAGAAATTGATTATTTAATTTCCACTTCTTATGGTCCAGGTCGTTATGACCAGAATTATGAGGATAAAGGAAGAGATTATCCTTTTGCCTATGTTCGCTGGACTGAAAAGAGAAATATGGAAGAATATTTAAAATTATTATCTGAAAAGAAAATTGATTTCCAAAAATTAATTTCTAAAGTTTTCCCCATAGAAGAAGCCACCAAAGCCTATAAATTTTTAGAAGAAAACCATCCCATAAAACCAGCTGTTTTACTTGATTATCACCTTAAAGAAGAAAAATCCAAAGAAACGAAAATTCAAATTGCCTCAATACCTTTAAACAAAAAGACAATTAATGTAGGAGTAATTGGAATAGGTGGTTTTGCTAAAACAATGCATTTACCAATTTTGAAGAAACTTTCTAATTTATATTCAATTATTGCTCTTTGCGATTTAGATGGAGTTAAGGTGAAGCAAAATGCCAACAGATATGATGCAAAATATTGTACTACAGATTACCAAGATATTTTAAAAGACAAAGATATTGATTTGGTGTTTATCACCTTACCACACAATCTTCATGCCAGAATATCAATGGAGGCAGCCGCAGCGGGTAAAGCTGCATTTTGCGAAAAACCGATGGCATTGAATAACGAAGAACTTAAAAAATTAGTGGATGTTTTAAAAGGTACAAAGACTCCATATTTGGTGGGATTTAATCGTAGATTTTCTCCTTTTGCAAAGAAGATAAAAGAAATAATTTGTCCAAGAGAAAATCCTATTATAATTGATTACCAAATGAATGCTGGTTATCTTCCGAAAGACCACTGGACCCAGACCGAAGCTGGCGGAGGAAGAAATATTGGTGAGGCTTGCCATATTTATGATTTATTTACTTATTTAACTGATAGCGAGATCAAAAAAATAAAGGTCCTTTCCATAAATCCAAAAAATGAAAAATATCTAAAGAATGATAATTTTGTGGCAAGTTTAAAATTTGAAGATGGTTCAATTTGTAATTTAATCTATACTGCAATAGGCTCTAATAAACATCCCAAAGAACAAATGAAAATATATCTTGAGGGAAAAATAATTTATCTTAATGACTATAAAGAAATGAAAATGTTTGGAGCAAAAGTCCCAGGGTTAAGAACAAAAAGTCAAGACAAAGGACACTTTAATGAAATTCAAGAATTTGCGCAATCTATCAAAAATGGCAATGGCTATCCCATACCTTTATGGCAGTTAATCCAGGCTACTGCAATTAGTTTTGAAGTGGAAGATCAAATAAGATGTTAGCAAAAAAATAAATGGGAATTTTTTCGATTGATATTTTTTTAGTCTTTTATCTTTATGTTTATTGAGAGGATTCGAAAAAGGTATGTTAAAAAGTTTTGTAAATTCATTACCTTATCCAATAAAACAAGGGGCAAAATATATTTATGGTGCAATCCCACCACGGTATCGTTATGGTAAAGTTTTTTGGGATACCTATAATTTTCTTCAAGAATCACAATGGTGGAGTAAAGAGAAATTAGAGGAATACCAGATGAGGCAATTAGAAAAATTACTGAAGCATGCTTATAAAAATGTTCCATATTATCGAAGGGTATTTGATGAAAGAGGATTAAAACCGAAAGATATTAAGGATTTTGATGATTTGAAAAAATTACCTTATTTAACCAAAGATACATTTAGAGATAATTTTAATAATAAAAAAATAATAGCAAAAAATATTAAATTATCTAGACTTCCTATGTCTCATACAAGTGGAACGACAGGGAAACCCTTACAATTTTATGTAAATAAGGATACAGAAGCAAAAGAATGGGCTTTTATTTGTCATCAATGGTCAAGGGTTGGTTACAAGCCAGGAGATAAAAGAATAGAATTAAGAGGAGCAATAAATAAAAAAAAGCCGATTTTTTATGGTAAATTAGGAAATATTCTTAGATTTTCCCCTATTATTGAAAATAAAGAAAAAGCAAAGTTATATTTAAGAAAAATGGAAGAATTTGGGTCAGAATTTTTACATGGGTATCCCGGAGCTATAGCATCTTTTGCACTTTTAATAAAACAATATAAGTTAAATATTAATTTTAAATTGAAAGCAATCTTATTTGCTTCAGAGATTATATATGAATGGGAAAGAAAAATTGTAGAAGAAGTTTTTGGTTGTCGAATTTTTAGTCATTATGGTTGTGCAGAAAAAGTTATTTTGGCTGCAGAATGTGAAAAGACTCAAATATATCATTGTATACCTCAATATGGCATAACAGAATTTGAGCCTCAAACAAAAGAAATAATTGCTACTGGATTTTTAAATACAGTTAACCCTTTTATTAAATATAAAATGACAGATGTTGCATTAAATCCTAGATTTGAATCATGCGAAAAGTGCAAGCGTAATTATTATCCAATTTTTGACGGAGTAGAAGGAAGGCTTGAAGATTTTATTGTAACTCCGAAAGGTGCTTTAATTGCTCCGGCAATTATTACCCATCCTTTTAAAGATTTGAAGACAATTAAAAATACGCAGATTATCCAAAAAACTTTGAAAAAAATTATTTTAAGAATAGTACCTTTAGAGGATATTAATAAAGTTTTATTAAATGAGGAAATACTATTTTTATCACAAGAACTTAAAAAAATTATAGGAGAGAAAATTAATATTATTTCAGAAGTTGTAAATGAAATTGAGCTATTTCCATCCGGAAAATTTAAATGGATAATATCAGAAGTATCAAAGGATTTTATAAATAGATAAAAAAATTGAATTTACATTTTAAATTGAAGACAATAAAAAATACATAAATTATTCAGGGAAACATTAAAAAACACGAACTAAATTATTGAATATATATTTAAAAGATACCAACTTTATAATGACTCTATTAAAAAATATTTAGAATTAATAAATGATAAAATACTTCTAAAGTAAAGCAGATAAGCAAATTTTTATTCTTTAAATTAATAAAATTTTTAAGGGGAAAATTCAACTTGAAAAATAAATCTAAAACTAAAATTTTATATATTGGTCCAATTCCTCCAGAAATTGGAGGACAAAGTGCCGGAGGTATTGCTACCCATGCATGGCAATTAGCCACTCAAGCCTATAAAAGAGGGTACGATGTTTATATATTGGCAAATACCTCTTCTTCTTTTACGAAAGATGGTGTTAAAGTATTAAATCCACCAAAAAAGAATAAATTACTTAAGGCATTTTACGGATTTAATTTTTGGCTTACTATAAATAAAAGCGAACTTAATAAACTAAATTTTTTAAGCTTTAAAGAAAAAGTCAGTGTAATATACAATGCTTATCTTTTGAAAATAATTTTAAACTCTATAAACCCAGATTTAGTACATATTCATTCTCTATATAATATAATAACTTTAAGTTTTAATATTATCCCATCTCCTACTCCATTAATCATAACTAATAATGAATTTTATTATAAAAATATAGGTGAAAAGAAAAAGGATATAGCAATAGCTAATTGTGGTTTGAGTATTGCAAATTATATCATTTGTATATCTAAATATGCTAAAAATCAATTAGAAAAATCCGGTTTAAATTATCACGGGAAATTAAAAGTTATTAATATTCCGATAGATAGTAGCAAAATACCATTATTAGAAAAAAAAGAAATAAAGAAAAAAATAGGATTAGCAGGAAAAAAGATAATTCTCTTTATAGGAGTTTTTAAACCAATAGAAAAAAAAGGATTAGACATTTTATTAAAAGCTTTTTGTATATCTCCTTATTTGTTAAAAAAATGCAAATTGATAGTCATAAGTAATGCAGAGGGAGTAAAGTATACAAAATTCTTTATAGAGAAAAAAAGTATAGATGTATTAGCTTTGCAAAATAAATCCTGGACTGAAATTGTCGATTATTATAATGCTTCTGATATATTTGTAATGCCAAGCAGATCTGAAGGTTTTGGGATAGTTTATACTGAAGCATTATTAGCTAATACTCCTGTTATTGGGTTTCATAAAATTATCAATGAGCTAGAGAATATATTTGGTATCTATATAGGTGAAAAATTTGATGCAAATAAAGAAGATGAAAAAGATCTTGCTAAAAAGATAATAAAAGTTTTAAATATGAATTTTAAAAGAGGACTTTTAAGAAGGAAAGTAATTGAGACCTTATCTTGGGATGTGAAATTTCAAGAGTTTGATTCTGTTTACAGGGAGGTGTTAGAAAAATGATTGGTGATACTTTAAATAACCGCATAAAAGGAGAACAGTGACAGGAATACGAAAGTCCTGTATTTGGCATGAGATACATACACTTACTCAAAATTAAGAAAATTATCGAGTTAATTCGGAAAGTTGTAAATTTTAACTTCAATAACGGAAATCCAATTAAGTTAATCGACATCGGATGTGGAGATGGTTACCTACTTAAAGAAATTGCAAATGACTTTCTACAAATAGATTTATTTGGCATAGATTTAAGTGAATACAAAGTAGAAACGGCGAAAAGGTTTTCCCCTATAGCTGTGCTTAAAACTGGGGATGCAAAAGATATACCCTTCGAAAGTGAAACATTTGATATTGTTGTTTGCTCGGAGGTAATAGAACATTGCCCAGATGATATGAAAGTATTAGCAGAATTATATAGAATTTTAAAAACCAACTCTTTTTTGATTCTAACGGTTCCAAATCTTTATACGTTAGAAAACATTTCTAAGCTGCTGATAGGGAAGAGGATAGCACCATCCCCATACCACTTAAGAGAGTATTCATAGAATCAATTGATCAGAGAAGTAAGGGAAGCAGGTTTCAAGATTCTTAAGTTTCAATCTATTGGTTTTTATATTCCTAAAATGAGCTTATTCTTTAAAAATCGGTTGCTAACGACATTTTTGTTTTCTTTAGCAAAGATTTTCCCAAAACTTTCCCGTACTCTTATAATCCTAGTGCAAACAACAAAAGGCAAATTATGATTAAAAACTTGTTCAAAGATATATTACAATATTTCCCTTCAATGGTAATCCCTGCTTTGGTAGGCATTATCGCTTTACCTATTATTACTAGGTTATTTTCACCTGCAGATTATGGAAATTATGTTTTAGTCATTGCTACTGTTTCTATCTTATCTGCTCTTGCTGGATGGGTAAGTATGTCTATTGTAAGATTTTATCCCGCTTATGAAAGAGATAAAAAAACTACTGAATTTACTATTTTAACAATAAAATTGATTTTTTTATCGATTTTTGCAATTTCTATTGTTTCTCTATGTATTTTATTTTTTTTACATAATTATATTTCCGGAAATTTTTATCACCTTATGGGTATTGGGATATTTGTTTTTATATTAGCCTCTCTTTTTAGCACATTGCTAGATTTATTGAGGATAAAACGCCAAATAAAATGGTACAGTGGTTTTTTTGTATGGAAAAGTATAACTAGTCTTGTTTTTGGCATATTGTTTGTAATTATTTTTAAACTTGGGGTAGGGGGATTACTTTGGGGTAGCATCCTTAGCGTGGGGTTTGCTTTGCCTTTCCTCTGGAAAATCGCTGTAGAAAAAATAAGAATAACTAGTATAAAAGTACCTTGGAAGCCAACTGTTGAAATGGCAAGATACAGTTTTCCTTTAGTGGTAGGAAATCTTGCTGCTTGGATATTAAGTCTTTCAGATCGCTATGTACTTGAATTTTTCAGAGGTGCTCATGAAGTCGGAATTTATTCAGTTAGTTATCAAATATCACAAAACAGTATAATGCTTCTTACCTCTTTATTTGCTCTTGCATTTAATCCTCTTTCTATAATTGTTTGGGAGAAACAAGGGGAGAAAGCTAGTCAAGAGTTTGTTAGGAAAGGGACACGATATTTTTTACTTTTATGTATTCCGGCAATAATTGGAATTTCAATATTGCAAAATCCTATTTTAAAACTGCTATCGACTCCAAATTATTATGAGGGGGCTAAGATAATCCCGTTGGTTGTTTTAGGTGTCTTCTTTTTAGGACTTACACAGAGGTTTGGAGCAGGATTAAGTTTTTATAAAAAGACTCATTTTTTCATGTATAGTTTAATTCTTTCTTCTTTGTTTAATTTAGGTCTTAATTTTCTATTTATTCCAAGATATGGCTATATGGCAGCAGCGGTTACTACTTTTATTTCTTATGCTTTTATGCTCGTAGTAGTAATTTTTGTTTCCCGTCGCTTTTTCATTTGGGAATTTCCCTTTAAATCTTTGGGTAATGTTGTTTGCGCTTCAGGAGTAATGGGGATAGCAGTATATTTTATGGGAAATAATTTAACTTCATCAATCTTGATTAACTTGATATTAAGTATAATTGTTGGGATATTAGTTTATTCATTAATGCTTTTTCTGTTAAGAGAAATAAAATCAAGCGAGATACAGGTATTAAAAGATTTAAAAAATCAATTTTTTATAAGAAAGAAGTTATGAATTTAAAAAATATATTAAAAAAAGCTAAAAAGTATCGACCTAAAGTAATGGTAAAAAAAGCTGTTCATAAGGGTTTTGCCTTAACTCAGGATTATTTAGGGTATATAAATGATATTGTTTTAGGGGCAGAACTAAGTGATAATAATTTAAATAATAAAATTTTAACAAAAGATATAGAAGAAACATCCTTTGGCTTTCATTGGCAGCCTTTTGTGAATAAGGGAATAAAAAATAAAATAATAGAAGAGGCAGCCAAATCAAAAAATCATATCTTTAATCTATTAGGCTCAGGAGATATAAGGGTAGATTATAAATTAAGGGCTAAAGGATTAGAAGGTTATAGATATGATATGAAGTTATCTAAAAAAGAGTATTTATCAATTAAAGAAAAAGTTCAATCGGAATTAGAGAAGGTTTTTCAAAAATCTATTGAATATGAACCTATAGATTGGCAAGTAGATTTTAAATCTGGTTATCGATGGTCAGAAAAGACTTATTATAAATTTATAAAATATGGACATAAATTAGGGGCTGATGTGAAAGTTCCCTGGGAGCTTTCGAGGATGCAACATTTAATTCAACTTGGTTTAGCTTATCGCTCAACGAAAAAAGAAGAACATGCTGAAGAAATCATAAAACAAATAGTTGATCGGATTTTAACTAACCGTTATAAATTTGGGGTTAATTGGCGATGCACAATGGATGTTGCCATAAGAGTAACAAATTGGGTGCTTGCCATTAATTTACTTAAAGATTATATAAATAATTTGCCGTCTGCAGGGAAAGAATATTTTTATAAGATATTTTATAAAAGTTTATACCAGCATGGTGATTTTATAATTCATAATTTAGAATGGTCAAAAGAATTAACCAGCAATCATTATTTATCGGATATAGCTGGCTTATTAGTATTAGCCGTTTTTACTGAAAACATTTTTAAAGAAGCAGGAGAATGGAAAGAAATTGCCGTAAAAGAACTTAAAAAGGGGATGTTTAAGCAGGTTTACCCTGATGGAACAGATTTTGAAGCATCTACCTGTTACCATAGACTTGTACTGGAATTATTTTTTTATTCTACTTTTTTTATGGTTCAAAACGCAAAATATAAAGTAGAGAATGAGAAGAAAAATTTATTATCTTCAACAGATGATTGCAAAAGTATTGCTGAAGATATTTTTGGTAAAGATTATGTTGCTCAGCTTTATAGAATGTTTGATGCAATATTATATTTACTAAAACCGAATGGTGGGATGCCTCAGATCGGTGATAATGATAATGGGCAATTTATAAAACTTTATCCCAGAGAAGTCCTGGATATGAGATATTTATTAGCTCTTGGAGCTATATTTTTTAGAGAATCAAAATGGAAAATAAAAGAATTTTTTGAATCAGATGAAGATATTGCTGAAATTATGATTTTATACGGAGAAAAGGGAGTAGAAGCTTGGAATTCTTTGGAATGGAATTCTCTTAACAATGTAAATTCAAAAGCGTTTACTGACAGTGGTTGGTATGTAATGAGAAATGATAAAGATTATTGTATTATATCTTGTGGACCAAATGGCCAAAATGGAAGGGGAGGCCATGCTCACAATGATAAACTTTCTTTTGAATTATGTATTGACGGAGAGGATATTATTGTTGATCCGGGTACTTATGTTTATACACCACTTCCTAAATGGCGAAACAAATTCCGCAGTACAACGTATCACAATACTGTAATGATTAATGGAGAAAATCAAAGTAAATTCATTGAAAACAATTTGTTTTCTCTAAAGAATGATTTTAAAATTAAAGTGAATCAATGGGAAACTTTTAATGAATATGATACTTTAAAACTAGAGCATACAGGATATAGTAGGTTAAAGCACCCGATTATTCATTGTCGACAAGTGGTTTTTAATAAAGTAGAAAAAAGATTAGAAATAACAGATATATTTAGAGGAAAAGGAGAACATCACTTAGAATGGAATTTTATTTTATTACCGGAGATTAAAGCAAATTTGAAAATTAAGTCTAATAAATTTCAATTGAAGAAAAAATCAGCTTTTTATTCTCCTAAATATGGAGTAATAAATAGGACTATTAGGTTTACTAAAGTACTGAAATCCAAAATGCCTTTTGAAGCAAAATTTTGGTTATAAAGACAAAATAAGAAAAAAGAGTTATTTTAAGAATATTATGGTTTTTAAATTACCTTCTATATCTTACTGAATAAGAGAAGTCAAAATGAGTAAAATATTATTTTTTATTAAATTTTAAGTTTATAATAATATTTCTATTGGTTCTCCTCGTTTATTAATAAGGATTTGGGGAGAAATGAGAAAATAGTAAAGAACGAAATGTATGACATTGTCGAGGGGCTAATGATTTTTTTTATAATTTTTTTATTGTTAATCTTTATAAGATTGAGTATTAGAAAATTTTTACCATGGAAAATATTATCTATCAGTTCCTTCAATTTGGCTGGTATTCTCCTTTTCATTGCTTTGGGAATGGGAGATAAGTCAATAAATACTCCTTCGCTGGTCAGGATAACGATAGTGATAGTATTTTATATTTTTCTATTGCTTGGAGAAATTGCATCTAAAAGCATTAAGTACTCATTCGATAGATTTGGGAAACTTGGTGATTATATCCTTCATCGTTCAGGATTGAGATATATATTGAATTTAGTCTTTGTTTATTTTATTCTTTCCTCAATTATTAATGTGTTTTCCTTGGGTCGTTCGATTAGTGAAATAATAAATATTGACTGGAAGTATAATACGTTAGTTGAGCGTTCAGAAAATTTTGTGAGATATGCATATTCACAGAAATTAATTGGTATAAAGGCTTTGGCTAAAATGATTATAGGACAGATGAAAGGGTTTTGGTATCTTAGCATAGGTACTATTGCATATCATAAACCTTTATTAACCTATTTATTTCTTATTATCTATTCTTTTAATATTTTTCTGCTTAGTGCTGGAGGGACAAGGAGCGGTTTTGCAATTGGAATTATGGTGCCTATTCTTTTGTTTTTATTTTCAACAAAATATAAAAAATTAGGAATAATTATTTTATTAATAACAAGTATAGGAATTATATTGCTTCTTAATATTACATTACTTGGTCGACAGGGACTGGCAATATCTACTAATTTTTTTGAGTCTATTAGTAGAGTACTATATACTGATTTTGCATATGGGGGAAAAGCACTTGAACTTGCTACTATAGCAAAACAACCGACACTCGAGAAAGGAATTAATTACTTTATACATTTGATTGGTGTACTCGTGCCCAGAGTTCTTTGGCCTTCTAAATTTATAATAGATCCTAATTGGGAAATGACGGAAGCATATACAGGGTCTACCTTATACCGAGGTGGTACAATATTCTTGTTTACTCCACTGGGAGAGGCGCTTTTTTACTTTGGATATATTGGATTGATAATAGTGTCATTCCTATATGGATTTACAACAACATTTTTAGAACGAATATACTCAACATCGAAATGTTATTGGGGACTTTTGGCTGAAGTCTACATATGGTCATTCCTTGGAATGCGCCATACTTATTATAATTTATTTACAACATTGGTAGTTGGTAGGTTAGTAGTGATTATATTAATAATATTACTCACAAGCATGTTAAAATCGAAAAAACAGCAATGCTAATTAATAATCTAAAATTTTGGATTAAGAAAAATTATAGCAATATTTCACGTTAATCATTTTTAATAGATAGTAAGGGGAGTAAAAAATGCAGCGAACAGTTCTTATATCAGAACCTCATCCCTATCGATTAACTAATCGATACGGAGGTCATCAATATGCAGATGTATTTGCAAAATATGGGTGGAAAGTATTACTTTTTTCATCTAATTTTTGTATATATCGATTGTTACTTCCGCAAAGTATAACTATGAGAGAGTTCGTAGAATTATGGAGAAGCAAAGGTAAACGTGTAAATAAAAATATTACAAATTATTGCATTGCCCACCTTTTACCGTCTAAAATTCGGTATATCCGGCCTTTTAAACATTTTAGTCACAATTTATTTATTCCTTCTTTACGTTCAATACTTAAATCAGAAGGAGTTAATAAGGTAAATCTTTTGTGGCTTAACGGAAATTGCGATGGACTTTATCGAGATGCTGTTCGACATGATAAGATGGTTGTTCGGTTAATTGATAATTATGCAGGATTTAAAAAAAATTCTCTTTGCCCTTCTATAGATGATTTAATAAGAAAGGCAGACGCCGTATTCTCCTGTTCAAATTATGTGAAAAGTATATATAGAAAGACAAGGGATGATATTATAGTTATACCAAATGGAGTAGACTATGAACGATTCGCTCAAAAAAATCAAATTGAGCCAATGTGTTTAAAAAATATTTCTCGGCCACGAATTATTTATGTTGGAGCCATTAAAGAATGGTTTGATATAAATTTATTGTGTGAGATTGCAAAAATAAAGCCAAAGTATAGTTTTATTGTAGTTGGTCCAAACAATGAGAAAATATTTAAAGAAACTAAGCAACAACAAAATATACATCTTTTAGGAGAAATGTTTTATGAACAGATTCCTGATATTTTGGCATATAGTGACGTTGGAATAGTTCCTTTTAAAGATTGTGATCTTATTCGAGGTGTGTCTCCGATTAAGGTGTATGAGTATCTTGCAGCAGAACTTCCTGTTGTATCTATTAGATGGGAGGAGTTAGTGATTCAATCGCTTCCCATAATTCTTGTAAAAAATGCGATGGAATTTGCCCATGGAATAGAAATAGCTCTACAGTATTCTCCTAAACGGAAAATTGAGCTTCGTTATTATGCACAAAAATGTTCATGGGAACAAAGACTTAAAGAACTTCTGGAAAATGTAGGTATTGTATTATGAAAATTAATAAAAATGAGATATTACCTAAGATTATTTGGGTTGCTGCTAAACATCCTATTCCTCCCTTTTTTGGGGCTA
>Ga0307379_10010795_pt1 | contig 12060 bp, 9 predicted proteins | sample UN2MG_FD_202237 | JGI IMG/M metagenome (GOLD analysis project Ga0307379, IMG submission 202237) | Soil microbial communities from Risofladan, Vaasa, Finland - UN-2 | ecosystem: Environmental > Terrestrial > Soil > Coastal area > Acid sulfate soil | place: Finland: Risofladan, Vaasa | collected... | reverse complement strand
CGCGGTGAAACTGGTGGCCAACCTTCCGTACCAAGCCGCCACGCCCCTGGTGGCCGAACTCGTCCGGGCCGACCTGCCGCCCGAGCGGCTGGTCTTCACGGTGCAGCAGGAGGTGGCCGACCGCCTCGCGGCCGCGCCCGCCACGCCCGCGTACGGGCCGGTGGGCGTGCTGGTCCAGGCGCTGGCCCAGGTCGAGGTGCTGCGGCGCCTGGCGCCCAGCGTGTTCTGGCCCATGCCGCGCGTCCGCTCGGCAATGGTGTGTGTGCGGCCTCGGGCCGAGCGGCGGGCCCGCATCGCCGACCTCGATGTGTTCCGCCGGACCATCGACGGCCTGTTCGGCCACCGGCGGAAACGGGCCGCGAGGAGCCTGGCCCTGGCCGACCCGTCAGGCGCCCCGGCCGAGGACTGGGCCGAGCGCCTGGCGTCGGTGGGTCTGGACCCGCAGGTGCGCGGCGAGACGTACTCGGTGGACCAGATCATCCGCCTGGCCAACACGGTCGCGCGGGAAGGCGCCGACTGACCGCCCGTCAGTCGGTCTGGGGCATAAGGTCGGGGCGGTCCTGGCGGAACCAGCCCAGCGTTTGTCGCAGGCCCTGCTCGGTCGTCACGTGGGGCTCGTACCCGAGGACGCGGCGGGCCTTGTCGATGCGGTAGGTCAGCGGCGTGGCCATGAACTTGAGTCGGAACTTGTTGATGACCGGCGGCTCCGGCGAATGCCGCAGCGCGTAAATCCCCTCGATGACCGGGCACGCCATCCGCACCACCCACGTCGGCACGTGCGTCGTCGGCAGCGGGTACCCCGTTTCCTCGCAGATGACCTCCATCATGCGCAGGCGGGTGATGGCGGCGCCGTCGGTCACGAGGAAGACCTCGCCGACGGCGTCGGAATTCGTGGCAGCCAGGAAGAGCGCCTCGACGAGATTCCGCACGTGGATCAGGCTGATGGGGCTGCGGCCGGACCCGACGAACTTGAACTCGCCCGTCTTCAGGGTCGTCAGGACCCGGGGCAGAAACTGCCGGTCGCGCGGCCCGTAGACGTACGGCGGCCGGACGATCGTCGCCTGAAGACCGCGCTCGCGAACGAACTGGTGGACGAGTTCCTCGCTGCGGATCTTCGTCAGGTTGTAATTGTCGCCGGTGTGGATGAGGGGGGCCGTCTCGTCGAAGTCGCGCTGCGGGTGCATGCCCAGAACGACCATCGAACTCAGGTACACGAGCCGCTTGAGCCGCCCGCAGGCGATGGCCGCCTCCGCCAGATGCCGCGTGCCCTCGACGTTCACCCGGACCATCTCGGCCAGCGGGGCCCAGTCCGACACCATCGCCGCGCAGTGAAAAATGTAGTCGACGTCTTCCAGATGCGGGGTGAACGAGCCGGCGGGGTCGCCGACGTCGCCCTCAACCAGCTGGACGCCCCAACGCTTGAGCAGGGCCGTGTCGCTGGTCTTGCGGACCAGGGCCCGCAGGCGCCAACCCTCGTCGAGCAGACGCCGGGCGAGGTGGCTGCCGATCATTCCGGTCGCCCCGGTCACGAACGCCAGCGGTGGATCCTGATGGGCCATCGGTCTCCTCACGCCAGGTGCAAGCCGTATTGTAGGCCGGCACAGGGCCGGGGCAACGAAAAAGGGACACAGGCGCGCAGCCCCTCGGTTATGGGGATGACGTTGCGCCTATCCGCCCCCCGAAACGGAGGGGTCACAAGATTCGTCCGAAAACGCTTGAATCGGCGTGCCTCTTGACTCAAGATGTCTGTGCCATAAGGTTGTCTTGGCCGGGATGGCTGTGCCACAACGTTGTCACCACGTCACCGGTTTCGCACGGGATTGGCACATGGACAGTCGGCGAGGCATGACGCTCACCGAACTCCTCGTCACCGCCGCAAGCATGGCGGGGCTGCTCGCGGCGTTCGCGCCAGCCCTGGTGACGGTCAAGGACGCGGCCAACCGGACGGTCTGCGCCGCCAACCTCTCGAACCTCGGCAAGGCCTTGGCGTTCTACGCGGCCGACCACAACGGGCTGCTTCCCGACTGCGGCGCCGCCTCGACACTGGGCGGCCAGGTGCCCCGGGACGGCCGCCATTACCCCAGCCGCGCCAATGCGCCCGGCACATGCGCCTGGCCACACGTCCGGAGCGTCGGGAACCAGGCCAACCTCTGGCTCCTCGTCCGGCAAGACTACGCCTCGGCGCGGGCCTTCGTCTGCCCGGCCACGCCGGACCGGCCGAGCGTCAACTCCGACCGCTCGCCGGCCGTCATGGGATTCCTGAACATCGACCCGGCCACGGGGCGTGCCGTCCCCGGCGAGGACCAGTTCCTGCGGCGCGTGGCGGCAGGCCGATGTTCGTACTCCTACCAGAACCAGTTCGCCCATCCCGACACCGACCCCGACCTGGTAGGCATGGAGGCCGCCACCACCCACCAGCCGTTCCACTCGCCCCGGCTCCCCGTTCTGGCCGACCGCAATCCGTACACGCGGACCGATCTGGTGCGCCAGCCGATCGTCTCGCCTGACGAGCAGCCCGAGGCCAACAGCCTCAACCACAACGGGGTCGGTCAGAACGTGCTGTACCTGGGCGGCGACGTCCAGTGGCAGGAGACCCCCCGCTGCGGCGAGGTCCGGGCCGACGGCCGCCGCGACAACATCTATTGGCCCGACGCCGGCCGGCCCGACGACCCGCTCAACCTGCCCCGCGACCCGGCCGACTCGTTCCTGGTGCCGTAATGGCGCGGGCGGCCCGCATGGCGAGCGGCGCCTTCACGCTCCTGGAAGTCCTCGTCGTCATCCTGATCATGGCGGTCCTGTTCGCGATGCTCCTGCCGGCGCTCGCCGGAGCCGTGGGCGTGGTCGACAGCCTGCGCTGCCGCCATCGCCTCCGCAACATCGGCATCGCCTACGACCGGTACATGACCGAGTCGGGGGGCGTCTGGCCGCCCATCCTCACGAGCGCCGCCCCCAAGGCCCTCTTCGAACGGATCGAGGCCGACACGGGCCTCGTGATGGCCTCCGCGCGGCCGGCCGGGGACTGGGGCCAGCCCGGGCCGCACTGGAGCATCGTCCTGTGGCCCTACGTGCAATCACTCGAGACGTACACGTGCCCGGCGGACCCGAAGGCGTCCCAGCGCGGCCGCGAGATCCTGGCCCCCGGGTGCGAGCACAACGTGGCGCTGCTCGACGCGCCGCCCGAGAGTTACGCACTGAACGCCATCCTGTTCCGCACGGCCGACGACCTGCGCCGCCAGGCCGGATGCACGTGGGGCACCCGGGGCGACGCCGACTTCAACGGCCTTCAGTCGTGCACAACGCTGGCGGAGCAGAAGCGGCAATTCCCGCGGTGGCCGCGCGTCATCCTCTTCTTCTGCGGCGCGGCGGGCCAGACCATCGGCAGCCAGTACAACATGCCCTTCCGGACGGGCGGCCTGGCGGAGCGGTGGGAATGGCACCCGCGCCAGGCGTCGAAGGCGTTCGCCGACGAGCCCGGCACCGGGTCGAACTACCTCTATGCCGACGGCCGCGTCGAGTACCGCGACGAGTTGCCTCCCCTGCACGAGTGGGGGTACGACCTCGGGACGCCGCCGGCACCCGCCCCGGACCCGCCGGCGGACGGTCCTTGACGGCGGGTCGGCGGCGACCTACGATGCCGCCCGAACCGGCACGTGACGGACCACGCGATGGCACGCAAAGAACAAGGCCGCGTCCCCAAACGCATTCTCCGCGGCAAGTGGGCGCCCGCGACGTTCGACCTGGGCGGTCGCACCTACCGCCTCGAGACGGTCCTCAAACACGATTTCTTCGCCGTGACGGGCCGTTACCGCGATCCCGACGGCCGGCCCGTCTGCCTGAAACACTATCACACCGAGCCGTTCCTGGGGTGCCCGCTCGACTGGGCCGGCCGGCGGATGGCCGATCGCGAGGTCTGCCACTATCGCCTCCTCCAGGACACCGGCGGCGTGCCGCGCCTCGTCGGACGCCTCGGCCCGAGCGGCCTGGTGCACGAGTGGGTCGAGGGCAACGACCTGCTGGACCAGAAGGACCGGCTGGCCGACGATTTTTTCGACCGGCTCGAGGCGCTCGTGCGGGGGGTCCACGCGCGCGGCATGGCCTACGTGGACATGAATAAGCCAGACAACGTGCTCGTAACCGCGGACGGGCGGCCGGTGCTCATCGACTTCCAGATCTCCTGGGCACCGCGGCCGTCGTGGGGGCCGCTGGGGGCGGCCAAGCGGCGGTTCCTGGCGATGCTCCAGGAGGCCGACCTGTACCACGTGCAGAAACTCAAGCGCGCCTACCGCGGCGACCTGATGACGCCTCAGGAGCGGGCCACCAGCAAGCGGCCGCCGTGGTTCCTGCGGATGCACCGGGTCGTCGGGGCCCCGCTACGCGACCTGAGACGCAAGTTCCTCGAGTGGATCGGCGCCCGATAGGAGAACGCCCGACGTGACCTCGTTCATCGCCCTGTGCCTGGCGCTGTACGCCGGATACGTCCTGCGGAGCAAACTGCGGGTGCTCCAATGGCTGTACCTGCCGGCGTCGGTCATCGGCGGCCTGGCGGCGCTGGCGGTCGTCCAGATCGCCCAGCGGGCGGGCAACGGGGCGGCCCCGTCGTGGACCGCCGCCTGGGGCGACCTGCCGGGCATGCTGATTAACATCGTGTTCGCGTGCCTGTTCCTGGGTCACCCCGTTCCCTCGGTCCGAACGCTGTGGCGCCGGGCCGGCCCGCAGTTGGCCTACGGCCAGGTCGTCGCGTGGGGACAGTACGTGGTGGGCGTGGGGCTGGTCATCGCGGTGCTCGGACCGGTGTTCGGCGTCCCGACGATGTTCGGCGGCGTCATCGCGGTGGGGTTCGAGGGTGGCCACGGCACGGCGGCGGGGCTGGCGGAGACGTTCCAGCAGCACGGCTGGCCCGGAGGCAAGCACCTCGCACTGGCCAGCGCGACGGCCGGCGTCACAAGCGCCATCATTGTCGGCATGGTGCTGATCAACTGGGCGGCCCGGCGCGGGCACCTGGCGGGCGGACGGCGGCCGACCACCCTCTCGGCGATCGAGCGGGCCGGCATCATCCCCCGCGATAAGCGGCCCAGCGCGGGCCGCCTCACCGTGTCGAGCGACGCCATCGGCTCGCTGACGCTCCACATCGTGGTCATCGGCATGGCGGTGCTCATCGGGTACCTCATCAAGGAGGGGGCGTGGCTGGTCGAGGGCCGGCTGAATGCCGGGCTGGACGAGGCGGCCCGCCGGGGGACCGCCTTCTACATCCTCGTGAAGAGTTTCCCGCTGTTCCCGCTGTGCATGATCGGCGGCCTGGTGGTCCAGTTCGCCGAGGACCGCTGGGACAAGCACGACCTGATCGACCTCGGCCTGACGCGCCGCATCCAGAACGCCGCGCTCGATTTTCTGGTCGTCGCGGCCATCGCTACGATTCGGATCGAGGCCGTCACGGCGCTGCTCGCCCCGTTCCTCATCACCGTGGCGGCCGGCATTGCGTGGAACGTGCTGTGCGTGCTGGTGCTCGCGCGGCGGATGCTGCCCGACGCGTGGTTCGAGCGATCGATTGCCGAGATGGGCCAGTCGATGGGCGTGACGGCCACCGGCCTCCTGCTGCTGCGCGTCGTAGACCCCGACTACGAGACGCCGGCCGCCGACGCCTTCGCCTCCAAGCAACTCCTGCACGAGCCGTTCATGGGCGGCGGCCTGTGGACGAGCATGGCGATTCCGCTGCTGGCCATGTGGGGCAGTTGGCCGGTGTTCCTGATCGCCTGCGGGGCCGTCGCCGCCTGGATGCTCATCGTCTTCGTGCCCCGCGCCTGGCGCCGCCGGTCGCCCGCCGCCGCCGCGTAGCCGCCAGGCGTCGGCCCCGTCAGACGACCTCCGAGAACCGGTGGACCGGCTGCGGCCGCGCCGGGCTGAAACTCTCCAGGCTCTGCATCCGGACGCGGAGCCGGCCGTCGGCGGTCTTGCCGATGCACGCCTCCACGATGTGCCGCAGGTCGTCCGGGGGCATGTGCACGCGGGCGTTGACCAACAGGTGGGCCTCGCCGGCCGAGACGGCCGCCTTGCCGCGCACCAGCGCCGGCGCGTCGTTGCCCGCCAGGTTGCCGACGAGGTTGCAGCCCGGGGCGGTCAGCAGCAGTTTGACGTGGGCGACCTCGGCCGCCCGCGCGCGGCACGCCGCCCGCACGCCATCGAGCAGGCGGCGGCAGAAGGCGGCCCAGTCGGCCGGACGGTCGGCCCCCAGGCCCACGTCGGCGTTGAGCCAGCCCAGGACGGCCTCGCCCTCGGCGTACGTATCGTAATCGACCTGGGCGATGCGCCGGCCGGCGGGGGCGTCGCCCCGGACGGCCTGGAGCCACTCGTCGACGCCGGCGCCGGTGGCGGCCGAGAGAACCATCACGGCCCGGCCCGGAAACTCGCGATCGAGCATCGCCCGCAGGTCGCCGAGTTCCGCCGCCGACACGAGGTCCGACTTGTTCAGGAGAATAAGGTCGGCTTCCTCGATTTGCTTGCGGAAGATGTAGAGGACGCTCTCGGGAAACGCCCCCGCGGCCCCGTCGCCGAGCGCCTGCCGCAGCCGCACGGGGTCCACCACGACCGAGAACGGGGCCAGCCGGAAGCGGTCGCCGTGCAGTTTCTTGATCGGCTGGAGGACGGTGGCCGAGATGTCGGTGCAACTGCCCACGGGCTCGCCGATGAGGACGTCGGGCCGCTGCTCGGCCAGCAGGCGGTCGGCGGCGGTCAGGAGGTCGCCGATGCGGCAGCAGAAACACCCGCCGGCAACCTCCTGAACGCGGTAGCCGTTGCCCCGAAGGACGGCCGTATCGACGAGGTTCCGGGCCTGGTCGTTCGTAATGAGGCCGACGCGGCGGCCCTCGCCAACCAGTCGCTCGGCCGCCCGCGCCAGAAGCGTCGTCTTGCCGGCGCCCAGGAAGCCGCCGACCAGAATCAATCGAGTCGCGTGCATGGGTATTTCCTGCCTTTCGGAAACGTGGGATGCGTGCCGCTCGCCCCGCGGCATCGCCGGACGCAGGACGTACTGGTAGGCCGCCCCTCCGGCCAGCGCGCCCAGGACGGGCGAGAGGATGTACACCGTGAAGAACCCGCCGCGCGGGCCCGGAATCGCAACGGGTCCCCACCCGGCCAGGTACGCCAGCAGGCGCGGCGCGAAGTCCCGCGCCGGGTTCAGCCCGGCTTGGGTCAGCGGGGCGATGATGGCAATGATGATGGCCACCGCCAGGCCGATGAATAAGGCGAACATCGTGCCGCGCGGGCGGCCCGTGTTCCGCCGGTCGGTGACGGCGAACACGAAGAAGGCCAGCAGCGCGGTGCCGGCGCCCTCGGCCAGCATGGCCCTGGCCTGCGTCACGTCGGCCAGCCGGCCCGGGAGGGCGTCGGCCACGGCCGGATTGGGAAAGTACTCGCCGTACACCATGGCCGACCGCTCGCTGCCGGGCCCGCCCCGCACGAGTCCGTTGGCCGACTCGAACTCGGCGATGGCGCCGCCGTACAGGCCGTACAGCAGCGCCGCAGCCGCAAACGCCCCCGCCATCTGCGACACGACGTACGGCCCGACCTTGCGAAGGGGAAATCCGCGAAAGGCCGCGAAGGCCAGCGTCACCGCCGGGTTGATGTGGGCCCCGCTGACGGCGCCCGTCGCGTAGATGGCCAGCGAGATGGCAATGCCCCAGACCATGGCCACCTGCCCGAGACCGGTCAGCGCCCCGGTCAGGATCACCACGTGGACCGCGCCGATGCCGAAGAAAACGAGGATGCCGGTGCCGATGAACTCGGCCAGGCACTCGCGGACCGTGCGCGAGGTCGTCATGTCGCGGCCTTTCCGGCGGCGGTTCGCCGTCGGCAGGCGCAGCGCCTCGCCGGCCGGGCCGGCCCGACCGCCCGCCGCAGCGTCCCGAGGAGTTGGGCAACGCCCCGGCGATAGTCGTCGAGCGTGGCCACCCATCGGCGCAGACACGTGCGCCCGGCAGGTGTGAGTCGGTACCGGCGTTTGGCAGGCCCGGCGGCGGGGGCGTCCCAGGCGGACGCCAGGAGCCCCTCCTTCTGCATGGCCCGCAGCGCCCGGTAGACGCCGGTGGCGTCGGGTTTCTGGCCGCGCGAGATGCGCAGGCGCCCCAGCCGCTCGACGACGCGGTACCCGTGCAGGGGCTGCCTGGCGAGGACCGCCAGGACGGCCGGCCGCACCATCTTGTCGAGCGTGATGCCGGCGCACGGACATGACTCGAAGGAACGCGGCATAGGATGTCCTCCTCTATTAGAGTTTGTCCTATAGTCGGCGTCGGATAGGATGCCGTCGGGCGGAGGATCTGTCAAGGATAATTCGACGGCGCCGCGGCGGGGCGGCGCGGACACGCGGTGGCGCGGCCGTGTGCCTCGAAGCAAGACCCTGGTCACCCTTCGGGATGACCATGCCACCCCATGCACGGCCGGGAAACCTGGCCGGGGCGGCTACGCCTCGACGAGAACGCTGAAACGCCACGCCGGCGCGGGCAGCGTGCACTGGCTGCCCTTGGCGGCGGCGGTCAGCGCGAGCGACTTGCCGGAGATGAGGATGCAGCATCGAGAATCGGCCTGTCGAAGCTCCCCAACGTGGTAGAATCGGAAAGACTGCTGACGGCGATCGTCAACAGGAAGTCCTGTGGGAAATGTCGGATGAAAGGTCGTTACGCCAGACACATACGGGTGCAGAGCACCCACACGGCGCTCTCAGAGACGAGGACTTGAATGAGCAAGGTCTCCTTTACGGGTGGCATGGCCACGGCGTCTTCCCGTGGGCATGGTTTCGCCCTGCTTGAGGCCCACGTCCTGATGGTCTGGACCTCGTGGCTGATTCTTGCGCTCGCCGTCCGTCCCGGCGTAGCGGGCGAGACGCCCCCTCGCGCGTGGACGCCCGACCTTCTTCGCAACGCTGCCGCCTGGCCGAATGCCGACGCGGGCATCGCCGCCACGCCGGCCGGGCTGCGGGTCGAGGTGGCGGCCGGACGCAAGTTCGCCATCGCCGCGGTCTCGCGCCTTGCGCTGCCGAAGGACATGGGGCGCGTCCGGGTTCGCGTGGCCCAGGTCGGCGTCGAGGCGAAATGGTTCGTGCGGCTTTACGGAGAGTTGCGGCAGCCCGGCGATCGCCGCACGGTTGGCATCGCTCAGGACGAGACCGCTGCCGGGGAGCGCGTGTTCGATCTGGACCCGCGAATGCGTCAACTGCCCGACGCGCCGCTTCAACTTCAACTTGGGGTCGAAGGCCCCCCCGGCGCGTTCGCTGTATTCGAAGACGTGGCTTTTCTGCCGCCGATTTCGAGACCCAACTGGCAGGCGCGAAAGGTCTTTCAACCCGGCCAGAAAGACATCGCCGCCGTGGAGTTGATGCCCAACCTTCCGGAGCCCTTTGAACTCGTGAACTGGCGAGAGAAGGCGCGGGCCTACGACCGATTCGTGTTCGACTCCGGCGCGAAAGGCGAGTTTCTGCCGCTCATGTGGCTCGACGAGTCGCGCCTCAACACCAGCCGGCCCACCTTCGGCATGCCCAGCTACGTTGGCGACCCGGCCCGAAGCGGTGAGCATCCCGGTGCTCAGGAGGGCATCACCTGCATGGGCGCCGTGCTCGGCGCGACGCTGGTGGGCATCGACAAGAGCCGGCAGGAACACGACTACGTCCGCATGTGCGAAGCCTGGTTCAACTCCGGGAACGGCTTGAACCTGGTGCTCAACCTTCAGCGGCAGGAAACCGGCGGTTCGTTCTGGTATGAAATCTGGCCGCACATCGTCTTCTACGCGATCGCCGACCGGTATCCCGACAATCCTCGGCTCACCGAGATCACGCGCCTCACGGCGGACCGCTGGCGCCAGGCGTGCCTCGACCTCGCGGACGCCAGCGGCGTGCCGGACTTCAACCACACGTCGTTCAACTTCCGCACCCGTAAGCCGATTGACAACGGCAAGTGGAAGGAACCCGATGCGGCCGCCGGCGTGGCGTGGCTGGCGTACGCGGCCTGGATGAAGTTCCGCGACCCGGATCATCTCGCCACCGCCGAGGGCTGCCTGACGTTCCTGCAAGGCTTGCCGAGCAACCCCTACTACGAAGTGCTCCTGCCTTACGGCACGCTTGTAGCCGCGCGCATGAACGCGGAACTGGGCCGCGATTACGACACGGACCGGTTGCTCAACTGGTGCTTCGGCGTGAGTGACTGTCGCGGCGGCTGGGGCGTGACCGTGGGCAACTGGGGCGGCTACGACTGCGACGGGTTGCTGGGCAGCATTGACAACCGGGGCGGCTACGCCTTTGCCATGAACACGTTCGCCCAGGCCGGCGCGTTGGTGCCGCTGCCGCGCTACGACACCCGCTATGCCCGCGCCATCGGCAAGTGGATGCTGAACCTCGCCAACGCCGCGAGGCTGTTCTACCCGGGCGCGCTCCCGCCCGACCACGAAACCAGCGGCTTCTGGAAGGGCGACCCCCAGCACGTCATCGCCTACGAAGGACTGCGCCGCGAGTGGCGGGGCAAGAGCCCCTGCGCCACCGGCGACCCCGTGGCGATGAAGTGGGGCCCGAAGACGGACCTCGGCCTCTACGGCTCCGGCTACGTCGGACTGCTGGGCGCCCTGGTGTGCCCGACCAACGTGCCGCGCATCCTCCAACTCGACTGCCTGGCCACCGACTTCTTCCGCAACAAGGCCTACCCTACGTTTCTCTGCTATAATCCGTATGCCGACGAGCGGAGTTTCGAGTTCGCCGTCGGGCTGCGGTCCGCCGACCTCTACGACGCCGTGACGCACCAGTTCGTGAAGCGCAACGTGCGGGAGAAAGCCACGCTCACGCTCCCCGCCGACTCGGCCGTCGTCATCGTCATCGTGCCCGCCGGCGGCAACCTGACACGCAAGGGCAACCGGACGCTCGTCGATGGCGTGGTGGTGGATTGGCGTTAACAGCCAATCGCGGCAATCTGCTTCCAAAAGCCTATCCCAGCAGGCTCTTCGTGCCGTTTCTGGAAAGATAGTGGGGCTTTTTCAAGCGGGTTCCACGGCTGGAAAGACCTTTCGGGAAGCGGCGCTACGCCTCAACGAGAACGCTGAAACGCCACGCCGGCGCCGGCAGCGTGCACTGGCTGCCCTTGGCGGCGGCGGTCAGCGCGAGCGACTTGCCGGAGATAAGGTCGCGCAGGCGTCTGCCCCGGAAAAAGTCCCGCGCAAACCGCAGCCGCGCCCTGCTGCAGCCCGCCGGGAAGAACACGAAGACGACCTTGCGGCCGTCGGCCTCGCCGTGCTTGGTATAGACGAACGCGTTGCGAGCGGGCCGCGGCGAGAGGACCTCCACCTGCGGCTCCCACCCGGCCCCGTGGACGAGGTCCCGGATGAACGCCTCGAACCCGGCGGTCGGCTGCTGCCGGTACGCCTCGCCCAGGTACCCGCCGCACAGGACCACCCGGCCCTTGCCCACGGGCACGTCAACCACCAGGCCGCCGTCCTTGCCGCGAGCCAGAACCTTGCCGCTGCCTTTCGTCCACGGGGTAAGCCACTGGGTGACGCCGAGCGAGCGCGTTCGGCCGCGCACCCTGGCGCGGATGGTGTCGCGCTCCAACGTCCGGCGGCCGACCTCGCGGATACCCGCCAACCGGGCCGTGAAACGGTCGGCCGGGTAGCGGTACAGACCGTCGGAGCCGAACGCGCCGCACTCCGACTCGGTCACGAGCGTGCCGCCCGCGCGGACGAAACGCTCGAAGGCCTCGGCCGTCTCGTCGTCGACGACGAGGGTGCGCGGCAGGAACAGGATTTTCATGCCCTCGAGCGCCTCCAGATGGCACTCCTCGACCAGGGCGTACGGGATGGAGCTGCGGACCAGCGCCCGGGCGTAGCCTTCAAGGGCCTTGCGGGCCCGGTCGGCGTTGCCCTCGATGGCCCAGTTATGGTAATAGGTCTGCGGGCTGAAGAGGACACCCACCTCCGGCCGCGCGGGCCAGGGGTGTGGCAAGTTTTTCTGGCGCGCTGGTGTAGTTGTTGTTAGTCTTGCTTCCACAAGGACTTACGTTTTAAGGAGGCGAGATAAATGGGTAAGAACAAGCGGCT
>Ga0307379_10010794_pt1 | contig 12060 bp, 10 predicted proteins | sample UN2MG_FD_202237 | JGI IMG/M metagenome (GOLD analysis project Ga0307379, IMG submission 202237) | Soil microbial communities from Risofladan, Vaasa, Finland - UN-2 | ecosystem: Environmental > Terrestrial > Soil > Coastal area > Acid sulfate soil | place: Finland: Risofladan, Vaasa | collected... | reverse complement strand
ATTCGATGGAGCTATTTCCATCGCCTCCGCCGAGAACTGCCGCCTGATCGGGCTTCAAATCGTTAACGTCGGCGGGCAGGGAATAAAAGCTTCCGGCGACGGCCTGCGCATCGAGCGATGTCACGTCTATAACGCAGGCGCCTGCGGCATCAGATGCCAGGGGGCCGAAGCCGTCGTTGCCGACAATCACATCCACGACGTCGGGCTGACTTACCCCAGCGCCATTGCCCTGCAGGGCGGCGGCAGGGACTGCCTTATCAGCCACAACGAGATCCACGATTGTCCTTATACCGCTATCAACTGCGGCGGCGAGCGGAACCGGATCGAGCATAACCTGATTTATCATGCAATGAAAGAGCTGCACGATGGGGGCGGCATTTACTGTTTCGCAGGTAAAGACCTCGTGCTGCGCGGCAATTTCATCCGTGACATTATCGACACCGGCGGATACGGGGCCTCGGCTTATTATCTCGACGAGCGGTCTGAGAACTGTCTTGTCGAGGGCAACCTTTCGGTTGGTATCCTTCGGCCCTCCCACAATCACATGGCCAAAGGCAATACGATACGCAACAACATTTTTATCAGCAATGCGGACGCCAGGATTACGTTTCCAAAATCATCGAACTATACCTTCGAGCACAATGTCATCCAGGCCAAAGGCCAAATTGTGCTGGAGAATCCGGACGGGATTACGACGCTGCGGAATAACGTGCTGTTCAGCGCCGAGGGTAAAATTCAGTGCCGTAAGCTGAAGGACTATAGCCAGGCGGGCAGTTATTCGTTCGAGGCCGACCGGGAAAATCTGTTAGCCGATCCTCACATTATCGAGTTTGAAAAGGGCCGGGTGAGATTTGCCGCCGATTCGCCCGCGCTCAAGCTCGGCATAAAACCAATCGACGTCAGCGGCGCCGGCCCGCGCCCGAGTAGAGATGGTGAGTAATCAACCGCCCGATTGGGAAAACCGAGCCGGCCTGCCAAATTTTATTCTTGCCCATTTAGCCGGTCTATGCCTAAAATGCGGACCGGTTTGTTGATTCTGAGATGACCAATATAAAGGGAGCTGGATTGTGGCAGAGGCTAACGAAGAACTAAGCAAGGACGCTCGTAAGTGGGCTATGTTCTGCCATCTGGCGGGACTTGCGGGGTTAATACCTGTTGCGCCGGTTTTTGGCAGTGTTATTGCGCCGTTGATTATCTGGCAGATAAAGAAAAATGAATTCGAATTCGTTGATGAGCAGGGCAAAGAGGCACTGAACTTTCAGATTTCGATATTAATATATGCGCTTGCGGCGGGGCTTCTTTGTTTTGCGTGCGTAGGCTTTATTTTGCTGCCGGCGGTGTACATTTTTGACCTTATCTTCATGCTGATTGCAGCGGTTAAGGCCAACAATGGCGAGCGGTATCGCTATCCGTTGAGCATTCGATTCGTTAAATGAAGATGACGGGATGAGATTCGAGGCAGAAGCAGGGACGGCTTGTCTATACAGATGTGACTGATTTGAAGGGAGCTGGGTTATGGCAAAAGCTAACGAGGGTACGAACGGTTCCGGTGTCGAGCCGATTGAAGAGCTTTACAGCGCCGATAGAGACAAGAATGTTCGAACGAGCTGGGTGACCGGGGAAATCGACAAAGAAGAGCGCAAGTGGGCGATGTTCTGTCATTTGGCGGGGCTCGCCGGGCTTTCGCCGCTGCTGCCGGGGATCGGCAGTGTGGTGGCGCCATTGGTTATATGGCAGTTGAAGGCGGATGAATTTCCATTTGTTGCCGAGCAGGGAAGGCGGGCTGTGAACTTCCAGCTATCCATGCTCCTTTATGTCACTATAGGCACCGTCATCTGCCTTGTCAGTTTAATCGGAGTTTTTTTGATACCGGTCGTGTTCTGTGTTTTTGGCCTTGTTGATCTGATCTTTGTGCTGCTTGCAGCGGTCAGGTCCAACAGGGGGCGGCACTATCGCTATCCGTTTACGATAAGGTTTTTTAAGCCCGTTAATGGCCTGTAGTATGTCGTCGGTCGACATACGATATACGAAACATGAAATTCGTAATCAAACTATTGATCAGTGTATGTGTGATCAGCATCTGTGCCGCGATCGCCCGCAAGGTGCCGACCCTGGCCGGACTTATTGCCGTGATGCCGTTGACCGGGCTGATCGTGCTTATCTGGCTGTACCTCGACAATCCCGGCAACTTTGCCCTGATGACCGATTACACCAAGGGTGCGTTATGGGGAATCGTGCCGACCATTCTGTTCTTCCTCGTGGCCTTTTTATGTTTCCAGAAGCACCTGCCTTTGTGGGTCGTGCTTTGCGCAAGCTTTGCCGTCTGGCTCGTCGGGGCATTCTTTCATCAATTGCTGCTGCGGTAGGTCGATGACAGTTTGCTATTGAAGTAACCTGACCAAACCGAGGTTGCCATCTACTTGTATCTTCTGACCTGGTTCACGATGAAAACTCCTTGCACATTGCACTCGGGCCTTACGAAAAGTTGCTCTCGGTTCGGATTATGACTGCCTGTGTTCTTGCACGATTGCTGCCGGTTAGCTATTATAGCATAGAGTGAAAGTTTCGGCATATTAGAAAAACGTGTGAAGGAGTCCTTCTATGAAAGCAGACATAAACCGCCGTCAATTCATCAAGGCTCTTGGAGTGGGGGCGGGGGCCCTTGTGCTGGGCGGCTGTGCCGGGCAAATCCATCCCCAAGCTTCGCTTGAGGCTGCCACCCAGCCATCCTCGAAAAAGCCAAACTTCGTTATAATATTCTGCGACGACATGGGCTACGGCGACCTTGGCTGCTTCGGGCATCCGACGATTCGAACGCCTAATCTTGATAAAATGGCCGCCGAGGGCCAGAAATGGACGAACTTTTACGTTGGCGCCTCGGTGTGCACGCCGAGCAGGGCGGCGCTGCTGACGGGAAGGCTTCCGATTCGCAGCGGGATGTGCAGCGATCAGCGGCGTGTATTGTTCCCCGATTCGGCCTCCGGCCTGCCGCAAAGCGAAGTAACCATCGCCGAAGGTCTCAAAACCAGAGGATACGCTACGGCCTGCGTCGGAAAATGGCACCTCGGGCATCTGCCGCAGTACTTGCCGACCAATAACGGCTTTGATTCATACTTCGGCATACCGTACAGCAACGATATGGACAGGGTCGGCGGTGAAGGCCGACAGGCATTCCTCGAACCGAAAGTCGAATACTTCAACGTCCCCCTGATGCGAGATGAAGAAATCATCGAACGCCCCGCGGATCAGAATACGATAACAAAACGCTACGCCGAGGAGGGGGTCAAGTTCATCAAAAAGAGCAAGGACAAACCTTTCTTTCTCTACCTGGCCAATAGTCTTCCTCATGTTCCGTTGTTCGTCTCAGAGAATTTCAGAAACAAGAGCTTACGAGGCCTGTACGGCGACGTCATCGAAGAGATCGACTGGGGTGTCGGACGGATACTCCAGACCCTGCGGCGTGAAGGCCTGGCCGAAAACACCTTCGTCGTCTTCACCTCCGACAACGGCCCATGGCTCACATACAACGAACATGGCGGCTCGGCAGGATTGCTGCGAGAGGGCAAAGGCTGCACTTTCGAGGGCGGGATGCGCGAGCCCTGCATTATGTGGTGGCCCGGCACGATAAAATCCGGCGTCGTGAACGATATAGGCGCCACGATGGATTTGTACACGACGATTTTGACGCTGGCCGGCGTGAAGGTGCCGGATGACCGCGTGGTCGATGGCCTGGATTTGTCGCCTGCTCTTTTCGGAACCGGGCCCAGCCCGCGCAAGGTGATGTTCTACTACCGGGGCGCGAAGCTATACGCGGCTCGCAGTGGCCTTTACAAAGCCCATTTCATCACAAAGCCGGCTTACGGCAAGGGCAACGAAACAATGCACGATCCGCCGCTGCTCTATCATCTCGGCCATGACCCTTCCGAAAAATACGATATTTCGAAAGACCATCCGGAAGTTATCAAAGATATCCAGAAAGAAGTTGCGCTGCACCTGGCGAATCTGACGCTGGGCGAAGACCAGTTGGCAAAGCGTATCAAGAAAAACTAACAGGGATTTTTATACGACTCATCAGCGTCGAGAATAAAGGAGAAAACAACTTATGAAGAGCCGAATCAATCGACGACAATTCATCAAAGCCGCGGGTTTGGGAGTGGCGTTTTTTGCGATGGGTGGCAGCCTCAAAGCCAAGGGCTTTGGGGATGGCCGAGCCGAGCAAATCCAACCCCAGGCTTCGCTTGAGGCTGCCACCCTGGTGTCCTCGAAGAAGCCGAACATTGTTCTTATCATGGCCGACGACCTCGGCTATGAGTGCCTTGGTTGTTACGGCAGTAAATCTTATAAAACACCCGTCCTCGATGGACTTGCTCAGACAGGCATGCGTTTCGAGCACTGTTATTCCCAGCCGCTCTGCACGCCGTCGCGCGTCAAAATCATGACGGGCCAGTATAACTTCCGCAACTATGTGAACTTCGGTGTGCTCGACCCGAAACAGAAGACTTTTGGCCATCTCCTTCAAAATTGCGGTTACGCGACCTGCGTCGTCGGCAAGTGGCAGTTGTACGGCAGCGTCAATCAGGGCGCCGAGGTTCGCGGCACCGGCAGCATGCCGGATCAGGCCGGCTTCGACGAGCACTGCCTCTGGCAGGTCAAGGACAGGGGCTCGCGATACAAGGACCCGGTAATGGTTCAAAACGGCAAGACCCTCGAAAATCTTCAGGGCAAATACGGTCCCGATGTTTCCTGCGATTATGCACTGGACTTTATCGAGCGGCATAAGGCCGGACCGTTCCTGCTTTACTTTCCAATGGCTATTGTCCACAGTCCTTTTGAGCCTACGCCGGACAGCGAAGACTGGGGGAAAAATACGAAAAAGAATGACACGAAATACTTCGCGGATATGGTTGCCTATATGGACAAAATTGTCGGGCGGATTGTCGGCAAGTTAGGCAAGCTTGGCCTGCGGGAAAACACCCTGGTTTTATTTGTCGGCGACAACGGCACGGACAAAAGTATTCGATCGCAAATGGCGGACAGTGTCATCCGGGGCGACAAGGGCAATACGACTGATGGAGGCACGCACGTTCCCATGATTGCGAACCAGCCCGGCGTCGTTCCTGCCGGAAAGGTGTGCGGCGACCTCGTGGACTTCAGCGATTTTGTGCCGACTTTTGCCGAAGCGGCCGGTACCGAGGTTCCGGGAAATATGAAAGTCGACGGCAGGAGTTTCCTGCCACAGCTTCGCGGCGAAAAAGGAAATCCGAGAGAATGGATTTTCTGCCATTATGACCCGCGGTGGGGAAAAAGCAAAATGCGGCGTTTTGTCCGTGACAAGCGCTGGAAACTCTACGCCAGCGGCGAACTTTACGATGTGCCGGCCGATACGCTTGAGCAGAATCCGAACCCGCCCGGTCCGGAAGCCGCCGAAGCAAGAACGCGCCTCCAAAAAGTTCTGCGTTCGATCGTGCCGGACCTGTAGAGACGTGATCCGGCCAGAAAGATTCAAAGATTTATAGAAAAGGATTCATGGGATGATGGATTTATATTCACGTCGGGATTTCGTTAAGACTCTGGGCATGGGCGCCGCAGCGCTGGCGCTGCCGGGGCGGAAAACTGTTTCCCAGTTACTTGCCGGCGAAAACAAGCGGCCTAATATAATCCTGATAATGGCCGATGATCTGGGCTACGAGTGCCTCGGTAGTTACGGGAGCACATCGTACAAGACGCCGGTACTGGATGAGCTGGCCGGGGGCGGTATGAGATTCGAGCACTGCTATTCGCAGCCGCTTTGCACGCCGTCACGCGCTCAGATTATGACCGGCAAATACAACTCTCGCAACTACACCGTTTTCGGCTCACTCGATCCCAAAGAAACAACATTTGCTCACGTTATGAAAAAATCGGGCTATGCGACCTGCGCGGCGGGCAAGTGGCAATTGTACGGCGGCGGCAGCGGCACCTCTCCCGAACAGGCCGGCTTCGATGAATATTGTCTCTGGCAGGTCAAGGACAGGGGCTCGCGATATTCAGACCCGACGGTGCTCGAGAACGGAACGTTACATAAGGATATCGAAGGCAGGTACGGCCCGGATATTTTCTGTGATTTCATCAACAGCTTCATGGAACGGCGTAAGAGCGGGCCATTTTTCGTCTATTATCCGATGGCCCTGACCCACGGACCTTTCGAGCCGACGCCGGACAGCAAAGAATGGCGGGATGGCAACCACAAGGCCAACAAGAAATTCTTTGCCGATATGGTTGCTTACATGGATAAGATTGTCGGTCGTATTACCCAAAAGCTGGATCAACTCGGCCTGCGTGAGAACACGCTTATTCTGTTCACCGGCGACAACGGTACGCCCAGGGGAATCACATCGCGATTGGGATCGGTAGCGATCGAAGGAGGCAAAGGCCTTACGACCGACGCCGGCATGCACGCGCCTCTTATCGCCAACTGGAAAGGTACGATCCCGGCGGGAAAAATCTGCGGCGACCTCGTGGACTTCAGTGATTTTATGCCGACTCTGGCAGAGGCGGCAGGAGCGGAACCGGCGCCGAATTTGAAGATTGACGGCAGAAGTTTCCTTCCTCAGCTTCGCGGCGAAAAAGGCAGGCCGAGAGACTGGATATTCTGTTACTATAAACCGAACATGAAGAAGGGCAAGTGGGGCCTGAAGATTTTTGCCCGCGATAAGAAATACAAGCTCTATCATACGGGAGAGCTTTTCGACGTGAAGGCCGACTCGCTCGAGAAAAATCCAATCGAGTCCGGCCAGGGTGGTCCGGAAGTCGTTGAAGCAAAAAAACGTCTTCAGGCCGTGCTGGATTCGATGAAATAGATTGCTGCGGACCTTGTCATTCTGAACGAAGCGCAGCGCAGTGAAGAATCTCGACCGATCGAAGGCGAAGGTCTCAGGATGGCAGAATGTATCTTGATATGATAAGGAAGGAAAACATTATGAGTTCACACTTTTACACGCGTCGTGATTTTATCAAAGCAATGGGCCTTGGGGCGGCGGCGTTTGCTGTTACCGGATGCATGAACGCGTCCGGGTCACGAGCAGAGAAACGCTGGCGGCCTAATATCGTTCTGATGATGGCGGACGATATGGGATATTCGGATATCGGCTGTTACGGCGGTGAAATCCGCACGCCCAACCTCAACGGACTTGCCGCCGGCGGGCTGCGCTTTACGCAGTTCTATAACACCGCGCGATGCTGTCCGACCAGGGCCTCGCTCATGACCGGGCTTTACCAGCACCAGGCGGGCGTCGGGCACATGATGAACGACACAGGATTTGAAAGTTATCGCGGCGATCTCAACAACCGCTGTGTCACTATCGCCGAAGTGCTCAAGCTGGCCGGCTACAGCACCTATATGTCCGGCAAGTGGCACGTGACCAGACACCGTGGGCCGGAAGGCCCGAAGCACAACTGGCCCCGCCAGCGCGGTTACGACCGCTTCTTCGGAACCATTCACGGCGCGGGCAGTTTCTACGACCCGTGTTCGCTGACGCGCGACAATACGCAGATCCCGCCCGGCAGCGATGATTTCTATTACACCAGCGCCATCAGCGACAACGCCGTGACATTCATTCGCGAGCACAAGGCGGATAATCCGTTTTTCATGTATGTGGCTTATACCGCGCCGCACTGGCCGATGCATGCGATGCCGCAGGACATTGCCCGGTACAAAGGCCGGTACGCAGGCGGCTGGGATGCGCTGCGATCCGAGCGGCACAAGCGGATGATCGAAATGGGGATCGTCGATAAAAAGTGGGAGCTTACGCCTCGCGATGCCGACGTGCCGTCGTGGGAGCAGGCCGAGGACAAGCAGTGGTACCAGCGCCGCATGGAAGTTTACGCCGCGATGGTCGATTGTCTTGACCAGGGCGTCGGGCGGATCGTCGAGCAACTCAAAGAGAGCGGGCATTTGGAAAATACGTTGATTTTCTTTTTAGCCGATAACGGCGGCTGCGCCGAGGAGTACGGAAGTCGAGGTGCGATCAAGCCGGACCCGTCGAAAAACATTCCGTTGAAGCCGATGGATAAAAACGCGCTGCAGCCCGACATGCAGCCGAAAGTCACGCGTGACGGCCTGCCGGTGCGAACCGGCAAAGGCGTAATGCCGGGCCCTGCCGATACGTACATTGCCTATGGCCGGCCCTGGGCCAACGCCAGCAATACGCCGTTCCGCCTCTATAAGCACTGGGTCCACGAGGGCGGCATCAGCACGCCGCTGATAACGCACTGGCCCGCACGCATAACAGCACGCGGCGAACTGCGGCGCCAGCCCGGCCACCTGATCGACATTATGGCTACCTGTGTGGACGTCGCGGGCGCAGAATATCCATCCGAATACAAGGGCAACAAGATTACGCCGATGGAAGGCAAGAGTCTGGCGCCGGCCTTCGATAACAAGACGATTCAGCGAGAGGCTATCTACTGGGAGCATGAGGGTAACCGGGCCGTTCGCCAGGGCAAGTGGAAACTTGTCTCCAAACATCCGGGCCAATGGGAGCTTTACGACATCGACGCCGACCGAACGGAACTGACGAACCTGGCACAAAAGTATCCGGAAAAAGTCGAGCAGTTGATGGCACTTTATAAATCCTGGGCCGCCCGGTGCGGCGTCCAGCCCTGGCCCATAAAAAAGCCCGGCCGGAAGAAAAAAGCATGAAGAGTATCATGAATGAAAATCTTAGTCGGCGTAATTTCCTCAAACTTGCCGGAATTTGTGCCGCTTCAATTCCAGGTTATGCAAGCCTTGCCCAACGGCCGGCCGGGTCTGCACCAGCTCAAGGGCGCCCAAACATTATTTTTCTTATGTCCGACGACCAGCGCTGGGACGCTATGGGGTGCATGGGCAACCCTGTAATCAAAACACCGAATATGGACCGTCTGGCCGGCGAGGGCGTCCTCTTCGAAAACGCCTTTCTAACGACCTCGATATGTATGGCCAGCCGGGCCAGCATAATGCTGGGGCAGTTCGAGAGCCGGCACAAGTGTAATTTCGAGCGCCCATCAAATCGAACGATATCTTATGCCGAATTCGATAAAAGTTACCCCCGCCTTTTGCAAAAAGCGGGATATCGCACGGGATTTATCGGCAAGTTTGGTTTTGCCGTCAGCAAAGATAAAATCCAGAACTGCCCGCTCAATCCCGATGGAACAAGAGATGGCAGAAAGCAGTTGTGGAGAGAGCAGCGATATATGCCTGCCGATAAGTTCGACGCCTGGTACGGATTTCCCGGGCAGGGGGGGTATTTCCCAAACGGCGCCGACGGCAAACATTTGACACAGATTATGGGCGGGCAGGCGCGTGAATTTCTTCAAAGCAGCCAGCCGGGCCGGCCCTTTTGCCTTTCGATTAGTTTCAAGGCGCCGCACGGCCCCACTCAGCCGGACCCCGCTTACAAAGATATGTATAAAGATGTGAAAATTCCCCGACAGATAAACGATGGGGACGAATATTTCGAGAAGCTGCCGAAGGTGGTCAGGCAGTACTGGCGCGGGCGCAGAGTTTACAAAAATGAAGCCGGTCCGCAAAAGTATCAGGAATTTATGACCAGATATTATCAGTGTATCAGCGGAATAGACGTTGTGATCGGTCAGGTACGCGATGAATTGAAGCGTCTGAAGCTGGATAATAATACGATTATTATTTATACCTCCGACAACGGCTATTTTTGCGGCTCCAAGGGATTGGGCGGCAAGTGCCTGGCCTACGAGGAATCTATTCGCGCGCCGCTGATTATTTTCGATCCCCGGCTCGATAAATCCAAACGTGGAAAACGCCGCCGGGAGCTGGTTATGAACATCGACTTTGCTCCGACTATGCTGGATATGGCCGGCGTCGAAACACCGGCTGCGATGCAGGGAAAAAGCCTGCTGCCTCTTATCGTGGAAGAGAAAGTCAAATGGCGCGAATCGATTTTTACGGAAAATAATTTCACGTCGCATTTTATTCCGGCCCTAAGTGACGCCGGCGACCAGCGCGGCAAAGTTCTTGAGCGGAGCATCCGCAGTAAAAGTGTTCGAACCGAACGCTATAAGTACATTCGTTATTTTGAACAGCGTCCCATGATAGAAGAGCTGTTCGATATCCGCAACGATCCTATAGAAGTGTCTAACCTCGCGGATAAACCTGAATATTCCGATATTCTTGCTTCGCTGCGTAAACTGTGTGACGACTGGATTCGTGAAGCGCAATAACATTATTCAAAAGCTTTATGAAAACGAAAAAAGGAGATTTTTCAATGAGCTACAATTTGAACAGGCGTGAGTTTTTAAGAGCCGCTGGTTTAACGGCGGCGGTGCTGGCAATGCCGGGATGCGGGGGTCACTTACGGCAGGCTTCGGATGGGAAATCTACGGACAAACCGAATGTTGTTATCGTATTCTGCGATGACGTCGGCTACGCCGACATCGGTGTCTTCGGGGCCAAAGGATATGAGACGCCCAACCTTGACCGGATGGCGGCCGAGGGCGTGAAGTTCACGGATTTTTACGCCGCTGCGTCGTCGTGCACGCCATCGCGGGCGGCGCTGATGACCGGCTGCTATCCGCAGCGAGTCAGCCTGCCCAATGTGATCGGGCCGAACGCGAAAATCGGTATCAGCGACCAGGAGCAAACCATCGCCGAAACTCTCAAACCGCTCGGCTATGCAACCGCCTGTTACGGCAAGTGGCACCTGGGCCATCTTCCCAAATTTCTGCCGACCCGGCACGGATTCGACGACTACTTCGGCTTGCCATACTCGAACGATATGTGGCCTCAGCATCCGACCAATAAGAACTACCCCGATCTGCCGCTTATCGAAGGCGAAAGGATCCTCGAATACAACCCCGACCAGACGCAGCTTACTACCTGGTACACCGAGCGTGCCGTCAGGTTCATCGAGAAGAGCAAGGACCAGCCGTTCTTTCTGTACGTGCCTCATTCTATGGCGCACGTTCCGTTGTTCGTATCCGACAAATTCAAAGGCAAATCCGAGCGGGGTTTGTATGGCGACGTCATGATGGAAATCGACTGGTCCGTCGGACAGATCCTTTCGACGCTGAAGCGATTGGATATCGACGGAAAGACATTAATGATATTCTGTTCGGATAATGGGCCGTGGCTGAGCTATGGCGACCACTCCGGCCTGGCCAACCCGCTTCGAGAGGGAAAGGGCACAAGCTTCGACGGCGGCCACAGGGAACCGACCGTCATGCGCATGCCCGGCAAAATTCCCGCCGGCACCGTTTGCAACGAACCTGCTTCGACGATGGATATTCTGCCGACTGTCGCGAATCTGACCGGCGCCAAACTTCCCGCTCACCGCATTGACGGCAAAGATATCTGGCCGCTAATAACGGGTGTGCCCGGCGCCAAATCGCCGCACGAGGCGTTTTTCTATTACCGCGGCTTTGCGCTGGAGGCGGTTCGTAGCGGAAAGTGGAAGCTGCACCTGCCGCATAGCTACCGCACGCTCGCCGGACGACAGGGCGGCACGGGCGGCCAGCCGGCACAATACGAGCAGGGCAATATTGGCCCGGCGTTATTTGACCTGGCCAGCGATATAGGCGAGCAGCACGATGTCTCCGCCCGGCATCCGGCAATAGTGAAGCGGCTCATGGCTCTGGTTGACGAGATGCGGCAGGACCTGGGCGATTCGGCCAAGAAAATGACAGGGCAAAACAGAAGGCCGCCCGGTCACGTATAACCGGCATTGGCAAAACCTTTACGGGTGGTTCACGAACCGCTCGTATTTTCTCAATACATGCGATTCCGGCCCGATATAAAGGTAGTCAGCCGGATCGTGTAGAATTTTCATGAAAAGTTAAGGAATTTGACGAAATATATTGGATAGAGAAAACTAATTTGTGTTATAATCGTATATATAAACAGGCAGGCTTGAATTTATAATATTTTGAGTCGTTATCATATTTTGTTTGTTTTATCATATCCTGAACCCGCCTGCCAAAGTGAAGGTTCTTTTTCAGTCCGGCTTAAACTTTTGAATCGAGGGCAAGTTTGCGCAGAGGATTTGCGCCCTTATGGAAGACAAAACAGCC
>Ga0307379_10010792_pt1 | contig 12061 bp, 9 predicted proteins | sample UN2MG_FD_202237 | JGI IMG/M metagenome (GOLD analysis project Ga0307379, IMG submission 202237) | Soil microbial communities from Risofladan, Vaasa, Finland - UN-2 | ecosystem: Environmental > Terrestrial > Soil > Coastal area > Acid sulfate soil | place: Finland: Risofladan, Vaasa | collected... | reverse complement strand
AAGTCCTTGCTCGGGTCCTCGGGAAAGACGAAGACCACGATGTCGCCCCGATTCGGCGTGTTGAAGGCGAGGATCCGCCCCTTCGTGTACGGCACGTGGTACCCGTAGGTGAACTTGTTGACGAAGATGTGGTCCCCGATCAGAAGGGTGTCTTCCATGGAACCCGAAGGGATCTTGAACGCCTGCAGGAGGAGGGTGCGGACGATCATGGCGATGATCAGCGCGACGCCGAACGCCTCGGCGTACTCCCGGACCTTCCCCTTCCCCGCCACGGTCGCACCCTCCGGAGATAATTGCCGCATCCGGGTCACTCCTTGACCTTGAGGATCGAGAGGAACGCTTCCTGGGGGATCTCGACGGAACCGACCTGCTTCATCCGTTTCTTCCCTTCCTTCTGCTTCTCCAGCAACTTCCGCTTCCTGGAGATGTCGCCGCCGTAGCATTTCGCGATGACGTTCTTCCGGATCGCCTTGACCGACTCCCTGGCGATGATCTTTCCGCCGATCGCCGCCTGGATGGCCACCTCGAACATCTGGCGGGGGATCAATTTCCGCAGGCGCTCCGTGACGTCCTTCCCCTTCGGGTAGGCGTTGTCCCGGTGCACGATGAGCGAAAGGGCGTCCACCTTGTCCCCGTTGAGCAGGATGTCCAGCCGGACCAGGTTGGACTGCTGAAACCGGAGAAATTCGTAATCCATCGAGGCGTACCCGCGGGAGGCGGTCTTCAGCTTGTCGTAGAAATCGAGAACGATCTCGTTCAGCGGCAGTTCGTATTCGAGGATGACCCGGACCGCAGAGACGAACTTCATCTGCCGCTGCACGCCCCGCCGCTCCTCGCACAGCTTGAGGACGTTTCCAAGGTATTCCGCCGGCAGGTGGATCGTCGCGTGGATGATCGGTTCCTCGATATGGTCGAGCTCGACCGGTTCCGGAAGCCGGGCGGGGCTATCGACTTCCAGGACCGTGCCGTCGAGCTTCACCGCGCGGTATCCGACCGTGGGAGCCGTGGTGATGAGCTGTACGTCGTATTCGCGCTCCAGCCGCTCCTGGATGATCTCCATGTGGAGCAACCCGAGAAATCCGCACCGGAAACCGAATCCCAGCGCCACGGAGCTCTCCGGCTCCGCCGTGAACGAGGAGTCGTTCAGCCGGAGCTTGTCGATCGCCGTCCGCAACTGGGGATACTGGTCGGAGGCGAGCGGATAGACGCCCGCGAACACCATCGGCCGGACGACCTTGAACCCCGGAAGCGGCCGGGCGGTGGGATGGCGCGTGTCGGTGATCGTGTCGCCCACCTTCGTCTCGGTGAGTTCCTTGATGTTGGCGATCACGAAACCGACTTCCCCGGTCCCCAGCACCTTCAATTCCTGCGGGTGGGGAGAGAAGACGCCGACCTTCTGCACCTCGAACGAATTCCCCGTCGCCATGAAGGTGACCTTCTGGCCGGACCGGATCGCGCCGTCCAGCACCCGGGCAAGAACGACCACGCCGGCGTAGTTGTCGAACCAGGAGTCGATGATCAGCGCCTTGGTCGGCGCGTCCGGATCCCCCTCGGGCGGCGGAATCACCTTGATCACCTTTTCGAGCAGTTCCGGGACGCCGGTCCCCTTCTTCGCGCTGACCGCGAGGATCCCGGAAGTGTCGAGGCCGATGACGTCTTCGATCTCCTGGCGCACCCGATCGACCTCCGCGTTCGGAAGATCGATCTTGTTCAGGACGGGGATGACCTCGAGGTTCAGGTCGAGTGCCATGTAGACGTTGGCCAGCGTCTGTGCCTCGACTCCCTGCGACGCGTCCACGACGAGGATCGCGCCTTCGCATGCGCTCAGGCTGCGGGAGACTTCGTAGGAGAAGTCGACGTGGCCGGGGGTGTCGATCAGGTTGAGGATGTATTCCTTCCCGTCCTCCGCGCGATGGGCCATCCGCACGGTCTGGGCCTTGATCGTGATCCCGCGCTCACGCTCGAGATCCATCTTGTCCAGGAACTGGTCCACCTTCTCCCGGTCCGAAAGGGTCCCGGTGATCTCGAGGAGCCGATCGGCCAGGGTCGACTTCCCGTGGTCGATGTGGGCGATGATGGAAAAATTGCGGATGTTCTCTATTCGCATGTCTACCAGGTTCCGGAGGATTTCACCTTGTCTCGGAAGTACGCCAGCGTGAGGGCGAGCCCTTCTTCCAACGAAACGTCAGGATACCACCCCAATTCGTTGAAGGCCATCCCGTTTTCGATGACCGACCGGCGCTGCTCCCCCGGCATCGCCGGCCCGTGGATCTCTTCCTGGCGGCTCCCGGAGAGGTCCCGCAGCGTCCGGAAAAGCGTGTTCACGTCGGTCTCGATCCCGGTCCCGATATTTACGGATAGTCCGTCCCCGCGGGTGAGCGCCGCGAGATTGGCGCGCACGACATCCCCCACGTACACGTAATCGCGGGTCTGGAGTCCGTCTCCGTTGACGAGGGCGGGCTGCCCCGAAAGGAGCCGCTCGCAGAAGATGGCGACCACGCCCGCCTCCCCGTGGGGATCCTGTCGCGGTCCGTACACGTTCGAGTACCGCAGCGCCGTGTATTCCAGCCCGTACTGGATGCGGTAATAACCGAGGTACAGTTCGACGGATACCTTCGCCACCCCGTATGGGGAAACGGGCCGCAGCGGATGCGATTCGTCCGCGGGGAAGTACTCCTGTTCGCCGTACCCGGCGCCTCCCGAGGAGGAGAAGATCGTCTTCCGGACACCGTACTCCCGCGCCGCCTCGAGAAGGACCAGCGTGCCGACGATGTTCTCCTTCGCGTCGAAGACCGGATCGGCCACGGACTTGCGGACGTTGATCTGCGCCGCATGGTGGCAGAGGACCTCCGGGCGGAAGGTCCGGATCGCCTCGACGGCGGTTTCCGACCCGGCGTCCCCGAAGACGAACCGCGCTCCCTCCGGGACGTTCTCCTTCTTCCCGGAGGAAAGGTTGTCCAGCACGAGGACCTCGTGACCCGCATCGACGTACGCGTGCGCGACATGGGAGGCGATGAATCCCGCCCCTCCGGTGACCATGATCCGCATCGAACCTCCCCCCTCCGGCCTCGATACCATTCCTTGCCGACCGTTCAGTTTCCCGCGGAGCCGATCCCCTTGAGCCCGAATATCAACCGTACGCTCGTGTCGTCCGGCTGCGTCTTCCGGTTGACGGTAAATCCGAGGTTCCAGCATTCGCTTCGCGGATACACCGATAGCCCGACGCTCCCATCGGTAAGATAGCCGTTCCTCAAGGAGTAGTTCGCCACCATCTGGAGGCGGAGCCAGCGCAGGAGGCGCCATGCGAATATTCCATGCACGTCTTCCGCCAGTTCCCCGGATATCCGGTAGCCGACGAGGAGCCGGTGATCCTCGTCCTTTCTGTATTCCCCGCCGACCGCACCGAGCGTGAACGTGGTCTCCACCGGATCGAAGAGCGCCTCTCCATGGAACCACCACCGCTCGATGGGGTTCAACCCCAACTTCGCGTAGATGTCCGACGGCGCGCTGTTCTTCCCCGGGGGACGACCCGCTCCCGTGTCGATCTGTTCCCGCAGCGTCCGCACATAAGGTGCGAGCGGATCGACGTACGGGCTCCCCGACGTCTCGCTTCCCCCGATATCATAGGCCCACTCGATGTGGAACGACAGGAACTCCTTCGGAGGGGCGCCCTCCTTGACCCCGAGAAGGCGCTGTGAAAGCGTGAAGAGAAACTGGCTCTGGGGCGCCAGACGCGACCATCGGTCGGTAATGGGAAGATCGTCCTGGTAGACCGTTGGAACGTAGCGATATCCCGCCGAGATCCCGGCCGTATGTACGAAAGCTTTCCGCGGGACATCCTTGCGGACGTTCGCCGAAAGCGTTGCCCCGCCTCCGGGCACGAAGCGCCCGAGATCGGTCGGTCCATCCCCCGGGGACGATTCGAACCGGGTCTCGAGAGCGTCCGCGAACAGGTACGGCACCAGGGTGATGGAACGGTAGAGCGGAATCGCCCTTGAAACCTCCCCGAACCCCCTCGCGCGCAGTTCGTCGTAGCCGTCGTTGCGCTGGAACCGGGTCGCGGAGATCTCCCCGGAAAGATCGATCCCCGCGACAGGGATCCCCGCGGGAAGGAGCGTCATCGTGTACTCCGGCACCCGTTGCGCGGTGTTGTCCTCCCCGGGATCCCCCTGGAGGTCCTTGTTCCACACGATCGAAAGCGCGTGTTCCGTGTGGACTCCCGTGGCGGAGACGAACCCTTCCGATCGGGCGTGGCGCGCCGCCACGAGCGCGTTATTGTCGACCAGGTCGAGGTAGTAGTTCGAATCGGTAGGCACTTCCAGGCTCGCATTCGCGGTGAAAGGGCCGGAACGGAAGATATTTTCCCCGTAAAACCGCCCCCGGTTCCGCTGTTCCACACGGTCCCGGAAATAGGTCGCGCGGACGGCCCCGACCGATTCCGGGTTCAGGACGAACCGGTACTCGACTTCCGGACGGTATCCGCGGCGGCTCATCGCGTCGAGGGTCACGGTGGCGTCGCTCCAGCGGTTGATCACCTGGTAGTACGGCACCTCCAACGTGTATCCCCTGGAGCTGTTTGAGGAGAAACTCGGCATCAGGAGTCCGCTCTGGCGCGTCATCTTTACGGGAAACGCTCCCCACGGCAGCCACAGGACGGGAACCCCCCGGATGCGGAACGTGATGTCTTTCCCGATCGCGTACTGGTCGAGAGTGACGTTCGCCCGCCGCACCTCGAATTTCCAGTCCGGCTCCGGATCGCACGGGCATGTGGTCAGTGTCCCCTTTTCGATCAGGAAGGAACTCTTTCCCGTCTTCTCGATCCTCTGGCTCGCGATCTGATAATTGCTGCTGCTGATGCGGATGGTACCGTTGTAGAGGACTCCCTTCTCCGAGTCGAGGTTGATCGTGATCCGGTCGAACGCGAACTCCTCGCTCGCGTCCTTGTATCGAACCTTCCCGGTCAGGTCCGCTTCCCCCGTGGCCGAATCGTACCGGATCCTTTCGGCACGCATCGTCCGGGTCCCGAATGCCATTTCGACGTTCCCCTCCGCCAGGGCGACCCCCGTCTCCTCGTCGTATGAAAGGGTGTCGGCGGTCATGTGAACCGGTCCGTTGAGACCGATCCCCGGTTTCATGAGCTCCTTCAGGGGAAGGGGAATCGGAAAACGACCCTCCGCCGAGACGTCCGCAAGACCTCCGGCGATCAGCAGGAAAGCGATGACGAGGCAACGGAGCGGCTTCAAGGGACGAAACCGACGCGGTGCCGGTAGGCGTCCCCCGCGGCGGCGAGCGAACCGCACACGAGCACGACGCCTCCCTTGCCGGTCCAGCGGCGCGCGATCCGCCATCCATCCGGGAAGTTCCCCGCAAGGCGGCAGGCGATCCCCTCTTTCGCGCACGCATCGGCGAGGGATTCCCTTCCCGCGGCGCGCGGGTGCGAGAGAGGGTACGTGACGATCCCGTCGAAGTGTCGTCCGAGATGCCGCAGGTACCCCGAGGGGTTCTTGTCGGAAAGCATGCTCCACAGCGCGACGACGCGTCTCCCCTCGCCCCAGGGAGGAGATCCCGAAATCTCCCGTGCAAGGGTGGACGCCGCTTCCGGGTTGTGCCCCCCGTCGACCCATGTCCCGGCATTCGCGCGAAGAGGAAGCGGACACCATCTGCCGGGCCATAAGGAGGCCGGAAGCGCCTTCCCGGCCGCCGCGGCGAAATCGTCGGGCCCGATCCCCTCCGCGGATGCAAGGAGCCACGACGCGGTCAGCGCGACGGCGGCGTTGTCGCGCTGGAACCTGCCGATCCTCCGTACCCTCAACCGATCGAGATCGATGCCGGGAAGTTCCACAACGATCGTCCCGTCCGGGCGCTCCCTCCAGTCGAAGGTGCGGCCGAGTTCCCAGGGTACGCACCCCAGTTTCCGGGCATGCCGGAGGACGACGGCGCGGGCGCCGGGCCGCAATCGCCCGGTGACGAGCGGGACGCCCCTTCGGAGGATCCCCGCCTTTTCCGCGGCGATCGATTCGAGCGTTTTCCCGAGCCACTCCCGGTGGTCGTATCCGACGGTCGTGATGACCGAAACCGCCGGGCGGCACGCGCTGGTCGCGTCCCATCGTCCGCCGAGCCCCGTCTCCATGACAGCGATCCGGACATCCTTTCGCCGGAACCAGTCGGAGGCGGCCCAGGTCATCTTTTCGAACCAGGTAAGCGGATCCCCGGGAGGGGAGAGACTCTGCGCTACGCGAAAACCGTCACGAAGCGCGCGGGGGGAGATCATCTTTCCGTCGATGCGAACCCGCTCTTCCGGCGCAACGAGGTGCGGGGATGTATACAGGCCGATGGGGCCCAATGGCAACAGGCGCAGAACGTCGTACGCGAAAGAAGCGGTTGACCCCTTGCCGTTGGTCCCTGCGACGTGGAGGGTGCGGAACGACTTCTCCGGATGCCCGGACCGGGAAAACGCCGACACGATCCGGGACAGCCCGGGGCGGACGTTTTCCGGGCCGGAAGGTCCGGTTCCCCCGATCATCGATCCCCGGAACCCGAAAGATATCGCAGGATCATCGAAAGCGTCGCCTTGAGACGGCTGCGCTCCACGATCATGTCGAGCATCCCGTGTTCCAGGAGAAACTCGGCCCGCTGGAATCCCTCCGGCAGCTTCTGCTGGATCGTCTGCTCGATCACCCGGGGCCCCGCGAACCCGACCAGCGCCCCCGGCTCGGAGATGATGACGTCTCCCAGCATCGCGAAGCTCGCCGCAACCCCGCCGGTGGTTGGATCGGTCAGCACGCTGATGAAGGGCAGCCTGGCGTCGGAGAGACGCGCGAGCGCGGCGCTCGTCTTGGCCATCTGCATCAGCGAGAGGGTCCCCTCCTGCATGCGCGCGCCCCCGGAAGCGCTGAAGATGATGAGGGGGAGGCGGGATTCGAGGGCGACTTCCGCTGTGATCGCGATCTTCTCCCCGACGACGCTTCCCATCGATCCGCCCTGGAACTCGAAATCGAGGACCGCCAGTGCCACCTCGACGCCCACGATTTTCCCCGTCCCCGTGATGACGGCTTCCTTGCGCCCCGTCTTCTTCTTCGCCTCCTTAAGGCGGTCGACGTACTTCTTCGTGTCCGTGAAATTCAGGACGTCCACGGACTCCATCTCCTCGCCGAACTCCACGAACGTTCCCTCGTCGATGACCGCACGGATCCGCTCCCGGGCGGGGATCCGGAAGTGGTACACGCATTTGGGGCAGACGTTCAGGTTCCGTTCCACCTCGGGCTTGTAGATGATTTCGAGGCAGGCGGCGCACTTGATCCACATCCCCTCGGGAATCTTGATCTTCTTGTCGCTTTCGTCCTTTTTCCGGAAGAGTCGAATCGCCATGGCCATGTCACCTCAGTGCCTTCTTAAGGGATCGGACAAACCGGGAAAGCTCCGCCGGGCCGCGGGTGCCGCGGCCGTTCCTTTCGACGATCTTGACGCAGGCGCTCCCGACGACCGCCGCGTCGGCATGCCGGGTGGCCGCCGCCGCCATCGCCGGGGAAGAGATGCCGAATCCGACGGCAACCGGCAGCCGTGTCGCCTCCGCGACCTTCCTGGTCCACGCGGCCATCTCCGGGGGGAGGGTTTTCCGCATCCCGGTCACGCCGGTCACGGAGATCAGGTACAGGAATCCGGAGCCCGCGCGGTCGACCGCACGGACCCGGGCCATCCCGCTCGTAGGCGCTGCCAGGGGGATCCAGTCGAGCCCCGCTTCCCGGAACCATGGCAGCGCCTCTCCCCTCTCCTCGAAAGGCAGGTCGACCACCAGGAACCCGTCGACCCCTGCCTCCCGTGCATCCTTGCACAGGGAGGGCAAACCGTACCGGTAAAACGGGTTGTAATATCCGAAGAGCACGATCGGCGTGGCGTGCGTGTCGCGGAATCTCCGCACAAGCTCGAGGGCCCCGGCGACATTCATCCCCGACGACAAAGCCCGACGCGAGGCTGCCTCGATCGTTGGACCATCCGCCGTGGGATCCGAAAAAGGAACGCCCACCTCGATGATATCCGCTCCGGCGTCCGCTGCCGCCCGGAGGTACCGGAGTGACGCCGCCGGCGTCGGGTCTCCCGCGGTCAGATAGACCACGAGTCCCTTCTCTTCGGACGCGTGGAGGCGTCGGAACGCGGCGTCAATCGCCGACACGGCCGCCCTCCCCCAATTCCATCAGGATCCCCATGTCCTTGTCGCCCCGCCCCGAGAGATTCACCAGGACGGTCTCGGAAGGCCGCATCTTCTTGGCAAGGCGGTACGCGAACGCGACGGCGTGGGACGATTCGAGCGCCGGCTGGATCCCCTCGTACCGGGAGAGCAGGGAGAAGCCCGAGAGCGCCTGTGCGTCCGTCACGGAGACATATTCCGCCCTGCCCGTCTCTTTCAACCACGCGTGCTCCGGACCCACGCCGGGGTAGTCCAGCCCCGCGGAAATCGAGTGGGCTTCGAGAATCTGTCCGTCCGCGTCCTGGAGGAGGAACGACTTGCTCCCGTGGAGCACGCCGACAATCCCGCGGGAAAGCGTGGCCCCGTGTCTGCCGGAAGAGAGACCGAGCCCCCCCGCCTCCACCCCGTAGAGCCGGACCCGGGGATACCTCAGGAAGGAGGTGAAGATCCCCATCGCGTTGCTTCCGCCACCCACGCACGCCACGACCGCGGTCGGCAGTTTCCCTTCCGCCTTCCGGAACTGGGGGAGCGCTTCCCGCCCGATCACCGACTGGAAATCCCGTACCATCTCCGGGTACGGGTGCGGGCCCGCCGTGGATCCGATCAGGTAGTAGGTGGTCCGGACGTTCGTCACCCAGTCGCGAAGCGCCTCGTTCATGGCGTCCTTCAGCGTACGGCTCCCCGAGGTCACGGGGTTGACGCGGGCCCCGAGAAGGCGCATCCGGAAGACGTTGTGGGACTGTCGCCGGATGTCCTCTTCGCCCATGTAGATCTCGCACGGGATCCCCATCCGGGCGCAGACGGTGGCCGTCGCGACGCCGTGCTGGCCGGCGCCCGTCTCGGCGATGATCCGCCGCTTCCCCATCCGGCGCGCGAGCAGCCCCTGCCCAAGAGTGTTGTTGATCTTGTGCGACCCGGTGTGGGCAAGGTCCTCCCGCTTGATGTGGATCCGTGCGCCTCCCGCCTTCTCCGTCAGCCGCTCCGCGAAATACAGCGGGGTCGGCCGGCCGGCGTAACTCTTCAGGAGGTGGTCGAGCTCCCGATGGAAGGACCGGTCGCGCCACGCCTCCTTGTACGCCTTTTCCAGCCGGATCAGGGCGGACATCAGCGTTTCGGCGACATACCTCCCCCCGAAGGGGCCGAAGTGCCCCGCCGGATCCGGTGTCCCGATCCTCTTACGCCTCGGCAATGCGGAGCCCCGCTTTCGCGCGTTCGATGAACGATTTTACCTTGTCCCGGTCTTTCCGTCCCGGCGACGACTCGACGCCGGAGGCGACGTCGACCCCGAACGGGCGCGCCTCGTGAATGGCCCGCTCGACGTTCGAAGGTGTGAGCCCTCCCGCGAGAAGCCACGGCTTCCCCGCGCTTCCGGCACCTCGAACACCCGCTATCCCAGGGAACCGTCCCGCAAGCTCCCGCCACGCCAGTTCCCGACCCGTCCCTCCGTATGCGCCCTTGCCGCCGGCGTCGAACAGGAACGCCTCGCACGGATACGCGAGCAGCGCCGGGAGATCCGGTGCGCGATCCGCGTGGACCGCCCGCATCCGCCAGAGCGGGATGCGGGAGGCGTCCCCGGGAGGCTCGTCCCCGTGGAGCTGAACCCGGCGGATCCCGAGGGTTCCGCACAGCGACACGATCGTCCCCGGAGACTCGTTCACGAACACACCGACGACCTCCGCCCGATCCGCCACCGCCTCCACGATCTCCCGGGCGAGGTCGACAGGGACGAAGCGCAGCGACCCCGGGAAGAAGTTGATCCCTATCGCTTCCGCACCGCAGGCGACGGCGTGCGCGGCGTCCTCCGGACGGGTCACCCCGCAGATCTTGATCCGGAACATCCTCGCCGGGGCGCTACCCCGCGACCTTGGGAAGGCGGTGAAGCGCCTCGGCGACCTTCTCCTTCGGATACTCCAGATCCTTCAGGCGACCGTTGAGGTAGTCGTCGTAGGCGGTGAGATCGAAGAAACCGTGTCCGCTCAGATTGAAGAGGATGGTCTTCTGCTTCCCCTCCTCGTCCGCGCGCTTCGCCTCGACGATCGCCGAGTGGATGGCGTGGGCCGACTCGGGCGCCGGAAGGATCCCTTCCGTGCGGGCGAAGACCATCGCGCTTTGAAACACGCCGATCTGGGCGTACGCCTGGGCCTCGATCAACCCTTCGTGATGGAGCTGGCTGACAAGCGCCGAGTCCCCGTGGTACCGGAGGCCTCCCGCGTGGATCCCGTCGGGCACGAAGTCGTGGCCGAGGGTGTACATCTTCATGAGGGGGGTGAGTTTCGCGGTATCGCCGAAATCGTAGGCGTAGATCCCCTTCGTGAGCGTGGGGCAGGAGGCCGGCTCCACGGCGACGATTCGCGGATCCTTTGTTCCGGCGATCTTGTCGCGCAGGAAGGGGAAGCCGATCCCCGCGAGATTGCTGCCGCCCCCGCAGCACGCGATGACGACGTCGGGGTAATCCCCTGCAAGCTTCATCTGCTCCTTGGCTTCCAGGCCGACAACCGTCTGGTGGAGACAGACGTGGTTGAGGACCGACCCGAGGGAGTAGCTGGTGTCCTCGCGCGTCGCAGCATCCTCGACCGCCTCGCTGATCGCGATCCCGAGGGATCCGGGGGAGTCCGGAAACTCCGAGAGGATGGCGCGCCCGGAGTTGGTGTCCTTGCTCGGGGACGAAACGACTTTCGCCCCCCAGGTTTCCATGAGCATCCGGCGGTACGGCTTCTGGTTGTAGCTGACCTTCACCATGTAGACCTTCACCTCAAGGCCGAAGAACGACCCGGCGAGGGCCATGGCGGAGCCCCATTGGCCCGCCCCCGTCTCCGTCGCGATCCGTTTGCGTCCGGACATTTTGTTGTAGTACGCCTGGGGGATGGAAGTGTTCGGCTTGTGGCTCCCCGCGGGACTGACGCCCTCGTACTTGTAGTAGATCTTCGACTTCGTCCCCAGCGCCTCCTCGAGGCGAAGGGCGCGGAACATCGGGGTCGGCCGCCAGAGGGTGTAGATGTCCCGGACCGCCTCCGGGATCGGGATCTCCCGCTGCGACGACACTTCCTGCTCGATCAGGGGCATCGGGAACAGGGGGGCGAGATCGTCCGGGCCCACCGGCTTGCCGGTGCCGGGATGGAGCACCGCCGCCGGTCGGTTCGGCATGTCCGCCATGATGTTGTACCAGGTCTTCGGTATTTCCGAGTCCTTGAGGAGAAACTTCACTTTCATGGTGTCGGCTCCTTAACGGTTTAGTCGATCACTCGATGCCGTTCATTTTCCCACATACCCGCGGATCGTGTCAGCGGGGTCTTTGCTCCCGGCCAGGGATTCCCCGATCAGGAAGAGACGGGCGCCGGCCCTGTGGAACCCCCGAACCTGGTCCGCCGTCGAGATGCCGCTCTCCACGACCGGGTACACCCGGGCCGGAAGAAGCGGGAGCAGCTGCGCGGTCGTGGACAGGTCCACGGACAAGGTATCCAGGTTCCGGTTGTTGATCCCGATCAGCCGCGCCCCCGAACGGGTGGCGATCGCGATTTCCGCCGCATCGTGCGCTTCCACCAGCGGTTCGAGCCGGTGCGAGAAGGCCAGCGCCGCCATCTCCCCCGTCTTCTCCCCGAGGACGGAAACCATGAGCAGGACGAGATCGGCGCCGTGCGCCCGCGACTCCGCGAGCATGTATTCGTCCAGCACGAAATCCTTCCGCAGAAGCGTCGCCTCCGGGAACGCGGCACGGACATCCGAGAGGTCCGTGAGCGACCCGCCGAAGTTCCGGCCCTCCGTCAGGACCGAGACCGCCCACGCGCCACCCGCGAGATAGGCGGCAGCGGTCGCGACGGCGTCGAGATCGGGACGTATCCATCCTCTCGATGGGGAGGCGCGCTTGATCTCGGCGAT
>Ga0307379_10010791_pt1 | contig 12061 bp, 7 predicted proteins | sample UN2MG_FD_202237 | JGI IMG/M metagenome (GOLD analysis project Ga0307379, IMG submission 202237) | Soil microbial communities from Risofladan, Vaasa, Finland - UN-2 | ecosystem: Environmental > Terrestrial > Soil > Coastal area > Acid sulfate soil | place: Finland: Risofladan, Vaasa | collected... | reverse complement strand
CCGATGGGGACTGTCTTCCTGTGACCCGCCAATCACGATCACTCCAGCTACTGTCCGTGACCGTTGTGCCCTGGCCCTACCGGCAGCCTAGCGATGTCAATGTCAAAAAGTGTGTAGACTCAACACTATCAAGGGCAATACGAGGAGGCGCTGGCAGCGTACCAGCAAGCACTGGCGATCCTGCGCGAAGTGGGCAACCGGGCTGAGGAGGGGACCACGCTGAACAATATCGGCGGGATTTACGATCTTCAAGGTCGGTATGGGGAGGCGCTGACGGCGTACGGGGAGGCACTAGCAATTGCCCGAGAAGTGAGCGACCGAGCTGGGGAGGGGACCACGCTGAACAACATCGGCTTGGTCTATTGCTATCAAGGGCAATACGAGGAGGCGCTGGTGGTTTTGCAGCAAGCGCTGGCGATCCGGCGCCAAGTGGGCGACCGGGCTGAGGAGGGGACCACGCTGAACAACGTCGGCGCGGTCTATCACCATCAAGGTCGGTACGGGGAGGCGCTGGTGGTTTTGCACCAAGCGCTGGCGATCCGGCACCAAGTGGGCGACCGGGCTGGGGAAGGGACCACGCTGAACGACATTGGCGGGGTCTATGGTGATCAAGGGCGGTACGGAGAGGCGCTGGAGACGTACGAGGAGGCGCTGGCGATCCTGCGCGAAGTGGGCGACCGGGCTGGGGAGGGGATCACGCTGAGCGACATCGGCGCGGTCTATCATCGTCAAGGGCAGTACGAGGAAACGCTGGCGGCATACCAGCAGGCACTGGCGATCATGCGCGAGGTGGGTGACCGGGCCGGGGAGGGAATCACGCTGAACAACATTGGCGGGGTCTATGCTGATCAAGGACGGTATGAGGAGGCGCTGGAGACGTACGAGCAAGCGCTGGCGATCCTGCGCGAGGTGGGCGACCGGGCTGGGGAGGGGACCACGCTGAACAACATCGGCGCGGTCGATGCTGACCAAAGACGGCACGACGAGGCGCTGGAGATGTACAAGCAGGCACTCGCGATCCTACGCGAGGTGGGCGACCGGGCTGGAGAGGGGAACACGCTGAACAACATTGGACTAACCTATCACGAGCAAGGCGTACCAGACCAGGCGCTGGACTACTATGAGCAAGCGATGGGGGTCTTCGAGTCCGTACGCGCCGTCACCGGTAGCGAAGCGGGACGAGCCGCCTTCATCGCTCAGTACGCTGGCCTCTACGACCGCGCCGTCGGCCTGTATCACGAGCAGGGCCAGGATGCCGAAGCCTTCCGCACCAGCGAACGAGGCCGTGCCCGCACCTTCCTGGATTCTATGGCCACAGGTTATGTGGAACTCTCTGACAACACTGCCGCCGACCTGCTGGCCCGCGAGCAGGAGGCCTATGCCGTACGCCAGACTGCCCAGGATGCGCTGGCCCGTGCCCGCGCCCAACAGCCCCCCGATTCGAAATTGGTCGCCGACCTGGAAGCGCAGTTGGCGCAGGCGGAACAGGAATACACTGTTGCGCTGGCTGCGATCGAGGCGCGGGGCGACCAGTTGGCTGCCCTCGTCCCCGGCCGCGGGAGAGTGCTAGACCTGTCTCAGGTGCAGGTCCTGCTGGACGAGCAGACTACCCTCATCTCTTTCTGGATCCTGGAAGATCAAACCCTGGTCTTCGTCATCACCCGCAACGCCTTCCATATCGTCGCGTTGAAAGTGAGCCAGGAAGACCTGCTCGCGCAGATCACCGATTTTCGTAACTTCCCCAACCTGGAGGCAGCCCACCCCGAAAGCGCGGTAACACTCTACACTGAACTGATCGCGCCGCTGAAAGCATACCTGACCACGCCACACCTGGCGATCGTGCCCCACGGTGTGCTGCACTACCTGCCCTTTGCCGCACTGACCAATGGGCAGCACTACCTACTGGATGACTATGTCATCACCTACCTGCCCAGCGCCAGTGTGTTGCCGTTCATTCAAGAGCATACCGGGCACACGGGAGGATCGCCACTGATCCTGGGCAATCCCGCTATCGCGGACTTCGACGCCACAGCCTCGCTGGCGACCGAACGTGATAGCCTGGGGCCGCTGCCGTTTGCCGAGCAGGAAGCCGAGGCGATTTCTATTCTGTATGGGACTGAGGCACTGACTGGCACCGCCGCTACCGAGAGTGCAGTGCGCGAGCGCGCGGGTGAGGTCGGCTTGTTGCACCTGGCAGCTCATGGCCGTTACAACCCGGTCGCACCGTTGAGTTCGCTGGTAGCCCTGGCTCCTGACAAAGCCAACGACGGCTGGTTGACGGTGGGGGAGATATACGGATTGGACCTGCGGCAGGTTGACATGGTGGTGTTGAGTGCGTGCGAGACACAGGTCGGCAAGTTGAGTGCGGGGGACGAGGTGGTGGGGCTGACGCGGGCGTTCTTCTTTGCCGGCACGCCGACGGTAGTTGCCAGCCTGTGGAGTGTGGACGACCGGTCCACCGGGTTGTTGATGGAGCGTTTCTACACCCATCTGCGAGATGGGATGGACAAGGCCGAGGCACTACGCCAGGCACAACTGGAGGTGCGGGCCGAGTACCCCAATCCCTACTACTGGTCAGCCTTCGTGCTCTCTGGAGATGGTGGGGAACTCGGCGACATATCAAGGATTCCGACCCCGCCCGATATAGATAAGAACCGCTGTTGTTGTTGTCCCGGTCTAGTATTGCCATTGATGCTGGCAGGACTGGCAGGCACATTGTTTGTGGGGCGGAATATGATGCGGTCAGGTTAGTGAGGAGGACAAAGCGTGACTGGAAACTGGCTCATACGTCTGCTCCGCTGGCTGATAAGTGGAAGTGAGCAATCACTGTCACTACCCCAGCCAGTTGCTCCGGCGCAGCCGCCATTGGCTACGGTGTTAGAAGGCTACCAGCAAGCATTGGATGCGTTGCACGACGATCCCCAAGCACTGCTTCCCACCTTGGTGGCCCGCGATCAGGTCGAGGTGGCACAGCAACAGGTACGCTCACCTTCCACCGAACAGGTCAAACTGCTTACCGCCCTGGACGAGCAGTTGTGCAAACAGGTGGCCTCTCTGGCGTTGGACGCCTTGCCTACTTGGCGCCGGACTCTCCGCCCTCCTGACGCCCACTGGTGGTGGTTTCTCGACCAAGAGGCACAGAAGCGAGAAGAGGAGAAGGACCTGCCATGGGTATTGCTGACGGGCACCTTCGTGGTGTTCACGCTTCCTCTGGCAACTGACATCATCAAACGGTTGTGGGATGGTGCACCGGACACACTGTCGGTCTTGGGGACAGTGCTCACTTTGCTTCTTACTGGCAGTCCATTCACCCAGCGCGGTCGGGATTTGGTCCAGTGGATTCTCAAGCGCATCCCTCGCCTCAGGCCACGCTTCCGCGCCGAGGCGATGGCTGCAATGGCTGCCCTGGCTTTCGTGCTCGTGCTGGGCGGACGGCTGGTACTGCTGCCTCAGTTGGCCGTCTATTACAACGAGCGCGGACTCGATGCACTGCTGGAGGGCAATCTGACTGCCACGCAGCGGAGTTTCCAGCGCGCCGTCGCGCTGGATGCAGGTATGGCCGTGGGCTACTACCACCTGGCCAATGTCTATGAGGAGATTGCCCGTCCCACCGATGCCATCACCTGGTACCAGAGAGCGATAGACCACGACCTGAACCTCAGCGCGGCTTACAACAATCTGGGGCGGTTGTACATCCTGGGGGGGAGGCCTGAACTGGCGGTGCAGGTGTTTCAGGCCGGGCTAAAGCGCACCACCGGCGCGACAGAGACAGACCGCATCACGCGCTACCGCCTGCTCTCCAATCTGGGGTGGGCCTATCAGGCTCTGGACGAGCCGGAGCGTGCCCACACAGTGTTGGAAGAGGCCATCGCGCTGGAAAGCGAGATACCCGTAGGACTCAGGAGCGCGGTCCCTCATTACTACCTGGCCCTGGCCTACCAGGCATTGGGGATGCCCGAGGCCGCGCTCGTGCAGTTTGAAGACAGCCTGCGTTATCTGGATAGCACGGCCCCGGAGCAAGGCAGTTGGGGGGAGACCATTCACCAGCAATTGGAACAACTGCGGCAGGAGGTACCATGAGTGTTGTAACCAAACGTCAGTTATTCTTGTGTTGCCTTGCAACTACCTTGTTGACGTGGCTGTTGGGCTGTAATGGGCCCCATCCGACCACGCCTGCTGCCGAGTCCGGCCCCAATCTCCTGGTCACCACGCAGGGCACAGTGGAGCTCAAGCGGGAAGGCTGGCGGGGATACGTCCCCGTTGCCTTTGGTACAGTCATTCGTTGGGGGGATCTCATCCGCCCCTCCACCGGACAGGTGGTCACCATCATCTGCGCCGACCTCACCCTGCGCACCGTGGATCAGGAGAGCGGATGTCCCTGCCAGCCCGGGACGTTGCCGGTGCTGACCTATGGCGGTACGCATCTGCTGGCCCCGCGCGGCGCGACTTCCGACATTCCCTACATCCTGTACCCACGTAACACGGCGATCCTGGATGACCAGCCTCTCCTACGCTGGCACGCCACCGGTGCGTCGAGTTACACCGTCGCCATTGTCCGGGGCGGGCGGACGTTCTGGCAGCAGGCGGGCGTGTCAGGCACGGAACTGCACTATCCTGCCGATGCCCCTACCTTGCAGCCGGGGATAGATTACTTGCTTTCTGTCACCGATGAGAATACCAGCCGTCGTTCCAGTGAGGACCCGGCGAAGGGGCTGGGTTTCCAGTTATTGAGTGAAGCTCAGCGGTCGAAAGTGGAAGCACAGCGGGACGCAATCCTGGCCCTGTCCGTGGACGAGCCCGCCCGGCAGTTCGTACTGGCCGTGTACTATGCTGGTCAAGGACTGCGCGGCGAGGCGCTGATGCTGCTCGATACGCTCACCGCCACCATAGACACGCCGGCCATCTACCTCTGGCGTGGTGACTTGCTGCTGGCGACGCAATTACCCACTGAGGCCACCGAAGCCTACCAATCCGCGCTGAACAGTGCCGAAGCGTTGGGTGACGTGGAATCCCAGGCCGCTGCCCACGCCGGCCTGTGGCGGGCCATGGGGGATGAAGCGTACTTTGACCAGGCGGTGACGCTGTATGAAGTGCTGGGAGATACGGCGGCGGTTGCCGCCTTACGGGAAGAACATCCGTGAACGTGATGCGGTGTCTGCTACTGTTGATGATTGTACTGGCTTTGCTGCTTTTGGTGGGAATGCCCGTTACAGCCGTGCCACCAGCCCAGGAGGGCGACCCCGTGGCACAGTGTGCCAAGGGAGTGCAGTTGTTCCACGACGGGCGAGCAAGCGAGGCCTTGCTGCTGCTAGAAGCAGGCTTTGCCGCCCGAGAGCAGGTGGTCTTTGCCAACCTTGATGAACTGGGTAGGTGCGCACTGGCATTGGGCGGGCTGCGTTATGATACCGGTGACCGAGGCGGAGCGCTGGAGGCCTACAAGATTGCCCTGGGTGCCTTTCAAACCAGTGGCAATCGCCTGTTTGAAGGCATCACCCTTAACAACGCTGGCGGAGTACACGAGTCCCAGGGGCACTACACAGATGCGTTGAAGGTTTACCAGCAAGCGCTGGCAATACTGCGCGAAGTGGGCAATCAGGTCGGTGAGAGCACCACGCTGAACAACATCGGCGGAGTCTACTACGACCAAGGGCGCTACGGGGAGGCGTTGGAGGCACTGCAGCAATCTCTGGCGATTGCACGTGATATTGGCGACCGAACAGGCGAGGGCATCACGCTGAACAACGTCGGTAAGGTCTACAGCTCCCAAGGGCGGAATGCGGAGGCATTGGAGGTCTACCAACAGGCACTGGCGATCTTGCGTGAGATGAGTGATCAGGCGGGCGAGTTGTCCACACTGAGCAATATCAGCGAAGTCTATTATCATCAAGGGCGCTATATGGAGGCGCTAGAGCTCTGGCAGCAAGCATTGGCGGTCGCACGTGAGGCAGGTGACCGGGCTGGTGAGGGCAACATGTTGAACAGTATCGGCTCAGTCTACTACGCCCAGGGGCGCTACGCGGAGGCATTGGAAATCTGGCAGCAGGCTCTGGTGATCCGGCGTGAGCTGGACGACCGGACCGGCGAGGGGGATACCCTGACAGGCATCGGTGAAGTCTATGTGTCTCAAGGGCGCTACGCGGAGGCGTTGGGTGTGTTCCAGCAAGCGCTGGTAATCCGGCGTGAAGTGGGCGACCGGCACGGTGAGGGGACCACACTGCATGACATCGGCGTGGCCTACTACGATCAAGGACGCTATGGGGAGGCACTGGATTTCCTGCAGCAAGCGCTGGCGATTGCGCGCGAGGTGGGCGACCGGCATGGCGAGGGGAACTCGCTGACGGGCATCGGTGGAGTCCATGCCTCCCAGGGGCGCTATGCGGAGGCGTTGGAGGTCTTGCAGCAAGCGCTGGCGATCGAGCGTGAGGTAGGCGACCGCGCCGGCGAAGGCTACGCGCTGGCGGGCATCGGCCCAGTTTACTACGCCCAAGGGCGCTACGCGGAGGCGTTGGAAATCTGGCAGCAGGCTCTGGTGATGCTGCGCGAGGTGGGTGACCGGGCGGGCGAGGGCGCGATGCTGAACAACATCGGTGGGATGTACTACCACCAGGGACGCTATCCGGAAGCATTGAAAGCCTACCAACAGGCTCTGGCGATCCGGCGCGAGGTGGGCGATCGGGCGGGCGAGGGGACTACGAACAACAACATCGGTTTAGTCTACAGTGGCCAGGGTCGCTATACGGAAGCGTTGGAGTATTACCAACAGGCACTGGCGATTGCGCGCGAGGTGGACGACCGCGCCAGCGAAGGGACCACGGTGAACAACATCGGCGGAGTCTACTACGATCAAGGGCGCTACGGGGAGGCGTTGGAGGTCTTGCAGCAGGCACTGGCGATTGCACGCGAGGTGGGGGACCAAGTCGGCGAGGGTGCTACATTGCACAGCATCGGCTCTGCTTACCAGCGACAAGGCGAGTCAGACCAGGCATTGGCTTATTATGAGCAAGCAATGGAGGTGTTCGAGTCGGTGCGGGCTGTCGCCGGAAGCGAGGCAGGGCGGGCAGGTTTCATCGCCCAGCACGCTGGTCTGTATGACCGCGCCGTCGGTCTGTGCCACGAGCAAAGCCAGGATGCCGAAGCTCTCCACACCAGCGAGCGCGCCCGCGCCCGCGCTTTCCTGGACTCAATGGCCACCGGCTACGTCGAGCTATCGGACAACGCCATCGCCGACCTCCTGGCACGTGAGCAAGAGACCTATGCCGTGCGCCAGACCGCCCAGGACGCGCTGGTCCGTGCCCGCGCCCAACAGCCCCTTGATCCACAATTGGTCACCGACCTGGAAACACAATTGAGCCAGGTGGAGGAAGAATACGCTACTGCGCTGGCCGCCATTGAGGCGCGCGGCGACCAACTGGCTGCTCTCGTCCCTGGCCGCAGTAGGGTACTGGACTTGCCCCAGGTACAGGCTCTGCTGGACGAGCAAACTACTCTGGTCTCCTTCTGGATCCTGGAGAACCAAACCCTGACCTTCGTCATAGCCCGCGACTCCTTCCACACTGTCGCGCTGGACGTGAGCTGGGAAGATCTAATCACACAGATCAGCGATTTCCGTAGTTTTCCGAACCTAGAGATAGCCTATCCTCCGAGTGCGATGACGCTCTACGCCGAACTGATCGCGCCGCTGAAGGAGTACCTGACCACGCCACACCTGGCGATCGTGCCCCACGGGGTGCTGCACTACCTGCCCTTCGCCGCACTGACCGATGGGCAACGTTACCTGCTGGACGACTATGTTATCACCTACCTGCCCAGCGCCAGTGTGCTGCCGTTCATTCAAGAGAATACGGGGCACACGGGAGGATTGCCGCTGATCTTGGGCAATCCCGCTATCGCGGACTTCGACACAACAGCCTCGCTGGCGACCGAACGTGATAGCCTGGGACCGCTGCCGTTTGCCGAGCAGGAGGCCAAGGCGATTGCCGTTCTGTATGGGACTGAGGCACGGACTGGCACCGCTGCTACCGAGAGCGTAGTGCGCGAGCGTGCGGGTGAGGTCAATTTGTTGCACCTGGCAGCTCATGGCCGTTACAACCCGATTGCGCCGTTGAGCTCGCTAGTGGCCCTGGCTCCTGACAAAACCAACGACGGCTGGTTGACGGTGGCGGAGATCTACGGGCTGGGCTTGCGGAAGGCTGACCTGGCGGTGTTGAGTGCGTGTGAGACACAAGTGGGTAAGTTGAGCGCAGGGGACGAGGTGGTGGGCCTGACGCGGGCATTCTTCTTTGCCGGGACGCCAACAGTGATCGCCAGCCTGTGGAGTGTGGACGACCGGTCCACCGGGTTGTTGATGGAGCGCTTCTACACACACCTGCGGGCAGGGATGGGCAAAGCCGAGGCGCTGCGCCAGGCACAACTGGAGGTGCGGACCGAGTACCCCAATCCCTACTACTGGTCTGCTTTCGTGCTATCAGGGGATAGCGGAGCACTGGGTGCTCCGAAGCGTCCAGAACAGGGGACAGTCCTGGCGACGTCAGTGGGGATCGGGATAGCAGTTCTCCTGATCCTGTTGGCGGCGGTATGGTTCTGGTACAAGCGGCACAAGGGGGAAAGGTCTGTCAGTCTGGAGAAGTGAATGCAGTCTGACGTCTGACCTGTTATCCTGCACTGTTTGCTCCTCTACCGCTAGATTCCCGGTTGTTAGTCATGCCCTGGTTGCCGTCCTGTCCTTGCCCTGCCGATAGTCGTCGCCCCCATTGGGCACCCTGTGGCATACGGCGGCGTCCAGGAAGCGGGAGCGCAGGCGGGGCTCCGCCAGGTCTTCGGGCCGCACGTTGCTCGCCACCAGCGTGTGTGCCCTGGCGACGTACCAGGCGTTCAAGATGCGGAACAGCACCTCGGCCGCCCACTCGGTCAGTCGCTCCGTCCCCAGGTCGTCCACAACCAGCCAGGGCACACGCTGGCATAGCCCGACCAGGTTCTCCGCCTGCCCGCTGTCGAAGCCGTCCCGGATCATGGCCAGGAGTTCCGGGGCCGTGACGAAGAGCGCCGCGCGACCTTGAGCCAGCAGGTGCCCCTCTGCACGTCGAATCTGTCGGCCGACCGGGTCCTGGATGTTTGCCTTTCCATCTCGATATGCTACAATCTCTACACCATGACCCTTGGCGAGATTCCCGCTGGCCTGCGGCCACACTTTCAGGAATATGACTCTGCAAGGCTGGACCTCGAGCGGGACGCAACCTTGATCATCCAGCGCACGCTGGAGTATGGCACGTGGGACGAGGTGCGCTGGCTCTTTGGCACCTACAGCCGCGCACGCATCCGTGCGTTCGTGCGCGAACGGGGCGAACGCATGCTGTCGCGGGTGACCTTTACCTACTGGCGCAAGTTGCTGGGGGTGCGCCGGTGGCGACGCTCGCCGTTTCCGACGGCAGCGGGGGAAGTATGGGACAGGTGACCCTGGCCAACCCCCGCTGGGAAGCGCTCACACCCGAGACGCAGCAGGCCTTCTGCAAAGCCGCCGGCCTGCCTTTCATCGGCCAGTTCTACCTGGCGGGCGGGACGGGATTGGCGTTGCACCTGGGGCATCGCTTTTCGGTGGACCTGGACTTCTTTTCGCCAGCCCCGGACGCCGTTGGGCCGGAGGTGCGCGCCACGTTGCGGGAAGCGTTGGCTGACCCGACTCTGTCCATTGCTCACGACATGGATGCGACGTTCGTGGCGACCTGGCGCGGGGTGGGGGTCAGTTTCTTCCGTCTGCGCCTGTACCCTCTCGTACAGCAGCCTGTGGTGTTGGACGATGAAGCGCTTCCTGGAGCGCGAGGCGCTGGAGGCTGGGCGAAAGCATCTGGAGGATTTGTGGGGCTGAACGATGTCACGAGAGCAACAAGCCTGCCTTGACGGTTCCGGCGCCGTGGCCCAGGGCGGCAGTGTGGCGGCCGGCGAGAGGGGAGTCGCCGGTAGCATACAGCAGTCTGTCGTCGTCACCGGCGACCGCAATATCGTGACCGTCGTCTACCAGGGTACCGAGGTCGCCATTCCTTCTCCCGAGGCGGTGGCCCGCCACCGCGCGGCGCTGCGGGAGCGCCTGGAGGCGGACGCCCGCACGCGCTGGGGCGGGATGTCGCTCTACATCCAGGAAGAAGGGGCCACGCTTCCCATCGAGGCCTCCCCTTACCAGACGGGCCGGCTGGGGCCGAGGGAGAACCTCCTCCGGCTGCTCCACACCGCCGGCCGGCTGCTGGTGCTGGGGGAGCCCGGCTCTGGCAAAACTGTCTCGCTGGAGCGGCTGGCCTGGGAACTGTGCTCCTCACCGGAGCCGGCCATGCCGGTGCTGGTACGGCTGTTCCACTACGCCGGTACCTCGTTGGCCGAGTGGGTGCGGGCGAGCCTGCAAGAGACGGGCCACCTGCGCCTGGACGACGAGCGGGCGCTGGCCGCTTTCCTCCAGGAAGGGGGGAGCCGTTGCTTTTTCCTCTTCGACGGGCTGAATGAGGTCCCGCCCCCCTACAGGGACCGGCTGGTGGATGAACTGGTGCGCTGGATGGCTGCCTGCTCGCGCCACTGCGTCGTCCTCACCAGCCGGTCGCAGGACGAAGTGTGGCGGCGGCTGCGCGGGGAAGTGAATCAAACGGTGGTCGTGCAGCCCATCGGGGACGCGCAGGCGCGCGGCTACCTGGTCGCCCACCTGGGTGAGGAGCGAGGGGGTGGCCTCTACGAGCGGCTCGACGAGCGGCTGCGGGCGATGGCCCGCACGCCGCTCGTGCTGTGGCTGATCAAGGAGGCGGGGACGGCGGAGGAGGCGGTGCCCGGTAACCGGGGCGAACTGTGCGCCCGTTTCGTCTCCCGTATGCTGCGCCGTGACACCGACCGGCGCATGGACGCCGGCATCCCGGAGCGGGAGAAGCGGCGGGCGCTGGCGGGCCTGGCCTACCACCTGGGCCTGGGCCAGCGGCTCTCCTGCCCGCGCGAGGAGGCGGTCGAGGTAGTGGCCCGGCGGCTGGGGGAGGGGCAGGCCGAGCAGGCGGACCAGGTGATGGGGGCGTGCGCCCGGCATGGCTTGCTGGCAGGGGACGATCCGGTGTGGTTCGCCCCGCACCCCACCGTGCAGGAGCACTTTGCGGCGCTGGCGCTGCAGGAAGAGGCGCAGCGGGAGTGGCAGGTGGGGCGCTGGGGCCGCCTGTGGAGGGCCGCGCGACGGCTGCTGGCAGGGCACGAGCAGGGCCTGGCGGGGCGGGCAGCGGACGATTGGTGGATGGAGACCTTTGTGCAACTGGCGGGGCTGCTGGACGACACGGACCGGCTGGCGCGGGAGGTCGTGCGGGTGAATCCCTGGCTGGCCTGGTGGTGCGTCGAGGAGGGGCGGGGGGTCGCGGAGGGGACGCGCCAGGCAATAGCGGATCGCTCGATACGCTTGTTGGAATCGGAGCGGGTGGCGGACCGGCGGCGGGCGGTGGCGGCGCTCGCGCAGGTGCGGAGCGAGCGGGTGGTGCGGCCGTTGCTGCGGGCGGCGGCGGACCCCGACGCGGAGGTGGCCGGACTGGCGGTGCAGGCGCTGGTGGGGATGGGAGAGGCGGTCCGGGGGTTAGTGGCGGAGGCGCTGCGGGGCACTGACCAGCGACTCTGGCTGGCTGCATTGCGCTATCTGGTGGAGCGACCAGGGGATCCATTGTGTCAGCAGGTTCCGTGGGAGGAGATTCTGGGGCAGCCGATGGTCTGGATTCCGCCAGGGCCATTCCTGATGGGCAGCGACAAGGAGAAAGATCCACAGGCATTTGACGATGAACTGCCACAACACCGGGTCACGCTGCCGGGATACTGGATCGGGCGCTACCCGGTGACGGTGGCCCAGTTCCGGGCCTTCGTGGAGGCCAGCGGCCACCGGCCGCAGGACCCTGACAGCCTGAAGGGGCCGGACGAGCACCCGGTGGCGTGGGTGAGCTGGTACGATGCGCTGGCCTACTGCCGCTGGTTGAGCGAGAAGGCAGGGATACCGGTGGCATTGCCCAGCGAGGCGGAGTGGGAGAAGGCGGCACGGGGCACAGACGGCCGCATCTATCCCTGGGGC
>Ga0307379_10010789_pt1 | contig 12062 bp, 8 predicted proteins | sample UN2MG_FD_202237 | JGI IMG/M metagenome (GOLD analysis project Ga0307379, IMG submission 202237) | Soil microbial communities from Risofladan, Vaasa, Finland - UN-2 | ecosystem: Environmental > Terrestrial > Soil > Coastal area > Acid sulfate soil | place: Finland: Risofladan, Vaasa | collected... | reverse complement strand
GGTCAAAATCCTCGATGTTTCTGACCAGATTGTACGACCGGGATTGGTAGTTGTACTTCGGATGGCCGACCAACAAGGCGTTCAGAATGGGGCCAATCTGATTGGCTTGAACGCTTTTCTCGTCAAGCAGACTGTTCAGCGTATCCGCCAGGTTTTGTCTGCCCTCGAAATCGGACAGGATATTGTTCACTGCCAGGAAGTGCCGGAGGGAACGATTGAACCCGTCCCGCGTGCTCAAACCAACATATTCGTATACAGCTTCTGCCATGGCGACTCCTTCACTACTGAAAGCCCCTTTTAAGTCCCCGGATGAGATTATCCCCGGAGCTTCCTTTTATTCTCAAAAACCCAATGCAGCATACACAGCTGCCGTGTGTAGAAAATAAAATGGTGATCCCCCGCCTGGATGGGCAGAGGATCACCGATTGTAAGCATTGTTAGGTTAGATCTCTTTCAGTCCTGAAGATCCCCGCGAGCGGCTTTTTCCGCTTCCCTTTGGGCGCCCCCGCCCGCTGCCTTTGGGGCGTCCCCGCCCACGGCTGGTCGCGTCGACCACACCTGCTCTGGGAGTATCGCTGACCTGGGATGCCGCTGTCTCTCCGGCGCGGATCATGTCGACGAACTCTTCCCCCGCGGCTTCTTGGCCAGAGCCGCTGAAGGACATGGCGATGTCCTCGCGCACCGTGGAGCGCCGTCTGGAGAAGGCGGCGAAGGCTGCGTCGGCGAATCCCTTGGACACGCCGAAGAGGAACTCGTTCAGCACGTTGGCCATTCCGTCCAGAGTGGCTCTCTTCTTCTTGATCGAGGTGATGTCTACGTCGAGGATCAACCCGGGCTGGATGTGGTACGGATTGATCATGTAGTCAAAGTTGTTGAACTGCCCTTCCAGGTAGTTCAGGCGCTCCTCGGAGACCCGGCGCTGGATCGGGTATTTGTACTCGTACACCTTCTGGAGCTTATCCCGCATCATGATGATCCGCCTCTTGACCTTGTCCTTTTCGGGCAAGTAGGTTCTGTTCATGCGCTCGACTTCGGTTTCCCCCGGCACGACGAAGGTTACCTCGTCCCAGCTCTTCTCGATGTCTTCGTACATGGGATCGCCGGTCAAGGCTTTGATCTTCCTCTTGATCTTGTTGCGTTTACGCTTGGCCAGATCCTTGAAGTCCACGATACCCTTCATGAACTTGGAATCTTCGTAGACCATATCCAGCACATCCCAGAGGTGTTGGACCTCGACCTCCATGCTCTTCATCTGAACGTCATAGCCCTTGCGCTCTTCAAGCAGCTGGGCCTGGTCGTAGTATTTCAGCTTGATCGCATATCGCTCGTCCGGCAGGCGGGCAGGATCGGTGTCCTCGTATTCCCGGATAACCAGTTCGCGGGCGTTCTTGAGGTTTTCGATGTACTGATAGCCCATCTTCGAGGTGTCGAGGATCGAGGTGATGGAGTTGATTGAGGTGTTGAATCCCCGGTTTCTGATATTCTCCAGGTCGATGATCTTTTTCAGATTTTCCCGAATGTTGACCGGATCGTACTCTTCCGGATCGATCTCGGCGCGCAGGCCTTCGATGCGGTCCATCAGGCTCTTGGCAAAGAAGGTATAGCGTTTGCTCTTGGGATCGTCCTTGTCGTCGGAGGTGTACTTCTCCACCCTCTTCATCTTCTCGAAGAGGATTTCGCCGTCGGACAGCTCTTCCCGACCCTCGTCGATGATCTGCTCTTTCATATGCTCGATCTCACGATCGATCAGGTCCAGAACGTGCTTGGAGAGCATGTCCTTGATCAGATATTCCACCGTGACCTGGTAGTGGAAGATCGGGCTGATCAGTTCGGAATCGAGGATGTTCACCGACAGCTTGACGTCGGAAACGGTCTTGGGCTTGTAATTGCTGTCCTTGAAGGAACATTTTACGATCGAGTAGGCGTTCTGTCCGCGGACAAAGGCACCGACATCGGTTTTCTGCCGCAGCAGGCTGTTTGTCAGGGTCTCCAGGTCGTTTACACCGCGCTGGATATGTCCGTGGAGGTGACCGTACATGTTGACGATCGATTTCTCGATCTCACCGGTGTTGAACTTGTCCATACCGCCGATCTGATCGAGCAGGGCGGAAATCTCCTTGGGAGTGTAGCGGGCCAGGGTCTTCATCTCTTCCTTGTCTACGAAGTTCCTGACCTTCTTCACCATCTCGTCTTCCGACGTTACCGAGTAGCGGTTGAACATGTTCTGGTAGTTCTGGTTGTAGTAGTTGTAGATCTTCTCCTTCAAACCGCCCATCACGTCCAATCGCTCGAGGACCTGAGGGGGCAGTTTGGCGCTTATATGGTTCATGACCTTGTCGACTTCTTCGCTAAGGAGCAGATCCACCTCCGCCTGCTGATCACGAAACTCCTGGGCCAGGGAGTTACGAGACCCTACGGCACTTGGTTTCTCCGGGTGAAAAACATTCGGACTTTTGGGTAAATCTATACTCGCCATTGTTATTCTCCTTCGTTTTGAGATCTTAGTTTAAATTATTCATACCTAGATCAAAATGTAAAGCACAAATTTTTTTTTTCACTTCCATTTTAAAAAAATATGGTGCATGCTTGAAATAGTATAGTCCACATTTGAGGAGCTTTCCGATGAAAATTCGCACTTTTTCCCTAATTTTACTTGTTTTTTCCCTTCTCCTGCCCTTCTCCGCCCTTGCGGATGAACGGGAGGAACCGATCGATGTAATCATCGCCCTGGACAAATCCCTCTCCATGGTGGAGGAGATCGAGGCTGTCAAGGAGTACGTCAATACCTACCTCATCGACCAGCTGCTGATCGAGGGGGACTTCTTCCTTGTCGTAGCCTTCTACGGCCAGACGGCGATCCCTGTTTCCGTAACCATACAGAGCGACGAGGATAGGGAGCGTGCCAAGGCGATCATTGCTCAGCTTCTGGCGGACGGCCGTTTTACCGATATCGGAAACGCCCTGGACATCCTGGGCCGGCAGGTGGAGAAATACTCTCAGCCGGGGCGCAAGAAGTTCCTCCTGTTGATCACCGACGGTATCCAGGAAGCTCCGCCGGAGAGCAAATACTACTCCCCCGACGGCAGCTTCAACCACGAGTTCCTGGAAAACACTAAGGTCATTCAGAAAAAGGGCTGGAAGGTCCATATCCTGGGTGTCGGCCTGGAGGAGGCGGCCAAGAGGCTGGCCGAGGAGATGGCCGGGAGCTACACGGATCTTTCCGAGCAGCCTACGGCGGAAGAGCTGGTGGAGAAGACCCGGGAGTTCCTGGCTACCATGGAGGTGAGCGGCGATGTGACCATGGACCCGGTGGACTATAAGGGTAGGAGCCGGGTGTCCCTTAGTGTGGAGAGCAAGGGCTACACCGGGGAGAAGACCGTTGCAATCAACGCGATCCGGCTGACCCTACCCGACGGGATAGAGAAAAACATCCTCGCCGATCCCGCCTCCTTCGCGATTATTCCGGACTCCACAACGAACCTGGCTATGACCGTTAAAATTCCGCAGCCCCTCGAATCCGGAGATCATACCGGAAGCCTGCGTTTCCTCTTCTCCAGCGAAGATCGGTTTCTACCGGTGGTCACCGAGGTGGACTACCACGTGAAGACCTTTTTCGAAAACTTCTGGCTCTGGATGCTGATTGCCCTGGTGGTACTGATCGTCCTCGTCCTGCTGGTGATACTCCTCGTCTCTCGTCTGAAAAAGGTGAAGTACCGCTTTCGGGTGGTTGTGGGGACCCAAAAGGGGGACAAGTCCGAACAGATCCACAAGATCAAGGAGGGCAAGCCCCTGTACCTCGAGCTGGCCGAAGGCTCCGTGAACGTCAATCCCAAGCGAAATCCGGATAGTATCGCCCGTCTGATGGCGATCCAGAAGGGTGTTCGCATAACCGTGCTCAAATCCGAGCGTTTTCCCAAGTTCTACGATGTCCCTCTCGACATCCTGGATTTCGATTTCCGGGTACGTCTGGACCCGGACAAGAAGAAGGACATCACGGTCCGGCTTGCCCGCGTGGGCTGAAACTGCTCGTGTTTTCTCAACCTGTTTTTGAGCAACGGGCAGTTGACTCGGTCGGGCCTTGAATAACTTGAGGATAAAAGCACAAAATCTCTTTGGTTTCCTCAATTATGCATGAGTGCAGCGTTTATCTTGTAGACGGCGGATTTCCGGGTGATCTTCCTGGATTCAGCCGGGGAATCCCCAGTGCCTCATTCCCTTTTTGGGGAAGCTACTGCCTTCTCGATTTCGCCGCGATGAACTTTGCTCACCTTGACAAGAGGGGCTACACCGTGTTCGCCGACAGTCGTTACCGCAGTCTTCTTCCGTTCATCACTTCGAGAGGCAGACAGGACAGAGAGACTCTAGTCTTTCTTGATGAAGGGTTGGAAAGATTGGTAGACACGGTGCGCAGCGATCCGGCGGAAACGATTCTGTTGTGCCCTTTGACCCTGGTCTGCGATCTGGACAGACACGCCCTCAATTCCGCCATCGAGAACCGAAAGGCCCCGATTGTCAAGTTGTCCATAAGAAAGGTAGAGACGGACATCTACCTTGCTCGGCGGGAAGCCCTGGTCGATGCTCTGGAAAGCTACGGCAAACGACACACCCTTTCCCGAAGGTTGTCCACCGCTCTGTTCTCCCAGGTATTGCGCTCCTCCTTCGAGGCGATCCAGGACATACCCGGCAGGATCCTCTTTCAGAACAATCTGACCCAGCTGTTCAAAGAAAACCTCTGGCTCGTCGGCCAAAAGGGCAGGGTGGAGGTGTTGTCCAGGCTTTTCAGGCCGGAGAAAACCAGCAGCTCTGCCAAGGCTACGATCATCGAGAAGGAGGGCCACGTAAAGAACTCTCTCCTTGCCCCAGGCGCTCGAATCGAGGGGTACGTGGAGGGAAGCTTCATCTTTCCCGATGTTGTGGTACACAGAGGCGCTTCGGTGCTAAACTCGGTGCTCATGAACGGAAACCGCATCGGCGGCAAAGCCCAGTTGTGCAAAACCCTGGTTCTGCCCTATCTTGGAGATCTTGGATCGTCGAACATTGGAGAGAACACGAGAATAGGCATGCAAGAGGCGGGAGCTCGGAATTTCGACTACCCCAAACAGATTCGAGAGGGGGTCACGGTTCTCGGAATAAACGCGGAAGTTCCCAAGGGCTACAAAATCGGTCCCGGATGCCTGGTAGGGGCACGGGTCGGTCCACAACAGCTGCGATCGATAAAGGAACTAACCCGGAGCAGCTCTGTGGTCAGAGCGGAGGAGGCGGAGCAAGGGTGAGTGCCCTGCGAACGCCGGGATTCGATAGTTATCGAAGGATCAGGAATGCCAAACCAAGCGGTAATTGATTTTATAGAGAAATACGACAAGTTCATCATCACGGCTCATGAAACTCCCGACGGCGATGCTCTGGGAAGCGAGTACGCCATGCTGCGGGCTTTGCGCAAACTGGGTAAGACCGCCCGCATCCTCAACGCCGACCCCGCGCCCAAGAAATTCGTCTTCATCGACGACGCCGGGGAGTTCGAAGTTCTGGTCAAGAAAGAACAGATACCGGAGGACATCCAAGAGTACGGCCTGTTCGTTCTGGACGTGAACGACATCAACAACATCGGACAGGTAGCCACCTTGGTCCTGCCCCGGGTCAAGGAGTACTTCATCATCGACCATCACGACAGCGAGACGGTTCAGCTGTCCCAGAATCACATCGAACAGAACGCCTCCTCCACCTGCGAGATTCTCTACCTGTTGTTCCGTGAGATGGGCTTGGAGCTGGATCTGCCCATGGCTCAAGCCCTGTACATGGGCATCGTGTACGACACCGGCTCCTTCATCTACCCCAAAACCACGGCGGTGACCTTTCAAATTGCCTTCGAGCTGGTCAGCCTGGGAGTCGATCCCAACGAGACCTACGTGAATGTCTACGAGAGTAACTCGATCAGCTCCCTGATCCTGATGTCGAAGGTTCTCGCCACCCTGGAGCTGTACTACGACAAACACGTGGCCGTGCAGACCATGACCCAGGAGCTGATCCGGAACGCTGAGGCGATCTACGAAGAGTCGGACCAACTGATCAATATCCCCCTGCGCAGCGGGGATATTCGGGTCAGTGTCTTCTTCAAGGAAAATCTCGAGGGCGTAAAGCGCTGCTCCCTTAGATCCAAAGGCAACATCGATGTGGCCGCCATCGCTCAGAGTTTCGGCGGCGGAGGGCACAAGACCGCAGCCGGGTTTAAATGTCCCCGATCCTTCGATGTTATGAAAGAGGAAGTGTTGGAGATGCTGCTGGAATATTTCAATCACGAAGCCACGGATGCACAATAGAACACGAGACATTTCAAACAATCACGACAATCCCCGGCGATCTTTTCCGCTTGTACGAACATCGGTGCTTGCTCTACTCTTCCTTCTGGTTGTTCTCTCATCCTGCGATCTTGTCAAGGAGAACAAAGAACCGGAGGTTGTAGCGCGCCGGATCGTACCGGAGGTATACGACGAGGATACTCCCGGATCGAACGGCCCGACCGCCACGGCCGTAGAGACCCTCGAACTGACACCGAAGGTACCCCTCGACGACAAGGAAAAGCTGATCCAGGTTATCAATACGAATCTGGATCTGGACACCAACGACGAGCAAATTCTGGTGCTCCGTCAGAAGGAAGATCCGCAGGGGTCCCTGAAGATCGCCGTGATCGACTACGATCCGGTGCGGGCCACCTATTCCCGGACCTGGGAGAGCCTGACAAATGCCACCAACCTGCGGTTGTTGGAGATCTCCCTCAAGGATGTGGTGGGGGATCACAACCTGGAGATCGTTTGCCGGGGAATGAACGAACAGGGCGAGCTGACTCTGGATCTGTTCCGGAAAACCCCCTCCCCCACCGGACTAGGGCTTTATTTCACGGAAATCTTAAGGATCGTGGCCGATGGCAGCATCGATATCGATGCAATCGAGCGTTCCGAGGGGTATCATCTCGGACAGAAGAACGGACCCAGCTTTATCATCTACGCCTACAGCCGGGACGTGGAATCGGAGAACATCCTGGATAAGGTCAAACGTACCTACTACTGGCAGTATCAGCAGAACCGGTACGTGCTGACCCGCGTTGAGAAAATGCCCGGGGCGGTCATCGAGGAGAAGCAGCTCGAGGAGCTTTTTTCCGATCCTTCGGTTGAGGCCTTTGAGGCCTTCCTGTTCGGTCCCTGGTATCTCGCCGGGACGGATGGGACGGAGGATATCCTGCTCTTCCTTCCGGAGCAACGACGGATCAGCGTATACTCGGGGGATGTTCAGGAGTCGTACATATGGCAGGTATCCTTCCGCAGCCTCTCCAATCGTCTGCTGGCCTTCGGCGCCAACGAATCGATAGAATCAATCGTCCGCCGCTTCAATATCGAGGTCGTATCCCCGAACACCATTGACGTTTCCATCCTGGGCTCCGAACAGTGGGATCGATCCTTCGGGCGCTACATCAAGCTCACGGAAGAGTTGCAGCAGGACCTGCTGAGCCAGGAACGTACCCGAATCAATGCTGTGGATGTGGAGCTGAACGGTCTGTATCAGAGCGGGGCCGGCATCGAGATTATCTTCGAGCCGCCGCAGTTCACCTGGATCGAGGAAGGCCGGGAGTTCGCCGGCGGCTTCGCCATCATTCGCCTCGCCCAGGATGTGCTGTATCTTCAGGGTATGGATGACAAGGGCCTTGCCACCACGACAGCCACCTACATCATGGAGTACGAGGAAAATCAGGAGGCCAACTATCTGTACCGGACCCTGACGCTTGTTCCCGGGAAATTGAGCGTCCACGGCGTGACCGCCACCTCGGAAACCCGGATCGTCTTCGAGCAGTTGGAGATCCTCGAGGAACAAGAATCGGAAGAGCAGCAGGAGCCGGAGCAGCCTGCCTCGGAGCAGGGCCAGGGCCAAGAGTAATCCCCTTCCCGACCTTAGTCCAGGAACTACTCCAGGAACAGGAGAACCCCCTCGAAGCTGGCGTCCTTGAGCTCCATCAGGACTGCTTGAGCTTTTTCCGCCGCCTGGGCCGGTCCGATCACCACCCTGTAGTACACGGTATCGCCGATCCGTTTTTCCATGATGCCGGCATCGAAACCGCTCGCTTTCAAGTCTCGGATCATGTAGTGGGCATTTTCCGGGTCCCGGAAGGATCCGGCCTGCACCAGTACGTTTCGGGGCGGTGGTTTCTCTTCTTCTGCCGCCGCAGGGGTGCTTGGTGTGGTCTCGGCGGTCGCAGCTTCTCCTGAGAGTGCCGGCTCGCCTGGGGAGGCTGCAGCTACCGGAGTCCCAGCCTCACCCGAGGGTGCCGGCTCCCCCGATTCTATATCTTTCCCAACAGGTACCGGCAGCTCTCGGGGCAAAAACCGGGAGGGAGAGGGAGCGTAGGTTATGCGACCGTTTCCCCCTTGTGCCTGGATCAGAGCGAGCTCCGGCGAATCAGGAAAGCCCCTGGCCAGCTTCTCGAGCTGCTCCACCGCCTCCTCTTCCCGTCCGATGGCGGTCAAAAACTCGTAGTAGGCCAGGTAGATGGCCGGAGCCAACGTGGTGTCGCCGTAGGTAGTAATCAGTAGTCGATACAGCGGCTCAGCTTCCCGTTGTTTTCCCTCCAGACCGTGGATCCGGGCCAGGAGCAACCAGATCCGGGCTTGCAGCTCCCGACGATTCTCAGGTTGTCCGCTACCACCTGCGCCGCCACCTGTGCCGCCACCTTCCTCCGGGCCGTCGGTTGTACTACCCTGCAGGGCGGTCAGCGCCTGTTCGAGAAACCTCTCCGCTTCCTCGATCAACCCCTGTTGATAGAGCAGCTGGGCCTGCCGGTACAGCCACCGTGGTGTGAGGGGGAAAGAACGCAGCAAACCCAGGGCCTGCTCGGTGCGGCCTAGCATTTCAAGAAGGTCGATCTGGTAGGCCCGGCAGATTTCTCGCTGACGGGGATCCCGGACCCGGGGGGTGTAGACCCGGAGCAGCTCGAGGGAGCGTTCTATGGAGAGTTGGGAATCTGCTGCCTCGATCAGAACGATGCCGAAGGATGGATGTTCGGGGTTTTCCGCCAGCCATTTGGAATAGTCGGCTGCTGCATCCTGAAGTTTCCCATCTGCCGCCAGATTTCGCGCTTCCCCGAGCAGCGAATCTCCGCTGTCTTCGTCCTGCGCGGGGAGGATTCCAACGGTTCCGAGAACCAAGACTAAGGCCAGCAGTATCACGGGAACTTGACGTTTACTCATCCTGCTCTGCACCCGGTGGGGTATCCTCTCCAGCGACTATTCTCCGATCGGTTCACCCCGAAAGGTGGAGCCCGCGAGGCGTTTCAAGTGAACGCTGACAAACGACCCGATGCGATCCGGGGATCCGGGAAATACGACCATCTCATCTCCTTCGGTCCGGGCCAGCAGCTCCGCAGAACTCTTCTTGGAAACACCCTCGACCAGCACCTCAACTACCCTTCCGAGCTTCCGCCTCTTGCCGGCCCGGGTGGTCCGCCTCTGCAGCTCGATCACCCCGCTCAGGCGTTCCTGTTTGACCGCATCCGGAACATCATCCCCCAGCTCGAAGGCTTTCGTGCCTTCCCGAGGATTGTAGCGGTAGGTAAAAGCGTCATCGAAACGCACCTCCTTCATCAGCTCCAGAGTCAGCCGGTAGTCCTCCTCCGTCTCTCCGGGAAACCCTATTAATATATCGGTCGTTAGGGACACCTCGGGGATGGTTTTTCGGATGCTCTCCACCAATGCGAGGTAATGCCCCCGGGTGTACTTTCTCCCCATCGCCTCTAGAATCCGATCCGAGCCGTGCTGCACCGGCAGGTGGATATGCCGGCACAGGGCCGTCTGTTCTGCAATTAGCTCGATCAGCTCGATGCTCATGTCTTTGGGGTGGGAGGTGAGAAAGCGCAGCCAGGTCTTGTCCTGAAGTATGGGAACAACCCGGCGCAGCAGCTCCGGAAAGCTGATGATTGCCCGATCCCCTTCCCGGTAGCTGTAGGAATTGACGTTTTGCCCCAGTAGGGTGATCTCCCGCACTACCTGCCGCGCAGGGTCATCAGCCGGGCTTTGAAGCCTGCGGATCTCTTCGATGATACTCTCGGGGCCGCGGGATACCTCGGAGCCTCGGAGGTAAGGCACGATGCAGTAGGTACAGAAGTTGTCGCAGCCGTGCATGATCGGCAGAAAGGCCTGAAAACCCGAAAGGGAATGGCGTTCTGCAAAGCGGTACTCCCCTGGATCGACCAGATGGGCTTCCTGATGGGCGGCAGGCCGGTGCGGAGATCGCCGGTTGGACGACCGGTCATCCACAGGTACTCCGTCTCCGTGCTCGAGCACATCCACCAACCGATGCTTCTGGAAGTTGCCCACCAGCAGATCCACGTGGGGTGCATCGTCGAGGATCTCCTGCTTCAGACGCTCGCTCATGCAGCCCATCAGAACCAGACGAAAGGCATGGCGCTTCTTCTCCGCCTTGAAGAAGCCCAGGCGGCCCCAGATGCGATCTTCGGCTGTCTTTCGTACCGAGCAGGTGTTCAGAACCACGACCTCCGCTTCAGCAGGACTGTCTGCCCGGGACCAGCCCTTCTCCTGAAGCTCGTATTCGAGAAAGCCCGATTCGGCCTTGTTCATCTGACAGCCGTAGGTTTCGAGCCAGTAGGTTTTGTAAGTCTTGTTCCGGGTCATTTCTTTTGGCATAAGTTTGCGTGATTGTCTAGGTCCTTAAGGAAAGTGTACTAAAAAAAGATCTGCCGGATCAAATCCCAGACGATCAGAACAACCCCCTGAGCCACCACCAGGGCGAAATAGCGACGGATGCTGCGGCCGCCGAGAGCTTGGGAAGCTTTCACGCCCAGCTGGACACCGGCGAAGGAGCCGGCAAACAGGAGAGCCACCAGAACAATTTCCACATTGCCTAGAAACACGTGCCGGGATGCACCGTAGCCGCTGGCCAGGAGAATCTGAAACACGCTGGTGCCCACGGCAATGTGGGTCGGTATACCGATCACATATATCAGCAGGGGAAAATTGACAAATCCCCCGCCCACACCCATCAGTCCGGTCAGCACGCCGATAAAGAAGGCAAGAAACAGGGGAATCCACAGGCTGTAGGAGACGATTCCGCTGCGGGGAAAGACGAGTGCCGGAGGAAGGCGGACCGTACGCAGCCAGCGGGAAATGGCAGTGCTCACCTCCTGAGTCTCAGATCTGCGGGAGGTCTCCAGGAGAATGAAGACAGCCACGCCGGAAAGTAAGACGAGAAACAAGAGGTTGAGTACCAGGTCCACCCGAGAGAAGAGACGGTTGTTGATCAGGACCGGAGCACTTCGCTGAAGCAGGGTCATGATGCGCACTCCGACCTCGGTCCCGGCCACGGCTCCGGCGGCCAGGATCAGACCGAGCTTGATGTCCACGTTCTGGTTTCGCCAGTGCCGGAAGGCGGCGATACAGCTGTTGATGAAGATTTGCAGCAGACTGCTTCCCACGGCGATGGGATAGGGGATGCCGAACACCACCTTGAGTAAAGGGGTGAGCAGGAACCCTCCCCCTACTCCGAACAATCCGACGAGAAAACCGATCAGAATGCCCAGCAGGACAATGCCCGGAATCCAGACATCGATCCCGGAAAGAGGCAGGGTCAGGGTAAGCATGTGCGAAGGCTACGATAGGCGGATGGGTTGGTCAAGGGTGGGTTTATTTGGATGAGTTTTTGCCGGACCTATGTTGTGGAGGAAATGTTGGGTCTACATATAATACCGATGCAGAGCCCCTCACTCGAGGGGCTGGAGGACTTGATCCACCGTGTTAGCATCCAAGAGCAGATCGATCGCCCGGTCCAGCCGCTTTCTATTCCTGCAGTTGTCAATCTTATGTTTGTACGCAACTTCGACAGGCCCGAACTTCTTTTTGAGCAGGCGTAAAAGCACCTGTTGCTTCGCCAGGGTCTGACCTTCCAGCCTGCCTTTGTCCTTACCTTTTGCTATAAACTGTTCCGCCAGAGTCATATAGATCTCCCTTAGTTCGTCGGCGCCTATGACCTGAAGCTCCTCCTCCATGTCACTTATCGTGATATCT
>Ga0307379_10010788_pt1 | contig 12062 bp, 9 predicted proteins | sample UN2MG_FD_202237 | JGI IMG/M metagenome (GOLD analysis project Ga0307379, IMG submission 202237) | Soil microbial communities from Risofladan, Vaasa, Finland - UN-2 | ecosystem: Environmental > Terrestrial > Soil > Coastal area > Acid sulfate soil | place: Finland: Risofladan, Vaasa | collected... | reverse complement strand
GCTCCGATGGCTGCCGCGGCGCCTAATCTGATCAACTACCAGGGGCGGCTGACAGACAGCTCCGGCAAGCCGCGCGATGGAGCCTTCGACATGGAGTTCGCCTTCTTCGACGTCCTCACCGGCGGCTCATCGTTGGCGACCCCGCAACTGATCCGCGACGTGCCCGTCACCAAGGGCGTGTTCAACGTGCAGTTGACCGCTGCTCCGAAGATATTCGTGGGCACGACCGCTGTATACCTGCAGGTGAGTGTGGAGGGCGAGACACTTTCGCCCCGCCAGCAGATTCTCACCGCACCATACGCTTTTGCCGCCGATTTCGCAGACGAAGCTGACTCGTCCTCGTATGCCGACCAGGCCGGCTACGCAGCCAATGCCGACAAGGTGGACGGCTACCACGCCTCCTCCTTCGCAACCGCCAGCCACAACCACGACAGCTCATACGTCAACCTCAGCGGCGATACGATGACCGGTTCGTTGGAGATCGATGACAGCCTCCTGGCAGTCACCGGCGGCCTCGGCTCGCTCAAGACCGGCACCGTCGCACGAACGCCCATCTACAACCAGGATATCGCCTCCGGCAACAACCTCCACGCCGACCGTTCGCTGTACCTTGGCAGCAGCGATGGCCACGGCAACATCTACAGCTACGATTCGGTCGGCAACCTCGTCTTCAACTTTGATGCAGGTGCGGGCGAGCTATCCGTCGGCGGCAGCAATGAAGCCGGCGAGATTAAGCTCAAGGATTCCAGTGCAGCCTCGCGCATCACGCTCTACGGCGGCAGTGGCAACGGCCTCTTCGACGGCAAAGTCACGGCCGACAGAGGTCTTGAAGGCACCGGCACGACCGGAGCAAACTATCTTCCACCGTTAGCACCGGTTCCGGCGGTGCCCGGCGTGCGCGGCTACGGCACCTCCGGCGGGCTCCTCGCACCCGGCTCCCCCGGCGTTGAAGCCGTAGGCGGCGGGGGTACACTTATGGGCAGTCTTGATCTCTCGCTCCGCGCCATCGGAAACGTGCAGATCATAGACCACGACAACTACGGCGTTTGGATGTACCCCGGCGACGGCTCAACCGAAGCCGCACTTCGCGTTTACCGCTATGGCTCGACCGGCACCAGCCAACCTGTGATCAGCCTGCCGGCCGGCAACATGTCGTTCGGAGCCGGCTATGGCACCACCTATGAAGCTACCGGCGGCAACTGGCGGATATACGGCGACAGCACCGACTCCGATCTCCTGATGTACGGCCCGAACAATGGCAGATTCGTGCTCGACTGGGCAAACGGCGTCATTCAGCTTGGCGGCTCGACCGCCGACACCGTGGAAATCCCGGCTAAAATCATCTCCGACTCCACGGGCGTAAGCTCCGCAACCGTGCATGCTTACAATAACAACGCCGGCGGCATCGCCCTCTACGCCGGCACCGCAAGCACCGACGCCTGCGCAGTATTTGCAAACAAAGGCACGGGCGACATCATCCGCGGCTTCTCCGGCCCCACCGGCGGTACACTCGGCTTCCGCGTAACAACCACCGGCCGCGTAATCACCACCGCACTGCAGATCACCGGCGGCGGCGACCTCGCCGAGCCTTTCCACGTGACCGGAAACGACGAAGTCATGCCCGGCATGGTCATGGCCATCGACCCCGACAACGCCGGCCAGCTCCGCGTTTCCACCAAGGCATACGACCGCACAGTCGCCGGAGTCGTCAGCGGCGCCAACGGCATCAACCCCGGCGTGCTCATGAAGCAGGAAGGCTCCATCGCAGACGGCACTCAGCCGGTAGCACTTACCGGCCGTGTATACTGCTGGTGCGATGCCGCCAACGGCGCCATTCAGCCCGGCGACCTGCTGACCACCTCCGCGACGCCCGGCCACGCAATGAAGGTTGCCGACTACACCCGCGCACAGGGCGCGATCATCGGAAAGGCAATGACCTCCCTGACGGAAGGTCGCGGTCTTGTCCTCGTTCTGGTTACCCTGCAGTAAGCAGCAGTTAGAAAAGGACAACCGTAATGAACAGGAAACTGACACAATCACTGCCCTTGCTGCTTACAGCCCTGCTGCTGTCGGCGGTGCTCGCCTCGGATGCGCCCGCAGCGCCTGTGGGCGAGCAGGAAGCCGTGGCCGCGGCAGACTTCTGGTTCCGCGCCGAAGTTGCCGCCGCCCACACCAAGCTTGCCGAAGCCGATAAAATCGCGGCCGTCAAGCAGATGGCCGCCCGGCGTGTGCAGTACATCGTCGATCAGGACATCCTCGCCGACGTCGCCCCCAAGGGGCAGGTCTGGGCGTACCTGGTCACCTATCAGCCGGCCGGCTTCGTTGTCGTATCGGCCGACGACCGCATCGAGCCGATCATCGCGTTCAGCGCCATCAACAACTTCGTGTGGGATGTCCCCTTCGAGACCGCCGGCAAGGTGCTCGTGGGCCGAACGCTCAACAGCCGCCTGAACAACATTCAGCGCCAGGCAGCGGACGGCGCCGTCGTAGCAGTTCATCCTCTCTGGGACGACCTGCGCGCCGTGCTGAACGGAGATTCGCGCGAAACATCCGCATACCGTGAAATACAGGACACCGACCTGATCCTGCTCGACACGGCAGTCTGGGGCCAGGGCGGCGCCTACAACGACCTGGTGGTCGCAAACAACGGCGGCACCGAAGTACCCACCGGCTGCACCGCAACCGCAATGGCAATTCTGATGCGATACTTCATGTGGCCCTGGACGGGCGTAGGCTCGGAGAGCTACACCGACAACGAAGGCACCGTGCAATACAGCCACTCGGCCAACTTCGGCGCCACGTATTACAACTACAACAACATGCCTACCGTCAACATCACCAGCCCCAACGCCGACGTTGCCCGGCTGATGTATCACTGCGGCGTTGCAGTGCACATGAACTACGAGCCGCCCGGCTCGGGCGCCTGGCTGACACTTTCCGCAATGCACGACCACTTCCGCTTCCACGGCATGATCGACCGCCGTTCCGACCACGAAGCGCCTATGATCGAGTCCGTTAAGGCGCAGGTGCCCGTAATTCTCAGCACCAGCACGCACACAGTAGTGTGCGACGGCCACCGCACCAGCCCGTCGCCCTACCTCCACATCAACGCAGGATGGGGCGGAAGCAGCACCGGCTGGTACAGCCTGAGCACGCTGCCGGGCACCGACAAAACCGTGGACCGCTCATATCCCTACGGTACGCCGAACAACTACATTTACGTTGACATAAGCAACACCGGCACGGAAAACGGAACGCTGCGATACCCATGGGATACCGTCAACGAAGGCGTGAGCGATGTTCCCAGCGGCGGGCAATTGTGGATCAAGGGCGGCTACTACAGCGGCGCCACGCCCGGCGCACCGGTGAACACCAACAAGGCGATGCTGATCCAGGCATATGAAGGAACAGTAACCATCCGGTAACGAAATCGCAGCTTTTCAAAAGCTGAATGCCGAAGCCTGCGGCGCACGAGCGCCGCAGGCCGGAGAAACCTGATGAAGATAATTTTGACAGCCGCAGCCGCAGCTTGCCTCCTGCTGATGCAGGCAAATCCTGCGATGGCCGAAGAAGACCCCGAGCGCGTTGCCAACTGGCCGCCCAACCATGGTGTGCCAGATGGATACATGCTCATCCAGGGCGACATCATCGTGCCCGAGGATTTTTACGAGCAGCAGGAAAAAGGCCCGGGGATACTCGGCTGTTTCGACACCAACTGGTGGCCCAACGGCGTAGTGCCGTATGTGTTCAGCAGCAACACCACCGCCGACCAGCGCAGCGCAATGATCGCCGCAATGGCCGAATGGGAAGCCGTGGCGAACATCGACTTCCGGCCCCGTAGCGGTGAATCCGATTACGTTTTCATCCAGGATTCCGACCGCAACAGCTCGATGGTCGGCCGCGTGGGAGGCCAGCAGACGATCAACATCTACAATTGGAACTGGCGCTTCATCATGGCCCACGAGCTTGCCCACGCCCTCGGCGTGTGGCACGAGCAATCGCGAACCGACCGCGACACCTACGTGATCATCCACTGGGATCGCATAGAAGCCGATGCCTCACATAACTTCGATAAAGAAACCGACTCGCGTCGCTACGGTCCCTACGACTTCGATTCGGTAATGCATTACGGCCAATGCTCGTTTTCAACCTGCGCCGACTGCGACGGCAATCCTGCCGCCTGCCGGACCATCGAAACGAGGCCCGGCTACACGCAATTCCAGGATGACATGGGCCAGCGCACTCATTTCAGCGACTTGGATGTGCTGACCATGCAGATGATGTATCCCGAGACCAACTGGGTTTTTGTCGACGACAACAACACCAGCATTCTCCAGTTCGGCACCTACCTGTTTCCTTACCGCTATTTCACAAGCGGCGCCGCCGCTGTGCCCACCAACGGTACCCTTGTCGTTCAGCCCGGCACATACACATCATCGGCCGGCACATACACCAAGGCCATGACCATCTGGGCGCCCCAGGGCGGCGTGACGATCAAGTAGAACAGGCACACCCGCCGGGGCGCATCGCAGGCCCGCGCCGGCATCCGTGCCTATCCATGTTCGTATTTGTCCGTGCTTGCCGTATTTGTCCGTGTTTGTCCGCGTGCAGGCCGGCTGCCGCCACGCGGCCCTTCGCCCCACCATCACCCGGATACCACGCGCACCCCCACCTCATCGAGCGCCTCGGTCATTGCATCGGGATCAGGCACGTGAAGGCGAAGCTCCACCTGCCCTGCATGATCCGGCCCCCTCATCGAGGCATCGAACTGAATCGATACCACATTCGCTGCTTTGGTGAATGAAATCTGACGCAATCGCGGATCCGCAAGCGCCATATCCAAGTCTATATGATGGTACCGGCCGGCCCTTGCGACAAACCGCTTCTGTGTGACCGCCACAGCCCCGATGAACCCGATCTTCCTGAATCCGCAACGAACCCCGGCGCTCTGAAATTCCTGAGAACCGCCGTCTCTGCTATGCCCTCCGCAACGTAAAGAAGCGGCGCTTCGGCTTCCAGTTGCCGCCGAACTGCAGCCGGCAGACGTCCAATGCCCAACAGCCTTGCCATTCTCTGCGTAAAAGTCATTGGCGTTTCGATAGCTGATACATCGCGATCAACGGGGATAGCGGGTCGACCACTCGCCTGCCTTCCGCCGGAATGGTGCGCATGCGGATGTAGGCGTCCGATTCATCGTCCTGGAACAGGAAAAACAGCACCGCAGTGCGTGCGTCGTTCGTGCTGTCGGTATTGAATTCCTCCAACCAGGGCAGCAGTTCAGCGATTGGCGCTTTCTCGAACAACTGGGAAAGCATTGCCGAGCGTCGCACCTGGGCATCGTCGTCCGCCAGGTCATCCGGCGGCGGCCACAGGGCGTATACGCGCGCAAGCCGGGCGGCATCCCAGTCGAAGCCCCCGTCGGCCGCCTCCGTCCGAACTGCGTCCATCTCGCAGCGCACGTGTGCGTCCAGCAGCTCGACGAGTTGGCGGGCGCCTTTGTGAGATGTTATCTCGAGGAACTCGAAACTGCTCAGAAAGCGGTCGGATGGCAAGAGCGGCGTGAAATCTTCTGTCTCGCCCTTCTGCAGGGCGCCGGTCACGAAGGCCACAAGCCCGGTGTCGTCCTTTGTCGGTATGCTGCACGTGCACCCCGTGATGGCTGCCGCGGCGATTAGAAGAAATGCCGCTCTGAGGGCATCTGCACCCTGTTGTCTACACATAGTTGATCTCCAAGTTGCTGCTTCAACGTCTTCGCCGACGGCCGGCAATGGCTTCTCTTCAGCGAGTTCTTCACATCCAGCGGAAGGTTGAAGCCACATTCTTATTATCGGCTGATTTGTCTGTCTTCTTAGCCCAAATTGCCAAGGACGCCCGGCGGCAATGGCCGGGCGCCCCGGAGGGTTTTCAATGTCTGATCGCCGCCGGGATACACAATCATAGGCAGACATACACTGGCGGGCGCAGACGAATGCCGCCGAAACAACTATCCCCCCGCCTCACCCCCGCACCTGCCTCACACCTCTTTTTCCGTTGACTGATGCCGCCCGTGCTGGTATAATTCATCGGTGCACTTCAACGTCGCACGCCTTCGCGAGCATAGCGGCGGCCGGTGGTTGCCGGCGTCGTCTTTCGCAACACGAAAGGCTGCGCGGCTGCGAATTCTCCACCCGGGTGGAAGCCGCATAACAAGCTCGATAGATAGGCCAGGAGGCACATGATGCCCAGACTCAGCATTTTCCTGCTTGCCGTTTTTGCGTTGTCAGCCGTTCCTTCGTTTGCCGGCGAGGCGCCTGCAACGCCCGACAACCCCATCACCAAGAGCATCGAAGTCCTGGTTTCGGCGGACGCCCGGTACATGCCGGACCGCAAGAACGCGATGAGCGCCCTGGCGCAAAACCCCGAGGCGGCCGCCGGGCCGATGCTGAATGCACTCGAGAAGAATTCCGACGCACAGGCGCGGCTGTGGCTGCTGCTGTGCATCAACAGCTTCGAAGATATGTCGGTGTTCCGGTCGGACTCCGGCAAGATAGTCGCGCTTCTGAAGGACGAGAATTTCGGCACGAAATACTGGGCGATCAAGACCGTGGCCAGGATGAAACTGCCGTCGGCTATGGCCCCGCTGGCGGAGCTTCTGAACGGCAACGATTACCTGCTGCGTGCGGCAGCAGCCACAGCGGTCGGCGTTATCGGCGGGCCTGCGGCGCCGGTCGACAAGCTGATCGAGTTGCTGGGCGACGAGAACATGATCGTGCGAAGCTCGGCTGCCGAAAGCTTGGGCGAACTGAAGGACGCGAAGGCGAAGAAGCCGCTGATCGCCGTGCTCGAGAAGGAGGACGAAAGCCTCGTGGTGAAGCGTTGCGCGGTGATCGCATTGGAAGGCATCACATCGTCGAGCTTCGGCATCGAGCCGCAGGACTGGACCGCCGGCAGCAACGCGATCGAAAATGACATCAAGACATGGATCGCGGCAAACAGGTAGTAGTCGACAGGGCCGCCCGAACAGCCACTCCTTTGCATAAAGCGGGTGCAACCGGGACGCCGGAGGGCAATTGATGGCGAAGCGGGACTATTACGAGGTTTTGGGTGTGGCCCGGAGCGCCGGCGAGGACGAGATCAAGAAGGCGTTCCGCAAGCTGGCCATCAAGTATCACCCCGACAAGAACCCCGAAAACCGCGCGGAAGCAGAAGAGAAGTTCAAGGAGGTCGCCGAGGCTTACGACGTTCTCAGCGACGCTCAGAAACGCAGGCGGTATGACCTGTCGGGCCATGAAGGTCTGCGCGGGGCGGGCGTACACACCTACGCCGATTTTTCATTCGACGACATTCTGCGGGCGTTCGGTTTCGGCAGCGACTTCTTCGGCGAAAGCGCGTTCGGCGGGATTTTCGGCGGGCGCCGCCGAAGCCCCGGCCAGGGCGCCGATGTCGAAACAACGCTCGTGCTGACGCTCGAGGAGGCGGTGCTCGGAGTGGAGCATAAGCCGATCGAGGTGGCCCGGCACGCGCCTTGCGAAAGCTGCGGCGGAACAGGCGCGCGCGTCGGAACAAAGCCCGCACCCTGCGGTTACTGCCACGGAACCGGCCAGGTGCAGCAGTCCAGCGGGTTCTTCAGCATTCGAGCACGCTGCCCTCGCTGCCGTGGACGCGGCGAGATCATCGAAAGCCCCTGCCCCGTCTGCGACGGCACCGGCGCAACGCTCAAGCGGGTGACGATCGACGTGAATATTCCCGCAGGCACCGACGACGGCACCACCTACCGCCTGGCCGGCCAGGGCGAGCAGGGCACACAGGGCGGGCCATCGGGCGACCTGTATTGCCATATCCGCTTGCGGCCGCACAGGTTTTTCGAGCGCCACGGCGCCGACCTGTACTGCCAAGTGCCCGTAAGCTTCACCCAGGCGGCCCTCGGCGCAAAGATCAGCGTGCCCACGATCGACGGCAAAGTGGCCACGCTCACGGTGCCCCCCGGCACGCAGCCGATGTCATTGCTGAGCATGCGCGGCCTTGGCGTGCCACTCAGCGGCGGACGCGGCAAGCAGATGGTGCAGGTGCTGGTTGAGGTGCCAAAGAAGCTCGACCGCAAACAGGAAGAATTGCTTCGTCAGTACGCCGAAACTGAAGATGCGAACGTGACTCCGCGCAGGAAGTCGTTTCTTGAAAGCATTAAGAGCTACTTCGCCGAACAGGATGCAAAATGAAGGAAGAGGAACGCAAGCAAGCCGAGAAGACAGCACAGGAGCAGCAGCAATCAGGCACCGGGCAAGAGGCCGCAGGCGAGCCGGAAGCTCCTGAGGAATTTGAAACCGACGAGCTTGGCGGCGACGTGCTGGAAGACCTCGAGGACCTCCGCCAGAAGGCGCAGGAGCGCGACGAGATTTTCGACCGGCTGCAGCGGACCACCGCCGATTTCCTCAACTATCAGAAGCGGATGCGCAAGCAGCAGGAGGAACTGAGGCAATTCGCCGTGCAGGAGCTTGTAACATCGCTGCTGCCTTGCCTTGACAATTTCGACCACGCCATCGCCGCAGCACAAGACTCGCCCGACCAGGCTCTGCTCGAGGGCGTGAAACTGGTCGAGCAGGAATTCTTCCGAGTGCTGAGCAATGTCGGAGTCGAGCGGATGAAAGTGGTGGGCGGGAAATTCGACCCCAACTTCCACGAAGCCGTGATGCAGCAAGAAACCGAAGAAGTCGAGAACCACACCGTGCTCGAGGAACTGCGAGCCGGCTACACGCTGAACGGACGTGTGGTGCGTGCGGCCCAGGTGAAGGTGTCGCGCAGGCCGGAGCGGTGACCGCACAAGATTCCAGCCGCCGGCGACGGAATCGGGGCGCCCGCGGCGGCGCAGGCATTCTGCCCCCGATATTGCCATTCAACCATGCCCTACCACGTATGCCCGATCTGCAAGAAGCGGTTCGAATATGAATCGGTCAAAACCTGCCCGACGCTGCCGTTCTGCAGCGAAAGATGCCGCCTGATCGATCTCGGCAAATGGCTCGACAAAGGCTACGCAATTCCCGGCTCCGAGGAAGAAGACGGGGCAAAGCCGGACGAGGAAGAAAAATGAGTGTGCCAGCAGTGGTCATAGCCGGCCGTCCCAACGTGGGGAAATCTTCGTTGTTCAATTTCCTCGCGCGCCGGCGCATCGCAATTGTCGAGCCTACTGCCGGCGTCACGCGCGACCGCATTTCCGCACTCGTCGACTACGGCGGCAAGCGGATCGAGCTGGTCGACACCGGCGGGATGGGCGTGCAGGACCCCGACATGCTCACCGAAGAGGTCGAGCGCCAGATACAGATCGCCCTCGAGAAGGCCGACCTGATCCTGTTTGTGGCCGACCTAATCCAGGGCGTGGTGCCGCAGGATATGGAAATAGCCAACCGGCTGCGGCGGCTCGACAAGCCGATCCTGCTGGTGGGAAACAAGGCCGATTCACTCCGCCAGGAGCAGGCCTGGGCGGACCTGTGCGAGCTGGGGCTGGGCGAGCCGATGCTGACGTCGGCGGTGCAGTCGCTTGGCTACCACGACCTTATGGAGGCGATCCTGGAGCGCCTGCCGCATGCCGGGCCGTCGCCCGAGGCCGAGGAAAAACCAGTCACCTTCGCAATCGTCGGCAAGCGCAACGCCGGAAAATCCACCTTCCTCAACGCCCTCGTGCAGGAAGAACGCGTGATCGTCAGCGAGCGGCCCGGCACCACGCGCGACGCGGTGGACGTCCATTTCGAGAAAGAAGGCAAAACATACATCGCCATCGACACCGCAGGGCTGCGCCGCCGCGCCCAGATGCACGACGCCGTCGAATTCTTCAGCTTCACGCGCGCCGAGGCCGCCATCCGCCGGGCCGAGGTCGTGCTGATGTTTTTCGATGCCACGCTCGAGCTGTCGAAGGTCGACAAGAAGCTCGCGATGATGGTGCGCGACTCGTCAAAGCCATGCGCGCTCGTGGTGAACAAATGGGACCTGGCCGCCGGCAAGGAGCCGGCGGAATACGAGCATTATTTCTCGCGTGCGCTGCCCGGGCTGATATTCGCACCCATCGTTTTCATGAGCGCGAAGGAAGGCATCAACCTGCTTGGCCCGCTGGATATGGTGAGGGAGCTATACAGGCAGGCGACCGTTCGAGTGCCTACGGCCGAACTCAACGAGGCGGTGAGGGAGGCGGTCGTCCACCGCAAGCCCCGGCCCAAACGCAACAAGCTTCCCAAGATATACTACGCCACTCAGGTTGGGGTGAACCCGCCGACGATCATACTGTTTGTGAACGCCCCCGACCTGTTCAGCGCGGGATACAAGCGCTACCTCGGCAACTACCTCCGCCAGGTGCTGCCCTTCAGCGAGATACCCATCCGCATCATCTATCGCGAGCGCGAGCGGTCGCCGTCGAAGTACGAGAAAGATTAACGCGCGACGCAGGCGGCCAACACCGACGGACACGGACAGGCACGGACAACCACGGACAGCCACGGCCTGGGATCGCGGGCGTCCCGCCCGCATTCTTCGGCGGCCGGGACGGCCGCGTTCCCAGCGATCCACGCGGTTTCGCACAGCTCGGCCCGTCACATAACATATGTTATAGCGTCGTCGCCGGCCAGGGCCAATCCCCCGCATCCGATGGCGGTGCTTGAAAAAACAAAGCCGCGGCAGATATAGCCGCGGCCTTACTGTTTCCGGCTGCCCACTTGTAAGGCAGCCGCGATGGTAGCATTTCCCCTCGCCCTGCCTGGTCTTTCGCTCCGCCGGTTATTTGCCGAACGAACGCTTCTTGTGCTGGCAGGGCTTTACGCCGTGATTGGCCTTGCTGGCGCGCACCTTGCGCTGCAGTTTTCTGCGAGTGCCGCTCATATCATTTTTCCTTTCACGTCTGGCGGTTGTCGGATTCATCCAAGTCTTCAGCAACTATCATACGGCAAATACGGACGAGAATCAAGAAGGTACCGCTGCTCATGCCGCGATCCGTTGCTCGCGGTGGCCGCCGTGGCGTGTGTTGTCCGATGGCCTTTCCAGTTCCATCGCCGTTTTCAGTTGTTATAATAAAGAGACGCCGCTGAGGATAGAACCGGATGAAACGATGACGGAACCGCCGTACAAACCCGCAGGTGCCACGCACCTACAACGGCAGTTGCTCGCTGGCGGCAGGGCCGGGCGGCGCGGTGCTGGCGCAGGCGCCATACGGTATAGATGCTGAATGTGTGATGCCGGTGGAAGTGCGGCGCGCGGCGCGGCCGGCCGCCGAAACGGATTGGCCGCGCGCGCTCAGAAACAGGGGATACGATGGAATCTGAAGGAAAATGCGGACAGACTGGATTGGACGCTGCGGGCATAGTGGGCATGGCGTGGCAGTATCGGGCGTCGCGCGTGCTGCATGCCGCCAACGCTTTCGACGTGTTCACGAAGCTGTCGGGAAATCCTGCCACTGCAGGGGAGCTTGCCGGCCGATGCGGCGCGAAGCCTGATATGCTCGAGAAGCTGCTGATCGCCTGCGCGGCACTCGGCCTGCTTGCGAAGGACGGCGAGCGATATGTGAACACCGACGCGGCGGAGAATTACCTGGTGCGCGGGCGGCCGCAGTATCAGGGCGACATGATCGCACACACCGCAAACTTGTGGAGTTTCTGGAATCGGCTGCCGGACGAAGTGCGGCGCGCCGACGTGCCGGCCCCCGACCAGCAATGGCACCGGCATTTCATCCTTGCGATGCGCGACGGCGCGATGGCCGGGCGCGCACGGGACGTCTCGGAGGTGGTCGACCTGCGGGGCCGGCGGCAGTTGTTCGATCTCGGCGGCGGGCCGGGTTCGTTTTCGATTGCGTTCTGCCGGAAGTACCCCGTGCTGCGGGCGATTGTGTTTGATCTGCCAGAAACCGCCGCGATTGCCCGGCAGGTGATCGAGGCGGAAGGCATGCAGGATCGCGTGTCGGTGCGCGAGGGCGACTGGAACGCCGACGATTTCGGCGCGGGCAACGACGTGGTGCTGATGTCGGATGTGCTGCATGGCGCCGGAAGCGCCGCCGACATGAAGCTTGCGAAAGCGTTTGCATCGATGACGCCGGGCGGACTGCTGATCGT
>Ga0307379_10010786_pt1 | contig 12063 bp, 10 predicted proteins | sample UN2MG_FD_202237 | JGI IMG/M metagenome (GOLD analysis project Ga0307379, IMG submission 202237) | Soil microbial communities from Risofladan, Vaasa, Finland - UN-2 | ecosystem: Environmental > Terrestrial > Soil > Coastal area > Acid sulfate soil | place: Finland: Risofladan, Vaasa | collected... | reverse complement strand
GGTATATCCATCTTTTAGGTTCACGGTATTAGCCAGAGCGTAGACTATTTCAGGAAGAAGGTCTTCTTCGTAAAAATTTGGTTCATTAACTTTTATTTTCCACTGATTCCAAATATAGACCTTTTTTTCCGTAGAACTATGTTTGGCAAAAACCATACTTCGGTCAGCTTTTACCAAAATATCTTCAATAGAACTACCATGAACGGGATAAGATGCTATTCCAATACTCAAATTTAATAAAAGTGCATGGGTGTCGGCTTCTATTGTCTTAATAAAAGCCGTATGTACTCTTTTTGCTATTCTTTTGGCTTGGGAAGGGTCTGTGTTAGGAAGAAGCACAACAAATTCATCTCCTCCATACCTACAGAGAGTATCTTCCTTCCTTAGAGAAGATTCTATAGACTTTGCTGTCTGACAGAGAAGTCTATCTCCCTCTGAATAACCTTCTATCCTGTTATAAGCTTTAAATTTATCTATATCGCAGAATAAAAAAGATACATATTCCCTTTTCCGTGAGCATCTTGCAATTTCTTCTTCTGCCCTGGTTAAAAAGTAAACCCTGGAATAAAGACCAGTCAACCAATCTCGAATAGAACTGTCTTTTAGATACTTTTGATATCTCATCCTTTTCAAAATATGAAAAGTTTGTTCTGCAAGAATATTTATTATTCTATTTTCTCTTTTGGTCCAAATCTTACTTTTCTTACTGAAAACGGTAAGCATACCGATTAGTTTATCTTCTGCCATTACCGGAGTACATATGAAAGAAACTATTCCTTCATTTTTAAGTATCTCGGGAAAGAAAATTCTGGAATCTTTTTCAATATTTGAAGAAGAGAAAGTCTGATTGATTTTAATATTTTTCTTTATAAATTCTTCATCTATCTTTAAAGATATTTTAGATATATACTCCCTGCTGAGCTTATATCCTTTCACTAAATTTAAATTCTTTTCCTGTATTATCCAAATAAAGGAAGAGTCTCCATTTAATAACCTGGCTGCTTCTTTTGAAATGCCCAAGATAAGTTGTTCAGGCTTTTGAGCTCTAGATATAAGCTTAGATATTTTCCAAAGAGATTTATTTTCTTCTTTATATCTTTTTTCCATATCACCCATTATCTTCCTTTCCTCTTTTACTGTTTTTGAAACTTTTTAAAAAATAAAAAAACCGGCAGTCTGGTAATCCTATTGCTTTAAGTACTTTAGATTTATGACTTTGCGCCCTATCCTTTCGAATAGTTTGCATTTATCAACTTTCGAAGATGCTTATTTTATTTTTGAATATACTTACCTCTACTAATATTCTTCCCTAAAAGAATCAATTTTAGACATTAATCTCAAGTTTTTCCATTGCTAAAGGTTATATTTTTATTCTAGTAACTTTTACTATAATTCCAGAATCAGTCGGATCTATACACCGAAAGAAGAATATTCAGGGTCAGGCTTTACAGCTTCACATTTTTATCAATCTCCATACTTAATTTGATTATAAAGTCATTTTCTTTATGTCTTCCTCTTAATACATTGGCTACTATTTAACTTCCAATTTCAAGCAAATCGGCTATCTCTTTATTTTTTAACCAATAAATATCTATTGATCTATAAGGCTATTCTGTAATTCATTCTCATTATTTAACATCAATAATTAACTCTAACTATTATATTATTATCCATTATTTACTTTATAATATTTTTAATGTCAAATGAAAAAATAATTCTTTTGCCTTTTAGGCTCCAATTAACCTAATGGGAAATGACACTTCACTAAATGACCCTTGCTTATCTCTCTTATTTCAGGTTCTTCCTTGACACATTTATCTTTAATATAAGGACATCTGGTGTGAAACCTGCAGCCTTGTGGCGGATCTATCGGACTGGGAATTTCACCTATGGGAAGAACTTTTTTCTTTTTCTTTCTTGGATCAGGGTGGGGAATTGAATTAAGTAGAAGTAAGGTATAGGGATGCATGGGAGATGAAAATATATCATTTTTTGACCCAATCTCCATAATTTGACCAAGATACATCACTGCCATATAATCTGCCATATAATCTATTACGGCTAGATCGTGAGTAATAAAAAGATAAGTTAAAGAAAATCCTCTCTTAAGATCCTTAAACATTTTCAAAATAACTGCCTGTACCGAAACATCAAGGGCAGATGTGGGTTCATCCAACACCAGGAATTCCGGTTTTAAAACAAGTGCCCTGGCCACAGAAATACGTTGGCGTTGGCCTCCGCTAAATTCGTGAGGATATCGAAACATAGCCTCTTCCTGCAAACCAACCTGTTCAAGAATATCTTTTACTCTTTGGTAGATTTCTTCCGATGAAAGTTTAAAATGAATCTGCAAGCCTTCCCCTATGATATTTTTTACCAGTTTTCTGGGATGAAGTGAATTATATGGATCTTGCGAAACAATCTGCATTTTTCTCCGAAAGATACGAAGCTCTCTCTTGTTAAGAGAAGTAATATCTGTTGAAAGATATCGAATAACACCTGATATCGGTTCTATTAACCGAAGGATGGTTCGCCCTATGGTCGTTTTTCCGGAACCGGATTCACCGACAATACCAAAGACACTATTTTTAGGAATATCAAAAGTAATGTCGTCCACCGCTTTCACATACTTGGCAGAAGAGAATAAACCCTGCTTAATAGCAAAGTATTTTTTAAGATGCTCAATCGATATTAAATTTTTTGCTTCCACTTTAGCTTCAGCTGTTTGCATTTTTTATCCCTTCCTTGCAATATAAATAACAGGCTACATAATGACCTGGTTTAATTTCTACCAAGGGCGGAAAATCTTTTCGACAGATATCCATGACATGCTTACATCTTGGGTGAAAACGACAACCGGAAGGCGGATTGACTAAATCCGGCACAATTCCCGGTATACTCTGAAGCTCGTCTGTCCTGCCAATTTTCGGAACTGCCTTTAGAAGCCCCTTGGTATAAGAATGATGAGGATTTTCAAAAATATTTGTTGTTCTTGCATATTCAACCATGTTCCCTGCATACATGACCGCCATTTTATCACAGAATTCCGCAGCAACTCCCATATTATGGGTGATTAATATCACCGCATTACCGAACTTCTTCACCAATTCATCAAGCAATTCCAGGATTTGCGCTTGTATGGTCACATCAAGGGCAGAAGTCGGTTCATCTGCTATGAGCAGTTTTGGATTGGAAGATAGAGCCATGGCTATCATAACCCTTTGCGCCATACCTCCGCTTAATTCGTGAGGATAAAGATTGATGGTTCTTTCCCAATCAAGGCCTGCGATTTCCAACATTCTTCTAACTTCTGCATATACTTCCTTCCCTATCTTTTTATTCTTTACCTTACTAATGCTTTCCGCTATCTGAAATCCTACTTTCATCACAGGATTCAGGGCAGCATTCGGTTCCTGAAAGATCATCGATATCTCTTTGCCCCGAATATTAATCAATGAGGTTTCTTTCATAGAAGTCAATAGTTTATCTCCAAATAGGATATCTCCTTCAATGATTTCACCAGGTTGTTCTATTAAACCCATGATGGATAATGCGGTTACCGACTTACCACACCCTGTTTCCCCAACAATACCAAGTCTTTCGCCTTTGTTCATCCATAGCTCTACGCCATTTAATGCTTTAATGATTCCGCGATAAGTATAAAAAGCCACCTTAAGTTTACTGATATTTAAGAGATTCCCTCTCATCTTTTGCATCCATTACCTCCTAAGCCTCGGGTCTAATATGTCTCTAATACCATCACCTAAAAGATTAAAACCCAAAACGACAATAGCTATGGCAAGACCCGGAAAAGTAGTTATCCACCACTGGTCAACAAGATAGCTTCGTCCATCACTGACAATGGCTCCCCATTCCGGCGTTGGAGGTTGTGCCCCAAGACCAAGAAACCCAAGACCTGCCGCGGTAAGAATAATGGTTCCCATTCTTAAAGTAAGTTGAACGATTACCGGGGATATGGACATGGGCAAAACATGAAAAACAATGATTCTCAAATCATTCGCCCCTATTGCTCTTATTGCCTCAATATATGGTTGAGATTTAACTTTCATTGCTTCAGCTCTTCCAAGTCTGGCATATATTGTCCAATCTACCAGTGCAATAGCAATCATTGTATTAGTAAGATTTGGGCCAAGTGCAGCGGTTAGTACCATAGCTAATACCAGTCTTGGAAATGCCAAAAACATATCTGTTATCCTCATGAGGACTTCATCGGCAACTCCTCCAAAATAACCTGCGATAATACCTACTACTATACCAATAGTAATGCTTATTATTGATACGATAAAAATTATCCACACCTCAACTCTTGCTCCATAGACAACACGGCTATATACATCTCGACCATATTGGTCTGTACCAAAAATGTGTTGAGAATTCGGAGGAAGTAATCTCCCATTCATATTTTGGGCAGTAGGGTTGTAAGAAGTTAACAATGGTGCAAAGATAGCAATTCCTAAAAATATAAGTATTATTACAGTTCCAATCATTGCAAGAGGGGTACTTTTCCATAAATAGAAAGTATGTTTCCAATCTTCGAGGATAGGTTCCCTTTGTTTAAAAAATAGTTTAATTTTTCTATTTTGGGTTATACTTTTAACTTTTTCCATAACTTCTCCCCTCTTCTCCTTTTTCAAACTCGCATCCTTGGATCAAGAGCAGCATAAGAAATATCTACAATGAGGTTGGCAAGAGAATAAATAAATGCGATAAATAGAGTTCCTCCGGTTACAGCTGGATAATCCAATACCAGCAAAGCATTAACGATATATCTACCCAAGCCAGGCCAGCTAAAAATAGTTTCCGTAAGCACAGCTCCACTTAAAAGACTCCCAAAAGAAAGTCCTATAATGGTCACAACAGGTATTAATGCATTCTTAAGGGCATGACGATAGATGACCAACCTTTTTGAAAGCCCCTTGGATTTGGCGGTTCTTATAAAATCTTGTCTTAGAATATCCAGCATGCTTGCTCTCATTATTCTCGCTATTGATGCCGCTGAAGCATAACCGAGAACAAAGGCAGGAAGTATAATGTGTCTAAGCCCATCCCAAAAAGCAGTCCAGTCACCAGCAATAATAGAGTCTAAGAGTAAGAGTCCGGTAATATGAGTAGGAAAAATAAAAAGATTGTGTCTGCCTCCACCTGGGAACCAATCAAGATGATAATAAAATAATAATAATAGCAATAAACCGAGCCAAAAAACTGGCATCGATACCCCTAAAATAGAAAATATTCTTGAAAAATGATCGATAGATTTATTTCGGTAGATTGCAGAATATACTCCAAGAATCACTCCGACTACTACTGCGAAAATCATAGAAGCAATTGCTAATTCAATAGTAGCCGGGAAATAATTTATTATATCTTTTAAGACAGGTCGATTTGATTTGAGAGATATTCCAAAATCTGCATGAACTATACCTTTTATATAATCAATGAATTGTAATATTATCGGTTTATCCAAACCAAGCTGATGTCTCATTGCATCAACACGTTCTATGGGGGCATTTCCACCTAATATGGCTCCAACCGGGTCTGCAGGAATAACACGAGTGATAAAAAAAACGATTGTTGCTACACCTAGCATAACAACTAACATTAAAATAATTCTTTTTAGAATATAAGTTCCCAGTTTCATTAAATATCTTCCTTGATTTCTTTAAATTTTTAAAAACTAATCACTTCTCTAAAATAATAGCGGTTTTAGAATAGAAAATTATTTTTACAATATCGGAACATCAATCCTAAAACCGCTATTCACAGATGAACTACAATCTTTTTTATAACTTCATTTTTCAAATATTATTTTATTTATATAATTTTGTAAGATCAAAGTGAACAGCATAACCTTTGGCAGCTATATCGTAATCTTTCACTTCATTTCTTACTCCCCAAAATATGATGTGTTGATACATCATGGCAAATGGACCATATATATGCCAATAGTTGGTAAGATCCTGATACATCTGAAAACGCCTATCTTCATTTATTTCTTTACCTGCAGCTTCTGCAAGATCAGCGGCATAATCATCATACCATGCGCATCTCCAGGCAAGCTGCTTCACACGATGATTGGCAAAAGGATGAGCAAGAGCATCTGCGTCCGGATAATCGACCCCCCAACCGGCGATGATCATCTGCAATCCTTGCTCTCTAAATTTTGCATACATTTGTGATGCTTGCATTATATTTATTTCTGCTCTTATCCCTATTTTGGCAAGATTTTCCTGAACAACTACAGCTTCCGTTCTTCGCTCTTCTGTGGTATTTGTCACCAACTCTACATCAAAACCATCAGCATACCCCGCTTCAGCCATAAGTTCTTTTGCTTTTTCTATGTCCTGATAATAAGGATTATTTTCAACATAACCAAAGTATCCTACGGGAAGAAATTGCTGATTGTTTATTGCGAACCCAGCCTTTACTTTGTCGATTATTGCATCATAGTCTATGGCGTATTTCACAGCTTGCCTTACTCTTACATCTTTAAAAGGTCCCCAACCAGCATTCATGCCAACATACTCATCAGTTTGTCCGGGAGTAGTAACGATAGAAACATCGGGTGAATCTTTAAGCGAATTAGCTTGCTCAGCAGTTAAGTCCCATGCTATATCTATATCCCCTTTCTTGAGACGTAAAAGTTGATCAGTAGATTCTGGAATATCTTGAATAATTATAGTCTTAATCTTGGGCGCTCCTTGCCAATAGTTTTCGTTGGCAACAAGAACTACACTTATTTTACGGGACCATTCTTTAAGCACATATGGACCAGCACTAGCAGTATGGTCTGTTAGCCATGCCTCCCCCATATCATCATCCACTACATGTTCCTCTACAACTTTTGGATTTAAAATACCATTACCACCTAATATGGTTAGAACAATGTTTGGAGGGGCACCATTTGTAATTATTTTAATGGTGTAATCATCAAGAGCTGAAATCCCTTCTTCTGTTAATCCTATAACATCAGAGTAAAGCCAGCAAGGAGACTTCTGGAGCTTTAAGACTCTTTGGAAGGAATAAACAACCGCATCCGCTTTTAGAGGATCACCATTTGCAAAGACCAATTCTTTGCGGAGCTGGAATGTCCATGTTTTACCATCAGGCGCAAGCTTCCAGCTCTCAGCAAGATCTGGTACTACTACAAATTTTTCATCCTCAATTTCAATCCTTACAAGTGCTGCATATATATTTTTTAGCATAGCATTGGGTAGAACTTCAAAAGATATCCCAGGGTCGTGGGTGATATATATTTCTGTATCTGCTCCGATAACCAAAGTATCTTTTGGAATAGCTGCATTTGTCGTGCAGGTCAATGAAAGAAACAATACAATTAATATTATCCATAGATACATTCTTTTAAACATAATAAACACTCCTTTAAAAATTCTTTACTTTTTTACAAAAAATCAACAATTATTTCTTTGGCATCGCCTCTTTCAAATTTTAATCATTTTCCATTTAATCTTTTTTATGTCACCACCTCCTCATATAAAAATATAATTAATAATTATAGAAACTTTTGAGCAGTTGTGAACGCCTCCAAATAGCTTTTCTCTTCGCTCATAAGCAATTGGTGTACTTCCGAAATAAAAATCCCGTGAACGGTTACCGGCTTTATCCTTCCGTCTTTACTTTTTATCCCGTATCCGGAACCTGAGTGAATAATATAATGATTTTCTCCAACCTTACCCAAATACATAACCACATGTCCTTTTAAATGAATGGGGTCACCAGGTTGTAATTTATTTAATATGCTCTCCCTTCTTTGAATGGAACCACTAAATTCAATCGATTTTCCGGCTACTCCTTCCTCCTGCATCCGGGTGTAACTGGGAATAATAATGTTCATGGTTTTGTAAACATTCATGATAAACTGGGAACAATCTCTTCTTTTAAACATACCGTTCCATCCATACCTTTCTCCTAACAATTTGAATGCCTGCCGAAGGATGTTTCCCCTGGTGTAAGGGAGATAACCTTCACAGATATCATTGGAACGGGCAATTAAAGCTAATCTAAATTCAAGGAGCCCTTCTTTATCTTTAACCGGAATTTTTACCACATAACAGCCTTGTGGAGATTGAGCGTGTAAATTATTAATAGGAATCGATTCGGGAATTTCATCAAAATCGATTAAAGGAATCTTATCTCCCATTTGAAATAAAATATTGGATATTTCCTTTATGAAAGGATTGGGCTCTGTCTCGATTCTGCTCTCCGTTACCATTAAAAACTTATCTGAATTTGCATAATCGAATACTTCTTTTTTGTTTTTTGCCAGAGCGATGTATTCTCTTTTAACCCATCCTTTATAAACCATGCTTTGAATATAATACCACTTTCCATTTTTGCTTTGATGCAAAATGGCTACCGGACTCCCCACAGGCAGGACGGTCAACTGAAAAAGATCAAAATCGATACCCTTTGGTTCTTCGGCAAATACAGTGTCCGTAGGGAAAGCTTTTACGTCTTCCCTCTTTACCAGCATGCCCCATTCTACACGAATTTCATCAGGTATACCGTCAAAATTGGCTTGATTCAACACCTCTTTCTTGACCGTTTCCGAAATTTTCTTAGCATGGACATCATAGCAAGTCTTGCTGGGAAATACACCTTCAGAGGAATAGCTATTCATGGTATTTAATAACTCTTCTCGGGTTATTGTTTCAGGATATGTTTCCAAATCATATAACCATTCCTCAAATCCTTTGTATTTCATTTTTCCAAAGGATTTTTTATTGAATTTTATTATCTCTTCTTCATTTAAAATTAGTTTTTCTGCATCCCCGATCTTTTCTATCCAGTATTCCGGTTTCAACATGAATCCTTCGACTTTCGGGGCACATACAGGTGGCTGCATTGCTTTTTTTATCATTTACCAAATCCTCAATTTAGATTAAGACGAATTATTTTCTTGCCTCATTCATTCTTTTTCAAAAGTTCCAAATCTTACTACCTCTTCATCTTCCATTAATGTTTTACCCCGGGCAATAACATGCTTTATTTTAAGCGTATCTTTATCCAAAGCGATAATATCTGCATCTTTTCCCACTCTTATTTCTCCTTTTTTGTCCAATTTTAAATGTTTGGCAATATTGGTAGAAGTGACATGAATCGCCTCTTCTATAGAAATATTTTCTTCTTTTACCATATTAATAAATTCCTCATGCAGAGATGAGACTGATGCAATGCTCATACCGACAAATTCTTTCTTTTCATTAAATTTTGGGAGACTGCCATTGCCATCAGAACTAATGGTTATTTTTTCTATTGAAACACCATTTTTCAGTAGTCTTTTAATGGCTTTGCCAGGTATTATGCTTTGACTTGATTTTTCTTCCCCTGAAACGCCGGCAGTTAAATCGATATATCCACCTATTTTGCCAAATTCCACCACCTGCCGAAAAAGCTCTTCATCTTTTTTATTTAAATGAGTTGGCGAAAACTGCTCTATGGGTATTTCTGTGTTTTTAATTATATCAAACAAGTAACTTAAACCCAATTTTTCACCTCCCATATGTATATGAACCACACCTGCTTTTCCCGCCAGAATTCCTGCGGCTCTTGCCTCAGAGGTCACTTTTATAAATTCATCTACCGTGGGATGGGAAGCCCGATGGTCCGACAAGGCTATTTTTACACCGATAACCTTATCAATTAAAATGATATCAGATAAAATGCTTTCGGTAATTGTTGGCGAAGGATATTGGTATGCCCCGGTATATATCCAGGTACTTATCCCTTCTTGTTCCAATGCTCTTGCCTTCATCAAAAGGGCTTTTAACGATCTGGCAAATCCATCTGTACCCAACAACCCTACCACTGAAGTTATGCCTGCTTTCACAAGTTCACTCAATTGGATGGGTGGAGTTCGATATTGAGGTCCACCCTCGCCACCGGCGCCATTAATATGAACATGCTGGTCAATATAGCCGGGAATGATGATACATTTAGAAGCATCAATGATCTTTATATTTTTATCAATTACATTTAATGCTGATGTTAAAATATTTTGGTCAATATAAACGATTTTGTCATTGATTACCAGTATATCTTTTTCCCCTTTATGTTCTGATGCATAGACGTCTCCATCTTTTATTAATAAAATGCTCATCTTACCTCCATATTGTCATTATTTATATTTTTTTAATTTGACGAAAAAAGAATAATTTAATTATTTTCAAATTTTTAAAATTAATTTTTATTTAAATAACAACACAACATATTTTTTCTATGGTTTAGCCTCCCATTTTACGATGTGTCCAAATTTTCACTATTTCCTCAAAGAATTAGATCTTATCCTAAGAAATTATTCTGCAGCAATTTTTTCGTTGATTTTTTTTGCTGAATTATTTGCATCAATCATACCCCATATCCAGAGTATAGGAGTAGTGATGAACCCAATGACGACCCACATCAATGCAACCGATATCCCATAGAGGATAATAAAAACGACCCCTTTACCTATCTGACCATTATAAATCTGACCTAGACCCATGAAAAAGAAAGATAAAATAGTAGCTATACTTGGATTCTTGTAGAACTTTGGGGGTTGAGTAGACATAAAAAGCCTCCTCTCTATTTTTTTCTAAAATGTTTTATAAAAATAAAAAAGACAAATTATAGAAAATAATTATACTGCTCTTTTACTCTGTCCTTTTACCTGAAAGATTCTTCCTATGTAATTAGGGAATAGTTCTTTTAGCAAACTCTGTAAGGGTTTTCCCAAAGATTAGGAGTTGCCCCGTCGGTGTTTTTTAGTATAAAGCTCTCCAGAGTTCTGTCCGGTAACAGTCCATTTGCCTGAAAGTTTAGATACATTTAGTATCTTGCCTCTTCGGCTCCTTTTCTTTATGAAACAAAAGAAAAAGCCTCTCCTGTTACCTTCATACAGGTTACAATATTAAATTTATTCAAAATTATAGAAGTATAAAAAATTTATTTAAGTGGAATGTTTCACGTATTATATATTAGGTATACGACACAAGTTTAGAAAATCCTGCTTTTTGAGGAAAGTTTTATTTTATTAAAAGGGGGGCACACTTTACTTTTAGCCAAGCATAAGCGCGGGAATACAAAAGAAGAATGTCCCCCCTGATTCTTAAGTTTTAAAAATCCTTCTTTTGCTGTAAAATAATTCATAAAAACAAAACAAGCCCTTCAGCAAAATATCAAAGAGCTGGTAATTTTATTGGCTCCCTAAGTAGCTGTCCCAGAGCTGGTTTTTAATAGTAAGCATTATCATTGCCAAAGGTTATATTTTTATTCTAGAAACTTTTACTATAATTCCAGAATCAGTCGGATCTATACACCGAACAAACTCTGTTGTTATACCATCCGGATTAAATTCTTTTTCATATGGTGTTCCTTTATAGTCCCAAGGTAATGTGCCACCAAACCTAAGTACATGAATAATTCCGCTAAGGCTGTCTAACAACCAAGGGCATAATTTTCCAACATCTTCAGGATAATTAAATTTTTGTCCAACTTGATAACTTTTAGATCCATCTCCACGATACATCCAAGCACAAATACCTTCTTTCTCAAGTTCTGGATATATTATTTTATCACCTTCTTTACAAAGCTTCCCACCTTTTCCTTCAAATATTTCTATTTCAATTTTGTAATTTTGCATTTACTCTCCTACTTTTCTATTGAATTTTTTGCATAATCCAAGACTGATCTCTTCACGTTCATTAATACTTAACTGAGAACAATGGGCCATATGCAACTCCTTTCTTTTGGCATATTATACCAAAGTTAAGTGTTGCATTTGCAACTTGAACCCAAGGTGTCCCTATTTAATGAGATTTGTATATTTTTTATTCTCATATCTCTCTTTTACTTGTGCAACAAAGGTATCAATTCTCATTTCTCTTGTACTATCCTGAAAACCATCATACTCTATAGACGCAAAGGGAATGTTATTATTATCTTTTCTGAATTTTGGGACAAAACCATCTACAATCAATCCTGGCATGCAGTTAAATGGAATAACACTAATAATGCCATCCAACCCCCTTTTTGCATAATCTACTG
>Ga0307379_10010782_pt1 | contig 12067 bp, 4 predicted proteins | sample UN2MG_FD_202237 | JGI IMG/M metagenome (GOLD analysis project Ga0307379, IMG submission 202237) | Soil microbial communities from Risofladan, Vaasa, Finland - UN-2 | ecosystem: Environmental > Terrestrial > Soil > Coastal area > Acid sulfate soil | place: Finland: Risofladan, Vaasa | collected... | reverse complement strand
GAGAAATAGACGGAGTTGTTTCGCACGAATTCTGCTACCTCCTGCCAACGAGCGAGCCGCAGTTCCAACAAAAAATCAGGTCAGCTCATGTAGGGGCGGGTCTCTGTGCCCGCCCATCTTTCTCTTATCCACCGTCTGTTACGAACACAAGTAGGTCTAACCTCACGCCATTGGGCGCTTCGCCCATATCATTTTTCCAGCAGCCGCGCGAGGCGGCGCCTGTCGGGCACGAGCATTATCGTTTTCTGCTGCGAATAGGTTACGTAGCCCGGCGATGCGCCGCGCGGTTTCCTGACGTACTTGCGCAGCGTGTAGTCGATGGGCGCCTTGTCGGAGTCCTTCAGCTTCGAAAAATGCATTGCGAGGTGGGCGGCGTCCAGCAGCGTTTCTTTCAGCAGGGGCTTGTCTTTCGGCATTTTCACGATCACGTGCGAACCGGGATAATGCTGCACGTGCACCCACAGGTCGTTGCCTGCCGCGTGCATGGTGAGATCGTCGTTCTGCCGCGGGTTGCGGCCGACGAGGATCGTCAGGCCGTCGGCCGAGGTGAACTGCCGGGGCTGCGCGCGCATTTCCTCGCGCCTGCGAGGCGAAACCTGCCGCGAGGCCGTGGGCAGAAAGTTGCGGAGGGCGGCAAGCTCGTCGAACGTGCCGGCGGATTCGATCTGCCGATGCAACTGCGCAAGCCGGTCTGCTTCTCTGCGGGCCTGGCCCAGGCGCTCGGATATGATCGACCGGCCGTCGCTGAGTTTGCGGGCGCGTTTGAAGTAGCGCTGCATGTTTTCCTTGGGCGAAAGCTTCGGGTCAAGCTCGATCTGGACGGGCCGGCCGGTGGCGTAGTCGATGACCTCAGCAGTGGCATCGCCCTTGCGGAGGGCGTGGAGGTTGGCCTTGAGAAGCTCGCCGACGTGGCTGAACTCGTCGCTGCGGGCGGTGGCCTCGAAGTCTTGCTCGATCTTGGCGAGCCGGCGCTTCGTGCGCTTTTCGTTCTTGCCGAGCGCCGTCAGCATTCCGCGACGGAGGTTTTCGGTGCGGACGGTGTTGTCCTGCTGCGAGTATGCCTGCTCGATGGCGGCGGAGTATGTTTCGAATTGCTGCTCGCGCACAGACTCCGCAAATCGGTCGTGGCCGGCGGCTTCGGCATCGGCGGCTCGTGGCGGCGGCTGCCATTCCGCGCGCGGCGCGATTCTGCGGCCGTCGCGCGACTCGGCGTGCTGGAGGGCGTCGATGATTGTGCCGGCTTCGTTGAGCAGGATGATGTTTTCGAAGCCGGGGATGATTTCGACCAGCAGCGTGCGGCTGACGGCGGCGCCGTTTTGGTCCTGGTTCTCGACGTTCAGCTCGGCGATGCGGTCGTCGCAGCGAGTTTGGACTGACCGGATCACGCCGCCCAGCAGGTGCTTGCGCAGGAGTTTGCAGAACTGCGGCGGCTCGGGTGGATTCGGCGGTGCGGCCGTCGCGAGGTGGACGCGTGCGAGCTGGGCATCGGCGCTGAGGTAGGCGAGATGCGTTTGCCCGGGCTTTCGCACGACGAGCACGATCGCGTGGTCGGAGGGTTGATGGATTTTCTGAATGCGCCCGCCCGCCAGCAGCTCGTTGAGTTCGGCGGCGGCGTGCTGCAGTTCGGCAAGTGTGAGTGTCATTGCTTGTCTCCTGAGGATATTGTACACAAAACGGTGGCGGCAGGAAAGGCAAAATATTGTTCTGGCTGCGCCCGGTAGGGGCGGCCCGGACAAACACGGGCAAACCCAGACAGGCACGGACGAGTACGGACGATCGCGGGCGGCAACTAATTTTTTTCGATTTTTCGATTTCGTCGACTTGACAAACGCCAAAATGTGTGGTATAATATATATAGGGGAAGATAAGTACCACAGCAACGGATCATCGTCCGGCGGGCCGCCTGATTTGCGGCCGGATTCGACATGGCCGCAGTCGACGTGGCGGTGAACCTACCATGGCGTGCGCAGTGTTGTTGCACGGGCGCTGCTTTCTCCGTTGAATAACGCCGCCCGTATATATAGAATGGGCTGACATTTTCCGTTGCGCGTTGCGGAGTATAGCGGATGGCCCGTCAGCCCGGTCAGGATCAGTTTGACGAGTATCGCCACCTGATGGAGGTGCCCGACCGTTTCGAGGACGGGTTCGACATCAAGACGGTGGTGGGGGCGCTGTTTGTGGGGCTGGTGATGCTGCCGGGGTCGATTTACCTGGGGCTGATGGCGGGGCAGCAGATGGGGCCGGCCGCCGTTTGGGTGACGGTGATCCTGTTTTCGGAGGTGATGCGGCGGTCGTTCAGCGCGCTGAAACGGCAGGAGGTTTACCTGCTGTTTTACATCGCGAGCGGGCTGACGGTGATGGTCGGCTTCGCGCTGGCCGGGGGGCCTTTTGCAACGCTGATATGGAATCAGTATCTGGTTCAGAACCCCGATGCTGTGAGCCTGGGCATTGCGCAGGAGATTCCGCATTGGGCGGCTCCGCCGGCTGGTTCGGAGGCGTTGGCGAGGCGGACATTTTTCCATTCGGACTGGGTGGCGCCCATTCTGCTGCTGGTTGTGCACCAGGTGCTGTCGCGGATGAGCTGGTTCGGGATGGGCTTCCTGCTGTTCCGGCTGACGAGCGACGTTGAGGGGCTGCCTTTCCCGATGGCTCCGGTGGCTGCGGCGGGGGCCGTGGCGCTGGCGGAGACCGACGAGGAGAAATCAAGCTCGTGGCGGTGGAATGTTTTCAGCATAGGTGCTGCTATCGGGCTGGTTTTCGGCACGTTGTATGTGGGGGTGCCGAGCGTGACGGGTGCGGTGTTTGCGAAGCCGCTGCAGTTGATTCCGATTCCGTGGGTGGACCTGACTCGTTCGACGGAGGGTTTTCTGCCGGCGACGCCCACGGGTTTCACCTGCGATCTGGGCGCGGTGATGCTGGGTTTCGTGCTGCCGTTCTGGGTGGTTGTGGGCGGATTCATTGCCGCGTTGACTACGCTGGTGTTGAATCCGGTGCTGCACCGGTCGGGCGTGCTTCACACGTGGCGGCCGGGCATGGATACGGTGATGACGCAGTTCGTTAACGGGCTGGATTTCTGGCTGAGCGTTGGGATCGGGGTGGCGTTTGCGGTGGCGGTGATCGGGCTGTGGAACGTGGCGGCGTCGCTGGGGCGGCGGCGCAGGTCGCCGGCGGTTGTGCGCTCGAGCCGGCCTGAGGGCCGCGGCGATATTCCCCTGTGGGTGGCGGTTGGGCTGTATGTGATTTCTACCGCTGCGTACCTGGTGCTGTGTTCGTATCTTGTCGAAGGATTCCGGCTGGCGTTTTTCGCGGCGTATGGTTTTCTGTACGCGCCGATGGTGTCGTATGTGAATGCGCGGATGATCGGGATGACGGGGCAGTTTTTCGGGATTCCATTCGCGCGCGAGGGCGCGTTCATTTTGAGCGGAGCGCAGGGTACATCTATCTGGTTCGCTCCGATTCCTGCGGACAATTTCGGGGGGTATGCTCAGCGTTTCCGCGAGATCGAGCTGACGGGCACGCGCTTCAGCAGCATCATCAAGGCCGAGCTTCTGATGCTGCCGATCGCGCTGGTGTGCAGTTTCATTTTCTGGCAGTATGTGTGGCGGCTGGCGCCGATCCCGTCGCAGTCGTATCCATTCGCGCTGAAATTCTGGCGGCTGCACGCGCTCAACCGGCTGCTGTGGATATCGTCGACCAGCGGCGGAGCGCCGCTGTTTGAGCAGGCGATAAATTTGAAGTATATCGCAGGCGGCATGTGTTTCGGGTTGATCGGCTACGGCGCGCTCAGCGTGCTGCACATGCCGGTGCTGCTGATTTATGGTTTCATCAGGGGGATGGGGCAGTTGCCGCATTTCATTTTTCCTGAGATCATCGGCGCGCTGCTGGGGCGTTATTGGCTGTCGCGGCGGTTAGGACGCGAGCGGTGGCGGAAATACACGCCGGTGTTGTTCGCGGGCTACCTGTGCGGCGTCGGGTTGATAGGCACTGTGGGCATAGCGGTCACGCTGATCGCGAAGGCGGTTAGCACGCTGCCGTTTTAGCATTCGGAGATTCGGATGGAGCGGAAAGGCCTGACGTTCAGATCGATCCTGATCGCAATTGCGCTGATGACGGTGCTTGGCGTGTGGGCGCAGTATATCGAATATTTCACGCAGGTGGCTGGTTCGGTTTCGGGGGCGGCGTCGCCCACAGGCATCGCGGTTCCGGCGATGGGGCCGGTGCTCGGCTTCCTGCTGGTGCTGGTGCTGGGGCGGTGGATGGTGCGGTCGTGGAAACGTTGGGTGCTCGACAAGGCCGAGGTGCTGGTTATCTATTCGATGCTGATGGTGGCCGTGCCGGTGATGGCGTTCGGGCTGACGTATTTCCTGTTTCCGGTGCTGACGGGGCAGGCTTACGCAGGGAAGGTCGGGCAGGATAGCACGCACATGGAGCTGATGAAGGGCGTGCCGAAGTGGATGACGGTGCAGGACGAGGACGCGGTGCGCGAGTTCTGGCGGGGAGCGGACGAGGGTCGGCCGAGGCCGTCGGGTTTTTTCGCACGCGGAATGCACTACCTGCGGGGCGGAGTGCCGTGGGGCGTTTGGCTGCCGCTGTTGCGCGGATGGCTGCCGCTGCTGCTGGCGCTGTTTTTGTCGATGCTGTGCATTGCCGCGGTGATGCGCCGGCAGTGGGTGGAGGCCGAGCGGCTCCCGTTTCCGCAGACGGTTGCGCCATTGGCGCTGTTGGGTGCGGGCGTTGCCGATGGGCCGCTGGCGGCGCCGGGAGTTTCACCGGTGGGCGGCATTCTGCGGCAGCGTGCGTTCTGGGTGGCGGCGGCGGTGCCGATCCTGCTGTATAGCGTCAACGGGCTGCACGAGTATTTTCCGTCGGTTCCCGAAATCCGCACGTCATATCGACTGGGCGAGATCATCACGGAGAAGCCGTGGTCGGCGATGACGCTGTACTGGAATTTCATCGTGGATCCGCTGGCGATCGGCCTGGCGTGCCTGATCACGTTCGAGGTCAGTTTCAGCTTCCTGTTTTTTTTCGGGCTTACGCGGCTCGAGCTGTTGTGGGGCGAGCTTTTCGGCCTTACGGGCTACCGGGGCAATTCACAGTTCTGGAGTTCGGAGACTTATCCATTCACGGAATCGCAGTGCACGGGGGCATCGGTGGCGTTTGGTGTTGCGGCGTTGTGGATGGCGCGCCGGTACCTGGGCCGCAAGCTGCGCGCGATGTTTGCTGCTGGGGGCGGCGACGAGCCCGACGAGGCGATGCGGACGCGCACGGCGCTGCCGCTGTTCGTCATTTCCACGGCCGTGTTCGTGGCGATATTGTCGATGGCGGGCATGAGCTGGTGGTTCGCGCTGCTGGTTTTCGCGATGTATATGTGCTTCGCGATTACGGTGGCGAAGGTGCGGGCCGACGCCGGCCTGGCGAAGAATCCGTACACCGATCATCTGTTCTACATTCTGGGCGGCTCGGCGGTTTTCGGAATCGCATCGCTGAACCAGCACAGCCTGCTGTATTTCCTGTCGCCGGGGATCGTTCTGATCTTGCTTGCGATCCAGGTTGAAAGCTTCCGCATGTGCGATGCGGTGGGCCTGCGGCGGTCGGCGATGGCGAAGGCGCTGACGGTCGCGTTTGTGGCTGCGTTCCTGATCGGTTCGTATTCGCTGCTGGTTCTGACGTATCGCCACGGGCAGGCGAAGATGATGAGCTATCCGTCGTTCGCGGGCGCGTATGCGTTTTCGATGCTGCCGTATGATCTGAACATCGTGGATGGTGTGAAGGCTGCCTCGCTGCTGGATGAGGAAGAAGGAGCCGCCGCGGCCGGTTCAACAGACGTCGAAGGTCGCGACACGCGGCCGCTGGGCGAGATTCTGGATTTCGCGAAGATCGGGGCGATGGGCGCCGGCGCGTTCATCACGGGGCTTCTGACGTTTCTGCGTTACACGGTGATGAAATGGCCGCTGCACCCGGTGGGATACATACTGTCGGTGAGCCGTGCGGCGGATTATTGGTCGTCGGTGCTGATAGCAGTGGCGATCAAGTGGGCGCTGCTGAAATGGGGCGGGCTGCGGCTGTATGAGAAGGCGAAGCCGGCGTTCGTGGGGCTGATCGTCGGCGCGCTCGCGATCCGCGCGGTCTGGGCGGTGGTGGCCACGATCAGCGCCTTCCACGGCGCCGGCGGCGGAGGCGCATAGGGTGAAGATTGACATCAACATCCTGGGCTGGATTGCAAGGCGGTGCATAATCCGCCCTGCCATCGTGCTGATGGTGCTGCCCGCGATGGTGCTGATCGGGGCGCTGTACGAGGTGCCGTATCGACCGAAGGTGGAGCTTTCCGAGCAATCGGAAGATACCTACCGGCAGATGGCGGAGGAGATAACCGATGCAAGCGTGGCGGAGCATCTGCGCGAACTGTGCAGCACGCCCTCGCGCATGACAGGCACCGAAGGCTATGAGCGCGCGGTGGAATATATCCGGTCGCGGTTCGAAGCCGCCGGCCTGCGCAGTGTTACGGTGATCCGGCTGCCGGTGGCGGTGCCGGGGACGCAGCTCGCAGGCGTGCTGGAAGTGCCGGACGCATCGGGCGAGGCGCAACGCGCGGTCGACATCTTCCCGATGTGGCCGAACCTGGTACGCACGTGCACGCTGCCGCCCGACGGGCTGGCGGGCAGGCTCGTTGACGGCGGCGACGGGACGCTGAAACGTTTCAACGGCATGGAGATGAACTCGAGCATCGTGCTGCTTGACGCAGACTGCGACCGCCGCTGGCTGAACGTGCCGCTGCTGGGCGGTGCTGCCGTCATTTTCTGCGGATCGGAGAAACTGACGCGCGAGCAGGCTGAGCTGAAATGCGTGACGACGCCGGTGAACGTGCCGAGGTTCTTCGTTTCCGAGGCAGACGGCGTGGAACTGCGGCGGCTGGCGGGAGCCGGCGCGAACGTTCGCATATGGTGCCGCGTCGACATCGTGAACCGCCCGGCCGCGATCGTATGCGGCGTGCTCGATGGCGCCGACGAGCAGGTCGCCCGCGAGACGCTCGTGCTCGAGTCGTATTTCGATTCGGTGTCGCAGGTGCCCGACCTCGCGCCCGGCGCCGAGGCGGCGTGCGGAATCGCGGGGTTATTGGAAGCAGTCGACAGGCTGGCGGCGCACAGGCCCAGCCGGAGCGTGCTGTTTATCGCAAACGGCGCGCACTATCAGGGCCAGGGGATGGCTCACCTGGTGCAGCTTCTGGGGCGGCGTTTTCCCGGGCAGAACACGATCATTGCGACGGCGAAGCAGATCGCCGTGCAGCAGCAGAAGCTGGCCGACGCGCGCCGGCGGATGGAATTATGCCGCAGCGAAGCGCGGCTGCTGGATTTCGCGCAAGACGCGGAGGCGGGGCCGGCCCAATGGTCGTCGCAGGAGCCGAAGCTGCGCGAGCGGCTTGTGGAAGATATCCAGATGGCGGTGAAAGGCGTGCTCGACTCAGCCTACGAGCGGAAGGTGCTCGGCGACGGCGCGTGGGACATCGAGCGCGGCCGGCGGCTGGAATTGCAGCGCATCTGCTGGGAGTCGAGCATCGAGAAACTGCGGACGCAGTATTGGCGCGAAGTGCGCGCGGTGCTGGATTGCGTGCGCGAACGCGTGCGGCGGCGTGATGCGGCGCTCCTCGTGGAGATCGACCGGCTGACGCGCGAGATGGAATTTCTGCGGTCGATCGAGAAGCTGAACATCCGGCTGTTCCTGGGGCTGGAGCTTGCCGGCGGCACCGATTCGTTCGGAATGTTCGAGCGGGGCAGCCCGCGTGTGCCGCCCTACTCGGGCCGCGGTCCGATCGGGCCGATGGCCGAGCGCCTGACGAAGCTTGCTGCGAGCATGCAGGAGGCGCTGGCGAGATCGGGCGAGCCAGGCCTGGCCGCGCCCGCAGGCACGCTGCCCTGGTTCGTGGGCGGGTTCAAGCCGCTCGAGACCAGCAACATCAATCCGCAGTCGCTGCAGGTGGCGATGATGCAGTTCGACGTCGAGTGGTGCTATGAATCGAATCGCGCGGCCGCCACCTTCTGCACGCTGATGGACGCGCGGCGATACGTCGACACTCCGTACGACACGCTGGAGCGTGTGAACGCGGGCAACGTTGCACGGCAGTTGCGGCTGATGGTGCCGATGGTCAAGGCCCTGCTCGATTCGCCGGAGGATATAGTGGGCGAGTCGAATCGCGGCGACTACAGCGGCATGGTGGCCTTGCAGGCGACCACGATCCCGCGCGGGGGGGCGATCGTGCCGGACCACCCGGTCGAGGGGGCGATGGTTGTGGAGAAGGTGACAGACCAGTTGACGGAGGACAGTTGGTATTTTAATCCGAAACAGTTTGCCTGCGGCGTGCGCGAGAACCATCTGGCAATTGCCGACGAGCGCGGGCGCGTTGAATTCCCGACTCGCTGGCATTCCGCGTTCGTGCCGCCGCCGCGCCCGTTCGAGGCGTACAAGCTGAACATTTCGACGGGCGAGATAACCTTCGCGTTGGATCGCGGCGTGTCGGGCGTCGAACGATTCCCTAACGAGCTTGTGCTGGACCGCCGCAGCAAGGAGGGCACGCTGGTGCTGTTCCGGTGCCGGTCGATGGCGCTGTTCGATCTTGTCGATCCGCGGTACATGACGCTGCTGAGAAGGATGGACGTGATCGGCGCGGAGGAGGACAGCGCGCCGCTGCAGTTCGGCTACAATCTGAGCACGCAGGCGGCCTACGGCAGCGAGCTTGAGACGACCGGCGAGACGTGCGCGGTGGTCTACCTCGAGCCGGGCAAGCGGTTCAAGGTTACGATGTCGGCCGGCCTGATGGGTTTGCGGCTGGCGTTGTTGAACATGCCCGACGTTTCGGGCATCGACGTAGGCTCGTTGGAGCGTATAGGCGAGGTGAGCGGCAGCGGCTACAAGCCTGACGAGTCAAGTCGATTGCCGCTGACGCCGTGGCTGGTGGCTCGCGACCTGTGGCGGCTGGACGACGTTCGCATCCGCAATCTTGCCGAGCGCGGCATCCGCAACGATCTGCTCGAGAACCTTCACGCCCGCGCGGGCGAATGGCTGGAATCGGCCGGGAAGGCGTATTCACAGCGGGATTACGCAGCGATGCTGTCGTCCGCGCGCGAGGCGTGGGCGTATGAATCGCGGGCGTATCCGCTGGTGCGGTCGGCCGCCGACGACGCCATCAAGGGCGTTATATTCTACCTGTTCCTGCTGCTGCCGTTTTCATTTTTCGGCGAGCGGCTGCTGTTCGGGTTCCCCAGGATCGTGCATCGGATAATCGGGATGGGCATCCTGTTCGTGGCGGTGTTTGTGGTTTTGTGGCTGACGCATCCGGCGTTCAAGCTGACGACGTCGCCCGCGATGGTGCTGCTGGCGTTCATCACGCTGGCGCTGTCGCTGCTGGTGATATTCCTGCTGGGCGGGAAGGTGGCCGAGCAGTTCCGCAAGCTTCGCCAGCGCGAGGATACGCGCAGCATCGACGTCAACCGGTTCAGCTCGATGCGCACCGCATTCCTGCTGGGCATCAGCAACCTTCGCAAGCGGCCTATCCGCAGCGGTCTGACGGCTGTGACGCTGACGCTGATGGCTTTCACCGTCGTTTCGTTCACGTCGGTGAAATTCGTGCCCCGTTACAACAAGATCGACACCGGCAAGGAGGCGCTGTACGACGGCGTGCTGGTGAAGCGGCCGCAGTGGGCGGATGTCAACGATGCCGTGTTCGATGCCCTGCAGGCGCTGTATGGCGATCGCTATGCGGTGGTGCCTCGAGCGTGGTATTCGGGCACTACGAAGATGCTGCTGAGCATACCGGGCAGGCGACCGCCTGTTCTGGAAGCGGAGGAGGCAGCGGCCGATGCCGAACCCGCCGCTGAAGTGCGCGCGTGGCCGCAGGTTTATTCGCTGGCGGGTTTTCATCCGCGCGAAACGGAAGTGACCGGCCTGCAAAAGCTGGTTACAGGCTCGTGGTTCAGCGGCAGCGCGGCCTGCGAGTGCATCGTCCCGACGACCGTGGCCGGGAAGCTCGAGCTTACTGAAGCGGACATCGGCAATGTGACGATCTGCATCCAGGATCGCGAGTTCAGGCTGATCGGCATCATCGACGCGGTCAGGCTGATGAGCATGCTGGACCTCAACGGCGAGCCGCTGACTCCGCTGGATACCACCATTCCGCAGTCGACCTCGAAGATGCGCGAAGACAGCCTGGGCGACACCTACCGCCATTTCCTGCCTGAGGAGACGGTTCTGATACCGTTCGGCACGCTCCGGACGTTCGGCACGAGCCGCGCGGGGAGCGTGCGGCTGGCGTCGGTGGCGGTTGCGATGGACCCGCAGGCGGCCCGGCAGGCTGCCAGCGAAGAAGCGATCCGGCGCTACATGGCGTCGAAGGCCGTGAACCTGTACGTCGGGATCGACGGCCGCGCATGCTTCTACAACGTTCCGTCGATGATGTCGTTCGGCGGTCTGAAAAACGTGGCGATGCCGCTGGCGATAGCGTTTCTGATTGTGCTGAATACGATGCTGGGAGCGGTTTACGAGCGGCACCGCGACATCTACATTTTCACGTCGGTGGGGCTGGCTCCGTCGCATATCGCAACGCTGTTCCTGGCGGAATCGTGCGTGTTTGCCACAATCGGCGGCGTTGCAGGTTACCTGATGGGCCAGGTGTTTTCGGTTGCGACAGCGAAGCTGGGCTGGCTTTCGGGGCTGACGCTGAACTATTCATCGGGCAGCGTGGTGACGGCGATGATGGTTGTCATCGGGGTGGTGATCGCGTCGTCGCTGTATCCTGCGTTCAAGGCATCGCGCCTGGCGTCGCCGTCGGTCGAGCGCAAGTGGACGCTGCCGAAAAGCTCCGGCGACAGCATGACGATCATGCTGCCGTTCATGGTCGAGGAGCGTTACGCTATCGGGCTGCTGTCTTTCATCGGCCATTACATCGGCGCGCATCGCGAGGCCGGGGTGGGGCGGTTCATTGCCGAGGGGGTGGCGTTTGAGCCGGAAGGCGATCCGCACACCATGCTCGGGCGCATCTGGATGGCGCCGTACGACTTGGGCGTGAGCCAGAACGTCTGCCTGAGGTCGCGGCTTGCGGAGGAAAGCTCGACTACCACGGGGCCGGTTTGTGTGCTCGAGCTTGAGCTGACTCGGGTGACGGGCGAGCCGCGCTCATGGCGGAAGACCAATTTCGTTTTTCTCGACGGCCTGCGCAAGCAGTTTCTGCGGTGGCGCACGGTGGGCGAGGCCGAGCGGCGCCGTTTTGCAGCCGAGGTATCGGATGAAAGCTATGACGATGGGTGAGGCGCGGGGCGCATAAACCATAGCGGCAGGATGAAATTTCTTGATTTTAATCGCGTGCGTGGATAACATTTCCTTTCATGTTCTTGTTGTGTTTTCAGAACTGGCTGTAGAAAAGGAAGCTGAGAAATGAAGGCATCGGATATCAAGGTCGGCGTGATCGGTTACGGCGGCGCTTTCAACATGGGCAGGGCGCATCTGTCGGGAATGAAAGATGCCGGAATGACCCCGGCGGCCGCCTGCGATATGGACGCGGCTCGGCTCGAGGTGGCCAAGAAGGAATTCCCCGGAATCAAGACTTTCACCAGCGTAGCCGATATGCTGAAGTCGAGCGACCTGGACCTGGTGACGATCATCACGCCGCACAACACACACGCCAAGCTGGCCGTCCAGTGCCTGAATGCCGGCAAGCACGTGGTGTGCGAGAAACCGCTGGCCATCACCACCGCCGAGTGCGATCGCATGATCGCGGCCGCCAAAAAGAACAAGCTGATGCTTTCAACCTATCACAACCGCCACTGGGACGGCTGCATTTTGCAGGCGGTCAAGATGATCAAGGAGAAGGGCGTCATAGGCGATGTCGTGCGCATTGAGTGCCACATGGGCGCCGCGGGCAAACCGGGAGACTGGTGGCGCTCGAGCAAGACGATCTCCGGCGGCATCCTGTACGACTGGGGCGTTCACCTGCTGGAATACATGCTGCAATTGGTGGACGGCGACATCACGGAAGTGACCGGCTACGCGAAGACGGGCTTCTGGGCCGATCAGACGGCAT
>Ga0307379_10010781_pt1 | contig 12068 bp, 9 predicted proteins | sample UN2MG_FD_202237 | JGI IMG/M metagenome (GOLD analysis project Ga0307379, IMG submission 202237) | Soil microbial communities from Risofladan, Vaasa, Finland - UN-2 | ecosystem: Environmental > Terrestrial > Soil > Coastal area > Acid sulfate soil | place: Finland: Risofladan, Vaasa | collected... | reverse complement strand
GCCGCGCGGGACCCGGGCAAATCATCAAGGGCACCAGGATCGCCTAAGGGGACATAATCGCTTTGCAGTTAAGGGGACATATTGCCTGTGCATCAACAGTCTCTCGCCGGCGCGAGCACGGCCGACTTGGTTGGCATTGCGCCGGGAGAGGCGTTCTCCGCCGAGGAGCTGGGCGACCTCGGGCGGCAGTTCGGGCCGGTGCAATCGGTTATCGTGTTGGCGCAGCACATCGTTGACCCGATACAATTGGTCCGATTCCACGCGAGTGGCGCATACGAGGATTCCCGCATCGCCGCGTTGCGCGCCATCCAACAGGACCCGAGCCAAGGGATCAAGCTGCTGGGCCCGCTGGCGGGTTCGCGGCGTTACCGAGTTGGTGACTATCGCATCGTCTATCAGGTCCACCCGTCCAAGCGCTGGGTGATTGTCGAGAACATTCGGCACCGCACCAGCGCGTATCGTCGGTAAGGGGATGCCGGGTGCTTTCCGATCTCACCCGCGATGACTGGCTAAACGTCCTCGGGCTCGGTGCCAACGAGGCCCACGCGCGCGGCCTCGCCCGCCTGCGAGAATACATGGCGTCGCATCCGGACGACCCGTGGCTGGTGGAGGAGAGCATGACGCTGTGTGTCGGGAGGAAACCGGTGTGAACGATACGCTGCCCGAAGAGTTCATTTCGGAATTGCGGGAACTGGAGGAAAGCTATCTCTCGGTCAGCGATCCCATTCAACAATCGGGTTTCGGAGGCAGCGCGGAGCGCTGGAGAAAGGAACGGGGCGTCATCCTTGAGGCAGTGGACGGCGATGGCGACTTCCTGGACATCGGCTGTGCCAACGGTTATCTGCTGGAGTGCTTGGTAGGATGGGCGGAAGAGAGGCGCATCTTGCTGACGCCATATGGGGTAGACATCGGTCCCCGCTTGGTCGAGCTTGCCAAGCAACGACTTCCGCAGCACGCCGCAAACTTTTGGGTTGCCAACGCGTGGGACTGGAGGCCGCCCCACAAGTTCCGTTATGTCTATACTCTGTACGACTGCGTACCTGCCGGATTCTTCCGCGCCTATGTCGGCCGCCTTCTGGAGCGCTATGTGGCGAAGAATGGAAGGCTGATCATCGGTGCTTACGGGAGCTACTCGAGGAACGAGCCGGCACGGGATGTGGCAGATGATCTGAGAAGCTTCGGCTTCGCGGTAGCCGGCAACGCATCGGTCGGTCCTCTGCCGGCCACGAGAATTGCCTGGGTCAAGGGCTGATTACGCGCACCAAAGGGAGCCGGTATGAGCGCTGAGAGAACAAGGATGGAGGAACTGAACACTCAGTTGAAGTCCTTGGCTGGCGCGAGCACGGCAGACTTGGTTGGCATTGCGCCGGGAGAGGCGTTCTCCGCCGAGGAGCTGGGCGACCTCGGGCGGCAGTTCGGGCCGGTGCAATCGGTTATCGTGTTGGCGCAGCACATCGTTGACCCGATACAATTGGTCCGATTCCACGCGAGTGGCGCATACGAGGATTCCCGCATCGCCGCGTCCGTCTCCAATGCCTTGCTGCGGGATGCTTGCTGGCGCGTGGTGGCAACCGTGCGCCGGGCCGGCTACCACGCGGCAATCCTGCGCAACCAACGTTACGGCGTTGACGAGCCCCGTCACGATGTCTCCTTCAAGAAGGCTGGCGCGCTTGCTGGGCTGGGCGCGTTCGGGAAGAGCCAACTGCTCATTCATCGCGACTGGGGGCCTTGGATTTGGCTCGGCGCCGTGGCGACCGATGCTCCGCTTGCCCCCGACTCGCCGATCGAGTATTCGCCGTGCAGTGAGTGCAGCCGCTGCCTGCAGGTTTGCCCGAAGGGTGCGCTGTCCGAGAACGGCATTGACCGCGAGAAGTGCCGCGGCACGCGCCAGATCTCGCCGATGGGATGGATCGGCTGCGAAGAGTGCCTGCGCGCGTGCCCGGTCGGCGTGGCCCCGCCGCGGCTGGGCGACGATATGTGGGAGCATGGGCGCCCTCGCCCGTGAACTTCAGCTTCATGTGCGCTATCCCGATCTGCGAAATCCGTGTAATCTGCGGATAATGGTTGCCATGAAACGTTCAAGATCCAATCGCCCCCAGGACTGCCCTTACGTTGGCAAGGGGGGGCTGAAGCTGCGTTTTGCGCTCGACCACTTCGGCCGGGAGGTTCGCGGGCTGGTTGCCGCCGATCTGGGATGCCACGTCGGCGGGTTCACGGATTGTCTGCTGCAAGGCGGGGCGGCGCGAGTCCACGCGGTTGATACCGGCTACGGCGTGCTGGAATGGAAGCTACGCAACGATCCGCGCGTGGTGGTGCACGAGAGGACCAATGTCCTGCACTGGGATTGCCCCGAGCCGCTCGAGCTCGTCGTCAGCGACCTGGGGTGGACCCGGCAGGCGCGGGCGCTGCCGGCGATCGCGCGGCTGCTCAATCCGGGCGGCTGGGCGCTGTCGCTGGTGAAGCCGCAGTACGAACTGGGGATAGGCGCGCATTCAACTCCTCTCCCTTCTAGGGAGAGGATCAAGGAGAGGGTAATTGGTCACGCCGACCTACCCTCACCCGGCCCCGACCAGTCGGCGCCGCCCTCTCCCTCAAAGGGAGAGGGGTTACGCGGCGTGCTGCCGGCGGAGCTGGTGCCGGAGGCGCTGGCGGCAGCGCGCGCGGCTTGCCCGGCGGAGCTCACCATCATCGGCGAGGCGCGTTCGCCCTACACCGGCAGCGGCGGCAACATCGAGGTGTGGCTGCTGGTGGCGCGCATGAGGACCGTGCGGAGTCATTCCGAGCACCCGACTCCGCAGGGCGGGGTAATCTCACGAAGAAACGGGTCGTAATGGTCGCGCAAGACGGTTGTTCCTTCGCCGCTGCGCATGCCGGGAGCGAGATTCTTCGCCCCGACAGGTCGGGGCTCTGAATGACACGACCGTCGCCGGTTGCTGTTCGCATGCGCTCCGGGGCGCCCCTGCACCAGCCCGCGGCAGTCTCATTGCGATCGAGGGTAGTGCTCCGTCAATACTGTAATGAGGGCTCTTCTCGTAGGGCAGCAGCTCGTCTTCTGCCCGTTTCCCGCGCTCCGGGGGAGGAGGCAAGCTCCTGCCCTACGGGGTATGCCGTATCCATCAAATGAAGATTGACCGAGCAGTAGTGCTCCGTCAACCACGTTTCGAAGGATTCCTTGGGCGCGCGATTTCAATCGCGCGAAACCAGCCGTAGGGGCAAGGCATGCCTTGCCCCTACCTCCGCGCCCAGGGTGATCCCAAGTTTTCGCAGTCGCACTCCACGCATCGCCGCATTTGATCGCGAACCGATTCTGATGTATCCTAGTGGGTGACCGATGGACACCCCAACCTCCACATCCCGGCGCGAACCGGCGCACCTGCGGGCGGTGCGGTTCTTCCACGAATCCGCGACCACGGGGCCGATTGCGCTTGCGTTGGTGGTGGGCATGGGCGCGGGCCTGGGTGCGGTCGGGTTCCGGTGGCTGATCGCGGCCATCAACGCGCTGTTCTTCGGCGGCTTGGGGAGCGTCGTTGAGCCGGTGCTGGGGCGGTACAAGGTGGTGGTGCTGCCGGCGGCGGGCGGGGTCTTCGTCGGGCTGCTGACCTACTACCTGGCGCGCGAGGCGAAGGGGCACGGCGTGCCCGAGGTGATGGAGGCGGTGAGCCTGCGCGGCGGGCGCATCCGACCGCGGGTGGTGGCGGTCAAAGCATTGGCCTCCTCCATCTGCATCGGCTCCGGCGGTTCCGCGGGACGCGAGGGGCCCATCGTGCAGATCGGGTCGGCGCTCGGCTCCACCCTCGGGCAGGCGCTTTCCCTGCCCGCCCAGCGCATGCGCCTGCTGGTGGCGTGCGGCGCCGCCGGCGGCATCTCGGCCACCTTCAACGCCCCCATCGCCGGCGTCTTTTTCGCCCTCGAGGTCATCCTGCGCGAGTTCACCGCGCGCTACTTCGGCCTGGTGGTGCTGGCGTCGGTGGCGGCGGCGGTGGTGGCGCAGAGCATGCTCGGCAACTACCCGTCCTTTCGCAGCCCCCAGTACACGCTCGTCAGCGCCTGGGAGCTGCCGTTCTACTTCGGCCTGGGCCTGATAGCAGCGGTGGTGGCGCTCTTGTTCGTGCGCGCGCTCTACGGGGTCGAGGACGCCGCCGACAAGTGGCGCTTCCCGGAGTATCTCAAGCCCGCGGTCGGCGGCTTGCTGGTGGGCGCGATCGGCGTGTGGTACGGGCAGGTTTTCGGCGTCGGCTACGAGACGATTGACGCCGCGCTCGTGCATAAGCTGACGCTGGGAGTGGCCGCGGCGCTGGTGATAGCCAAGATCATCGCCACCTCCTTGAGCATCGGCTCCGGCGGTTCGGGCGGCGTGTTCGCGCCGTCGCTGTTCATGGGCGCCATGACCGGCAGCGCCTTCGGCGGGCTGGTGCATCGCTGGCTGCCCGGCATCACCGCCGAGTCGGGGGCCTATGCCCTGGTGGGCATGGCGGCGGTGTTCGCGGGGGCGGCGCACGCCCCCATCACCTCGGTGCTGATCGTGTTCGAGATGACGCGCGACTACCGCATCATCCTGCCGCTGATGATCGCGGTCGTCGTCAGCACCCTGGTCGCGGAAGCCCTCAGCCGCGAATCCATCTACACCTTCAAGCTTACCCGCCGCGGGGTGAACCTCAGGGGTCGCGTCACCGGCAACCCGCTGGAGCGCATCCTGGTGTCGGCAGCGATGGTCGCCGATGTCGCGCCGATACTCGAGTCCGCCTCGGTGCAGGAGCTCGTCTCCCGGCTCGAGGCCAGCGGCGAGCACGGCGTGCCGGTGGTCAACGACGGGGGCCGGCTCACCGGCATCGTCAGCGTCGCCGACGTCACGCAGGCGGAATCGGGGCCGGAGGCCACGGTCGGCGATATCGCTACCCCCGCCCCCGTCACCGTCTTCCCCGATGATCCCCTGAGCGTGGCGATCGAGCGCTTCGCCTCGCTCGACATCGGCCAGCTCCCGGTGGTGGACCGGCTCCGCCACGATCGGGCGCTGGGCCTGCTGCGCCGCCGCGACATCATCCGCATCTACGGGCAGGCGACCGCCGATCAGTCGGCGCTGCGCGCCCGCGTCGAGCGCACCCGCGTCGAGTCTCCCCGCGCGCGCTTCGTCGAGCTGCGCCTGACTCCGACCGCGCCCGCCGTGGGCAAGATCCTCGCTGACCTCCACCTGCCGGGGGAGTCGGTCATCGTCTCGGTCGAGCGCGGCGGCCGCCTCCTGTTCCCTCACGGCGACACCGAACTGCGGCCCCGCGACAAGGTGGTCGCCTTCGCCAGCGGCGAGGCCGAAGAGGCGCTGCGCGCCGCGCTGGCAGGCGCCGCCCCCGCGCGCCGCAGGGGCTAGGTGGATCATGCGCCTGGAGCTGCGAGCAGTCAGCGCGCGCTACGACGGGGAGCCGGTCATCACCGATGTCACGTGCGCCGTCGGCGCCGGCGAGTTTATCGGCCTGGTGGGCGCCAACGGTTCGGGCAAGTCCACGGTGGTGCGGGTGATGAGCCGGGTGCTGCGCCCGGTCGCCGGCCAGGTGCTGCTGGACAACCGCAACCTCTATCACCTGCGTGCCGGGCAGGCGGCGCGGCGCATCGCGGTGGTGCCCCAGGATGCGGCCTACCATTTCGACTTCTCCGTGCTCGAGGTGGTGCTCATGGGGCGTTCGCCCCACCTCGGGCGTTTCACCCTCGAGCGGCCGTGCGACTACGCTGCGGCCGAACGCGCCTTGCGCCTCACCGGCATCACCCACCTCGCCACGCGCCCGGTGAGGGCCACCTCCGGCGGCGAGCGCCAGCGCGTCGCCATCGCCCGCGCCCTGGCCCAGGAGCCGGAGTTGCTCATCCTCGACGAGCCCACTGCTCATCTCGACATCAACCACCAGATCGAGGTGCTCGACCTGGCGCGCACCCTCAACCGCGAGCAGCGCGTGGCAGTGGTGGTGGTGATGCACGACCTCAACCTCGCCGCCCAGTATTGCGAGCGCATGCTGCTGCTGCACCAGGGGCGGCTGGTCGCGCAGGGGGCGCCGCAGGAGGTCATTACCGCCCGCCACGTGCGCCAAGCCTATGGCGCCGAGGTCGCCGTCAAGCGCCATCCGGTGACCGGGCGGCCCTACTTCACCCTGCTGTCGCGGCTGCCGACGGCCGCCGCCCGTGAGGGCGTGGCAGTGCATGTTATCTGCGGCGCGGGCACCGGCGCGGGGCTGATGGAGCACCTGACCGCGCGCGGATACCGCGTCTCGGCAGGGGTGCTCAATGTCGAGGACTCGGACCAGCAGACCGCCGAGCGCCTGGCACTGCCGCGGGCGGAGGAGGCGCCTTTTTCTCCCATTTCCGAGGACGCGCGCCGGGAGAACCTGCGCCTCATCGCCGAGGCGCAGGCGGTGGTCGTCGCCGCGGTCCCCGTGGGCGCGGGCAACCTCGCCAACCTGGAGGCGGCGCTGACCGCCGCGCGCGGGGGCACGCGCGTGATCGTCATCAACACCCCGCCCATCGAGGAGCGCGACTTCACCGGCGGCCGCGGCGTCGAGCTGCAGCGCGAACTGCTGGCGGCGGGAGCCGAAGCCGTCGCCGGCGCGGAGGAGGCGATTGCGCGCCTGGCAACCGTCGAGTCGTCCCCGGACGACGGGGGCCGCACATGACCCCGCGCTGGCGGTTGGTGGACTCCGGCCCCGGGCCTGGGGACTGGAACATGGCGCTTGACCGCGCGCTGTTGGAGGCGCTCGCGGCGGGTCCGGAGCGCACAGGCCCGGCTCCGATTCTGCGATTCTACTCCTGGGAGGCCCCGACGCTGTCGTTCGGGCGCATGCAGCGCCCGCCGCAGGATCTGCTGCGGCGCTGCCGGGAGCTGGGCGTCCCCGCGGTGCGCCGGCCCACCGGCGGCAAGGCCATCCTGCACGACCGCGAGGTCACCTTCAGCATCATCGCGCCCGCCGCGGGGCTGGGGTCGGTCATGGAATCGTATCGCATCCTCGCGCGCGCCATCGCCGCCGGACTGCGCGCACTCGGGGTGGAGGCCGACCTGTGCGAGACGCGCGCCTCCTCGCCTCAAGCCGCGCTGCTGTGCTTCGGCGACCCGGCGGGATGCGACCTGCAGGCGGCGGGGCGCAAGCTCGTCGGCAGCGCCCAGGCCCGCCGCGGCGGGGTGCTGCTGCAACAGAACTGCCTGCCGCTGAGGTTGTCCGTGCCCGCGCCGGCCGCAGCGGGTGAACCGCAGGACCTCAAGCAAAGGCTCTTCGGCGCCGCGGCCGCGAGGGAAGCCCGCCGCGCCACCGACCTGGCATCGGTCATGGGCGGCGAACCGTCCTTCGGCCGCGTGCGCGACGCCGTCGTCGCCGGGTTCCGGGCCGAACTCGGCATCCGGTTCGAAGCGAGCAACCCCACTGCCGGCGAGACCGCCGCGGCGCACAGGCTGCGGCCCGCGTCTGTGTTACCGGGTGCGAGACTATGCGAGTTGGCAGGCGAGGACGCCCGCCCCACCACATGTTGTTACGACCCCAACTCCACTATCGCCTCGGCCAGCAGCCGCCGGTAGCGCTGCACCACCCCGAAATCCATCTCGTATTCGCCGAACCGCAGGGTGAAGACATCCACCGCATCCTGGTAGGCGGCGACCGCGTCCAGGGCTTCCTGGCGCAGCGCGCGGGCGGCGCTCACATCGGCGCCCCGGGCCGCGGCGGCGCCGATGGCGTCGTCCAACAGGTGCACCAGGGTGGTGTCCTCGATGCCGTCCCGCGACGCCTCCCAGCGGCGGGTGGTGGTGAGCGTCTGGTCGGGCTCGATCTGCACCACGCCGTACATCGGCTCCTGGGCGCCCACCCCCCACAGGTTGTGGTAGGCATAGACCCACCAGCCGCTGCCATCGAGCCCGTGGCGCACCGCCACCCAATGCTGCGCCCGGTAGAAGCCCAGCGGCGTCAAGAACCGCACGTCCCCGGGCGCCTGGTAGGTCCATACCTGCCGTCCGCCCTCGCGCATGATGCGCATCAGATCGGGCGACCCCTGCTTGACGATGTGAAGCTCGGGGCACCAGATGTCGGTGTAGGGGTTCATGCGCTCCAGGTACTCGGCCCTCACCGCCCCCGAGGGGTTGGCGTATATGCGGATGTTGGGCGCAACCTCCTTGATCGGGCGCACCGCCCGCATGAAGAGCTCGACCGATTCGTCGCCGAACAGGCACGGCTCGTCCACCGGGTAGTAGGCCCAGCTCTCGTTGCCGATGCCGATCGAGTGCAGGTGAGCGTCCAGGCTCACGGCCGCCGCCTGCACCGCCTTGGGCGGCCCGCTCGCGCCAAGGCTGTTGAAAAGCACCAGCGCGCCGCCACCCACCAGCCGCCGCATGGAGTCATCGAACCGCGACCAGTCGGGATCCCCAACCAGGTTGCCCTGCTCGTCGGCCTTCCGCCTCGGGCACGACTGGACCATCACCACCGTGACCCCGTGCTCCCTCAAGTCCGACCACACGCGGTCGTCCAGCCCCCCGCTTCCGTCGGGGGCGACGCGCCGCCAGTTGCACACGCGCATGCGCGGCTGGTCGGGCAGCGTCACCGGCGATACCTCCAGGCGCACCTTGATCGCGAGGCTGGAGGGAACCTTCTCCAGGCTGGTGAGGGTGATGACGGCTTCGTGCACCCCGGCCTCCAGGCCCCGGGTGGCGAAATGAAGCCATAGCTGGCACGGTTCGCCCGGCGTCAGGTCCACCACGGCGGCGGACGCCGACTTGAGCAGCATGTCGGGGATGCGCCCGTCGCCGTACTTGGTCGGCATCCACACCGGGCGCAGCAGCTCGAGCCGGCCCTCCAGGCCCTTGACCGCCGCGTGAATGGTCAAGGGCCTGCCCTCCAGCGCGACCAGGTTCAAGGCCGCATGCTCGTGCTCGTTGCCCAGCGCCCACACCTCGATCGTCGGCTGCGGCGCTGCCTGGGCCGGCAGCGCCCCCAGCGGCTGCACGTTGTCCCAGGGGTTGTCATCCTGCCACGCGGCGAAGGACCCCGACCAGCCGGCGGCGCCAAGGGCGACCTTGAAACGATGGAAATCGGAGCGGATGCGGACGCTCTCATGGAAGGCATCGGCGGCTGCCACCAGTTGGCGCGCGGCCGCAGCCTCAGGGGCCTCCCGCGTGACCGCTTCCGCCAGCGCCAGCAGGCGCTCCCGCCGGCGCTGCGGCGACTCGCAGTAGGCCTCCCCCCCGCGCTCCTCGCCCGCCGCCGGCGCGCCGACGCCGGTGAACTTCATCTCCTCGGCGCATACGCGCTCGCCGGTGGCGCCGTCAATGAGCGTGATCTCGACCTCCTGGTCGCCGGGCATGAGCTCCACGGACACCGCGCCGTCATCGCGCAGGTCATGAACCCGCGTGCTGCGCTGCCCGCCCCAGCGGCGGCTGACCTCGATCAGCGCCCGCTCCGGCGCCGATTTCGGCAATCGCAGCGACAGGGCGTTGGTGCCGAGGCGGGGCGCCTCCAACGGCTCCACCAGCTTCCCCGCGGGCGCCGCGATCGCAGGCGCCGGCTGTACCGGGGACGGCGGCAGCGCCGACCCCCCCAGGGTCGAAGCCCCGCGCAGACAGGCCGAAACGACGGCCCCCGCCCGCGCCGGGCCGCCGAAGGTGAAGCAGCGCAGGAGGTCGGAATTCGGCGAGGAGGTCACGACCTCCAGCACGCCGTCGCCGTCAATGTCACCCACTACCGGAGCCGTCTCCTGGCAGTTCCCCAGAGTGTATTCGCCCTTGACGCGGCCCTGCGTGGTGAGCACGTAGAAGTTGTGCCCCTCCACCCCGGTATGGCTTGTGCCGACAACGATCTCCAACTCGCCGTCGCCGTCCACATCGGCGACGGCGGGGCTCCAGAAAACGGCGCGACCGCCGACGGCGGTCGCCCATAGGCGCCGACCCTCGCCGTCGAAGCAGAAGACGGTGTTGCCCTTGTCGGCGGCGATGATCTCGGGGCGTCCGTCACGGTTGACGTCGGCGACCACCAGCGCCGCGTAGGCCTGCTGGGTGAGCTCCGCGGTCCAGCGCGGGCGGCCGGTGGCGCCGTTGAGGCAGAAGAGATGGCCGGAAAGAGCGGACGAGCTGTTGGTGATCAGCACCTCCGGCCCAGAGCCAAGATCGGCGATCAGCGCCAGCGAGCGACCGAAGTTCGCCGGCTCCTCAAACACCCAGCGCAGCCGACCATCGGCCGATATGCAGACCACGCGGTGATCCTCGGTGCCATAGACGATCTCCGGCGATCCGTCTCCGTCGAGGTCCCCCACCGCCGGCGGCGCGGCCGCGTACGAGTCAATCTTGAACCGCCAGCGCAGGCGCCCGGCGGCGTCCAGGCAGTTGACCCAGCCGCCGTCGTCGGCCAGCAGCAGGCTGGGCCTGCCGTCCGAGGTGACGGGGGCCGCCACCACGCACTTGAATTCATCCAACAGCTCCCCCAGGCGGTGGCGCCAGAGTTCTTTCCCGTCCGCGGTCAGGGCCACCACCAGGCCGTCCACTCGGCCCGCCACGATCTCGGGCGCGCCATCGCCATCGAGGTCAACGACCGCGGGGGCCGCCGAAACTCGATCCCCGAGGTCATGGCGGAAGATCTCTCGGCCGGCGCCGTCCACGCGAATCACCGCTCCCGCCTGGGAGGCGATAGCGATCACGCTGTCCGGCGCCTCGGCGCTGGGGTAAGGCACCGGCACGCTGTGCAACAACTCCAGTTTCTTCTCCCACCGCATGACGAGCTGGGGAGGGTTGGACGTTTCCGACACTACCGACTCCGGCATGATTGCGTTTCTCCCTTGTAGTTCTTCTTCAACCGCAGCTGCGCTGTCCGCGGGCGCGGCCGCGGCTACGATTCTTGGCATCGCTGCCTTACTTGGTCTGGAGTTGTCGCGGGGCGGGCCCGGCTCGGGGCTCGGGTTCCGAGCTCGAGCAGCCTGCTCGCGGGCCGCGTGTAGGTTTTTCGACACGGCCGCAAATGTGACCTCTTGCGGCCGCGCAGCGGGGTGCTGCAAGGCGCACGGGCAGGGACCAGCTGGTTGTGCGCCGCCGGCTGAGGCCCTCGTCGGGGCCGGGAGGTGAAGAGGCGCTCACGGGCGGTGCCGCGCCTACGCGCGCATGCGGTAGGCGTAGAGTTTGCGTCCGCCGTTGCTCAGCGAGTAGCCTAGTCCGGGGTCCGCGCGCACCATGCCAAGCTGCGCGAGGATGCCCATCTTGCGACGCACCATGTCCTGGTCGGTGCCGAGCTGCTGCGCCAGCTCGCCCGGCCGCATCCACCGTTTCTGGGTGAGGGTGGCGATGAAAGACTGCGTCCACTCGCCCTCGTAGGTCTTGACGTCAATGCCCGCCAGCTCGCGGTCCAGGCGCCGCAGGTCCTCCTCCGACAGCCGGCCCGCGCGCACGCGCTCGGCTTCGTTGCCCAGGTAGCGGAAGCGCACGCGGTAAACGCGGTCGGTCGCGAAATCCGCCTTCGGATTGCGCGCCTTGTAGTCGCGGCGCCAGTCCGCCAGCGATTCCGCCCCGGCGGCGCGCGTATCCGCCTCGGTCATCCCGGCCAGCGGCACCTGGGTGATCTCCTCCACCATCACGTCGCCCAGCTCCCCGCAGCGGTAGCGGCGGCCGACGTTCACCTGCGGCCGGTCCCAGGTGCGATAGATGACGGTGGTACGGCCCTGCCGGATCCCCTCGTAGTGCTTGCGATCGAACGTCAGCATCCCGTGCCCTTTCAGTATCGCGCCGCCCCGTCGGGTGCCCGGCCGGAGCGGCGATTGAGTGCGCCATGTCATATATTCCGCGCGCGGGGGTGCAATCATTCAGACATTTTCGGGGTTTGGCGCCGCCGTGGGGGCTGGGAAGAACGCGGGTAGTGCGTCTGGCACCGAGACCTCGGGTGGCGCGCCGTCGTCAGGCTACCGTGGAGCCCGCACCGCGCGTCGCCGTGCGCGGCACGCGGGGGCTGTGCGGTCACGGCGCGGGAGGTGCAGACGGCGGCGCGGAGTTGCCTTGCCCGCGGGCTTCCCGCGGCGGGCGCGACCGGCTCCGCGCCGCCCAAAATGGTGGGCCGGAGCTCGCCCGAAGCTCCGGCCCA
>Ga0307379_10010779_pt1 | contig 12068 bp, 13 predicted proteins | sample UN2MG_FD_202237 | JGI IMG/M metagenome (GOLD analysis project Ga0307379, IMG submission 202237) | Soil microbial communities from Risofladan, Vaasa, Finland - UN-2 | ecosystem: Environmental > Terrestrial > Soil > Coastal area > Acid sulfate soil | place: Finland: Risofladan, Vaasa | collected... | reverse complement strand
TGCCAGGTGCCGATGAAATCCATGAACTTCAGGTCGACCATCTCGATGTTCTTTCCCTTGGCGAAACCGAGGACTTCCTTCGCGTTCATTGCGATCCCTCCTGGGGGCGATATGTTGGTATGGAGACGCGGCCGGCGACACGGCTCAGATGGCGTCGTGACCGCGTTCGCCGGTCCGGATCCGGACGACTTCCTCGACGTTGGTGACGAAGATCTTCCCGTCCCCGATCCGGCCCGTGCGAGCCGACTTCTCGACGAGTTCGACGACCTGGGCGACCAGGTCGTCGGGAACGATGATCTCGAGCTTGATCTTGGGAAGGAAATCGACGACGTATTCCGCCCCGCGGTACAGCTCGGTGTGCCCCTTCTGGCGACCGAACCCCTTGACCTCGGAAACCGTCATCCCCTGGACGCCGATGTCGTTCAGCGACTCCTTCACCTCGTCCAGCTTGAACGGCTTGATGATCGCCTCGATCTTTTTCATAAGGTTCACCTCCCTTCATCCCCTGTCACAGCAACGGCCGTACCAATCCCGCAACCGGAGGCTGCCGGCGGCGCCGGGAATCGATTTCCCCTGGGAATTCAAGCATCCATCGTGACGAGGCGAAGCGGAAGGGCGGAGCGCGGCGGACGCCCGGACGGGGGCTTGCACAATCCGTGGGCACCCGGTGCCCGCGGCCTGTGCAGGGTCACTCCCCGGGGGGGGCTCCCAACCTGTTCTCCTGGCCGGAGAGGAGGCGGTGGATGTTCTCCCGGTGGGTGTAGATCACGAGGAACGCCATCACGAGGGCGAGGGTGACGTAATGCCGGGACTTCCCGAGGAACGCCATGGCGACGGGAAGGCCGACGGCGGCGGACAGCGACGAAAGCGACACGTACCGCGTGAAGTAGAGGACGGTGGCGAAGAGGACCACGATGACGAAGGCGGTCTCCGGCGAGAGGAACAGCACGACGCCCAGGGCGACCGCGACGCCCTTGCCCCCCCTGAAACGGAGATAGACCGGGAAGATGTGCCCCAGAAAGACCGCCCCGCCGACCAGGGCGAGCCAGTGGTGGGCGGACGGATCCAGGAACTGCCGGGCGAGCGCGAGGGCGAGGATCCCCTTCCCGGCGTCAAGCGCGAGGGTGAGGATCCCCGCGCCCCTTCCGAGCGTGCGCGCGACGTTCGTCGCGCCGATGTTCCCGGAACCGGCCTTCCGCAGATCCACGTCGCGGTCGAACACCTTCGCGACGAGGATGCCGAACGGGACGGAGCCGAGCAGGTAGGCGAAGAGAACGAGGAGGGTGCCGCGGAGCCATGAAGCGTCCATGGCGCGGGTTACTCGAATGCAACCGTATTTATGAAACGCAGCACTAAGATTCTTTGATCTCTTCCGTGCGGGGACGGGCGACGCCGGACTCGTACGCGGCGCGCTCCACCGCTTCGGCCACCTTGGCGTGCATCTCGAGGTCGAGGATCGAGGGGACGAGTTCCCCGTCGGATGCGGCCGCGCCGATGGCCTTCGCGGCGGCGATCTTCATCCGGTAGTTGATCTTGCGCGCCCGCGCGTTGAGCGCCCCCCGGAACACCCCGGGGAATGCCAGCGCGTTGTTGACCCCCCGGCCGTCCGCCGCGAACGAAGCTCCGGCCGCCCGGGCGTCGTCGGAGGAGATCTCGGGATTCGGGTTCGACAGCGGAAGGATCACCTGCCCCTTGCGGACCATCTCCTTCTTTATGAGCCCCGGCACGCCGGTCGTGGCGATGACGATGTCGGACTGCGCCATGACCTCGGCGAGCGAGACGGGCTTGCCGCCGATCTTCGCGAAGATCGCCTGCGCTCCGGGATTGATGTCGCACCCGACCATCTTGCGGACGCCGAAGGCCATCAGCAGCTTCGAGATGCCGATCCCGGCGGCCCCCAGCCCCACCATCCCGACCGTGTCGTCCTTGACCTGCATCCCTACGTACCGGCTGGCGTTCAGAAGCGCCGCCAGGACGACGACGGAGGTCCCGTGCTGGTCGTCGTGGAGGACCGGGATGTCGAGCATCGCGGCCAGGCGGTCCTCGATCTCGAAGCATTCGGGGGACTTGAAGTCCTCGAGCTTGATCGCGCCGAACGTGGGCGCGATCGCCACCACCGTGCGGATGATCTCCTCGGTGTCCTTCGACTGGATGAGGATCGGGACGCCGTTGATCCCCACCAGCTCGGAGAACAGCGCGGCCTTCCCCTCCATCACCGGCATTCCGGCCACCGCGCCGATGTCCCCCAGCCCGAGGATGGCCGTCCCGTTGGTGACGATCGCCACCGTGTTGAAGATGGCGGTGTAGTCGTACGCCAGCTCCGGGTTCTTGTGGATGAGCATGCACACCTTGGCGACGCCGGGGGTGTAGACCTTCCGGACGATCGAGATGCTGTCGATCGGGTTCCTGGACTTGACGACGATCTTGCCGCCGCGGTGCAGCTCGAGCACCGGGTCGATGATGTCGGAGACGATGGCGCCTTCGACCTTCTCGACCTCGTCGAGGACCGCCTGGAGCATCGCCTCGCTGTCGACGAAGACCGTGACGTCGCGGGTGTTGTATTCGAGGCCGTACCCGACGAGCCGGATGTCCCCGAGGGACCCGCCCGCCTTGCCGACGGCGGTGGCCACCTTGCCGAAGTACCCCGGCTTGTCGAGAATGCTCATGCGGACGGTTTTTACGATCTTGTCGGTTCCCTTTTCGATCTGCATGGCGCGATTATAGTATCGGTATTTCTTTTTTGTCAAACGATAGCGTCGGGAGGTACAATCATCTCCGATGATCGTCGATTGCGGCGCCTGCTCCGCTCAGAATTTTGTCTCCAGGGAGCGCCTTGCCGCGCGGGACGTTCCCCCGATATGCTGGAAGTGCGGTCGCGCGCTGCCGATTGACGCCGGGCGGGGCGAAACCTCCCGGAGCGACCCGGAATCCAACGTTGGCAAGGATGGGAAAAAAAAGGATGGGGGCTCGAAACATGGGTAAGATCCGGGTGGCGGTGGCGGGCGTGGGGAACTGCGCCAGCGCGCTGCTGCAGGGGATCGAGTTCTACCGGGGGACATCCGCCCCCGCCGACGGAGAGATGATCCCCGGGCTGATGAACCGCGACATCGGAGGCTACCTCCCGGGAGACATCGAGGTCGTGGCCGCCTTCGACATAGACGTCAGGAAGGTCGGCCGGCCCGTCACCGAGGCGATCTTCGCGCTACCGAACTGCACGAAGCGGTTCGTCGAGCGGATGCCCGCCGGCGGCCCCCTCGTCCGGATGGGGCCCGTCCTGGACGGCGTGGCCCCCCACATGGCCGATTACCCCGACGACCGGACGTTCCTCCCCTCCTCCGAGTCGCCGTGCGACGTGGAAAAGGTCCTGCTGGACTCCGACGCGGAGATCCTGGTCAACTACCTGCCCGTCGGCTCCGAGGCGGCGACCCGTTTCTACGCGGAGGCGTGCCTGCGGACGGGAGTGAGCCTGGTGAACTGCATCCCGGTGTTCATCGCGTCCGATCCGGAGTGGGCGGACCGGTTCCGGAAGGCGGGGATCCCGCTGGTGGGAGACGACATAAAGTCGCAGCTGGGGGCGACCATCGTCCACCGGGCGCTGGCCCGCCTCTTCTCGGACCGGGGGATCCGTCTCCGGCGGACGTACCAGCTGAACACCGGCGGGAACACGGACTTCCTGAACATGCTGAACCGCAGCCGCCTCGAGTCGAAGCGGATCTCCAAGACCGAGGCGGTGACCAGCGCCCTCTCGCACGACGTCTCCCCCGACGACGTCCATATCGGGCCGTCCGACTACGTTCCCTGGCAGAGGGACAACAAGCTCTGCTTCCTGCGGATCGAGGGGGAAGGGTTCGGGGGGCTGCCGATCGAACTGGAACTTCGCCTCTCCGTCACCGACTCGCCGAACAGCGCGGGCGTCGGGATCGACGCCATCCGGTTCTGCCGCCTCGGGAGGGAGATGGGGCTGTCGGGCCCCCTGCTCGCCCCGTCGGCGTATTTCATGAAGCACCCGCCGGAGCAGCACACCGACGACGACGCCCGGCGCGAGCTCGAGGAGATCATCGCGGACTACCAGGCGTGGAGACGGACGCAAGAAGCCCCGCCCAGGACTCGGTGCACTTCTCCCACGTGAACGGCGCCGCGACGGCGGCCCCCTCCAGCGACAGCCGGGCGCGCAATCCCGCCGAGGATGCAAGGTCGAGGAGAGCGCCGGATAACCGCTCCGGCTCCTCCCGCGCATAGACCAGCCCCCCGCCGTGCGACCGGATCCGGTCCCCCCAGTACGTCCCCTCCGGCACGACGACCGGCACGCCCGACGAGAGCGCCTCCAGCGGGACAAGCCCGAACGATTCGTAGAGGGAAGGACAGACGACGGCGTCGGCCGCGGCGTACAGCATCGGCATGCCGCCGTGCGGAAGCGAGCCGAGGAAGAAGACATCCCCGCCGGGGGCGCCTTCCGGCCCTTCCTGCCCGGCGACGAGGAAGATCGCCGGCCCCTTCCACCGATCCAGCATCGCGCGGAACGCGGCGACGGCCACGGCGGCGTTTTTCCCGGCGTCCCCCCGGGCGGCAAGCAGGAAGATCATCCCTTCCTGGGGAAGTCCGAGATACGCCCGTGCGACCTCCCGGGGGGGAAGGCGCCGGAACCGGTCGTCCACCCCCGGCGGGATGACGACCCCCTTCTCCGACAACTCCGGGAGGATCCGCCGGTTCTCCGCAAGATCGTACTCCGAGAAACAGACGACGCGGGACGCCTCCCGCGCGAGTGCCGCCTCCTTCCCCCTGCGGATGGAGGAGAGCGGCTCCTGCTCCGGCCCGGGCGCCGGGATCTTGCGCGCCTCCACCGTGTGGTAGGAGAGGATCATCGGGGCGGCGGAAAGTTTTCGGGCGGCGACGCCCGACATCCAGTAGTGCGCGGATACGACGCGCGGCTCGATCCGCTCCCCGCGCATCAGGATCCGGGACCGCTCGACGAAGAGATCGATGGATGCGAACGCGCTTTCCCGGGATGGAGGCTCCTTCCAGCCGCACGGGACGTGAAAGATGCGGACCCCCGGGAACGGAGCGGTGACCTCGACGGTTTCCCCCGTGGCGCGGGTGAGGACGTCGGAGGCGATCCCCCGCTTCGACAGCCCGCCGAGCAGCCCGAGGAGAAAGACGTTCATCCCCCCGGCGAGTCCCTCCCCCGGCTCCTCCATCGGGCATGTGTGGTAGGAAACGAGAAGGTGCCGCGTCAAGCGGAAACCGTCAGGCGATAGACCACCCGGTCCACCCCTCCGAGGTCGTACTTGTACCGTTCCGTCCCCCGCAGGAAGTCGTACTCCGGGCAGCCTTCGTCGATTGCCTGCCCGATGGAGCGCGCGATGAGGACGAGCCCGGGGTTGGCGGCGCGGAGCTTCGGGTCGTACCCGGAATTGTAGAGGAGGAGAGAGCCGTCGGTCCGGAACTGGAACACGGAGGCGACGTCCACCCCTTGCGTGGAGAGGAACGCGAGGCGCAGGCGGCCGGAGGCGAGGGACCCCTCCGCGACTTCGCGGAAAAAGGTCTCCATCGACTCGTCCATGAACGACTCCTTCGCGGGGTGGCTCTTCCGGAGGAGTCGTACGAAGGTCGGGAGATCGTTCGCGAGTTCGTCGGGCGTCCGTGTCACCCGGAAGGCGAGCCCCGGAAGGAACTCCGCTGCGCGCCGCATCTTCCGCCGCAATTCGTGGCGTTCCTTCGTTCCCAGCCGCGCGAGATACTCCTCGAAGGAGCCCGGCAGGGAGACGAAGGGAGCCCTGTCCATCTCCTCGACGGAACAGGAAAGGCCCTTCTCCCGGCAGATCGACGGGAGGAGCGACAGGGCGGGCGTCCCTTCGACGAGGCCTGGGAGCTTCAGGGGGCCGCCGCCCAGCGCGGGGAGCCCGCGTTCGAGGAACTCCCGCCAGAAGGCCTCGTCGCGGCCCGGCGCGACAAGGGCGTCCAGGTAGTCCGCGACCTGCTCGCCGCCGAGGAAGATCCATCCCCCCTCCCCGCAGCGGCACAGGAAGAGGAGCCCCTCGTCGGGCCCGCCGTCGGGTGCCCAGCGGGCGACCCGGACGTCGCACCACTGGCCGAGGGCGCGATGCCAGGGGAGGAGGAACCGGGGGGAGAGGAACGGGGACGTGCGCGGTCCCCGGCCGTGGAGTTCTTCCCACCCTGCGACCGGGACGTCGGCAAGGTGGTGGGCGATGGCGAAGCTCACGGTGACGGAGAGACGACCTTGGCCTCGATCAATGTTCGGGCAGCCTCCTCCGCGACGGTGTTCGCCGTGGTCATCAGCGCCTGGTGAACATCGTCGGGCGTGGGGAAGAAGTCCGAGAGCGACGCGGTGCTCGTGACCGTCCTCTCCAACGACCCGGAAATGCCGGGGCCCTCCCCCGTGATGGTCAGGCTCACGGTCGCCTCCGTGCCCACGGTGAAGTTGCCGGTGCGGCGGGCGTTCACCTCGAACCTGCGGAGCACCCCGGAGATCCGCACCGGAGCCGTCTCGACGGTCTTCGCGCCCGCGCGCTGGCGGACCGTCGGCACACCCCGTTCCGCAAGGACCGCGGCGACCAGATCCGCCATCGCCTTCCCGGGCTCTCCGCCCCAGACGATCGTTCGGGCGCGGTCGTAATCCCTCCCGATGACGCCCTCGCCGACCGCCGTGAACGAGAAGTCCGCGACCACGACCTGCGGCGCGCGCCCGCTGGGCGCGACGTCGCCCGCGGGACGGGTCAGGTCCCCCGGAACGTACAGCGTACTCCCCGCGGCGCACGCGGAAAGGATCAGGCACGGACCAATGAGCAGCAGGAGCGTTCGGAAAGAGCGTTTCACCATGTCCCCCCTCGAAACGGCCGCGGAATCCCTTCGCGGGCCGGGTCGTTTCGACTACTTTACGGCATGCCGCGGGTCGATTCAACCGGTACCACGGCCCCCTTGCGGCGCCGGCGGAAAGTGGCGTATCGTGATCCGTCGTCACAGTGAAGGCCGCACCGTGGAGGGAAGATGCCCGCATCGCCGGAGATCCGGGAGGCGATCCGTCAAGGTTCGTGGATCCGGAAGATGTTCGAGGACGGAGCCATCCTCAAGGCCGAGCGCGGCGAGGAGAACGTGTTCGACTTCACCCTCGGGAATCCGTACGGCGACCCGCCGCCCGCGCTTTCCGCCGAACTGGCGCGCCTGTGCGCCGACCCGCCGCCCGGACTGCACCGGTACATGCCGAACGCCGGGGTGCCGGAGGCCCGCCGGGCCGCGGCGCTGTCGCTCTCCCGTTCCACGGGCCTGCCGTTCACGGAGGACCTGCTGGTGATGACCGTGGGCGCCGCGGGCGCGCTGAACGTCGCGCTGCGCGCCATCCTCTCGCCGGGAGACGAGGTGGTGATCCTCGCCCCCTACTTCGTGGAGTACCTCTTCTACATCCGCAACGCCTCCGGTTCGCCGGTCGTGGCGGAAACGGACGCGCGGTTTCAGCTCGACCTGGCGGCCGTCGAAGCGGCCCTCACCCCGAGGACGCGTGCGATTCTCATCAACACGCCGAACAACCCGACGGGCGCCGTCTACCCCGACGGAGACCTCGCCGCCCTCGACCGGGTTCTGTCCGCGGCGGAGATGCGATTCGGGAACCCGATCTACGTGATCTCCGACGAGCCGTACCGGAAGATCGTTTTCCGGGGGGTATCGTCCACGCCGGCCGCCGCGAAGATCCGCAATACCCTTGTGGCCTATTCGCACTCGAAGGATCTGAACCTGCCGGGCGAGAGGATCGGCTACCTCGCCGTCTCCCCGCGCGCCGCGGACGCGGAGGAGGTGGCGGGGGCGTGCGTCTTCTGCAACCGGGTGCTCGGGTTCGTCAACGCCCCGGCCCTCTTCCAGATCGCGGTTTCGAAGTTCGAGGACGAGCCCGCCGACGTCTCGGTGTACCAGGAGAACCGGGACGTTCTGCTCGACGGTCTGCGGCGTGCCGGGATCGACGTCGTCCCGCCCGGGGGGGCGTTCTACCTGTTCCCGAAGTCCCCCGTCCCGGACGAGATGGCCTTCGTCGACGCGGCGCGCGACGAGGGGATCCTCGTCGTCCCGGGGTCCGGGTTCGGTCGAAGCGGACATGTCCGCGTCGCCTACTGCCTCCCCCCGGAAACGGTGAGGCGCTCGGTCCCCGCGTGGGAGCGTCTCGGACGCCGCTATCCCGGCGGGGGGACCCGTCGATGACCGTCGTCTTCCGGAGAAATGTCTCCCGCATGGAGGGGTACGCCCCCGGCGAGCAGCCCCGGGAGCGCGACTTCGTCAAGCTGAACACCAACGAGAACCCGTACCCCCCCTCGCCGAAGGTGCGCAAGGCGATCCTCCGGGAACTCGGGGAGCCGCTGCGGCTCTATCCCGACCCCGGGTCCACCGCGCTGCGGCGGCAGGCCGCGCTGACGTACGGCTTCGACCTGCCGGGGGTGATCGCGGGGAACGGCTCGGACGACCTGCTGGCGATGATCGCGAGGGCGTTCGTGGGCGAGGGGGATCTCCTCGCGTGCCCCGTCCCCACCTACACGCTCTACGACACCCTCGTCCGCATCCAGGGGGGGAAGCTCGCGGGGGTCCCGTACCCGGACGACTACTCCCTCCCCCGGGGCCTTGCCGGGAAAAAGGCGCGCGTCACGATCGTGGCGAACCCGAATTCGCCCTCGGGGACCGCCGTGCCGGTCCGCGCGCTCGCGGAGCTCGCCGACGCCGTCCCCGGACTGCTCGTCGTCGACGAGGCGTACGCCGACTTCGCGGACGAGACGGCCCTCGCGCTCGCGCGGGAACGGCGGAACGTGATCGTCCTGCGGACGCTCTCCAAGTCGTTCTCGCTCGCGGGGATGCGGATCGGGCTCGGGTTCGCCCACCCGCGGATCGTCGAGGGGCTGGACAAGGTGCGCGACTCGTACAACCTGAACCGCCTGTCGATCGCGGCGGGGGTTGCGGCGCTCATGGACACCGGGTGGATGGAACGGAACGCGGCGAGGATCCGGAAAACCCGCGAGGCCCTGGCGGCGGCCCTTCCCGGGGTGGGGTTCACGCCGTTCCCGTCGCAGAGCAACTTCATCCTCGCCCGGCGCACGCGGGGGGGATCGGCCCGGCCGGTCTACGAGGCGCTCAAGCGCCGGAAGATCCTCGTGCGGTACTTCGACACCCCGCGGCTCGCGGGGTGCCTCCGCATCACGGTCGGGACGGACGACGAGGTCCGGACGCTCCTGGGGGCGATGAAGGGGATCCGGTAGGACCTCCTCAAAGGGTCACGACCCAGTTCCCGCCCCTTTCCCGGTTCCGCCACCGCACCGCGAATCCCCCGTCCGGCCCCCGCTCGACGGTCTGGAAGCAATACTCCACCCCGCTCCCCGAAGGCCCGAACACGAACGCCTCGAAGACGCGCGGAAGCGGCAGGAGGGAAAGGGCGGCCTCCCTCGCCGCGAAAAACGCCGCCCGGTCCTCCGCGAAGAATTCGGCCGCGGCTTCTCCCGATCCGGAGGCCCAACCCTTCGCCTCCATGAGGGAGAAGTTCGTGGCGCGCCAGGCGGAGTCGCCCCAGACCATCCGTGCGGAGACGACGATCCCGTCGGGATCGGCGAGGGGGATGCGGGCGCAGGCGATCTTGTCGGCGCGCAGTTTCCCGTCCGCGGAGACGTGGTACAGGAAGTACGGCATCGGCCGGTTCTTGAGGACGGAAAGAGCCTCCGGGGCCTCGATGACCGGCGCCGGACCGTATCCCGCGTCGATGGCGGCCCGGCAGAGCGACGGGGACGGCTTTTTCCGCATCGCGCCGAACCCGAACCGGAAGGACCCGGACGCGCGCTCCCCCTCCCCGAGCGGCAGGACCAGGCGGAAATGTCCGCGTCCCGGAGCGGGAGGGAGGTTCGGCGTCCCCTCCTCGGGGATGCGGTAGAGATCCGCGATCGCATCGTCCGAGGGAACGTCCATCTCGTACCACGGGGAGAACCGTTCCTCCCCGGCGAGAACGGTGGAGAACCGGTATCGCACGAGGATCCGCTCCCCTTCCCCCGGCTCGGGGAGCAAAAGGTGCGCCACCCGCCGCCCGGGCGTCCCCGATGGAACGACCGCCCGGGTGAACCGTCGCGACGGCCCGGCGGGACCTCCGCGCAGCGTCACCTCGGCGTGCAGCAGCACGATCTCCGGCAGTTCGGCGCCGTCGCGGTACTCTCGTCGAAGAAGGAGCATTCCGAACCTCCTGGCGCAGCCGGGATGGAGCCTTACTCATACCCGAGGCGGGAGAGCTCCTCCTCGTCCATCCCGAAGTAGTGGCCGATCTCGTGAAGCAGCGTGATCCGGATCTGCCGGGACAACTCGGTCCGGTCCGGGAAATCCTCGATGAGCGGCCCCCGGTAGACGGAGATCCTGTCGGGAAGGAGGCCGGAATCCTGGACCGACCGCGCGGGGAGCGGCACACCGTGATAGAAGCCGTACAACGTGTCGTCCGGAGGGATCCCCAGCTCCTCGAGCAGGTCGCCCGGCGGCCACTCCTCCACGACCACGGCGACGTTCGCCAGCGCGTCGTGGAACATCGAAGGAAGCTCCGAGAGCGCCTTCCGGAGCGCCCCGCCGAAATCGTCCTGCCCCCTTCTATCCCGCATTTCCCATCAGCCTCCTGCCCATCATCCCGACACCGGGGTACCCCAGGGAGCGCGCTTCATAGGGGAGTGGGGCGGCCCTCCCCCTCCTCCGGTGCCTACTCCGCGCCGATTCCCTTGAGCGCCCTGAAAAAGGCGGACCACCCGTCGATGTTGGGCAGGATCTCTCCCTCCAGGATGTCCGCCACGGCGTTCCAGTCGCTCGCCTTCTGCGTCAGGAGCAGCCGTTGGAGGATTCCGGCGGTCTCGTCGGGAGGGGTCGGAAGTTCCCCCGCGCTCCCGGAACGGACGGCGAACGGGAACACGCCGGTCCCGATGCCGTTGAAGATCGCCCCGGCCAGCTGGAAGAACGTCCCGAGGGACTCGATGCAGGCCGCGTATCGGGGACCCGCCGCCGCGAAGTCCCCCGCGCGCAGGGACGACAGGATCGTCTCAGCGTCGCGGCGGATGGCGAGGGAAAGATCGATGGCACCGTCGAGTGCCTCGCGGAACAGGGCATCGGGGGTCGTCGTCGTGACGTCCACCGTGTCGACTTCCCCGACCGGCCGGTCGGCCATCTCCCGCTCGAAACGCGTCGAGATCTCCCGCCCGTCCGCGACGATCCGGGAGACGACCCTGCCCTGCGAGGCTACCTTGCGTCCCGCCTCGGCGAGAACGTCGCCGAAGGTCGATCCCGCGGACAGGTCGAGGGAAACATCGCAGCCGTCGATGCGCAAACGCATGGAAAAACGATACGACAACGATGGGTGGCAGGCAATGGAAATCGGGCGGGACGGGGAGCGGCGGGAATCAGCGGGGGCGTTCGCGGAGTTCCCGGACGGCGTCTGAAACCATCTTCCCGGCGACCTGCATCCCGTCGACCCGGTACGTTCCGTCCTGGAGGGCGGACCGGATCTCCTCGATCCGCCGCGCCCGACCCTCGGACAGCACGTCGACCGCCCGGCGCGTCTCGGCGAGCAGCGCGCCCCACTTCCCCCGATCGGAAACCTCCAATGCCCCTCCGTTCCGCCACCGGCGGCGCGATACCCGCACAATCCCCTTATCGACGGGCGGGATCGGAAACTTTACCCGGGAGGGACGATTCTGTACACTGGACCCGATGAAAAAATCCCTCCTGATCGCCGAGGACGAGGAAGTCACGCTCGCCCTCCTCCGGAACGTGTTCGGGCGCTCCGACCTCGTGGTTCACGAGGCCCGCACCGGGGAAGAAGCCCTTCAGCACATCGATCAGCACCCCGTCGACGTGATCCTCACCGACCTCAAGATGCCGGGGACGGACGGACTCTCGGTGCTCGCCCACGCCCGGAAGGTCCGTCCCGGGGCCGAGGTGATCCTCATGACGGGGCACGCGACGGTCGAATCCGCCGTTCGGGCGATGAAGCTGGGCGCGTTCCACTACATCACGAAACCGTTCGACGTCGACGAGGTCTCCCAGCTCGTGGACCGGGCCCTCGA
>Ga0307379_10010776_pt1 | contig 12070 bp, 11 predicted proteins | sample UN2MG_FD_202237 | JGI IMG/M metagenome (GOLD analysis project Ga0307379, IMG submission 202237) | Soil microbial communities from Risofladan, Vaasa, Finland - UN-2 | ecosystem: Environmental > Terrestrial > Soil > Coastal area > Acid sulfate soil | place: Finland: Risofladan, Vaasa | collected... | reverse complement strand
TTGTTGGAATGATGGTCCTGCCCATCCGGTCGAACAATTTACATGCAAACTCATCTTCCAGGGCCTTGATATGATTACTGATAGTTGGTTGGGTAAGGTGAAGAGCTTCAGATGCCTTTGAAAAGCTTCTATTTTTAAAAACTGAGGTAAATACACGCAGTTTGTGAATATCCATACATGATTTTACCATAGAGAACAGATAAAAAAGTGGTAGACGAAAAAAGCGCCGGTTAGGTGCCCCCCTGTTGTACGATCGTCTTGACCTCAAACTTCGGAGGATTCATTATGGTCTTTTTTACAGCACACTGATCTGCTACTTTTATCAGGGCCCTGTGATATTTCTCTGGGAAACCTGGCGGAACGATAATCTCAATTATGATCTTTTCAAGGAACATCTTTCCTTCGTCTGTCTTCCCGTATTCAAGGCGCTGGATCAGAGAAATCTGCTCAGTCGGAATTTTCCGGTTCTCACAGAAACTGAGCACATAGATACCGGCACACGTTCCGATTGATGCAAGAAAATATTCATAGGGGGATGGAGCAGACGCGGCGCCACCATCCTTAACCGGCTGGTCGGTATTGATGGTGAAGCCATTGAGCTCTGCATTGACTTTCTTACCGCCAGGAAAAGTAATCCTGATTTCTATTGTCGTCTCCTTTGATATTCCGATTGCATAAGACTAAGATGCCTTCGCCTTTTTCAGTAAATCCTCTGCTGTTTTTTTCATCTCTTGCAATCCCTTGCCCCTGAGTTTCCTGATCATTTTCTCTGAGGCAATACACTTCAAGAATTCTGTCCGCTTCCTTTTATCAGGAATCATCTCCATCGCATCTTGACGGATTTTTCTCAATGATTGCAAGTACTGCGAAAATTCACACCCATATGCTTTCTCCAGTTCTTTCCGTATTAACCGGGAAAGAGCAGGGCTTATACCACTGGTTGAAACAGCGATATTCAAAGGCCCCCGGATCATAGTCGACGGGACAATGAAGTTACATAAGTGAGGGGTATCTACAACATTCACAAGGCAGGGGGCATCCCGTGACACCTGTTCATTAAAAACCGGCGAATCTGTTGCTGCAATCACAAGGAAAGCATCCTTAAGGTCGCCACTCCTGTATTGTCTTGCAATATGTCTTATCGTCTTTTTTTGCTTTGCGCTCCCGATTTTTTTCGTGATCTCAGGGCTGATTACGGTTATATGTGCTCCCGTCCTCAGCAAGGGGAATATTTTCCTTTCAGCAACCTTACCGCCACCAATCACCACAGCCCTTTTCTTCGAAAGGTTAAGGAAAAGAGGATAGTAGACCGGAGGAACAGGTGCAGGTGAATGCATGGGAACAGATTGTCTTCGTTTCATTATTTATGAATGTGACAAAATGCGCATAGACCAGATTTATCACGACTGATACACTATTTCTTATTCAGAGAAGCAAGCTCTTTTTTTGCATCCTTAACATGTTTATTTGACGGATACTTCTCAATGAAGCGCGATAAATACTCGGAGGCAAGGTCTGCCTTGCCAAGGTTTTTATACGACATACCTGTAAAAAAGAGAACTTCAGACTCTCCCTGGTATCCAGGGTACTTTTTCAGCAATCCCTCAAACCTCCCGAGTGCAGCATGATAAGAACCTTTTTTGTAATAGAATCCCCCAACAAGATATTCATATTCAGCGATAGTGTTCCGGCATTTCTCGATTTTGATATCTACAGCCTCTTTATAGGGGTTTCTCGGGAACATTGTTCTGAGCTTGCCGAACTCCTCAAGGGCTTTTGCCGCCCCGCCATATCCCCTTTCAGGGCTTTCTATCTGATTGAAATAGACCATGGCAATCTGATATTGTGCATAGGAAGCATACTGGTGGTCCGGATAAGAATCAAGAAATTTTCGATATTCGGCAACAGCAAGTTCAGGCTCTTCCTCTTTCACGTAAGAATCGGCAATTTTCAACTGAGCCAACGGAGCAAATTTTCTGGTCTGGTCCCTGTTCTTTACCTCAAGAAAAGAAGCCCGTGCCTTTTCATAATCTTTTTGCTCCAGGAGTTCATTGGCAGTTGTAAAAGATTTTTCCGGGTCAAATCTTTCAGCGGGTTTGACCGCAGGTTTTTTAGCACAGGCGATGAAACAGCATATCAGGGCGATAAGAATTACCTGAATGTATCTTCCTCTTTCCATTGAACCGTATTATAGCATGGGAAATTCAAAGATCATAGGTGGAGAAAAAATGATGGAAGCGTGTGAGGACTCAAGGATTTTAGGTATCACATGCATTTTTTTGGACCCGAAACCCTTGACCCCCGAATCCGTACCTTATAGCTTTAATTCGGCAGTACAGTGCGCGCACTTCACCGCCTTAATGGGAATAGTAGAGAGGCAGAAAGGACATCCCTTTGTTGTCGGTGCTGCCGGAGGAACCTCCTGCTCTCTCTTCAGCTTGTTGACGTTCCTTATGAGAAGAAATATGGCAAAGGCTACAATCAAAAAACTGATAATGGTATTCAGGAAAACACCGTAATTAACGGTAACTGCCCCAGCAGCCTTCGCAGCTGCGAGAGATTCATATGGCCCGGGGACCTTGCCCTCCTTAAGAATGATGAAGAGGCTGGAAAAATCAATGTTACCGAGAAGAAGCCCGATGGGCGGCATGATGACATCTGCAACGAATGAAGTAACGATAGCCCCGAAAGAAGCTCCGATTACAATACCAACAGCCATATCGAGGACATTACCGCGCATGGCAAACTCCTTAAATTCTTTGAACATGACATCCCTCCTTTTCAATTATTTGAAGAATTTCAACGACAGTTCATAAAAACACGAGCCTATATTTACTACCTATACTATAGGACTGCATCCCCGTCAAGAAAATTCTCTAAGATAAAGGCATTACACACTTTTTTCTTCATTCGGATACAGGCATTTGGTCGCGCCCTGAAAAAGAATGCACCAAACAATATTGTAAGCATTCATGGTATTCTTAATGCGTGAATTTATCTTTTCTCCAGAAGCCAAGCCGCTACATAAATAATGAAATAAATGCTGTTTATTCTGATAAACCCGTCAAAGTAGCCCTTGTTTTTCCCGATATCTATGAAATCGGGATGTCCCACCTCGGGCTCAAGATTCTGTATATGATAATAAACGACCTTCCTTTTGCATCAGCAGAACGGGTCTTTTCTCCATGGATTGACCTTGAAGCAGAAATCAAGGCAAAGGGTATCCTGCTTTCTTCCCTCGAATCAAGACGGCCTCTCAGGGATTTTGATATTGTGGGATTCAGTCTGCAATATGAACTTTCTTATACAACCGTACTGAATATGCTCTCCATGGGTGGCATCCCTGTTACGTCAGAAGAGCGTCTGAGTTCACCTTCATTTCGTTATCCTCTGGTTATCGCCGGAGGACCCTGCTCAGTTAACCCGATGCCGATGTCTCCTTTTATTGATGCCTTTCTGATTGGAGATGGTGAGGAAGCAGTTAAGGAAATTTTAGAAACCTATTATCGATGGAAAAATGACGGAGACGGTAAGAAGGAATCGCTTCTTCAATCTCTTTCTCAGATTGAAGGCATATACGTACCTTCCCTTCATGCTTCGTCACCCAAAGTGCATTTTGTCGTGAATGATCCTTCATCCTTCATCCTTCATCCTTCATCCTCTGTCAAAAGACGTATCCTTTCGTCTCTCGATAACGCACCATATCCGGATAAGCCTATCGTCCCCTTTACCGCAATTGTCCACGACAGGATTAACATTGAGGTCTCAAGAGGTTGTTCGATGGGGTGCAGGTTCTGTCAGGCAGGAATGATTTACCGGCCTGTCCGGGAAAGAAGTCCTCACAATGCCTTAGCCCTTGCAGAAACTGCTCTGAGAAATACCGGATATGAGGAGGTTGCTTTCACGTCTCTCAGCGCCGGAGATTACAGCTGCCTCTTGAACGTTGTAAGGGATTTTAATAAGAAATTCAAAAAAGACCGGATTGCTCTCTCTCTTCCTTCGCTCAGGGTAACAGCAATAAATACCGCCCTTCTGAAGGAGATACGTACGGTCAGAAAGACCGGGTTTACCATTGCGCCGGAGGCCGGCACTGAAAGGCTGAGGAAAGTAATCAATAAAGACTTCTCTGACGGCGATTATGATCAGGCTCTCAAAATTCTCTTCGAAGAAGGATGGCTCAATCTCAAGCTGTATTTTATGATAGGGCTCCCGACAGAAACAGACGAAGACATTGAAGGAATCCTCACCATGGCTTTGAAGGCCTTGAAGACCGCGAAGCAGTATACGAAACGATTTGTCAATATCAATATCGGTGTTTCTCCATTCATTCCCAAGGCCCATACCCCCTTTCAATGGTATGGACAACACCCTTCTGATGCGCTTCAGGAGAAAAAAAACTATATAAAAGACAAGCTCCTCAGGAAGGGGTTCAAGGTAAAAGGACACGACATAAAGATGAGCCTTCTGGAGGCTGCTTTCTCCCGTAGTGATGTAAGGATTGCTCCACTCATCGAAAAAGCGTGGTCATTAGGATGCAGACTTGACGGCTGGACCGAGGTTTTTGATTTCAGAAAATGGGAACAAGCAATGCGTCTTACAGGAACAGATGTAACTGCTTTAGCACAGAAATCCTTTAGCTTTGCTGATAGTTTGCCCTGGGATACAATAGACGTAGGCATATCGAAAGAGTTCCTGTGGAGAGAATATCAGAAAGCCCTCTCAGGAGATATCTCAACTGATTGCAGGAAAACCTGCCATAATTGCGGCCTCGATTGTAACAAATCAATCGATAGTCAGCAGTCGACAGTCGGGAGGCAAACACAGATTGCTGACGAGTTTTCGCCTGTTATCCTTCACACAAAACCGTTCAATCCGGTCAGAATACGCGTGGAATTTTCAAAGACCAGTGGATTGAGACATCTCTCGCATCTTGAACTTATTACCCTGTTTCACCGGGCAATGAGGAGAGCCGGGTTTCCCCTCGAATTCTCCAAAGGATTTCATCCGTCTCCTAAAATATCATTCGGCCCTCCCCTTGGAGTGGGGGTCGCAGGTCTGAGAGAATATCTTGACATGGAAATTACACCACCTTTTGATTTGGTCATGAACAAGAAAAAATTGAACGAAATGCTGCCGGATGCCATCTCCGTTAACGACATGTCAGTCATCCCTGCAGGGGATCCTTCGCTCAATGCTTTTATCTGCAGATATGAGTACGAAATAAATGATGTTGATATTTCCCCTGTGCACAGGTTTTTATCAAAAAAAGAGCTGCTTGTTGCCAGGGAAAAAGGTACAATAAATATCAGGAACATGGTTGAAGAAGTGACCATGCTTGACGAAGATTCGGTTTCATTGCTGGTTATGGATCAGGGAGATTCCAAGGTAAGGCTTGGTGAACTTATTCCTCTCTTATTTGACAAGTCTCTGGAGGAACTCGATATAACAAGGGTAGCGCTCTATGGATGGAATGGCGGTTGGGTGAAGCCAATTGAACGGAGTTTGCAATGGACAGCGAAATACTAATTAATGTAACTCGGGATGAAATCAGGGTTGGCCTTCTCGAAGGTGGTCAGGTTGTTGAATGCTATGTCGAGAGAAAGAGTGACGCAAGCCTGGTCGGCAATATTTACAAAGGGAAGGTTGTAAAAATCCTGCCTGGCATGCAGTCTGCCTTTATCGACATAGGTCTTGAAAAGGCTGCTTTCCTGTATGTAACCGATATTCATTCAGAGCTGGATGAATTTGCTCCTTTTCTTGAGGAAGAAGAAAAGATCAACTCTATCGAGGTGGTCTCAAAGCAGGGAAGGCCTGACCTCACCATAGAAGAGCTTATTCAGGAAGGGCAAGAGATTCTTGTCCAGGTGTCAAAAGACCCTATCGGCAGTAAGGGAGCGCGGATCACGTCCTATGTAACCATCCCGGGCAGATATCTTGTACTCATGCCGAATGTCGAGCATATCGGCATATCAAGGAGAATCTCTGATGAATCCGAAAGAACCCGGTTGAGAACTATCGTTGAAGATTTGAAACCGAAGGGGTATGGACTGATCATAAGAACAGCAAGCGAGGCTTCCGGCGAAGAAGATCTTAAAAAAGACCTTGAATTCCTCCTCCTGTTATGGGAAACCGTCCAGAAGAAAAAGGAACGGGTATCTGCACCAACGATGCTTTACAGTGATCTTGACCTTGTCTTCAGGAGTGTAAGAGACCTAATGGTACAGGATGTCAAACGGCTTGTGGTTGATTCTGGAGAAGAGTATGAACGCATCAAGGATTTTGTGCGGACATACTTCGAGAAGCTCCTCGGTGAGATAGAACTGTATGAAGGCATTGAACCGATATTCGATGCATTCGGTATTGAAATCGACATATCAAGGGCTCTTGGGAGAAAAGTCTGGCTGAAATCCGGCGGATACATTGTCATTGAACAGACAGAGGCCATGACGGTCATTGATGTGAACACCGGGAAGTTTGTCGGCAAGGAGGAACTTGAAGATACGATCTTGAAGACCAATCTTGAGGCGCTAAAGGAAATCGCTTACCAGATCCGGCTCCGCAACCTCGGCGGGATCATTATCGTTGACTTCATCGATATGGAGAAATATGAAAACAGGGACAGGGTATTCAATGCTTTTACCGAGGCAATGAAAAAAGACCGGGCTAAGAATACCATCTCCCACATCTCTGAACTCGGCCTCATCCAGATGACAAGGAAAAGAGTCCGGGAGAGCCTCGGCAGAACTCTCTGCGATTCATGTCCTTACTGTGAGGGCAAAGCATTTCTCAAGTCGCCAAGAACACTCTGTTATGAAATATTCAGAAAAGTAACAAGGCTCGCCAAACACGGCGGGGAAAGGATCATTGTTACAGCGCACCCCTCTGTTGCCGACCTTCTGTCAGACGAAGAGCGTGCGGGGATAGAGGATATAGAAAACAGGTACAGTGTGAAGGTAACGATACGGGAGAGCCGCAGTTTGCATCAGGAAAATTATGAAGTCACGGCTTTGTAAGGAGGAGGGGGAAAAACCTCGAAGCTTGGCTCCGGATTAAACCTTTCTGTCTTATCTGTCATGCCCCACAGTTTGTTTAATAACTACCTATCATGAAACCATGAAAAACAAAAAATTCCAAAATCTCTTAGATACACTGAAGGCAATGCAGAGCGTTCTCCTTGCTTACTCAGGCGGGGTTGACAGCACATTTCTCCTGAAAGCTATTCAGGTTTCGGGTGTAACTGCTCTTTCTGTAACTGCATCTTCAGAACTCATTCCGTACAGGGATGTCCTGACTGCGCAGGGGATAGCTGAAGAGCTCGGCATACAGCATAGAATTTTCAAAACATACATACTTTTAACAGATGACTTTGTCAGTAATACACCTGAGAGGTGTTTTTTCTGTAAGGATGCATTGTATAAGGAACTTCAAGCTCTTGCCCTAACAGAAGGATACAGATTCATTCTTGATGGAAGTACTCTGGATGACATAAATGACTTTAGGCCCGGCAGCAAGGCAGCACAGCAATACCATGTCAGGAGTCCCCTTATAGAAGCTGATCTCTCAAAAGGTGAAGTCAGGGAGCTTTCTCAACAATTAGGCCTTTCAACATGGGATAAACCTTCATCGCCTTGCCTTGCTACACGGTTCCCTTACGGCAGGCGGATCACAAAAGAGGCTTTAAACCGTGTCGAAATGGCAGAAAATTTCCTGAAGTCCCTTGGATTTAATGAACTCAGGGTGCGGGACCATGGCTCTGTTGCACGGATAGAAGTCAGAAAAGAAGACATTGATCTGGTTCTGGACCATGGGAAAAGAGATGCAATTTCTGCAACGCTCAAATCTCTCGGTTATGCATTCATATCGCTTGACCTTGACGGCTATCAGAGCGGCAGCATGAACCGGGTATTAAAAAATAACACCTGAGTATGGAAAACACTCATTACCTGAAAGAACTCTCAAAATGTGTCCGCTGTGGAAGTTGCAAAGCCTTCTGTCCAACCTATGACGAGGTTTCTACAGAGGCCATGGGTGCAAGGGGAAGGCTTGCGCTTCTCCTAGGGCTTGCTTCTGGAACACTTACTCCTTCTCCAGCCTTACAGGACCGTATTTTCAGCTGCACTCTGTGTGGTGCATGCTCTGGCCTGTGTCCGCCAGGAGTTGATATAAAAGAAATCATCTATCACGGCAGAACTATCCTGAAAAGCGATGACAAGAAGAGAAGGTTAATCCGTCACCTGATTAACTTCTCAGTAAAGAGACCAAAACTGAGCTTCACGCTGCTTGGAATGACACAACATCTTTTCATGCCATACCTTTTGAAAAAAGGGGTTGTTCCCTTTCAGCTTGAGCTGCCCGACCGCTATCTCAGAGACAACGTAAGGGTTGTTTCCGTCTCACCCAAAAAAGGGAGGGTAGCGGTGTTTACCGGATGCATGGTCAACTTCATCTATCCGAACCTCGGTGAATCTTTGATTAATGTATTGCACACACTTGGCTACGAGGTTATCCTTCCGGCAACTGAAGTGTGCTGTGGGGCGCCTCTACGAACCCTTGGTCTTGAGGAAGAGGCAAGAGAGGTTGCCAGAAAGAATGTCCAACTGTTCAACAAGCTGAATGTCGAGGCAGTTTTGAGCCTCTGTCCAACCTGCACTCTGACAATTCAGCGTGAGTATCCCACTCTCATCGGTGAAGGAATTCACAAGGCACAGGACATTTCAAGCTTCCTGATCGACAAAATAGACTCACCCGGCTTTTCGGCGCTTGCCTCACCGATTAAGAAAGCTCTCTATCATGATCCATGCCATCTTAAATACGGCCTGGCAATAGAAAAAGAGCCCCGGGAAATCATTGGGAACATAGGGTTTGATTTAATGAAGACCGAAGAGGAACGATGCTGCGGCTTTGCAGGCATCTTCTGCCTCACCTTTCAAGAACTTTCTCAAAGACTACTGAATACGTGTGTGCAGGACTATGCAAAATCAGAAGCAGAGGTGATCATTACCTCATGCCCCGGCTGCATCTTGCAACTCTCCAAGGGTTGCAAGGATAAGCCGGTATTGCATCTTATTGAGGTCCTCGAGGAGGCAATCGTGCAAAACCCTGTTTTCAGTCTCTCCTGAAATATGCTCAGTCAAGTTCATTATTGTATAATGAAACCATTAAAATTCTGAGGAGGCGATATGAAGTTCTTCATAGATACTGCAAATATTAACGAAATTAAGAAGGCATGGGAACTTGGTGTTATCGATGGAGTCACAACCAACCCTTCGCTTATTGCAAAAGAGGGAAATGACGCTGTTACCTTATTCAAGGAGATATGCTCCATTGTCGACGGGCCTGTGAATGCCGAGGCTGTCAGCTTAAAAGCGGAAGACATGATCCGGGAGGCCGAAACCCTCTCAAAAATCCATCATAATATCGTCGTAAAGATCCCGATGATCGAAGAAGGGATTAAAGCGGTAAAAAGGCTCTCGGGCATGGGTATTAAAACAAATGTGACCCTTGTCTTTTCTCCAAGCCAGGCCCTTATCGCTGCAAAGGCAGGCGCGACATTCGTGAGCCCCTTTGTGGGAAGGCTCGATGACATCAGCCATGTCGGAATGGACATTGTAAGCGACATTATCGGGATATATGAAAATTATCTGTTCGAAACCGAGGTGATTGTGGCAAGCGTCAGAAACCCCCTTCATGTTGTTGAAGCTGCACGGATGGGGGCTCATATCGCGACAATTCCCTATTCTGTTATACTACAACTGATGAAGCACCCGCTTACTGATATTGGCCTCACAAAGTTTTTAAAAGATTGGGAGAAAGTACCGAAGAAATAGTGATCAGTTAGGAAGAATCAAAAATGCCGATTTATGAATATAAATGCACCGATTGCAGTGAAGACTTTGAGAAACTTGTTTTTGGGAATCAGGAAGTTCAATGTCCAAAATGCAGCTCTAAAAAGGTTAAGAAGAAATTCTCTGTCTTTTGTTCTACCGGTACAGAAAGACCCCTTGCCGGCACTGCATCAGCAGGGTGCACCTCCTGCAGCAAAACCTCCTGCAGTTCGTGTAAGTAAAGATAATCTAACGAATTGATTGTCTTGCTGACCTGACGAGGGCCCCAAAGCAGCTGAGTAAACCTGCGAGGTCCGGTTTCCTTCACGAGCAGTCATACCAGGGCATTACAGAAAAATTCTCTCTTTTACTTCGCTCGTCTCCCGCATAAATCAAGACCCCTGTTGTCTGAGGATTACCTTTGAGCGATAGCCAATATCTGAGACCATCGAAAAAATCGGAGACAATTGTCCGGGAAGATTTTATTTCAATTGGAATAAGTTTTTGACCGATATCAATGATCAGATCAATCTCATGTCCGGTACGGTCTCTCCAGAAATAAAGCGGTGTTTCTTCTCCGATGTGAGAAAATGCTTTGTATATCTCGGAAACAATAAAGCTTTCAAATATTGCTCCCCTCAAGGCATGCGTCCTGAGTTCTTCGCTGTCCCTGATCCGGAGAAGATAGCAAAGCAGTCCTGAATCAAGAAAATACAACTTCGGACTCTTAGTCAATCTCTTCGAGAAATTTGCATGATGCGGGCTTATCAGAACAACTATAAAACTTGACTGAAGCACTGATATCCATTGTCTTGCCGTAGGATGGGTAATTCCGCAATCATTCGCCAGAGACGAAAGGTTGAGGAGCTGACCGCATCTCCCTGCGCATAAACGAACAAATCTTTGAAAAGCATCAAGGTTTCCTATTTTCAAAACATCCCTGACATCTCTCTCAACATATGTTCTGTAGTAATCTCCCAGCCACTGGTGAGCAAAGAGTTTCTTATCATATATTCTCGGATACAGTCCCTGATACAATATCTGCTCGAGTGAGTACTCCGGCTTTTTTCCCTCCCTTGTTGTTTCTTCAAATCGAAAAGGATCTGCGGGCGCTGTTCCGGACAGCTCGGAGAGACTGAAAGGCAGAAGATGAAGGAGCGCTACCCGACCGGCAAGGGTCTGACCGACTTTTTCCATTAAGAGAAACTGTTGTGAGCCCGTAAGGATAAATCTGCCGGCTGTATCGTCGAGGTCGACCTCCGTCTGAAGATAAGAAAGGAGTTCCGGAACCCGCTGAATCTCATCAAAGATTATGTTGCTATGATAGGTTGCAAGAAATCCCCTCGGATCATCAATAGCAAATTGCCGCTTATCTAAATCTTCAAGGGAAACATACCTATATTTCGGGAAGGACATTTGAGCAAGGGTAGTTTTGCCCGACTGCCTCGGTCCGGTTATAAAAACAACTGGATATTTTCGTGCAGAATCGAGAAGTTTTCTGGAAAGCGTTCTCTTTATCATAAAGGTATAAAGGTAGTTTAGGACACAAAGACTATTTTGTCAAATTGAAAATTGTACTTTCAATTTGACAAAATTAAGCTGCAGTTATAAGGAAAATGGTTGACTTAACCCTAAAAATAACTATATACTTTATTAGGTATTATTAATATCACTTTAGGTATCCATATGTCAAGATCATTGTATAGGCTCTCAACCTCATTTAACCGGGGCTTCTGAAAATCCCGTGGTAAAATGCGGGAGCAAAATCAGTATATCGAAGGAGGTTTCTTCTATGGCATTTGGAAAGAATCTATCAAGGTTCAGGAAAGAGAAAGGCTTAACACAGGAAGACCTTGTTAAAAGAAGCGGCGTGGCGATCTCGCAGATCAGGCGGTATGAGGCGGATAAGTCGTCCCCTACTCTCGATGTTGTAACACGACTGGCAAAGGCCCTGGGGGTTTCTATAGACGAGATGGTGTTTGATAAGGCCACAGGGATCGCCGCAAGCAAGATCATGGACAGAGAACTACTGGAGCAGTTCGAGATGGTATCCGCCCTGGATGAGGATGAAAGAGAGGCGGTCAAAAAAATCCTTGAGGGAGTTATTGTGAAGCATCAGGTCAATAAGATGATGAGGCCCAAGAGCGAGAAGTCCTGGTCCCAGAGGTTCAGGGAGATCACGGACAGGCTCGCCAGGGGCACGAAGGATTACCCGGAGGAAGAAGTTGAGCATGTCATTGATGAGG
>Ga0307379_10010775_pt1 | contig 12070 bp, 9 predicted proteins | sample UN2MG_FD_202237 | JGI IMG/M metagenome (GOLD analysis project Ga0307379, IMG submission 202237) | Soil microbial communities from Risofladan, Vaasa, Finland - UN-2 | ecosystem: Environmental > Terrestrial > Soil > Coastal area > Acid sulfate soil | place: Finland: Risofladan, Vaasa | collected... | reverse complement strand
CATGCGGCCTCTCCGCGCCAAATGCCGGAGTTCGGGGGAGTTCGGAGTTCGGGAGACACCATACTTAACTCCCTGGTCCATGTTACGAATTATGTATAGTGTCCGCCGAACTCCGCGAACTCGTGCGGAGGCAGCCGCACTGCGGGCCGGCTTACGTGCTCTTGAGCAGGCTCCACGTCAGCAACGGCGATCTCGACTCAGCCATCGAAGCCCTCGGCAGGCCCAAAAGATCAAGCCGAGTCCGCCTTGGATCGAGGCGGAGATCGCCCAGCTTAAGGAGCGACGGCAGCGAGAACAAAGGAAGTAGCCTCGGGAAGATTGCGGTGAGTCGGCCGGCGTACCGATCGGATGGCCGTTCTGGATTCCTCTTCTTGGCTTTCAACCGATCGAGCGTGACGTCACAAGCTTTCATTCTCCTTGCGCGAGTCGAGGGACCCGGGGCGTCGGGGCGAATACCCTAGCGCGTTGCGGATCGAGGCCTCGGCCTCGCAGGAGACGTCCGTGTCGGTGTAAAACAGGGCCGTGGCGTCGATGCGGGCGCGCCCGACGGCATCGCGCACTTCCCGGACCGGCCGCAGACGCTGTAACTGGGGGATGACGCCGAAAGCAAACAGCAGAACCACCGCCAGGCCCGCCAGAAACCGCGCCCAGCGACACCTCGCTCCCGGCATACCCGCGCCTGGCGCGGCGGAAGATGGGGCGGGGCCCCGCCTGCGGGTCGACGGCTTTTCCATTTCGAATCGCCCTGACCGAGGCGTACCGGCTGCGCTCGGTCTTATAAACCGGTCGTGATCCGGGTGAACACGACGTAGAACATGATATAGGCCATCAGCAGCGTGAGGCAGAGGTTGAAGGTCTGGCCGCACACGTAAAGGATCAGCGGCTTGCCACCCTTGAAGTAGTGCTTCAATTCGCGGAAGTCGGTGGCCAGGCCGATGCTGGTGAACGCCAGGCAGAAGAACCAGCCGCGCAGGTGTTTCGTCAGCCCGCCAATCACGCCGTTGTCGATCATGGCGTAGCCCACGTCCGGGCCCATCTTGGCGTAAATGAGCGAAAAGGCGATCGACGCGCCAATGAAACCGAGCACGAACTTCGGGAACCTGTACCAGATTTCCATGGGGCCGACCTTGCGGCCTGCCTCGCGATCGACCTTGAAACACCAGTAGGCGGCCACGCAGAACGCGATGACGCCGATCAGCACGTTCTGGATCATCTTGATCGTCGCGGCGACGTAGAGTGCCTTTTCGCCGAGGAACTCGCCCGCGGCGGCTACGGCGCCGCTGGCGTCGATCGTCCCGCCGATCCACGCGCCGCCGAGGATCTCCGGCATGTCGACCAACCGGATGAATGCCGGCATGGCGACCATCATGATCGAGGTGAAAACGAGCGAAAGCCCCACGGCCAGCGTGAGTTCCTCCTTCTTGGCGCGGCAGGCCGCGGCGGTGGCAATGGCCGCCGACACCCCGCAAACCGACATGTCGGCGGAGATCGTGATGTTCAGGGTTTTCGACGGGATTTTCAGCACTTTCTGGCCAAAAACGTAGGTACAGACCAGAACGATCGGCGTGACGACCCAGGCCACGAAAATGCCGGGGATCCCGATCGTGACGATCTTGCCGAACAAGATCTCCACACCCAGCAGCACCAGGCCGGTCTTGATGTAATACTCGGTCAACACGGCGGGCTTGACCCAGCCGGGCGCGCCGATCGTATTGCTGATCAGCAGCCCGAACAGGATCGCCCACGCGGCGTAACCGAGGCCGGCGTCCGCGATGTTGGCCTGCGCCGCAAACAGTTGCGCCAACGTCGCCACGAGGAAAACGAATGCAAAACCCACGGCGAATTTCCGGACCGACCTGCCCATGAACCGGACGCCGATGCCGAAGAACACCATGCAACCGAGGCCCAGGGCGATCAGGTACCCTAGCTGGTTGACCGGCCTGGCGGCTTTGAGTTTCTTCGAGGCCGAAGAGACGGCGTGGCAGGCAACGCGCCACTTTGCGATGGCTGCCGTGGCTTCTTCGTTCAGCTCGGCGTCCTTGAAGCCGGCCGCCCTGGCCTCGTCCTCGGCTTGTTTCGCTTCGGCCTCCAGCTTGCCGGCTTTCTCCTTCTCCGCGTCGTATTTCTCTTGCGCGCCGGCCTTCTTCTCTGCTGCCTGCTCGTCGGTCACCACGAAAGACTCGATCGGGTTCGCTTTCCATCCGTGGGGCTTGCCGGTGTATTTGTTGATCGCCGCTGCCGCGTCGCTGCCGGTTGCCTTGAGTTTCAGTTTGGCGTCGTTCGCGAGGTACCAGGCAACCGTCCGAAACGGCGCCTCTTCCGCTTCTTTCGCCATGGTCGCGTTGGATGCTTCAATCGTCTCTTCCATGCCCTCGGGCGGTCGCGGCAGAAAAACGAGCAACCCGATTACTATGATCGCCAAACCCAGCCAGATGGCCCAATAGTCTTCGGTCTTGTACAGTTCGCGCCAGCGCGAACCGCCTTCGACCTGACCTTCCACCCTTTCCGCCGCCTGCGCGTCGTTGGACATGAAGTGTCACCTTTCTTCGTGAAATGCACGGTGCGCGACCCTCGGCCGCCTCTTCCGGCCGACCATTCGGCGCGACACCCGGGCCTTATTATAATGGAGGTGGAACGAGATGGAAAGCGGAATTGGTCCCCAACACCATCGCACCAAGAGGGTCACCTTGCCCCCCCGTACAGGCCGCCTCACGGTGAAAGACAAAACCCGCGGAACGCTTCTCGCCCGCGTCACCGCCCGCACCACGCCGGAGGATTGGAGTTTCGGGGAAGTTCCGAAGTTCCGAAGTTCCGGGGACAGTATCCATAACTCTTGACCGCGGCAGGCGGTACTGCTAGCCTGAAGAAAGGCAGGCGAAAACACTTGCGTATGCTGTCCCGAGAATTTCAGGCGGCTGACGCTGCCGTCACACTAACCGACGAGCAGAAGAAGCAGGGCCAGGACCTTCGACAGGCAATGGGGAGGTTGACACGGGAGTCCCGTGGAGAATTGCCTGAAATGTTGACGGACGAGCAGAAGGCGAAGCTGGAGTCCCCACGGAGGAAGTGATGAGCGTCCGCTGGCGTTACTACACTCCACTAATGCCGCGACAATCATGACCGCATGACGACAGGAGCCCCATGTTGTCTCGTTGAGATTCAACTCACTCCACATCGAGCGGTATGGTTCTCGATTGTCATGCCCTCCGCCGCGGTGTAAACTCGGGAATTGCCTGAGCGATGGAATCTCGGAAATGAAAGGCGCTCGCCCTGGACGCCAGGAGGTTGGAGATGATCGACCCGAATGATGTTGCCAGCGATCACGTTGAGGTCACCCGTCGCTACTTTCTGCGACTGGGAGCGGCTGGGGCGGCGGCGCTGACGACGTCGTCGCTGTGGGCAGCCGAAGGCGAGGCGAAAGCGGCCATCGAGCAGGCTGTCGCGGAGCTTGAGTATCTCACCCCGTTGAACAAGTTCCGCTTTGCCGGACGCGGCAACCCGCCGCCGTGGCAACTCTCGGAGGACAAGCGCAGGGAAGTCGGCCTGACGCCTGAGACCTGGCAGCTCGAAGTGGTCGCCGATCCCGAGAGCAACTGCAAGATTGGAAAGCCCCTGTCGAAAGAAGCCGGGACCGCCTTCGGTTGGAACGACCTGATGCGATTGGCCCAGCGGCATGCCGTCCGGTATCTGAAGGTGATGACCTGCCTGAACGTGCCTTCGCCCAATGGCATGGGGCTTTGGGAGGGCGTGCCGCTGCGCGAAGTGATCTGGATGACGCAGCCGGCGGGCGATATCCGGCGACTGTACTACTACGGCTATGACAACGACGATCCCAAGCAGCGGTTCCAGAGTTCGCTCTCGATCAACCGCGTGTTGGAGGATCCGCCGGGCGTCGACCCGGTCATCCTCTGCTACAAGCTCAACGGGAAACCGCTTTCGCCCAAGGCCGGCGGCCCGGTCCGGCTGATCTCCCCGGAGGGCTACGGTTTCCACAACATCAAGTGGCTCCAACGGATCGTGCTGACCAACGATCCCGAGCCGAACGACAATTATGCAAAGCAAGGGCTGGACGTCGATAGCCCGATGAAGACGTTTGCACGGTTTGTGCATGTACCGACGAAGGCGAAGGCTGGCCAGCCAACTCCGGTCACGGGCTTGGCCCAGGTTGGTATCTCGGGGCTGAGTCGAGTGCAGTACTGGCTCCATCCGCAAGACACTCCCTTGCCGCCGGACGATCCACACTTCACCAAGGCCGAGTGGAAAGACGCCGAGATTCTGCCCCCGCCGGAGAATTGGGGCAGCGAACTTCCCGGCGGAAAGCTCCCGCCGGATACGCGACACGTCGACCCGAAAACCGGCAAGCCCGATTCGTGGCCGTTGCCCTATACGGTTGCGCACTGGGCAGTCTTGTTGACTGACCTGAAACCGGGGCGTTACGACCTGCGTTGCCGCACGATCGATGCCCGAGGGACCGCTCAACCGATGCCTCGGCCGTTTCCGAAGTCAGGCCAGGTGCCGATCCACCAGGCGCCGCTGGTGGTTGAGCCATGAGCAATCGTCGGCGCCAGGCGCCCGTAACGTTTTCACATAAGGAGTTGCCCGCCATGCACCGTAAGGCCCGCCTCCTCAGAATCCTTGCCTGTTCCGTAATGGGATGGTGCCTCACGCTGACGATCCCGTGTTATGGACAGAACGAGGAGCCGGCAATACTTGCCAACGTCGCTGATCCCGGGAGAATCTCGTCCGAGGAACCCATCGTAAAGAATTTCTCCGCGGAAAAGGCCGCTCGCTATCTCGACACAGCGGCATTGCACTGGGCAGGAACTCACAAGTGCGTCTCGTGCCACACGGATATGGGCTATCTCTTCGCGAGACCTGCGCTGAACCCGACCTTGCCCGATTCCGGCGAAGTGCGCGCGTTCTACGAACGGTACGTTACCGAGACTTGGAAAGACGAGCCACCGAGCCAGGGGGTCCACGCGGTGGTTGTCGCTTCAGGGCTCACATTCAACGACGCACAGACCACTGGAAAACTACATGAAGTCACTCGCCGGGCACTTGATCTGATGTGGAAGGTCCAGCGCGAAGACGGCAGTTGGCAGTGGCTCAAGTGCGGCTGGCCGCCGATGGAATCGGATGAACATTATGGTGTGACCCTCGCCGCGCTGACCGTGGGCATGGCCCCGGAGAAATACGCCGAGACGGAAGCGGCTCGCGCGGGTTTGAAGAAGGTCCGCAGTTACTTGGAGAACAACCAACCGCTGTCTCTTCACCATCGGGCAATGGTCGCCTGGGCGTCACAACGCATCCACGGCCTGATGAGCGACCAACAGCGGGCAGAGACGCTCGAAGAGCTGCTCTCGCTTCAGCGTCCAGACGCGGGCTGGTCCACACCCGGCCTTTTGGCGGATTGGAAGGAGTTTTGACGGAAAGACGGCAAGCCACACGACACAAAGACAAGCGATGCGTACGCAACCGGCTTTGTCATCCTGGTTGCCCGGAACTTGGGCACGCCGGCCAACCACCCGCAACTTCAACGCGGCATCCGCTGGCTCTTGGAGAACCAACGAGTAAGCGGCAAGTGGTTCACGCGTTCGCCGACCAAGGACAGTCGGCACTACATCTCGAATTTCGGCACTGCCTTTGCCGTTCTGGCTCTCCAGTCGTGCGACAAGCTCCCGCCTTGATGTATTTGGTGCTTTCAAATGACGTCGTGCGCGCCTCGCCGTCGTCGCAGAAGAACGTCTCCTGCCGACGGTTCCCCCGCTGGGTGACATGGTGGGGCATGCCCGGAACGACCACTCTTGCCAATCGAGCCATGCCGCCATTCTACCCCCGGCGAACCGCTCACCGCAACCTCCCGGGACTTTGTCCCACCGGTTCAAGAACCGGTGCCACCCGCGCACGGGCAAAATGCCCGTGGCTCGCCGCCGTCTTGCCTTGGGGGATCGGGCGCGATAGACTTGATAGTTTCGCAGCGGCCCATTCCACCGGCCTGTATCGCGCATGAACGGCAACGGTCGACAATCCGGGCGAGAGGCGGCCGAGAGCATCCGGATCCGCGGGGCCCGAACGCATAACTTGCGGAACATCGATCTCGACATCCCCCGCGATCGGCTCGTCGTGGTGACCGGTCCGAGCGGTTCGGGAAAGAGTTCCCTGGCGTTCGACACCCTCTACGCCGAGGGCCAGCGGCAGTACATCGAAAGCCTCTCCGTCTACGCCCGGCAGTTCCTGCACCAGATGGAACGGCCCGACGTCGATCTGATCGAGGGCCTGCAACCGACCATCTCGGTCGATCAGCGCGCCGGCGGCCACAATCCTCGCAGCACGGTCGCCACGGTGACCGAGATCTATGACTACCTGCGGCTGTTGTTCGCCCGGCTGGGGGAACCGGTCTGTTATCGGTGCGGCGAACCGATCCGACAGCAGACGCCCGAGCAGATCCTCGAAGACCTGCTCGCGTTGGCCGAGGGCACGCGAATGATGATCCTGGCTCCGCTGGTTCGCGGGCGGAAAGGGCAGCACAAGGACGTGTTGGCCGCCATTCGCAAGGCCGGCTTCCTCCGCGCGCGGGTCGATGGGCAGATCGTCGACGTGGAAGATCCGCCCGAACTGGTCCGCCAGAAGTCGCATCACATCGAGGCGGTGGTCGATCGCGTGGTGGTTCGCGAGGGCGTCCGCAGCCGGTTGGCCGAATCGATCCGCCTGGCGGTCCGCCACAGCGACGGGCTGGTCCTGACCACGTACGAGGACAAGACGCCCCAGGGAAGCGTCTGGCACGACGATCTGTTCAGCACGCAATACGCCTGCCCGAACTGCAAGATCAGCTACGAGGAACTCGAACCGCGGACCTTCAGCTTCAACAGCCCGTATGGCGCGTGTCCGCAGTGCGAGGGCCTGGGCGCCCGGGAGGCGTTCGACCCGGATCTGGTGATACCCGACGGCGAACTGTCGCTGTCGGCCGGGGCCGTCGCTGCGTGGAAAGGGGCCACGGCCTCGGTGATGCGGAAGCTCAAGGGCCAGTTGCGCGAGTTTCTCTCCGAGGCCGGCTTCCGCTGGAACACGTCGCTGGCCCAACTGAAACCCAAGAACCGCCAACAATTGCTCGAGGGCGACGGAAAGCAATTCCCCGGCGTGCTGGCGCTGTTGGAGAAGGAGTACGCCACGACGACCAGCGAGTCGAAGCGGCAGCGGCTGGAGACTTTTCGCGGTGAGGTGATCTGCGGGGAATGCGGCGGGGCCCGGCTCCGCGCGGAAGCTCGCAGCGTTCGTATCGCCGGAAAGGCCATCCACGAAATCACGGCGTTGAGCGTCAGCGATGCCCGGCAGTTCTTCGCCGGACTGGCCTTCGACGAAGACGAGCAGCCGATCGCCGAGCCGATCACCCATGAGATTGCCGCCCGGCTGACCTTTCTCGACTCGGTCGGATTGGAGTATCTCACGCTCGATCGGCCCGCCGGAACCTTAAGCGGCGGCGAGCTGCAGCGCGTGCGGCTGGCGACCGGACTGGGCTCCGGATTGGTCGGCGTCTGTTACGTGCTGGACGAGCCGACCATCGGACTGCACCCCCGCGACAACCGGCGGCTGATCGAGGCCCTGCGCAACCTCCAGGCCCGGGGCAACACCGTGGTGGTCGTCGAGCACGACGAAGCGATCATGCGCGCGGCCGATTGGCTCGTGGATCTCGGCCCCGGGGCGGGCCGGCACGGCGGGCAGATCGTCACCCAAGGCACGCCGGACGAGGTCGCCCGGTGCACCGAATCGCTCACCGGCCGCTACCTGGCCGGGGCAGCGAAGATCCCCGTGCCGAAGCAGCGCCGGCGAACCGGCAAGACCCGATCGATCACCATCGAGGGTGTCGCTACGAATAACCTCAAGAACGTCACCGTACGCGTGCCGCTCTCGGCGTTGGTGTGCGTGACCGGCGTGAGCGGTTCCGGGAAGAGTTCCCTGTTGAACGAGACACTGGCCCGGGCGCTGGTTCGCCGGCTGGGCGGCATCGCGGCCAAACCCGGCCCGTATGCCAGTCTGCGCGGCACCAGCCGGATCGATAAGGTCGTGCAGATCGACCAGTCGCCCATCGGCCGCACGCCGCGGAGCAATCCGGCCACGTACACCGGCGTCTTCGACGAAGTCCGCAAGGTGTTCACCAACACCCGCGACGCACGGCAGCGGGGATATCGGGCGGGCCGGTTCAGCTTCAACGTGAAAGGCGGCCGCTGCGAGGCGTGCCAGGGACAGGGGCAGCAGAAAATCGAGATGAACTTCCTGCCCGACCTCTACGTCACTTGCCCGGTGTGCGAAGGACAGCGGTTCAACCGGCAGACGCTCGAGATCCGCTACCGCGACCGGTCGATCGCCGACGTGCTGGAAATGCGCGTGGACGACGCGGCCGCCTTCTTCGAGAACTTTCCCGCCATGGCCCGGTTGATCCGGAGCCTGCAAGAGGTCGGGCTGGGCTACCTCACGCTGGGGCAACCTTCGACGACGCTTTCCGGCGGCGAGGCCCAACGCGTCAAGCTGGCCACGGAACTCGGCCGCGTCGATACCGGCAAGACCCTTTACATCCTCGACGAACCGACCACCGGGCTGCACTTCGACGACGTCAGGAAACTGTTGACCGTACTCGGCCGGCTGGTCGACCTGGGCAATACGGTCGTGGTCATCGAGCACAACCTCGACGTGATCAAGACGGCCGACTGGATCATCGACCTGGGTCCCGAGGGCGGAGAGGCCGGCGGACAGGTCGTGGCCACCGGCACGCCCGAAGAGATCGCCCGAATCGAAGGCAATCACACCGGCCGGTTTCTTCGGGTGGTGCTCTAGGTTCCCCGGTTTGCGCAATCGGCAGAACCAGCCTGCATATTCCGACTATTCGCTACTACCAGGCCGGCTTGACGCACTCGGAACCGCCCCGGCGGACGATCAAGAAGCAATACACCAACCGAATGTCGTGATTGCGGGACGTTTAGCGGGCGGGCTTGCCCGCCGTTGAGTTGAACGGGAATTCCAGCACGCCACACGGCGGGCAAGCCCGCCCGCTAAACGGATTCCTTTACCAGCGCCGAAAGGAAACGATGATGACGCGTCGACTCGTGCTTGCCGTTGTCGTATGCACGTTGCTGTTTACGCTGTCTGAGCCGACACCTGCCACGGCGGGCGAACTGCTGGGGCGGATTCTCGGGCGTGCGCCATCGCAGCCGCCGGCCTACTTGGGCAATCCGAAACAGATCGCGCCCTCGCAGCCGGCACCGCACCCGTACTATCCGGAACACGACACGTACGGCCCCTGGTACGGATACGGCTTCGGCGTGCCGACGTATCCATGGGGCTATTTCGGCGCCCGTTACCGCCCGGCCGTCGTCAGCCACAAAGGCTACTACGGCGACTTCACGCAATGGGGCTATCGGTACGGGTACTAAACTAAGCGGGGCAGACGTTTTGACCTTCCCATGCCAACAACCTGCCAAAACGACTCCGTCTCGCCAAGAAACGGGTTCCCGGACCCTTTTCCGCGCCTGGGCGAGATCGTGGGCATGGCGGCCTCGATCTGCAAGCGACACGACGGCGACCCCCGCGCGGTCTACCAAAACTATCTCGACGAGCTGAAGAAGCTGATGACCGAAGGCGTCGGCCGGCTTCCGCCCGTGCAGACCGACCTGCAACCGCCGCCGTGGCTGAAGGCGGCCGGGCCCGTCGAGATCTCGCGGATTTGGGAGATCGAGGCATACGGTCATTGTTTTCCACTTTTGGAGCCGAAAGACAACAATCGGCAACCCTGACGGCCGCCCGATTCGCCCCAACGCCTTTTGCGGCAATCGGTTACGCAGACGGGCCCGGCTCACATCAACCGGGCGAAACCGATTGTTTCCCGCCCGCAGCCTGGCGCGTCGGCTGTCGGTCGAGGGCGTGATCTGCGTAACTTCTTCCATGGCCACGACTTGGATCGTTCGCCCCATCTTGACAGCACCCGCACGGCCGGTTACACTCGCCCGGTTGTTTCCACGGCGCAAGAGTCGGCCAATCCACGAGTTGCGCCATTGTTAGCCACTTTTCGCCGATTTCGCATTTTCAAGAACAACAATCCATCGGGCACCTACGACAAGCTTCCCTCTCCCTCTGGGAGAGGGTTAGGATGAGGGCGACCTGCAAACCAGCTTCCCCCTCCGGGAGAGGGTCAGGGTGAGGGCGATTCGCCGAGCAACGTCTCGCCGTGCTTGGCGATGATTTCCGGTTGGATTTGCCCCGGGCGAACAGAAACCATCCCAAGCCCCAGGTATACACCACGCGGCGGCCCAATTTCAAGCCGAGAGCCCGCAAAGCGAAAACACCGGCGATCTTGCCAGTGAGTCAAGCGACATGGTAGCATCGTTTCCGCAAGATCGACCGTGGCAGTCGTCCCCGTTGCCTTGCTAATGACAAAGTGCGCTCTGACCCCGTTTACCTACTCGGAAAGGCCTGCTGGTGTTGCGAGCCAAACGAGTGACAAATGAAGGACGACGTATGCACAGGATATTTCCCTTGCAGATCTTATTGTGTGCCTTAATGCTCGCGGGGTGCTCACAAAGCCAAGACGCCTCACAGGAAATGTCGGACCACGATGAACAAGACAACAGTCGTGACGTTTTCACGATTGAGGAGAGTTCTTCGACTGAACAGTCGGAGAGGCTCTCGTGTCCAAGTACCGAGGAATCGAGATGGCATAACATGCCGTTACCCCAACTCTATGAGGCATATGCCACGACCTGCAGAGCGCGACTGAAGGCTGGATGCTGTTGGCGTTGGTGGGGGGACCCGGAACTCCTCGACCGACTCGTGGATTTGGTCCCAAAGAATAGGGCCTTCTTTCGCCAAAGGGTGCGCGAGGAATTCCCTGTCGTGGAGTATCTTTTGAGCGGCACGGATATTGCGGTCGCCAACCGCAATAAACTCAGGATGGACCGGCCCGAGGAACAAAGGAGAACCGAATGGCTTCGTCTCTTGAGGTGAGGCCGTGAACAATGAATAATGGTTGCATCGGAACCTACGACGCCGCCGGCAACATGACCGCCGGCCCGAAGCCGGGCGACGAGGCCCAGTCGGATGGTACCGAACACGAGTACACCTTCGACGCCTGGAACCGCCTGGTCGAGGTGACCGACGACGCCGGCACGCCGGCCACGATCGCCGAGTATCGCTACGACGGGCTGGGGCGGCGGATCGTCAAGGTGGACGACTCGGCCGAGGGCGATCCGCGGTATCTTGGGGCCGGGTGGCCCCGGGTGATTGCTCACCCGGGGCTCCCGCAGATCCGGACGTGCAGGATTACCGCATCCGGTTCCTCAAGTCAAGGATTCGCAACGTGCGGGAATGTACCCGCACGCTCCCGTGTCGGAAAAGTCCCAGGGGCTTCTCCCATCTCGCTATCCGTCGGCATTACGGTGACACGACAACGGATGTCAGGCATCCGTGGTGGTTCCTGCCGGCGGGTCCATGACCTGACGCCCCGCTTCCCTCCAACGGGTCCTCGCGGGTCGAGTTCCCCGCCTTCCACGGTACTATCAGGGCGCTACGACTTCCTGCAGCCCGTCCCGCCGCACTTCGTTGCCTTCGCTTGGCGGTACCACGGGAGCGTTCGGCTATTTTCGTGTCTCCCGCCGCCACCGAACGCCAAGCGACGGGCCTGGGGTTGTTCAACCGGTATCCCCTTCCGGTGTTTCTTCCGTGGAGACGACAGGATCTCCCACGTTCCCGGGGAACCCTTGTGCCTATGCCCTGCTCTTCGACCCCGGCAGGATCGACGTGTCAGGCCATTACGACACGCCGACGCGGCCCCCGCTCTGACCACGACGAAGGCTCCCGCATTGCAACTTTCGAGGCTCAATCACACGGCTTCAGCACTGGCTGTCTACGCTTCGCAGGCCGGGTCACCCCGACACCACGCAAGACTCGCTTCCGGCTGCCGGCCAGGCTCTACCGGACGGGCTTTCCACCCGCAGGGTTCCAACAAAAGGTTTCCAACTCACATCATGTTCGTTATCCTCCTCTTCCAAGCTTTCGTGGCGCAAGGTCAGAGCGCACTTTGTCA
>Ga0307379_10010774_pt1 | contig 12071 bp, 13 predicted proteins | sample UN2MG_FD_202237 | JGI IMG/M metagenome (GOLD analysis project Ga0307379, IMG submission 202237) | Soil microbial communities from Risofladan, Vaasa, Finland - UN-2 | ecosystem: Environmental > Terrestrial > Soil > Coastal area > Acid sulfate soil | place: Finland: Risofladan, Vaasa | collected... | reverse complement strand
ATTGGTCGTTGCAGCATGATCATGCATAACGTAAATCTTGGATTGCAAATTGAAAACCGAGAAGACGAAGAGAATAGACCAGATGCGATCATTCATTGTATCAAATTCAGACGCGGACCAAAGTTTGTAATGAATAATTTACGTAAAGCTTTTATGTATACTAAGTTTATTGATGGCGGGTTTACTGATGACGCTGAAGTAGAAAACACAGGTGAAGATTTGACTGATGTCATGGGACAAATCTTTACAGAAGAAGATGCGGAAGAAACTAACGAATAATTAGGAGAAACATGATAGATTATAATACACCTTTTGAAACTGTTGCAATGCCTCGCGATGCTGATGAAACGCGTAAGCTTATTGTTGCGAATGCGTTGTCGATTGTCGGAATAAATGCTTCCAAACTAGAAACATATAAAATGTTTGAAGATCTTTTGGGTCCTGTGAGTAGCTATTGGGATTTGAAAAGACCTTTCAGAGTTTGGAAGGAAAATGGCAAATGGAAAACGGAAGGTGTATCTACCTGTGGTGTAGTTGCGCGAGGGATTTGGAGAAGAGTTGCTGTGGATATGCCCAAAATATATAAAGATTACAATTATGGAATGGCAATGATTGATGAGCAGAATTTCTGCCATTCCCTCAAACCAAGAAGCGCTTGGCATACTCCAAAAAAAGACGACAACATTCTTCCAATTCCTGGTGATTATATTATTATTGGATCAGGATTAACTACTCATAATATTACAGGTATAGGGTGGGACGGAGACAAATTAGTTTCTGTAGATGGTGGTCGAGTTGATAAAAAGACCGGTCTTCAATGTATTGAAAAGGTTGAAAGAAAATTGGAGATGGTTAATGGGTATCCATATTTAGTAGGTACCATGAAAAGAAAAATTGTCGGGTGGGCGCAAGTTGATTTGCTTCCTTACAGAAGCGTTGCCGTTGCTCCACAAGGATGGCAAGCGGTAAATATTTAGGATAAAAGATGAGATTATTAGCATTCAAGCCTCGTTACGCAACTGATGAGGATAGAAAAAAAGGCGTTCGAGTAGATGGTTGGAGATGGGCCATTCATTCATATGCTTGGAAAAATGGAGGTAGTCTTGATTTGGTGCATGAAATTTTGCATGGTGAGGAGTGGGATTCACATCATTGTGAATACTTTACAATTTCAATAACTCGTTTTTTCAAACTAGGTTCAAGTCATGATTATTATGATGGTCCAAATTGTGGGTTTTCGTTAGGGTTTTTGCATTTATCGTGGAGCTATTGGTGGTGTGATAAATGTTATAAGGAAGGAACAGAATAATGAAGCAAGAAGAAATAGTAAATGAATTAACCAAAAGACTGTTAAAATGCGAAGTAGTATCTGTTGATAACGGATATGGAGAGGCGTGTATTTGTAGAATTACAACAAGTCATGGTAATAGTTTTCAAATTCATGCTAATGATCTTGGCGTGTGGATAAAAGATTTGAAAATAAATGAACACGGAAATTTTGTGTTTGATACGCTTAGAGAATTGATTATAGAATATAATGAATATATGTATTTTTCTACTACAGAAAAACAAGCATCATTTAGATGTTTTGGTGGTAAAGTGCTTTTTGTTGATGCTCCCGATGGACAAAGATTTCAATGCAAACTAGATCATGAATGGGAACAAAGAGTAGCTAAAAGTACATACTTTTTTGCTTTATTGAAACATGCTCTTAGTTTGGGTCCTTCATTTGCTGCAGTGTTTTTAAGCCCAAATGCATGGTCTGGTTGTGAAGAATGCAAAGATGATTTAACAATTCCAGCAGGTTATTAGGAGAAAGATATGCCAACATACGAATACAAATGCGAAAGCTGCAAACACGAATGGGAAGATTATCATTCAATCACACAAGAGCCTGTTAAGGTTTGTCCTGAATGTGGAAAAGAAACTGCCAAGAGATTGATTTCGGGAGGCTCAGGAAGAGGAGTGGTAACTCTTTATGGTGCGGACTTGGCTGCCAAAAATAAAAGTGATGCCAAAAAAATGAAAAAAGATATGCATAATAACGAATTAATTTATGCAAATCTTTTAGGAGAGGATAAATATCAACAAATGCAATCGCGAATGGATAAGAATAAAGCTGAGCGAAATGAAAAATTAAAAGAAATGAAAAAAATTAAAGATTAAATGTTGATTTTTATATTAGACGATGAAAAAACAAACACAAGAAGAATTTATTCGAAAATCAAAAGCTATATTTGGTAATATGTATGATTATACTAAAGTTGAATATATTAAAAGTACAGCTAATGTTATTTTAATATGTAAAAAGCATGGTAAGTTTAAAGTACAACCAGCTGCTCATTTGTGTTACAAGCGAGGGTGCTTGGCTTGCAAGGGTGTGAAGCATAATGTTGCTTCTTTTTTAGAATTAGCTAATAAAATTCATGGTGATAAGTATTCGTATGATTTGGTAACAGAAATAAAAAATGTAAGAAAGTATAAAGTAAAAATAGCATGTCCTTTACATGGTGTTTTTGAACAATTACCAGACAAGCACATAAATGCAAAGCAAGGTTGTCCGAAGTGTAGCAAGTCTGCTAGAAGAGATTTGCAATATGTGATTAAAAAGGCTAATAAAATTCACGGTAATAAATATGATTATTCTAAAGCACATTTTACTAAAATGTTTGATAAGATTGAAATAATATGTTCTAAGCATGGATCTTTTTGGCAAATACCTTCAAATCATATTCATATTACTAACAAAATGGGTTGTCCTGATTGCGCATTAGAGGATTCTAGAATAAAACCTGATGCTTTTATTGAACGATGTAAGGTTGTACACAATGATAAATATGATTATTCAGAAACTAAATATACGATAATGACTAAAAAAATAGAAATAATTTGTCCTAAACACGGATCATTCTTTCAAAAGGCAAGTTCTCATTTACTTGGTAAAAATGGGTGCCCTAATTGTTATAAGTGTATTTCTGATAAAGAAACAAAATGGTTAGATTTGTTAAAAATTCCTAAGAATAAAAGAAACGTATCAATTAAGAATGGTGATAAAAAATATAATGTGGATGCTTTGGTTGATAATATTGTTTATGAATTTTATGGAGATTATTGGCATGGAAATCCAAATGTTTATTCTCACAAAATGATAAACAAACACAATAAAATACCATTTATTAACTTGTATCAACAAACAATTAAAAGAGAAAAAGAATTAATAAAATTAGGATATGATATAGTTTCGATTTGGGAATCAGATTTTCAGTCGAGCAACAAATAAAAAAAGAATTATGTTCTTGTAAGAACGGGAAAAATTATGTTAGACGATATTAAATTCAAGAATAAAGAAAACAAAGAAACTTATATTTTGCTTCGAAAGCTCATGGATTTGAAGGAGGAAGCAAAATGCGGGAAGACTGCAGCAAAGATTAGATACGAAAGGCATTTTGCTTTTTTGTGTGATAAGTTTGCTTACATACCTCAGATACATGTAAAGAGATATATGAGATTTTCTAATTATGAAGATTTACTTCAAGAAGGAAATCTTGGGTTGATTATTGCGTTAGAAAAATTTGATATGACGCGAAGCAATAATTTTTATCGTTTAGCAAATATGTATGTTAAAACAAGAGTTAAACGTGCAGCAAATAAATATGACGTTATTAATGTTCCTATGGAAATTGCCAAAGACAATCCACCTATTCGTGTTAGTTTTGGTGCATCCGATTGGTCCCCCATGGGTCATGCTGATACTGATCCATTACAAGAGTTTGAAAGCATGGAACGTTCTAGAAAAATTAAAGAAACAATACTTGAGTTACCATCAGATCACAAAAAAGTTGTTTGCATGTATTATGGCATAAAAGTTATAAAGGGTGATTTTGTGATGTCGAGTTCTAAAAAGAAGAACATCTCATTCATATCGGACAAGGTGGGGATGTCTCGGGCCAAGGTAAAAAAAGTCATCGACAATACGAACACTAAAATCAACCAGTTATAACTTTCTTCATATCGTGAGATAATGTTTTTTATTTTGGTCCTTCAATATTAAGACCTTTAAACATTAATCCTCAGGAGAGATATATGGTAACGAAGTTAGATTCCCAATTAGTTGAAACAATCACAAAACAATACGACGAGAAAAGATTCCATAGCATAGATTTATACTACGGAGATGATGAAAACAGCAGTATATCGAAAGATGTTTTAAATAAGAAATATCTAGATATATCAAACGATGGTGATGAACCTGGTGAAGATTGTCCGTTCGATATGTGGACACGCCTTGCCTGGGGAAACGCTGGAGCAGAAAAAGAAGAACAAAGAGAAGAATGGGCTTCTAAATATTTTGGACTGCTGGCAGACTTTAAATTCATTCCAGGTGGTCGCATCAATTATGGTCTTGGAAGAAACGAAATTAAAGTTAGTTTTTCTAACTGTTATGTGCTTCCAATTAAAAGTGATTCATTAGAATCTATTTATGAATGTCTTTTCAACGAAGCTAAGACGTATAAGTCTGGAGGAGGTTGCGGACATGATTTGAGTATTCTGCGACCAAAAAATAGTCCTATCTTGGGAACCGGTGGAGAAAGCTGTGGACCCGTTGGATTTATGGAATTATATTCTGGAAGCACAAATACCGTTCGCCAGAACAATCGTCGTGGCGCTAATATGCAAACTATCGATGTTTCTCATCCAGACATTGAAGAGTTTATTGAAGTAAAAAATGAAATTAAAACAATTAAAGAAAAATTAATAAAATTAGCAAAACTTCTCCCCAAACATCGTGTACTAGTAAATGCCATCAACAAACATATTGAATCAACAAGAAAAGTACAACATTCAAACATCAGCATCAAACTCACAGATGAGTTCATGGAAGCTGTTGATAATGACTTAGATTTTGATTTGCGTTGGGGCGGTAAGGTATATCGAACTATCAAAGCTAAAGAACTTTGGAACAAAATTGTAAAAACAGCATGGGAATCCGCTGAGCCTGGATTGATTTTCTGGGATAGAATGGTTGAAAATAATAACCTTGAATACATCAACCCACTTTTGTCTACAAATCCGTGCTCAGAATTGCCCTTGGGGGCTTATGGAAATTGTTTATTAGGTCACATAAACCTTTCTAAATTTGTGAAGACAAAAGGCGATATACATATTTTTGATTTTGAAGATTTTGTATTTTCTGTAAGGCTTGCTGTTAGATTTCTTGATAATATTATTGATTTAAATGATGGACGACATCCTCTTAAAGAGCAAAATGAAGTTGCTTTAAAAGAACGAAGAATTGGGTTGGGTATTACTGGTTTAGGTGATATGTTAATTTTGCTTGGAATTCAATATGGAACTGATGAGTGTAATGAGTTTTTGAATAAAATTATGTGTATGTTTAGAGATACAGCATATGATCAATCTTGCGATTTAGCTGTTGAGAAGGGTTCTTTTCCATGGTTTGATTCTGAAGGATTTTTTAAAAGCAAATTTGCACAAAATCTTCCTACAAAAATAAAAGATAAAATTAAAGCAAACGGTATTCGTAATGGAATGCTTTTGACTTGTGCTCCTGTTGGGACAGGCTCAATCATTGCTCAAACAAGCAGCGGAATTGAGCCAATCTTTAGATGTTACTATATCAGAAAAGTCAAAGATGATGATGCTGTTTTTTCAACCGAGTATAAGGTTTATCATCCATTATTGAAAAGACTTTTCTTGGATAAAGAAAAAGAGATTCCAGATTATGTTGTTGATAGTTCTCAGATAAAACCAGAAGAGAGAGTACGAGTGCAATCAGTTATTCAAAAATATATTGACAACTCGATTAGCTCAACTGTAAATTTGCCTAAATCAGCAACAGAGCAAGATGTAAGTAAAGTTTATATGATGGCATGGAAAGCCGGATGTAAAGGCATTACAGTTTATCGTGAAGGCAGTCGTGAAGGCGTTATGCTCTCTGAAGAAGAGTACATTGCAAGTATTGAAGGAGAGAGTCATGAAGAGCCTAATGGAAACGGTATTTCACTGAAACGTCCTGCAAAGTTACAAGGAGAAACTTTCAGAATTCGCACCGATACAGGAAAAGGTCCCGTCAACTGTTATTACACGATCAATTTCTTTGAAGACACAAACATTCCTTATGAGTTGTTTATTAATGAATCTCCAAATGATAAAGATATGAAAGATGTATTGATGCTTGAATTGGCCACTCGATGCACATCTATGATGTTAAGACATAGAATTCCTCTCGAATTCATTGTTGAACAATTTGAGAAAATTCAAAATCAATATGTTTATTCAATTCCAATCAACATAGCAAAAGTGCTGAAAAACTATGTAAAGAACGGCAATGGCTCATCAAAATGCCCAAGCTGTGGATCGGTAAATATTAAACATGAGAATGGATGCTTTATGTGTGCTGATTGTGGCGACGGCAAATGTTCTTGAATTACTTAGCAATAAAATGTAATAATATAGCAAGTTTAGGTATTATGTGATATTTAATATAGAAAGAAAGAATGACGGTAATTCTTGTTAATCGCCATGAGGTGAGAGAGATCGAACATGAAGAGAAGGTCCGGTGGCTACGTTCAATACTTGAACAAATTGGTGTTCCTTTGGACAATTGGCCTGAAAACCCTTCTATGGAAAACTTGCGCAATATGAGAACTCTCTTGAGGAAACTTGAAATAGACGTTATAAATGATTCTGATGATGGTCTTTTAATTTATTTTAATAATGAATTGGTTGCGCAATGGGTTCGTCCGACATATAAAATGATAGAGGATTCAAAAGAAAAAGACCAACGATATCGGTTTTATTACGAAATGCATTTAAATTACAGTAGCGTTTTTGACGATAATACAACAAATGAAGAGGAGTAAACTTTACCCAAAAGGCATATATGCATAAAACTTACGTATTAGATAGTTCTGTAATCGTTCACGATCCAAAATGTTTTGCAAATTTTAAAGATAACACTTTAATTATACCGGTTTCTGTGTTGGAAGAATTGGATCACATTAAGAGCCGAGCAGATAACGCGGGAGCACATGCAAGAAAAGCAATTAGATATTTGGACGAGATTACGTCGGGAGATGTTGACGTAAATAAAGGAATTGATATTGGAAACAATACAATTGTTGTTATAGATATAACAAAAAGATTGAGTAAAGAAAAATTTTCTATAGGAAATCAAGACGATCACATCCTTTCTTGTGCAGATTTTCATAAAGAATCTGTATTGGTTTCCAAAGATATTAACATGAGACTGCGAGCCCGTGCATTTGGCATTAAGGCTCAAGATTATAAAGCGGACAAAATTTCAATTGATGAATTATTTACAGGTCATAGAGAAATTGATTTACACCAATGTGATTTAAATATTGATTCCACAAAATCTTTTGAAGCTAAAAAGTATTCAATATTTGATAATTTATTTCCCAATGAATGTGTAAAACTTTTACATAATGGAACATCTTCAATCATGCGAAAGCATGGTGATGGATACATGATTCCAATTCGTGTGCCTGAAAAAGTTTGGGGATTAAAATCAAGGAACCAAGAACAAGCTTATGCTTTAGATTTATTATTAGATCCAAATGTGCCTTTGGTGACCTTGAGTGGACCTGCTGGAACTGGGAAGAGCTTGGTTGCTGTTAGTAGTATTTTAGAACAGGTGATTGAAAATAAAAAATATTCAAACGGTCAATTTTATAGATCCATAATTTCTATGGGAAAAGAATTGGGATATGTTCCTGGTCCACAACCTTTGGACGCAAAAGTGTTGACGCCCTCTGGGTGGACAGATATGGGCAGCATTAAACCAGGCTCTTTAGTAATTGCTAAAAATGGTAACCCCACTAAAGTTATAGACGTCTTTCCAAAGGGGAAAAAAGAAATATATAAAGTAACAACAACAGAAGGAACTAGTACGGAATGTTGTTTAGATCACTTGTGGATTACTAAAACTAGCGGGTTTACAAATAAAGATAAAAGCTGGTCAGTTAAAACAACCAAAAAAATATTAAAAACAATAAATAAAAACGAAAAGCCAAATCATATATTACCTAGAAATAATATTGTTAATTTTAAAGAAAAAGAAGTTCCATTACCTGCATATACTCTTGGAGCACTTATTGGGGATGGCTCATGTGGATATTGTATATACCTTTCAAATAAAGATAATGAATTATTAGAAAAAGTAAGTAAAGAATTGACTAATTTTAATTGCGATCTTTCTAAGCAAAAAGATAGTATTTCTTATCATTTAAGATGCAAATCTTATGAATATAAAGGAAAATATACTCCATCGGTTAAAATAACATGCGAAGAAAATGGTGCGTGCGAACAATATGAATCTGTTGGATTAGCAGCGGAAAAAACAGGAACATACATTGGCACATTAAAAAATAGATGCAAAAATAATCTTTCAATAGATGGATACAATTATACATTTGTGGAAAAAGATAGCAGATGGTGTCATCCGATTAAAAATATAATTTATGACCTTGGGTTATATCAAAAAAAAGCTCAAGACAAATTTGTTCCAAATTTATATAAGTATAATTCTGTTAAAATAAGAATAGAGCTATTGCGTGGATTGATGGATTCTGATGGAACTATAAATAAGAAAGGATGTGCAGTTTTTTATACATCTTCAAAAACTCTTGCTTCAGATGTTGCAGAAATTGTTCGTTCGTTGAGTGGAAGGGCTGTTATTCATTGTAGACAAAGAACTGGAAATAAAATAAAATTTAATTTTCCGTCGTATGAAGTTGTTGTTTCTATGCCGATAGAATTAAATCCTTTTTATATTAAAAGAAAAGCATCTAGACATGTTTGTAAAGCAATGCACAAGCAGAGAATAAAATCAATAGAATATGTTGGAGAAAAGGAAGTGCAATGTATTTTAATAGAAGATCCGGAACATTTGTATATTACTGATAATTATATGGTCACGCACAACACTCTTCAGGAAAAACTTGATCCGTGGATGGGGTCAACAAAAGATTCTATTTCTTTTTTGAGTGGTAAAAATTATGACGCATTTATGCATTTATATAAAGATAAAATCTCAATGGAGGCTTTATCTTATATTAGAGGACGTTCTTTAAATAATTCTATTATTATGCTTGAAGAGGCGCAAAATATATCAAAACATGAGATAAAAACTATTATTACTAGAGTGGGAATTGGTTCAAAAATAATAATTGTAGGTGATCAAAGTCAGATTGATAATCACTATCTAGACTCGATGGATAATGGTTTAACATACGTGATAGAGAAATTTAAAAACTCTTATCTGTCAGGTCATGTTACTTTAGTCAAAGGCGAAAGAAGTGAGTTGGCGACTGAAGCATCTCTCATTCTATAAATTTGTCGAGCCTTTATAAGGTTTCAATTAAAATCATACGAGGACAAAATGGATTCAGAAAAGATTTCAAATGAAGATTCTATATTAGTTGAGTTACATAGAGAAAGACTTAAAAATGCAGAACAACAGGTTAAACTTAGAGAAGCTCAAATTAAACTTTTAGTTTTATCTTTGTTTAAAAAATATAATTTAAGTGATGGCGATAACATCGGTGTGGATGGAACCATCTTTAAGAAAGAAGTTGAGAACGACAATGGATAAAGGTGACCTTCAAGTTTTAGTAAATTTGATTCAATTAAAAACATATTGTGTAACAATGTATGGTGCTCCGACAGTTGACAAGGAAACCTATCGAATGTTGCAGGAAAAAGTAAAAATTCTTGATAAACAATTGTTATTAATTATTTCAGAATTAGAGCCTAAAAACTTACAATTTTTATCAGGTCGCTACCTTAGTTTTGCTGAGCGAGATGAACAAAATGACTAAATCATTAAATGAATTGGCTAAAGAGTTTTTACAGGTTTCTGTTGATCATGGCTTTCATGATGAGGGGTCTGATGGAATTACTAGTAATACCATTGCAGCATTTGTAGCTAATTTGCATGGTGAGATATCGGAGCTTTGGGAAGCATATCGAAAAGATACGTTAAACAAAAAATGCGATAAGCCTATTAATTTAACTTGCGCTGAAGAAGAATTAGCTGATATTATAATTAGGACACTGGAATATGGTCAACAACTTGGGCTTGATATGGATCGGGCTGTTAGCATAAAAAACGAATATAACAAAACGCGTCCATGGAGGCATGGTGGCAAGAAAGCATAATCATGGATTATATGCATCACATATGTTCTTTGAAAGATGAAGAATGGTTGGAAAATCAAATCCATGCTGGAAAGGTTTTAGCAAAGGCTATTAAAGAAGCCATAAAAAGCGTTTCAGTTGGAGCAACCACAAAAGAAATTGATGATGTTTGTGAGAACGTGATTCTTGATCACGAAGGTTGCACTCCAACGTTCAAGGGCTTCACCGGTTTCCCATGTGCTACTGTTATTTCATTAAACGAAGAGGTGGTTCATGGAATTCCCAACAAAGAAAGACGAATTTGCGGAGGTGATATTATTACGGTGGATGCTGGGGTTACCTATAATGGAGCAATTGCTGACATGGCTCGAACATTTAGCATTGGTTATATTTCTTCTGAATTTGAATTATTAATTAAAACATGTGAAGAGTGTTTTCATGCAGCTGTAAGAGCAATTGAAAAAGCTGACAAGCCTCGCTTGGGTGATATCGGTTATGCAATCAGTAGAGAGGCAAAAAAGATTGGAGCCAATGTGATTGTAGATTATGGAGGGCATGGCATTGAAAAAAATAAGCCGCATGCTCATCCTTTTGTGTATAATTATGGAGAGCGCGGGAAAGGCCCAATTTTATATTCTCCTGGAACTGTAATTTGCATAGAGCCCATGTTAACTTTTGGTCCTGCAACGACAAATATTAAAGATGATGGTTGGACAGTTTGCACAAAAGAAACAAGCGTTCACTATGAGAATACTATTTTCATAGGCGAAAATAATAAAGTTACGCACATCACGGATATATGATATGGAAAAAGGTCACGAGATTAAAGTTTTTGATCATGGATATGTAAAGTTCATTGATCAAATGGGCTCGGATGAAGCCGTTATCGAAGCGGCAAGGATGAGTGTAAATAAAGGATTTCAAAATTGGAAAAAAGATGCTGAGCTTTTAGAATATCTTTATGCGAATAAACACATGACTCCGTTTGAATGCGGAGGAGAATTACAGATAGAAGTTCAAGCACCAATCTTTATCTTTCGTCAGTGGCATCGACATCGAACACAGTGTTTGAGTGGTGATACTAAGGTGTATATTGAAGGAGATTATGGTGAGAGTAAAGAAATAAAAATTAAAGACTTATACAATAAATGGAATAACAATAAAATAGAATACAACAATATTTTATCTTTAGATGAAAATAGAGGCACATTTTATTCTAATTCAATAACTGATGTAGTTAAATCAGGAAAAAAAGATGTTTTTGAAATTCATTTAAGCGATGGAAAATCAATAATTTGTTCGGCAGATCATAAGTTTTTATTTAATAATGGATGGGGCTCATTAAAAGATAAAATTGGGCTTATAATGGTTGATGATGAAGCTTATTATAATGAAGGAAAATTTAGCCTAATTGTTCAAAATTTAAATAAAAAAATTGATGTAGCTGAAATTATACAAATTTTTTATCTAGGTGTTATAGAATGTTATGATGTATCCGTTAAAGGCCCAAATCATAATTTTGTAGCAAATGGTATAGTTACTCATAATTCTTTTAATGAAATGAGTGCTCGTTATACAAAAATGCCTGACGCACATTACTTGCCCGAATCGAGCAGATTAACTGCTCAAGGTAAGACCAACCGACAAGGTTCTTCTGAAGAATTGCTTCCATTGAGTATCAGGAATGAATTTCTTGATAGAATGAAAGAGCAACAAGAAGACGTGTATGGTTTTTATGAGCAGTCGGTAAAGAATAAACTTTCAAAAGAAATTGCAAGACTCAACTGCCCAGTATCTCGGTATTCAAAGATGCGGGCTAAAACAGATTTGAGAAACTGGCTTCATTTTTTGGGCTTGCGAATGCATTCTCATGCTCAATTCGAAATTCG
>Ga0307379_10010773_pt1 | contig 12071 bp, 10 predicted proteins | sample UN2MG_FD_202237 | JGI IMG/M metagenome (GOLD analysis project Ga0307379, IMG submission 202237) | Soil microbial communities from Risofladan, Vaasa, Finland - UN-2 | ecosystem: Environmental > Terrestrial > Soil > Coastal area > Acid sulfate soil | place: Finland: Risofladan, Vaasa | collected... | reverse complement strand
CAGTGCATCGTGATAACGGCGCTCATCGAGGTACATTTCGGCTTGCGCCATCAGTCGCGCCTGATTCTCGCCCGGTGCGTGATCAGCGGCTTTTTCCAGATACTCGTCACGCAAAGCGTAATCGCGTCGGCCATGGGAAGCCCATGCCCCGACCAGAGCAGCCAGTCCGGCAGAATTGTCTCGCGCCAGTACCGCCGCTGCCGCACGCTCGGCTTTGCCGAAACGACCTTCAAAATAGTTGCGCACTGCCTCGAGTAAAGTTTGGCGCGCTTTTCTTTCACTACGGCGTTTGTTGAATTCACGGACCCGGCCGGGTGCCGACATGGTAAGCGCAAGAGTGCGAACCAGCAGATAACCCGAGATAATCAGACCTGCAAGTATGACGATGGCGAGATTGAGCGAAAGCTCTACCCGGTAAACAGGGGTGACCAGCAACACAAATCCCTCGTTGACGCGAGCCGCCAGAATTAATCCGACAGCCAGCGCGGCCAGTGCAATGATCCATAACAACCAGCGCATCGTGTCTCCTATCCCGGAATGTAGACCACCACCCGACTGCTGCGGCGCGCCAGCCGGTCACACGCTTCGATCCCGTTTCGCAACGGACAAGCGTGTGAAATTCCGGGCGCCGCAAAACAAATCCGGCCTGTCAAAAGAATTGGCATACTTCAGTCAGCAGTTACAGGCTCAACGCAGGGTGCGCTCTCTGATCAGCCGGTAATTTCGTACGGCATCAAGGCTTGCACCTACATCGGGCAACTCAATGACGATGTCCGACTTCGACAACTGATCAATCGCCTCAATGGACGAAACCACCGTCGCCGCGTCCGCGTCAAAATAATGCCGTAGCCATCGCGAAGCCTCCGACAAATCGGCCTGATACGTCGTCTGGTCCCGCGCCAATAGCGCAAACCGTGCTCCGAGCAATCGCAGTTTCAGGTTCTCGCGGAGAAAAAACGACTGTTCGGGCGCCAGAGGCAGCGTCTCGGGCGCATCAATACGCTCGATGCGAACCAGGCCAAGCAGATCGCCCCAGAGTTCGTCGATCATTTGTCGCCAGCCCTCCACCCCGGGTTTGCTCGTCTCCGAATGCATTGCTTCCGGCCTGGTCTGCATCGCCAGCGGCATGCCGCTGACGCTTGCAATAATGCGATCGAGTTTGAGGCCGATCCCCGTGACATCAACAAACGGAGACAACTTGAGACGCTCGATATCCTCGGCGATCACCCGGCGCATTTCCGTCAGTTGCGGCCGGTCAGATCTGGCCAGACGGGCATCCGCTGCCTCAAGTGCAATCAATGCGGCCTTTACGTTTCCGGCGAGCTGAAGCTGCTGGCTGGCAACCAACAGGATTTGCTCAACCTCGGCCAGCGTCCACTCGTCGCGTGATTGCGACAGGTCCTGATACAACGACTCCAGCGCCAGGCGCTGATTCTGCATCCCCACCAGCTGCGCCTCGATCCGCCCAAGCCTTGCCTCGACGTCACGCGCAATATCTCTGGCGCCACTGGACAGGCGACGGCTGTCACTGCCGATGGTTTCAATCTCCGCGAGCTTACGGGCCAGGTCGAGATCCAGCGCCGTTTTTGCCCGGCGCAGCTCATATGCCTGCCACGCACTAAATCCGGCTGCACCCAGCGCGATCAGAATCGCGAGTGTCGCGATCAGTCCTGAAGCCCCGCGCCCCGGTCGCCGCCCGACAGCAGGCATATCATCCTGTGCCTGCTGACTCATGTCTGCAGACGTGTTTTCCGTGTCTGCGACCTGCCCGCGCAGATCAGCATCCGCTTGCTCGCTCACCGGCGTGGTGGGTACGGATTCCGCCTTTTTCGTTTCGGGGGCGATTTGCTCTTCCTTGCTCTTCTTGCTCATGACATATCCGTTCGTATCAGGGCATTGTCGCCCGGGATCTGCAAAACCACGCGCCGAGACCTGCGCTCATACCGGCGTCTCCGCCCTTAGTAACAAATATAACCTCCACCGCCTGAGAAAAAGCGCGACTGGCGACATGCGGATGATTGACGAACAACGGAGTCTGGCGCAGCAGCGCCGCTTTTTTGCCAGCCAACCGGAGCAGATTGTCCAATATCTCACCACTCGTTGCCATCCATGCGCCAATGCGCCCTTCCCGCAACAGCTTCTCTACAGCGCCAAAGTCTGACACAGGCAGGCTGCGACGATAGCACTCGAGAAACGAGACAGACGCGCCGCGTCCCCTGAGTATGGTTTCGAGCGTATTGTTGCCACCCTCGCCACGCACGACCAGCACCGAACGTCCAGCCACCCGGTGCATCTGAGGACAACTGGCAAGGGATTCGCCGCCACTGGCACCATCCGGCACGATCACCTCGGTCAACCCGTATTTGTTCAACTCGGCCGCCGTGCTTTGTCCGACTGCCGCGAAGCGCAGGTGATCCAGCGAACTGAACCGGTCCATCAACAGCGGCACGCCGAGCCGGACCGCAGTCGGGCTGACGAAAATCACCAGATCAATACCCGTAAGCGGCGCCAGTCTTGACGCCATCTCCTGCGCCTGGACCGCTTCGATCTGCACGCCGGGAAAAAGGGTCGGCTTTCCGCCCATCTGCTTGATCGCGGCTACCAGAAACTGCGCATGCTCCGCTGGTCGCGTCACCAGCACACCGGTCCCGTTTAGATCGCAAGCGCTCACGCGTCCAGCTCCTGCGCATCAAGAATTTCCCGGGCACCGCGTCTGGTCAGCCGCCGCGCCATATCCCGGCCAATCGTTTCCGGCACCGTATCAGTGAACGGCATGGTCAAATCATCCTCGAGCAGTCTTGATCCGTCGGCTGTCGCGACGAAGCCGCGCAGGCGCATCCGGTCCCCGAGCAACTGTGCATAACCGCCCAGCGGTACGTTACAACTGCCAGCGAGTGCGCGCGACAGGGTGCGCTCGGCTTCAACACAGCACCGCGTAGGCGCGTGGTCCAGAAACGCAAGCAGCTCACGGAGGTCCATTCTGTCCTCCCGACATTCTATGCCGAGTGCGCCCTGCCCGACCGCCGGAAGACTTTCTTCCGGTTCCAGCAAACCGGTGATGCGATGTTGCAGGGACAGTCGCTTCAAACCCGCCGCCGCCAGGATAATAGCGGCAAACCCTCCTTCGTCGAGTTTGCGCAATCGCGTCTGCACGTTGCCACGCAACGGCTTGACCACGAGCTCCGGAAAGCGCGCCCTGATCTGACTCTGGCGGCGCAAACTGGAAGTTCCGACAACGCTGGCCGGGGGTAGTGACTGCAGGTCCTTGAAATCATTCGACACGAACGCGTCACGCGGTTCTTCGCGTGCAATCATTGCGGCGAGATGAAAGCCGGCCGGCAATTCCATCGGCACATCCTTCATCGAATGAACCGCAATATCGGCCCGCCCATCGTATAGAGCCTGTTCCAGCTCCTTTACAAACAGGCCTTTACCGCCGATCTTGGCAAGCGATACTTCGAGGCGTCGATCACCCTCGGTTGTCATCCCAAGCAGGGATACATCCAGACCGGGCACGCGTTCCTGGAGCAACGAGCGAACATAGCGGGCTTGCCACAGCGCAAGCGCGCTCTCTCGGGTGGCGATGACTACCTGGTTCGGCGTGGCTGGCAAATCCGGGTTCTTCCTGAGAATGGGGAGGTCGCGTAGAAAGGTCAACGCGCCGGGCGGGGCACGATCACCATACGTACCTAAGTCTAACCGCTTACGGGTCGTCTTCCTTTCAAAGTGTTTGCGCTAACGCGTGTCGCCGTAAACATCGGCTTGCAGGGTCAAATCAGACCATGGCACGAACAGCAGAGACGCCATTGCACAATTCGCGTATGAGACCGGGAGACATTGGTACAAGAGGCAACAGCCTGTCAGTGCTGTCTGCGGGCAGTCGCCTTGTCAGAGATCGCGCGCGCCCCGCACCCTCTGTCGCTCGCGCTCAGCCAGCAATGTATCGAGCTCGCTTTCGCTCATTGTCCACAAACCGCTATCAGTAATACGCTCGAAAAATTGCTCGGCGAACCATGCATGGCCGTCACGTTTCCATATGAAATAGCGATTTTCGAAAACACCGCCCATGCCGGCCTTCAGCCGCTCGCTACCCGGGATCGGGGCGCCGAGTCGCTGCGACAGCTGTTGTACCAGCCGATCCAGATGGGCCTCGCTGAAGGTAAAAACGGAGCGGACCAGTTTATCGTCCCGATAGAAAAGCACGATCTCGCTGATTGGCTCTGCCTCGATCCGCTCTACTTCCTTGCTGCGGCGACGGCACTGTGTATGACGGTCCACAGAACGGCACTGAAACAGTTTTCGGTCGATTTCGGCAAGCACACTGCCGTTGGCCGGTGCCTGGGGCAGTGTCACAGCGCCCGCCGTGAGACACACGAAAGCGCCCGCCATCGACGCGAGGATCGACCTCATCCCGGTTTCTTTCCAAGTTGCCGGACGATGTGTTGCTGTCGCCTGCTCACTGGCAACGCCTCCTCTACGTCCCGAATCCGTATCACCCAGCGCGCTTCTGCCCCCGGTTTCGACTCTTTTTCGAAGGCATCGATAAATTCCCTCGCAACCAGGCAGTTTCGGTGGATGCGCACGAACCGGTCGCCGAACTCCTCCTCGAGACTGGAAAGAGACTCCTCCAGAAGCAGCTCACGCTGTGCCGTGCGGATTGTCACGTACTTGAGTTCTGCGCGCAGATACAGTATTTCCGCCACCGGCACCAATTTTACTTTGCCGCGCTCCTGTATTGACAGGTGCGTTCGTGCTTCGGGCCCAACTTCGCTCAATACATCGAGAGAAATACGCGTGATCGACCGCGCGCGCGACAGAGCGTCGTGCAAACGGCGTAACCGGATCGGCTTGACCAGGTAGTCGATCGCATGCAATTCGAACGCGCTCACCGCATAATCGTCGTATGCGGTCGTAAAAACAACGTGCGGAGGTTCGTCAAGTTTTTGCAGATGTCTCGCCGCCTCCAGACCATCCATCTCGGGCATTCTGATATCGAGCAAGACAACATCGGCTGGATGCTTTTGCAGCAGCTCGAGCAGCTTGCGGCCGTTGTCGGCTTCTCCCACCAGCTCAATTGGAACCATCTCGGAAACATCGTCCAGCAGGTTCTTGATCCGGTTGCGTGCCGGTGCCTCGTCGTCCGTGATTGCGACCCGCAGTTTCGCGCCGCTCATCGCTCACCCTTGACGCAGGGGAGAATGATGCGCACTTCAAACCGGCCGTCTTCTGATTTGGTGGCGAGCGTGGCCTCGGCATCGAAGTGCAATTGCAAGCGCTCCTCGATGTTCGCAAGCGCCATCTTGTTGCCCGATTGAGATCGTGTCATTTTTGGTACGGGATTGCTCAGAATCATTTCCAGTCGTTCCGAATTTTGCTTAATGTGTATCGAAATTGTTCCCGGTTGAGCAGAAGGCTCGATGCCGTGATAAACCGCGTTTTCCAGCAACGGCTGCAAGATCAAAGGCGGAACCATCGCCTCATCAGGTAGATCGTCAAGGTGCCATTCGACATTTAGCCGGTCTTCGAGACGTAGCGTTTCAATAGCAAGATACTGTCTGCACAGCTCGAGTTCCTGCTCCAGCGGTATCAGTTTTCGATTGTCGGCCATCAACACCCGGAACAGCTCCGAGAGGTCTTCAAGAGCGGTTTCCGCACGTCGCGGCTCCGCGCGCATCAGGCTCAGCACCGCATTGAGACTGTTGAAAAGAAAATGCGGCCGGATTCGCGCCTGCAATGCCTGCAGCCTGGCTTCCGCCAACGCCGGGGACAGCGCCCGGTTACGCAGATCGAAATAGCCGATCAGCGCCAGAGCCAGTAGCACGGTGAAAAGCCAGTAGCGCGCAATGTTAATGAGGCCATCTTCCTCGGGGATGAGCAACCAGACGAACTGGACGATGCCCGTCACGATCACCAGCTCAACCAATACGATGCACACGACCGCCACCCGGTAGTCGATCCGGCGCAACCACGATGTCGCCATCCCGAGAATCAGCAAGGAGATGATCGTCACCGGTAATACAAAAGCGATCGCTGCGGCGGAGGCTTCAAGCCAGCGAGCGATCGCGTGATTGCCCAGCGCTGCAGCCACCAGGGTCGATGCCGTAACGATCACGAATATCCGCAGAATGACACCGAGATTGCGAAAATCCGGCAGGGAGTTCGCCGGAGTGTTCTGACTTATACTTGTCATCGGTTAAATATTTCGCTGGAATGAGCTTTCGTCGGCGGCCACGCATGCCAGACGGCAATTCAATATGGGAAAACAGCTTTGCTTCTGAAAATTGAAGCACTAAGCTGGCCAGCTCCGTAATAATCTGACGCACCTTGTACCTAACACCCTCAATTTACTGACTCAGCGCCGCCCAGGATGCCATCGAAAAACAAACACCCCGGAAGCGAAGAAAAGGCCTGGTCCGGCCGTTTCAGCGAGCCCGTCGCGGACCTGGTCAAGCGCTATACCGCCTCGGTGAGCTTCGATCAACGCCTGGCGGAGTACGATATTCAGGGATCGCTCGCGCATGCCCGCATGCTGCATGCCTGCAGCGTGCTCTCGGCAGCCGATCTGGCAGACATAGAACGCGGCCTCGGTGAAATCGCTGCCGAAATCGCGCGCGGCGAGTTCGATTGGTCCGTAGACAGGGAAGATGTCCACCTCAACATCGAGCACAGACTGACGGAATTGGTCGGCGATGCCGGCAAGCGATTACATACCGGCCGATCCCGCAACGACCAGGTGGCAACCGACATCCGTCTGTATCTGCGTCATACCATCGACGAGATACTGCGCCTGATACAGGCGTTTCACGCCAACCTGCTCGACCTCGCCGAACAGCATGTCGACACATTGATGCCGGGTTTCACCCACCTCCAGGTCGCACAGCCCGTTTCATTCGCACATCACCTCATGGCTTACTATGAGATGACGCTGCGGGATGCGCAGCGCTTCACTGAATGCCGCTCACGCGTGAATCAGTTGCCGCTCGGTGCAGCAGCGCTGGCGGGCACGACATTTCCCATCGACCGGGACCACGTCGCCAGCGAGCTTGGATTTGACGGTGTTTGCCGAAACTCACTGGACGCCGTATCCGATCGCGACTTTGCGATCGAGTTTTGTGCTGACGCAGCGTTGTTGATGATGCACCTGTCGAGATTGTCGGAGGAACTGATTTTATGGGTGAGCCCGCGCTTCGGATTTATCCGCCTGGCGGACCGTTTCTGCACTGGTTCGTCAATCATGCCGCAGAAGAAGAATCCCGACGTGCCGGAGCTGGTCCGCGGCAAGACCGGGCGGGTCAACGGCCATCTGGTCGCGCTTCTGACGCTGATGAAAAGCCAGCCGCTCGCCTATAACAAGGACAACCAGGAAGACAAGGAACCGCTGTTCGACACAGCTGACACGATCATTGCAACGGTGCGCATATATGCCGATCTGTTGACTGGTATTGAGGTCGACCGGGAGGCGATGCGCGCCGCCGCCCGCGAAGGCTTTGCCACCGCCACCGACCTGGCGGATTATCTCGTCAGAAAGGGATTGCCGTTTCGGGAAGCGCACGAGGCCGTCGCCCGGGCTGTGCGGCTTGCTGCCGAAAAAGGTGTCGATCTGTCGGAATTGGCACTCGACGAATTGCGGCAATTCTCGCCATTGATCGAAGCCGACGCGCTCGATCAACTATCGTTGAACGGCGCACTGGCTGCGCGCAACCATATTGGCGGCACGGCACCATCGCAAGTCAGACAGGCCATACAAGCGGCTCGCAAAGCATTGCCGGGCTGAGACCGCACCACGGGAAGACAATGGTCCGCCGGGGCGGCCGGTTCACTCCCGAACTCGTCAGCATGTCCGCTGAAAGTTGCCGGGGCCAATGCGTACCGTACAGTGCCTCCGTTGCATCCAACCGCGAGACGAGTACAAGCACGTGAGCACCACATCCCTGCCTGGAACGAGTCACACAATCTGGCAGCACATCAGCGCCAGTATCAGTGCGCGCACCGGCCGCCGCTTCACGGTTGAAACCATCCGCGCCGTATCCGGCGGCTGCATCAACCGGAGTGCAGTCCTGCGCGACAGCACCAGCAGCTATTTCGTCAAGATGAACGCCTCGCAAACTCTGCACATGTTCGAGGCCGAGGCGAACGGGTTGCAGCAGCTTGCGACCGCCAATGCGCTGCGCGTGCCCTCCCCCGTATGCAGTGGAAAGGCCGACGATTTCGCCTGGCTGGCGCTCGAAGACCTCGGCTCGATCAGTTCCGGCGCCACCGCCGACTGGAGCCTGCTCGGGCGCGGTCTGGCAAAAATTCATCAGTGCGCGCAGGAACACTATGGTTGGCACCGCAATAACACGATCGGCTCGACGCCCCAAAACAACAGCCCTTCGAATGACTGGGTCGCATTCTTTCGGGATCGACGTATCGGCTATCAGCTAAATCTGGCTTTTTCCAACGGTTACCGGAAGCATCTGGAAGCGCGCGGCAACGCGTTGCTCGAAAGCATTTGGTATTTCTTCGCTGGATACAAGCCGCAGGCTTGCCTGCTGCATGGCGACCTCTGGGCGGGGAACGTTGGATTCGTTGCAGATGGCACACCGGTCGTGTTTGACCCGGCGATCTATTACGGTGACCGGGAAACGGACATCGCCATGACCGAACTGTTCGGCGGCTTTGCCGCCAGCTTCTATCACGCCTACGAAACAGTCTGGCCACTGAACAAGGGCTACGCGACGCGAAAGCATCTGTATAACCTCTACCATCTGCTCAATCACCTGAATCTGTTCGGCGACGGTTATCTTTCGCAGTGCGAATCGACGATCGATCGCCTGCTGGCACAAGTACGCTGAGCACAGGTTGAGTGACGGCAACACCGGGCAGACGGCTGAGCGAACGCATCGGTGCGCAGAACAATCGCATGCCATCTACAACACGGCGTTATGTTGCTGATTCGGTACCAGACTGATACATTCGCCGCACCGCTCGACCCGTGCCAACTTTTGCCCCATTCAGGGGCGAAACGGCAGGCGAGCAATCACTATCTGTCCAGAGTGCCTCAAGGAAAGCCATATGCAACTTGTCAGCCATGTGACGCGACTGCTCACCTTTTCCGTTGTGACCATAGCGTCACTCGCCGGGGCCTCACTGTTCGCCCCGCCAGCACAGGCCGCTGACAAACCAATTCGCATTGGACTGGTCAGCTTCCTGTCCGGTCCCGCTGCCGGACCTTTCGGTGTTCCGGCTCGGGTCGCGGCGGAAGCCATCGTAGCCTCGCTGAACGCCGGCACGGCCCCGGCACCCTACAACGCCGTCGGTTTTTCGGGCGTGCCGCTGGAGCTGGTGATCATCGACGAAGCAGGTGGTGCGACCAAGCAGGTCGCCGAGTTCCGCAATCTGGTAGAGCGGCAGCGGGTGGACTTCGTAATCGGATATATCTCGAGTGGCGACTGCCTCGCCATTCCCCCGGTGGCCGAAGAACTGAAAAAGCTCACGGTGTTGTTTGATTGCGGTACGCCGCGTGTCTTTGAAGAAAACTCCTACAGGTACGTATTCCGTACCCGACCCCACGCAACGATGGATGCCGTTGCCGGCGCGCGTTACCTGCTCGAGACGCGTCCCGAGCTGAAATCATATGCCGGCATCAATCAGAACTACGCATGGGGGCAGGACTCCTGGAATGACTGGACTGCGGTCATGTCGGTATTGCAGCCGGGCGCGAAGGTTTCGACCTCACAGATGCCGAGATTCGGCGCCGGGCAATACGGCGCCGAGATTTCTGCGCTGATGCGAAGTCGCCCCGAGGTGATTCATTCCAGCCTTTGGGGTGGTGATCTGGAGGCATTCATGCTGCAGTCAACACCTCGCGGCCTTTACCGCCGCAGCGACCTGTTACTGATCGCGGGTGAACCGAATCTGCATCGACTGGTAGGCAACATTCCGGATGGCACCATCGTAGGCGCCCGCGGGCCACATGGCGTGTTTGCTCCCAAGAACGCACTGAATGACTGGTTGCGCAATATTTACCGCGCCGAAACCGGACGCGATCCGAACTACCCGGCGTATAGCGCCGCCCAGGCTTTTCTCGGCCTCAAGGCAGCTTACGAGAAAGCGCGGCTTGACAAGGTCCGCAGCGCGACGCCGATGGGTGCTGCCCAGGGGGTCAAGGAGGGCATGGAGGAGGCGTACAAAATGCCCAACACTGACGAGGTGATAGCCGCGTTCGAGTATCTGACATTTGAGTCGCCAAGCGGCAAGGTCATGATGAAACTTGGCAAAGGGCACCAGGCAGTTCAGGGCACCGCCTACGGCACGACGCGCACGGTTGACGGCAAAATCACCATTGAGAACATCAAGTACTATCCGGTTGAACAGGTTCAACCGCCTGAAGGCATCAGCAGTATTGACTGGATCAAAGGGGGCCTGAAACCCGGGAAGTGGTAATCACGGCGGTATGACCGGCAAACCGTTCATCGCGCAAACCGGCGACTCGCCCAGCAACCGGCGCTCGACGCATCAATGACAACACTGGTCGCCGTCCTGATCGACGGCCTGATTTATTCGTCCTGGCTATTCATTATGGCCATCGGACTGACGCTGATCTACGGCGTGATGAAGATTCTGAACATCGCGCACGGCAGCCTGTTCGCTCTCGGCGCCTACTCCGCCGCTTCCCTGGCCGGGTACTGGATCGAGCAGGGTTACCCGCCGATGGGCTCCTACGCCGTCATGCTGGTCGCCGCGATTCTGGTGGGGCTCATTGCCGGGCCGCTGCTCGAACGCGGCTTGCTGCGTTTCATGTACGGGCGCGACGAAATCGTACTGGTATTAGTGACCTACGCAACGTTTCTGATACTTGAAGACTTCATCAAGCTGGTATGGGGGGTCGATCCCTACTTTCTGTACCAGCCCTACGGTCTGCTCGGCACTTTTGACATCGCCGATCTGACCTATCCGAATTACAACCTGCTGCTGCTGGCGATCTCGGTCGCAATCGGCGGCGTCCTGGCGTGGGCGCTCACGCGAACCCGGCAGGGCAAGATTTTGATTGCGGTCATCCATGACCGCGAAATGGCGGCATCGCAAGGCGTCAATGTCAGCCGCGTGTACTTCGTGACGTTTACACTCGGTGCGATGCTCGGCGCGCTCGGTGGCGCGTTAACGGCACCGATGATCTCCGTGCAACCGGGTATTGGTGCTGAGACTATCGTATTGGCATTTGCGGTGGTAGTGATTGGCGGGCTCGGCAGCCTCCCCGGAGCCGCGCTCGCGGCACTGCTCGTTGGCATCGTACGGGCCGCGACCGTGCATTTACGGCCGGAACTGGACCTGTTCAGCATCTATTTCGTGATGGCAGCAGTACTCATCGTGCGACCAAAAGGACTGTTCAGCGTGCAGGAAGCCCGGAAAATATGAAGCGCGAACGCACAGTCGCAATACTGACTATCGTCCTGGCGGCAATGCTGGTGTTCGCCCCGCTGTTGCCGAACTGGACGATGTTTTTGTTCACAGTATCGCTTTGCTACGGCATCGTGGTGCTGGGAATGATGCTGCTGATCCGAACCGGACTGGTATCGTTTGGCCATGGCCTGTATTACTGCCTCGGGGCTTACGCTGCGGGTACGCTGGACCCCCTGTTCGGGATAACCGAACTGGCCGTGATGCTCGGCTCAGCGGTTGTCATCACTGCAGTGGTGTCGGCGATACTGGCTTTGCTGCTAAGGAAGTATCGCGACATTTTTTTTGCAATGCTGTCGCTGGCGTTCTCAATGATTCTGTACGGGCTACTGGTCAAGACGTCTTCACTGGGCAGTACTGACGGATTCAATGTCAGTGTCAAAACCGTGTTCGGGTTACACATCGCGGGGACGCCCTACGAGCGCTACCTGATATTCGCGGTCACCGCGATTGTGGCCTGGATTTGTGCCGCGCTGATTCATCGCTACCTGAATTCGCATCGCGGCCGGCTTGCTGAAGCGATCCGCGACAACGAACTGCGTGTCGAATACATGGGCGCATCGGTAGCTAATACCATTCACCTGAACTACATCATGTCGGCGGTGCTGGCCGGGCTCGGTGGTGCGCTAATG